>Ga0209174_10003335_pt1 | contig 10196 bp, 7 predicted proteins | sample JI91814BDNA_FD_187505 | JGI IMG/M metagenome (GOLD analysis project Ga0209174, IMG submission 187505) | Wastewater effluent complex algal communities from Wisconsin, to seasonally profile nutrient transformation and Carbon sequestration -... | ecosystem: Engineered > WWTP > Effluent > Algae...
CCCGCGACACGCCCGGAATCGGCGGGACTTGACGAGAATGACACCGATGCGATTCCATTCGGATCACGCCCGTAGTGTCTCTTCATGCGGGCAGCGAGGCCGGGTGAGCGCATGACCGCTCCCGCCTTTCACCCCGATGTGATCGAGCAGTGGGCGCGTGCCTTTGAGCCGCAGCCTCCCTCGCCATACGTCGCCGATCCGCAGGCCTGGGCCCGCGACAAGCTCGGCACTCACCTGTGGTCCAAGCAGCGCGAGATCGTCGCCTCGGTCGCCGAGAATCGCCGCACGGCCGTCCGCTCCTGCCACGGCGCTGGGAAGTGCACTACAATGGATGCCATGATCACGCTGGTGGATGGCACCACAGTCCCAGCCAGCGATCTCGTGGGCAAAGTCTTCGTAATCCCGAGTTGGGCCGAAGACGGACGTCAGACACCGGCTATTGCCAGCGCTGAGGACAACGGCATCAAGCCCGTGTGGCGGATCACAACCACCAGCGGGCGCACGATCGAGCGCACCGGGAACCACCCACTGTGGTCCGGTGAGCGCAAGGGCGGCGGCAGCGGACAACGCATGACCGTCAGCTCCCGAGGGTGGACCGACGTCGCCGACATCAACGAGGGCGACCTCGTGCTCGTCCCCGAAAAGCTCGACGTGGAAGGGCGCATCTCGCGCCGCATCGAAGAGGTCAAGCTCCTCGGCTACCTCCTCGGCGACGGTGGCACCACGCGCAACGTCACATTCACGCAGATGGACGGACCGCAACTCGACGAATTCATCGAGATCATCGACAGCCTCGGCGCAGTCGTGAAACCGTCCCCGCACGGCAAGTACGCCTACGAGGTAACAGGCCGCGACGGTGAGCAGTTCGGCCGGAAGGCCACCAACCCAGTCATGAACCTCGTTCGCGAGTGGGGACTGATCGGCAAGAAGGCCACCGAGAAGCGTTTCCCGCAGTGGGCGTGGACGCTCCCGAATGACCAGCTCGCGCTCATGCTCAACCGACTGTTCGCCTGCGATGGATGGGCAGCCACCCCGAGCCCGTCGAAGCCGCGCGCCGGGTCGCGCGCCGAGGTTGGCATCAGCCTGTCGTCGCCCGGACTGATCCGCGACGTGGAGCTTGCGCTCCTACGTCTGGGCATTCTTGGCACGCTCCGGAATCGCACCACGACTTACTCGGGTAGCGACAAGCGATTCAGTTCGTCGGTGTGGAGTGCCCATCGCCTCGAAGACATCGAGCGCTTCGCCGAGGTAGTCGGTATCTACGGCAAAGAAGACGCGCTCGACCGAGCCGTCCGCGTCAAGCGCGACGGGAGCGGGCGCGCTTCCCACTGGATGCGCCGCGAATGCCCTCCCGGTTATCGCTGGGAGGTCGTCACCGAGTGCATCGAGATCGGTGAGCAGCCCACCGTCGCCATCGGAGTTCCCGGCCCTCACGCCTACGTGACGACGTTTGTCGAGCACAACTCCTACACCGCCGGCATGCTCGCCTCATGGTGGATCGACATCCACCCGCCCGGCGATGCCATCGTCGTCAGCACCGCCCCGACCTACAAGCAGGTCCACGCGGTGCTGTGGGAAGAAATCCGGGCTGCGCACCGTAAGGGCAAGCTCCCCGGCACGGTGCTGCAGACCGATGAGTGGAAGATCGGCGACATCCTTGTCGGCATGGGCCGCAAGCCGGCCGATCACGACCCGCACGGCTTCCAAGGCATCCACCGCCGGTACGTCCTCGCGATCCTCGACGAGGCATGCGGCATCCCCGACGCGCTGTGGACGGCCGTCGAGGCGATCACCACCAATGCCGACTGCCGCATCCTGGCGATCGGCAACCCTGACGACCCCGCCACCGAGTTCGGCAAGGTCTGCGCCCCCGGCTCTGGCTGGAATGTCATCGGCATCAGCAGCTTCGACACCCCGAACCTCTCCGGCGAGGACATCCCCGACCAGCTACGTCCGATGCTCCCCGATCCCGGATGGGTTGAGGACGCACGCAAGCGCTGGGGCGAAGACTCCCCGGTCTACAAGTCCAAGGTCCTCGGAGAGTTCCCCGATGTCTCCGAGGACACGCTGATCCCGCAGCGCTGGATCGCCGCCGCCCAAGAGCGCGAAATCGAGACCGTCGGTTACGGCACGCTCGGCGTCGATGTGGCCCGCTTCGGCACCGACCGCACGGTGATCACGTCGGCATACGGCGGCCATGTCCGGGTCATCGAGTCCCGCGGCAAGCAGGCGACGACCGAGACCACCGGCCGCGTGATCGAGCGATTCCGCACCGAACCCGACATCGAGCAGATCCGCGTCGACGGCGTCGGCGTCGGCGGTGGCGTGGTCGATCAGCTTGCCGAGCAGGGATATCCCGTGCTGGACATGCAGGCCGGCGCGGGCGCTACCGACCCGCAGCTCTTCAAGAATGCTCGCGCCGAGTGGTATTGGTCGCTGCGCAAGCAGTTCGAGGACGGCCTGGTCGACCTCGATCCCGACGACGACGAGACCGCCTCGCAGCTCGGCTCGCTGCGCTACAGCTACAGCAGCCGCGGGCAGATCGTGATCGAGTCCAAGGACGACATGCGCAAGCGCGGGATGCCCTCGCCGGACCGAGCGGACGCCGTGATGATCGCCATGGCGAAGGTCAATCTGCCCGAGTCGTCGGCCCCGATCGCCGCCGAGGATCTGCTCGGCGAGGACTTCGCCGAGCTCGAATGGGCGGACAGCAGCTACTAGCCCGCAGGGGGTGGCAGTGACCATCGCCCCTGCCGCTGATGCCGACCTCGCCTTCCAGGTCGAGACCCTGACCGAGGCACTCGACGACACGCTGCGCCTACTGCGCAGCGACGAGGCCGGATGGTCCCTCTTCGGTGAGCAGCCGGGCCGGATCACCCGCGAGGAGCTGCGCAAGATCGTCGTCCTGGCGACGCGCATGGCGATCGTGGACCCGCTCATCAAGCGCGGCGTGAGCCTGCGGTGCGCCTACGTGTGGGGCGAGGGCATCGCGGTCGCCGCCGAGCAGGAGGACGGCGCCGAGCAGGACGTCAATGCCGTGGTGCAGAGCTTCCTCGACGACCAGGCGACATCGTGGGGCAGCATCGCGGCCAGGGTCGAGCGGGAGCGCGCTTTCGCCACGGTCGGCGAATACTTCCGCACCTTCAAGACCGACTCCCGCGGCCGGGTGCAGGTCCGCACGATCGAGCCCGAGCAGATCGTGCGCATCCTGACCAATCCCGACGACGTCGCGAGCCCGTGGTTCTACGAGCGCCGCTACACCCCGACCCGCACCGACGCCACCCGAGCCACCTCGCCCGCACCACAAGAGGTCCGCGAACTGCACCCCGCGCTGGACTTCCTGCCGAGCGACCGGCCCGACGAGTACGCCGGGCTGCCGGTGCGCTGGGACTACCCGATCCTGCACTCCCTCGTCAATCGCGTCGGCGACCGTGGCACCCCCGACGCCTATGCCGCGATCACCTGGGCGCGGGGCTACAAGAGCTTCCTCGAGGATTGCGCCAAGCTCTACCGGGCCCTGGCCGAGATCGCCTTTCGCGCTACCGCCAAGACCAAGGCCGGGGCGCAGCAGATCCGCACTCGTCTCGTGCCTGGCTCCCCCGTCGGGCGCCGCGAAGAGGTCACCGCGCTGGGCGCTGGCGAGGCACCGCAGGACGTCGCGAATCGCCGCATCGGCGCGACCGCCGTGCAACCCGAGGGGCAGACCTTCGAGGCCGTCAACAAGTCCGGCGCCGCTATCGCACCTGAGCAGGGCCGCCCGTTCGCTGCGCTGATCGCTGCCGCGTTGGATGTCTCGATCGTCGAATTGCTGGCCGACCCGGGCGTCACCGGCGCGCGCGCGGTCGCCGAAACACTGGACCGGCCGACAAAGACGATCTTCGGGCAGCGGCGCCAGGTCCACCAGGCCGACGAGGTCCGCGTGCTGCGGCATGTGGTGCGCGAGGCCATCCGGGCCGGCCGCCTGTCCGGGTCGATCGACGAGGACGACGAGCGGGACACCGAGGTCCCGGTGCTCGCCGGCGACCAGCCCATCAGCTTCACCTTCGACTGGCCCGAGCTTGACTCCCTCGACGTTGCGACCGTCGTCAAGGCCATCACCGACGCCGAGGCGCTGCACCTGATCCCCCAGCCCGTGTGGGCGCGACTGCTGCTCGCCGCCTTCAACGTTGACAACGTCGACGAGATCCTCGACCAGATCACCGACGAAGACGGCAACTTCGTCGACCCGTATGCCACGACCGCCAGCGCGGCTGGTCAGGCTGCGGCCGACGCGCTGCGCAATGGCGTCGATCCGGCCGCGGCGATCCTGGGACGGCCATAGCCGATGGCTGCGACGTCCGAGACGCTGCGCATCCTCGCGGCGCTCGACGCCGCTGACCTCGCCCGGGCCCGCCAGCAGGTCCGCGACATCGCCTCGGCCTACGTGCTCGCCTGGGACGAGGTATCCGGTGATCTCGCTGCCGCGCTCGACGACCTCGCCGCGGCACGTGCCGCCGGGGAAGCGCCGCAAGCCCTCGTGCTGCGCTCGACACGACTGCGCAAGGCGCTGTCCGTGATCGCCGACAAGCTCCACGAGCTGGCCGACACGGGGGCGCTGCGGATCACGCGTGACCTGCGCCAGGCCGTGCAGGACGCCGGAGCCGGTCAGGTCGCGCTCATCACATCGACCCTCCCGGCCGGGCACGCGGGCATGGCCGTGGCCTGGGACGCCGCCAACGCGGACGCGATCGCCGCGATCGTCGAGCGTGCGACGCAGCAGATCCATGCGGCGCACCTTCCGCTGTCAGACGAGGCGATCGCTGCGATGCGCTCCGAGCTGATCCGAGGTCTGGCGGCCGGGAGTAATCCCAAAGCGACGGCGCTGCGGATGCTGGCGCGATGTGAGGGGCACTTCAACGGTGGCATCGCCCGGGCCATGCGGATATCGCGCACCGAGACCCTAGACGCCATGCGGGCCGCGTCACGGCTGGCCGACCTGAGCAATCCCGACCTCGTCACCGGCTGGCAGTGGGTGGCGTCCCTGACGCCGCGGACGTGTTTCCCCGCCGGAACGCTGATCCGCACGACCCGAGGTAATGTGCCAATTGAGAGCGTCCGCGAGGGCGACATGGTAATGACCCACACCGGGCAGTTTCGTCGTGCCTACGGGCTGATGTCCCGCGACTACAGGGGCGACATGGTCACCATTACCGCTGACGATTTGATCGTCACATCAACCTCCGATCACCCTTTTCTTATCGAGCGGGAGGGCGAGTTGCAGTGGATGGAGGCCAGCGGCATCCGTCACGGCGACCGCGTGCTTAGCGACCGCAAGCGCTCCCTGAACTGCGTCGACCATGGCCTCAGTAAGCGGTCCGTAGAAGGGCGTGGCCACCAGGCGCACGACGGTAAATCCGCGGCCCTGGAGGAACAAGTCCTTGCGGGCGTCGCGGTCCTTGACTCGAGCATGCCAATACGGCTCGTCGACCTCAATCGCAACCATCTCGTCGGAGATGACGAAGTCGATCGGCCCTTGCCACCCGGCCACGGCGCACTCTTGGATGAAATCTATCCCGAGCGCATCCAGACATCGGCGAACGTTAGCCTCGGGCTCAGTCTCGCCGGTGTGCTTGCGGTAGCAGCGAACCGAGCAGAATCGGGATCTACTCGACGGGACGATTCGGACAGTCTTGCCACAGGTGAGGCAGGAGATCATCACCGGGGGTCGGCGGCATTCTTCCGAGCAAAAGGACAGCCGTCCACCGTTCGATGGAAATACAGCGCCGCATCGCTTGCACGGCGCGTATTCAACATGGGCGCGCGCGCACTCAATCGAGCAGTGGATCTGGTTGGATGCGCTTCTTGGAACTTTGAAGGCACGCTCACAGCGTGCACAAATCTTCTCAACTTGAACAGTCGAGAGGTAGCAGTCCCTGGAGCAATGCTCCCTGGGCCGGGTCGCACCCGTAAGAAATTCTTTCCCGCAGGCCGGACAAACCCGCTCGACTCTGGGGCGGGCTACCTTTCCCCGCGTGGTGTGAGGATTCGCCCGCTGGTGGGCGGCGTAGCAGTCGCGGGAGCAGAACTTGCCGGGAGACCCCTTTCTGATCCACGCCGCAGGGATTTGGAATTGGCTGGCGCAGTGCTGACAAGTCCTCTCCATAGGCATATTGTCTCATCGGTTGCGACCCATTACCAGGCTACGCGCGTGTTTAATTTCGAGGTCGAGGTTGATCACTCCTACATCGCTGATGGCGTCGCGGCACACAACTGTCCGGCTTGCTTTTCCATGCACGGGTCGATTCACCCGGCCGACGAGCCCGGCCCGCTCGATCACCACCAAGGCCGCTGCGCCCGCGTCCCCTTGACGCGCTCGTGGCGCGACCTGGGCTTCGACGTCGACGAGCCGCCGAGCGTCATCCCCGACGCGCAGGCCACCTTCGACGCGATGGGCCGCGACGCGCGGCGCCAGGTGCTCGGCGGCAAGGGCCTGGCGGCATACGAGCAGGGCCGCTTCCCGATGTCGGCATGGTCGGTCCGCAAGGACACTCCCGAATGGCGGCCGGCCTACTACGCCGCGAAACCCCCCTCGCTCACTCCGCGTCGAGCGGTGGCCTGACGGGCCGTCGCCCTTCGTCGTAGAAGACCGCACCGCACCAGCGGCACTCGCTCTCCCGTGCGAGTCGCAGCCCGTCCGGCATCAGCACCGTCAGTTCCGGCTCATGCCCTGTGCACTCCCCCGGTCCGCTGACATTCGCATCGTCTGCGCCCACCCCCCGACCATACGTGAGGAGGTGACCCGCTGTGGAGGTCACCGAGGCCGCCCCGATCGTCCGCGTCACCCCCAAGGGCATGCGCTTCCGCGCCCGTCTCATCGAGGGCGAACGGTGGGGGTCCAGTGCCTTCTACCCGCGCGAGGTCATCGAGCGGGACGGGCCGAGCATCTTCGGGGTCGGCACGCCGGTCTATTTCGATCACCCGGGACGCACCGAGCGCAGCGACCGGCCCGAGCGGTCCGTGCGTGACCTGGCCGGGAAGATCGTGTCTGTCCCCGTCTACGAGGCCGACAATCCCGAGGGCGAGGGCCTGTATGCCGAGGTTCAGGCCTACTCGTGGGCGGGTCCGATCATGGCCGAGATGGCCGATGACGTCGGCATGTCGATCCGCGCCGAGGCCACGGCTAGCCAGGGCACCCGCATGGGCCGTCGCGGCCCGGTCGTCGAGTCGTTGACCAAGGGCATCAGCGTGGACGTCGTCACCAAGGCGGGAGCGGGCGGCAAGCTGCTCTCGCTCATCGAGTCGGCGCACGAGAACCCCGAGATTGAGGTCGTCTCTGCCGAGGTCGTCGAGACCGCCGCGTCCGACTTCGAGCGGTCCCTGCGCGACGCCGTCCGCGCGGCATACGCCGACACCGACACCTACGCATGGATGCGGGACTACGACCCCGACCGGCGCGTCGCCTGGTACTCCATCGAGACTGGCGGCGAGACCGCGCTGTGGGAGGAGTCCTACACCCTCGACGCCACCGGCGCCCCCGCCCTGTCAGGCACGCGCCACCAGGTGACCGAGCGCACCGTCTACATGCCCGTCCCGGCCGACGCCCCCGCGGCATACACCCCGCCCGCCGCCGTCTCCGAGGCGGCCCCCACAAATGTCCCGGCACCGGCCGGACAACACCACCCCAACCCCAACCCCGAGGAGCACCTCATGGGCATGATCCAGGTCGACGAGGCGCAGCACGCCTCCCTGACCGAGGCGGCCGGCCGGGTCCCGACGCTCACTACCGAGCGGGACGAGGCCACCCGGCGCGCCGATGTCGCGGAATCCGACCGCGACCGATACCGCGACCGTGACGCCGCACGCGACGTCATCGACGCCACCGAGGGCGCGCACGCCCTCACCCCGCTCGAGCGGCGCGGCCTGCTGGCCGAGCTGCCTCGCACCGAAGCGGGCGCCTTCGACCGGGACGCCTTCGGCACTGCCGTGTCCGAGGCCGTCGCCGAGCGCAAGCGCATCACCGAGGCCGCCGGTCGCGGCCGCATCACCGGGCTGGGCGAGGTCGCCGAGTCCGACACCGACAACGCGATCACCTGGGACGACATCCCCGGCTTCGCGAAGGGGGCCTGAGCCATGGCGAAGAACATGCGCATCAAGTACGAGGTGAGCCTCGAATGCGCCGTCGCGACGGGCGTGAAGTCCGGTGACCCGGTCATCGCCAACGGCCAGCCGGGCGTCGCGCTGACCGACGAGGGCGGCGGTGTCGGCAACGTCGCCGGTCGCGCCTCGGTCGCGTTCGGTGGCGTGTGGGACCTCCCGTGCGCCGATGCCGTCGCGGCCGAGGACACCGCGCTCTACCTGACCGCGGCTCGCGCCGTCACGACCACGGCCGCGGGCAACACGCTCTTCGGTCGCTCGGTCAACCTGCCCAACCCGGTCGCACGTAGCGGCGGCACCAAGGCCGCCGGCGCCGGGACCATCACCGTCCGCCTCGTGCGCGCCTGAGGAGGGCGACCATGACCTACAGCCTGTATGACATCGCCGAAAGCCTCGGCGACTCCCTCTTCTCCGGCGAGAGCCCCCGGGCCTACCGCCACAAGATGGAGACGAACCAGCCGCTCATGCGCGAGATCAAGGGCGTCGCGACGCTCATGGAGCACGCCCGCGACGGGTCCCGCCGCGCCGCGTTCGAGCTCGCTGAGGCGCTGACGACCAGTGACCTGACGCGCTTCGCGTCCGGTGCGCTGATCGACCGCGAGATGCTGGCGAACTACACCGCGCTGCCGACGCAGTGGGGAAAGTTCTTCACGCCCACCACGACGGCCAGCTTCAAGCCGAAGTACCTCAGTACGATCGAGCTGGGCGGCCAGGTCTTCAAGGACGTCCCCGAGGGCACCCCCTACCAGATGGCCGCTCCTGGCGTGCTCGGGGAGTACCCCGTGCAGGTCAAGAAGACCGGTCTGCTGTGGGGCTTCACCTTCGAGGCCGGGATCAACGACGACCTGGACCAGCTCATGGCTGTCCCGAACGCCTTCCCGCAGATGGCGGTCGACACCGAGGACGACCGGGCGCTGCGACTGATCGTCGACCCGACCACGGGCGCGCTCAACACGGAGTTCTTCAACGCGCCCAACGGCAACGTGGGCACGCTGAAGCTGACCGTGACCGACATCGTCGGCTCGATCAACAACCTGCAGACCGTCTACACCAACCTGACGGGCAAGCGGGACCCCAAGACCGGCGGCTTCCTCGCGGCCGGCGCACAATTCCAGATCATGTGCTCGCCCGCGATGGCGTTCACGGTCCGGCGCATCCTGTCCGTCAACGCGCTGGAGAATGCCGCCGCCACCGGCAACTCCCGTGCGCTGGAGTCCAACCCGGTCGCGGGCCTGTTCGACGTCGTCGTCAACGAGAAGATGGTCGGCTCCTCGTGGGTCGTCATGCCCAAGCCGGGCAGCTCGCGTCGGCCGGCTTTCCTTTTCGCCAAGCTCCGCGGTCACGAGGCGCCCGAGTTCCGCTACCAGAACAACGGTGGTAGCTACGTCTCGGGTGGCGCGGTGCCGATCACCGAAGGCAGCTTCGGCGATGACACCCGCTGGTACCGCGGCCGTCACATCCTCGGCGTCGCCTACGGCGAGGCCGCACTCACCTACGGCTCCGACAACACGGGCGTCTGACAGGAGGTATGACTTCTATGGCTGAGAACCAGAACGCCGAGCTCGCCGCGGGCGGCACCGCCGTCCTCGGCAAGGACGACTTCGTGAAGGTCTTCGAGGACGGCGCGGTGCGCGAGGTCCCGAAGCACTGGATCGGGTCGCACCTGCTGGCCGAGGGCGTCAAGAAGGCGACCAAGGCGCAGATCGCCGAGCACGACAAGGACGCCGCCGACCGCGAGGCTGAGATCGAGGCCGAGGTCCGTCGTCGCGTCGAGGCCGAACTGGCCGCGCGTGCCGGCGAAGCGGCCCTGGTCGAGACCGAGCAGGAGGCGCCGGAGACCCCGGCCGCCCCTGCCCCGGTCAAGTCCACCAGCGCGCGTCGCTGACCGGGGCGCCTTCTCTCGCCCACCCGACCCGCTACTTCGGTGGCGGCGCCGGATGGGTGGGGGTGGGCGTCAACGGTCTTAAGAGCACGGCAACCCGCGCATGCGCTCACTCCTCCCCGGAGTACCTGAGACCGAAGGCCGCTTGTGGGGGCCGTGGCGGGCATAGCCGAGCTGCCGT
>Ga0209174_10003341_pt1 | contig 10183 bp, 8 predicted proteins | sample JI91814BDNA_FD_187505 | JGI IMG/M metagenome (GOLD analysis project Ga0209174, IMG submission 187505) | Wastewater effluent complex algal communities from Wisconsin, to seasonally profile nutrient transformation and Carbon sequestration -... | ecosystem: Engineered > WWTP > Effluent > Algae...
CGATCGCGCCACCGGCCGCCTGGGGCAGCGCAAGCGGTTCGCCGAGAAACACCGCAGCCAGCACGAACGTCACCACCGGCTCCAGCGTCGACAAGGTGGCCGCATCCGCGGCACCAAGACGCTGGATGCCCGCAAAAAAGCTCACCATTGCCACCACCGTCGACACCAGCGCAATCGCCAGCACGGCCACCCAGGCCGTCGGCGAATCGGGAAAGCGCGGCTCGGTCACCCAGCAGATCACACCAAACACCGCCGCCGCCGAGAGCATCACCACCGTTGCCGCCGCGAGGGAATCCTCCGCCTTTAGCACACGGCTGCCGACAAGGATGTACACCGAATAAATCAGCGCCGTTGCCACCCCAAGTGCAATGCCGAGGCTACTTCCGGCGAGCCCGCCGCCAATGGTCAGGGCGGTGCCCAGCAAGGCAGCCATCACCGCCGCAACGCGCAGCGCAGTCAGCCGCTCACCCAGAAAAACCACGCCAAGGACGGTGACCAGGAAGGGATAGAGATACAGCAACAAGGAAACCAGCCCCGCCGATGCATGCTTGAGCGCCGAGAAAAAGCACAGCGACTGCCCCACGTAGCCCACGCCCCCCATCAGTGCGAGCACCCGCATATTGCGGCGCGACGGCCAGCGCCGGTGCGTCACAAGCATCACCGCGGCCATCACCCCGCCAGCGATCAGAAAACGCAGGAACAGCACTGCCGTAAGCTCCACGCCGCCCGCGAAGGCGAAGCGTGCAAAAACCGCCATCGCCCCGAAGGACACCGCCGACAACGCGATCAGGCCCGCCCCTGTCCAGCGTGGGTTCATCGTTCGCAACAAGACACGGCCTTCCCGAAAAGGCTCGAATCCTGCGGCCCGTCCCGGAGGGCGTCAAGAAAAAGCAGGCATTTGGGCCACACTGGCCAGCCCCTGGCGTCTTTTCTTGCAACAAGCCTTTGCAATCCAGCGCCTCCTGTGGCGAAAATGCCAATTGATGCTTTTTCGCATTCACCGAAAGGCCACCATGCAGATCCGCCCCCTTCTCCCTCTGGCTCTCGTCCTTGCTCTTGCCGCAGCCCGCGCGCATGGAGCCGACGTATCGGCTCCCGTGCTCCCCACTGCCGACATCTCGGTTGAAAGCAGCCTCAGCGCAGCCAACGACCAATTTCGTGCGCAGGTGTATTTCGAAGCCACCGACAGCAACCCAGCCGAGCTCGCCCGCAAAGTAAACAGCACGATCAGCCAGGCCATCCAGACTTCCCGCGCCTATCCGGCGGTCAAGCTGCGCACTTCGGGCAACAACACCTACCCGATCTACGGCAAAACCGGCCGCAACATCGAATCCTGGCGCATGCGCTCCACGCTGGCCCTAGAAAGCAAGGACACCGCACCGCTTTCCGAGCTCATCGGCAAGCTGCAGCAGACCATGGTGATCGGTGGGCTCAGCGCCGCGCCCTCGCCGGAAACCATCAAGAAGGTCGAGGACGAAGCCATCACCAACGCCCTTGCCGCATTTCAGGCGCGGGCCCGGCTGGTTGCCGCCGGCCTCAATAAAAAGTGGAAGATCAAACACATATCGGTGAACACCACCGGCATCCTGCCCAGGCCCGTCATGCCTTACGCCCGTGCCGCCATGATGGCTGCCGAGGCGGCGCCGGCCCCCATCGAGGCCGGCGAAAGCCCGGTGTCAGTGTCGGTGAGCGGGCAGATCGAGCTGATGGAATGATCGCCCTGATCCAGCGGGTGCTCGAAGCGCGCGTCACGGTTGCCGGGCAAACGGTCGGCGAGATCGGCCCGGGGCTGCTCGCGCTGCTTGCGGTCGAAAAAGGCGACACGCCGGCCAACGCTGCGCGCATGGTGGAACGCCTGCTGGGCTACCGGGTTTTTTCCGATACTGAGGGTCGCATGAATCTTTCCCTCGCCGACACCGGTGGCGAGCTGCTGCTGGTATCGCAGTTCACCCTGGCCGCAGATACGGCCAAGGGAATGCGCCCCAGCTTCACGCCGGCCGCAACGCCCGAAGACGCCGAGCGCCTGTTCAACGAAGTCGTCGCCCTTGCAAAGCGCAGCCACCCCAAGGTGGCGACCGGCGTATTCGGCGCAGAAATGTCTGTTTCACTGATCAATCATGGCCCGGTCACCTTCCGTCTCACGGCTTGAGCGCCGCCTTGGCCTGCTGCTTGCACTGGTGCTTCTTGCCGGCTGCAGCCAGGTTCCGGAGCGCCCGGCAACATCCTCCGCGCCCTACCGCCCCTCAACGCCGTCGCGCGGCTGGTTTGCGCTGCCCAGTGACGATCATGCGCAGGAACTGGTGCTCTACGCACTGGGCCTGCTCGATACCGGCTACCGCTTTGGCGGCAAGAACCCCGAAGCCGGGCTCGACTGCAGCGGAATGGTCAGCTACATCGTCGAACAGGTGAGCGGCAAGAAACTGCCCTACAACGCCGCCGGCATTGCCGAACGCACCCGCCCGGTGCCTGCCGGCGCAATCCGCCCGGGTGACCTGGTGTTCTTCAACACCCTGGGCCGCAGCTACTCGCACATGGGCATCTACATGGGCGACGGCAAGTTCATCCATGCGCCCAATAGCCGCGGAAAAGTGCGGATCGAGCGCATGGACAACCGCTACTTTGCCGCGCGCTTCGAGGGCGCACGCACCCTTCAGCCAGAGGGCTGACGCCCTCTTCCAGGCAGCAACTTCAGGCGTCTTCCTTCAACCAACGGGCGGCTTCCAGTGCGTAGTAGGTCAGGATGCCGTCGGCACCGGCGCGCTTGAAGGCCAGCAGCGCTTCCATCGCACAGGCTTTATCGTCCAGCCAGCCGTTGGCCGACGCCGCTTTCAGCATCGCGTATTCACCGCTCACCTGGTAAACGTAGGTGGGCACCTGCAGCTCGGTTTTGACGCGGCGAACGATGTCGAGGTAAGGCATGCCGGGCTTCACCATGAACATATCGGCACCCTCCGAAATATCCAGCGCCACTTCACGCAGCGCCTCGTCGGAATTCGCCGGGTCCATCTGGTAGGTGTATTTGTTGCCCTTACCCAGGTTGCCGGCCGAGCCCACGGCATCGCGGAAGGGGCCGTAGAAGCTCGACGCATACTTGGCCGAATAGGCCAGGATGCGGGTGTAGATCTGCTCGGCGCCGTCCAGCTCGGCACGGATACGGGCCACGCGGCCGTCCATCATGTCGGACGGTGCAACCACGTCGGCACCCGCCTGGGCATGGCACAAAGCCTGCTTGGCCAGCACTTCGAGGGTTTCATCGTTGAGAACATAACCCGTTGCATCGATCAGGCCGTCCTGGCCGTGACTGGTGTAGGGGTCAAGCGCCACATCGGTGATCACGCCGAGATCCGGAAAGCGCGCCTTCAGTGCCTGGACAACCCGCGGCACCAGGCCATCGGGATTGAAGGCCTCGGCGGCATCGAGGGATTTCTTGCCATCCTCGACCACCGGGAAGAGCGCCAGCGCCGGCACGCCAAGCGACACCGCCTCCTCGGCGATGCGCAGCAGATTGTCCAGGGAGACGCGACTGACGCCGGGCATCGACGCCACGGGCTGGACGATCTGCTCGCCCTCGAGCACGAACACCGGATAAATCAGGTCGTCCGCCGACAAACGATGCTCGCGCATCAATCGGCGGGAAAAATCATCGCGACGCATGCGGCGCATGCGGGTTGCGGGAAAGGCAGACTGGACTTGCTTCATGGGGGTCTCACAGTGCTTACATCCGGAAACGAATTGTAGTGGGAACTTTCCCCCCGGCGCACGCACTAACGAACAGATGGTGATGAGCCATCTCCCGCTACACCTCCCTGAGCGGGTGCCTTGAGCAAGCAAGGCATTTTGACCCCCGGCCTCCCCTCGCCGGGGGTTTTTTATGTGTACGTTTCCCTACGATCTACACAAGAATTTCAAATAAACGAAAACAGCAGCAATATTCGTCGATTTGATCAGGTCGCTACGATTTCCCTGCAGCTAGCCTAGCGATCTTCTCTCGTCTTAACCGCCGAACCCGAATCGTTCGACCTACCCTCAAGAAGCCTCCAGCCCACGTAGCGTCGCCAAAAAGCCTGGATTGGCTGATTGATCCTTGTATAGGTTTTGTGAAAATAATCGGTGTACCAGAAGTGCCGGTCTACATTGACCGCCAGAAGCGTACCCAGCATTTTTGAGCTGCGGGGTATCTTCGCCTCCTGGAGAAGCCAGCGGCTCATCTCAAAAAACGGCAGCAATCGCGAAAGGGTTCCGGTGGAGTCCGCGCGCACCAGCAGCAGATAGTTGGCACCGGGCGTCTGATCTCGAACCATGAGTACGCGTGGTATCTCGGCATGGCCGCCAAAGCGCAGCGTAGCCGCGCAAAAAGCCAGATCGTAGGCATGAAAGGAGGTCAGCGGAAAAGAGCGCTGCCCCGCCTCGGTACGAAACACGCCGTACATCCGGCTGTTGTCGCCCGGAGCCGCCAGATAGCGCCGAATATTGTCCTCGACATCACCGATCAACGGAAAGGTTGCGTTGGACAGCCCGGTCGGCTTGCCTTTCATTTCGAACTCTATGCGCGGCGTCGCCAGTACGATATCCGGATTCGCATCAAGCACTTCGATGCAGCTGCGCACAAAATCAGGGTGCCAGCGGTCATCACCTGCTGCCCACATGAAATATTCCGTCTTGGCACTACGCAACAGAAAACCGAAATTCTGATACTTCAGATTTTTCGGCTGCCGAATATATTCAATCCGGCTGTCCTGACTTGCAAGTTCCAGGCACACAGCCTGGGTATCGTCAGGCGAATTATCATCCGAAATCAGTATTTTGAAATCGCCATAAGTTTGCGCCAGAAGCGTTTCGACCGAAGTGCGCAGCGTAAGGGCGTTTTTATAGGCAGGGATGCCTATCGTGAGTCGCGTAGGGCTGCTAGATTTCATTCTGAGTGCATCCGTCGATAGTATGAGTTCAGTTCATGCTGCCTGGCAGAACGCATCCGAACACTTTCATTCAATTTATCCAGGCTTTACTTCAGCAAAGTCATTTTAAGAATGAAATTATTTTTCATCCAGAAACAAAGACCGCCACCGGGGAACAAGGCCTGCCGGCATTCTGGATGTACGAATCTTCTGCATAACATCGGCCTGGCGCTGATAGCGACGAGCGTCCTGATTGCTCACCAATTTATCTATACGGCTTTCCAGTTCTTTCAGGTTGTCACCCAGTTCGCCAATATCCCCAAAGTGGGTCTCAAGATCATCAAATATAGGCGAACGCAATGCGATGAGCGGTTTTCCTGCAGCGACCGCATCCAGCAAGGTACCACTTGCAGAATATCGATAAAGCTCCGGACTATAAGGCATGCACACGTAGTCCACAGCCTCGAGTGCCGCGCGAAACTCGGCGCGACTGATTTTTTTCCGGCTCGGCTGGCGCGCAAGGCAGGAAAGGTCGAGATCATATCGCTCCGGAGGCAACCAGCCGATTGCGTGAAACTCGATCTTTCCGGCAAACCGACGCGTCAGACTACGGGCGAGATCGACGAAACTGTCGAAACCTTTTTTGGTCTCCGCCGCGCCGAGAAAACCAATTCTGAGCGGACGCGAAGCCTCGGCATCGTCAAGAATCGACGCTGCGCTTTTTGCGGAGTGTGAATTTCCTTCTGCGGTTGGCAGCGGGTGAGGCAAGGAAACCATCTGTTGCGCAAACTCAGGCGCGACCTCGAGCAATGCCTCGCGGATGGAGTCCTCCAGCACGACAAAGCGCGTCATGGCGGGTGCCGCAAGCATTGCCGAGCGCAATTGAGTCGCGCGAATGAGAGGATTGCGGGCACGCCAACCCGCAAGCTCGGAGCCATTGCCGTGCAGAACCGCGGCCAATTGCCTGAATGCTCGTGGATAGCGCAAGCTATTGAGACGAAGCGCATAAAGCGTCGCCGGGGCGATGTCGGCAAGAATAAGCTTGCCCTCTTCTTTGGCGCGACTGAAAACCTGCTCAAGGTTGCGATAATCCGCCTTGAGGCGGGCCATGAACCGGGTTCCCGGCGGCGGAGGCTCAATCGGAATGATCTGCGCCTTATGCCAGATATCCTTCGATACAAGCTCGGCAAGGCCATCAAGGTGGCCTTTTTCGGCGGCAACCACAAGCTTGCAGTCCGGATCTGCAGCTAATGCTGTTTCTATTATTCCGGCGTTCACCGGAACATGAGAAAGACCATGATTGAACGGATCGACAAAGACAATCATTCCCGAATCGGCTTCAATTTTGCTCACGCTGCTCATTTGGCGTGCTCCGCTGCAGCAGCCTCGTGAATCGCCAGAATCCTGGCTGAAATGGCCGTCTGCGCGTAAATTTCTTCAATTTTCTTACGGCCGGCACGGGCGATTTCCGTAGCCAGCGACTCATCGCCCGCCAGTCTCGAGAAAGCCTCTGAAAACTCGTCACGGGTATTGGCGATAAGCAGATCCTGATCGTGCCTGAGCTCCAGCCCCTCGGCCCCGATGGTCGACGACACCACGGGTAATTGCCATGCAGCGGCTTCGAGGATTTTTATTCGGGTGCCTCCGCCGCTGCGCAGCGGAACAATTACCGCATCTGCCCACTGGTAATGCTCATCGAGAGACGGCGCATCGGAAACCAGATCCAGGCCGGCTTTCCTGGTCATATCCACCAGATAAGCGGGCGGACGTCGTCCCACAATACGCCACGTCACTCCCTGGGGAATAGCTCCTGCAACGTGACTCGCCAGACCCTGCGCCAGTAGCTCGAGTGCATCCTGATTTGGTGCATAGTCCAGACTGCCAACGAACAATATTCTGAAGGCCCCTTCCCTGCGTCGCTCAGGCAAGGCGTCAGGGAGCCTTATGCCGTTGGGCATCTCCGCGACATTTCCGTCACCCAGCCGGGCCGCCAATTCGCGACGATCCGCGGCCGAGCACACCAGCACCCGATTGGCCCGTGCAACCACCTGGTTTTCGGCTTTGGCCAGTTTGGCTGCCTCACGCCGCCGAACCGCACTGGTCAGGCGGCCGAGTTGCGGCCGCTGCAGTTCGGTAAGCCGCAGCAGGGCTTTTGACTCGATATCGTCGAGATCGAGCACCAATGGAAGATTTACCGGCAACAACTTGCTGGCAATTTGCATCATGGACAAACGGAAAACATGCGCCTGGTCAAACTGCTCAGCACCCAGCCACGCCTTGATGTCACGCAGCCAAGCCTTTGGCACCCAACCGAGCTCGAGGGGATGCGGCCACAGAAACTGGGCAATTTCGCGGGCACCGGACGGCAATGACCGGATCCTGCCCGCAACGCTGTTTTTATCGTCGTTTCCGAGCCCCCTCACCCAGACTTTTTCGCAAAGACTGCGCATCTCAGGCGGAACGCTCTGTTCAGAAACAGAGGGATTCTGGCTGGCGATAAGCAGCGTCACACGATAGGTCTTCGACAAGGCTTCCAGAGCCATTCCGGCACGCATGCTGGCGCCATTGCCCGACACCATGGGAACAACAGGCGTCAGAAACAGGAGAGATCGCATTTTGGCCCTTCACCCATAACTTCACTTTTCGGCACGCCAGGAAAAATATTGATGCAGCAACTCGTCTTGATCAACATCTGCCCAGGCGGGGAGAATTTATTGAAATACGCCCTGCAATCTAGGCTGTCCGCCAGCCCTTCAGCAATTTCATCACCTCGACGAACAAGGGGTGACGCAAGGCTGCGTAGCCGGCCAGAACGCACACCGCCACGACAGGGCAAACGACCAGGATCAACTGCACATACGAAGCGCTCCACTGGCTGGCCAAGGCAAGAGCCCCCCAGCAACATGCAATAGTCACCGCCGTGATGGGCAGATTAGTCTTGATAACAACCCAATAATCCGCCCAGCCGACATTGAGCATCGGCCAAACCATCAAAGAGCAGCTAAGCGTCGCAAACAGCTGGGTTACGACCAGAGCCACAGCAACCCCGATCAGCCCCCACATCGCGCCGACGGTTACTGCAACGATCCTGAAAATCTCGATGAAGACGATGGCCTTGACCTGTTTATCCATCGACCCCTTGGCCATGACCAGTTCGTACTGAAACGAGAAAGGCAGACCCAGGCAGTATTGCAGGCAGAGAATCTGCAGCGGCAAAACAATACCGAGCCAGTTTTCGCCATAGAGGGCGAGCGTAAGCGGCTCTGCGAAAAAGGCAAGGCCGACAAAAGCAGGCCATCCAAGCCCGGTGACCAAGGCAGCAAGCCGCAAGTGTGTCGCCAGCGGATCACCCTTCTCGCGCTGCAACTGCGAAAAATAGGACAGCGCGACGGCACCAAAGCCGCTCAGCAGGACATCATTGACGTTATTTGCCAGCCCGGCGGCACGCGACATGAGACCGGTCGCCGCAAGGCCGTGCATTCTGCCGAGAAGAAAATCGGAATAGCGCGAGCTGATATCCCAGAGAACCGACAGGCCCGTTGTCTGCGAGCCGAAACGAATAATGTCGCCCCCACCCGTAAAACGCGGTCGGATGATTGCAGGTGCCGGTCCCCAGAGAATCGAAAGTCCCGAGCTGAAAAGCGAGAGGGCCACCGCACCCCAGGCGAGGCTATAGGCACCAAAACCCAGCGAAGCCAGGCCCAGGGTAACGAGGAAACCCAGTGTCAAGGCAATGACATTGATACGGGCCAGGAGATCAAACTGCATCTGGCGCCGGATCAACGCGTTATTCACCGTACCAAAGGGCAGCAAGAACAAATTGAGTGACAGTATGTATACAAGATCCGCGACTTCGTCTGTGCGGAAAAACTGGGCCAGGGGCTTTGCCACTATCACCAAGACAAGACCCAGGCCACCTCCAAGCAGTAAAGTCAGGCCAAAGGCGCAGGATTCATGGTGCTTTTCAAGCGTGGGGCTACGGATCAGGAATGCCGAAGCACCAAACTCCCTGAAACTGGTTGCCACGCCAGCAACCGACATGGCCACTGAGAAGGCTCCGAGATCTGCTGGCGACAACAAGCGCGAGACTACGATGGTAGAGATGAACGCCATTACGAAACCGTAATAGCGTTGGAGAGTCGAGAAAATAACAGCGCGCCGGATGGACATGTCTATTTTTATTGACCAGAATAGGAGAAAGCAAGATATGCCAAGCTTTTTAATTCAAAGCGTTTTTCTTCATGCCGCCTTTTTCTGGTGGTTTTCTATTTAAGCCCATTTAGTTGAAGGCGGAGGGGCTTCTAGGTGAGCCATAAAAACCGGTATTCCGGATGCCCGAACCGCAACGCGCCCGGATTACCGTCTGCAGCCCCGGCCGACTGGCGCATCCAAATCCGGCAAAGGCAAGGCAGGCGACCCGCCTCGCCCCCGGCCGGGTTTTCAGGTATTTACCTTGCTTTTTCTTTACCGGTGAGCCCGTAATGGGTCCCGTTTTTGTTCGCCATATCCATCATCAACGCATCCGCGTAAAACTTGGTTGCCCAGTTAGGGTATTGCCAGGGGTGATAGCCGCCGTCGATGGGATGAGAACCCTTGATGCCACCGATCGCATTGCTGTCGCCGCCCAAAAGGGGCTGGGTACGCTTGACGAAGCCGAGGATGCGCGTCGTCGCGTCGCGGTAGCGGGTCTCACCGGTAATCTGGAACAGGCGCCCCCAGTTGATGCCGAGTTGGCAGTCGCCGGTCAGGCAGGACCACTTTACGGTAGGACTCCACTGGTCGTTGAAGCGCCCGGGCATGAAGCCGTCGGCCGGCAGCGCGGCCAGCATCGCGTCACCGATCTTGCGGGCTACAGCCATGAAATCCTCGCGCCCGGCATAGGCGCCAATTTCCATCAGGCCACGCATGGCATAGGCGATCGTGTGGGTATAAGGCTGGGTGCTGTCCTGCAGGCAGTTGGATTCGAGCCAGCCGTTGGCGCGGGCCTGAGTCAGCGCCCATTCGCAGTTGCGTACCGCCGCATCGAGAAAGCGCTTCTCGCCGGTGATTTCGTGGGTGCGTGCCAGGCCCCATGCCGAGCGCGTGTTGTAGGTGTTTATCGACGTTCCCGCCATGGTCATCGGGGAGCCGAACTGACGCCAGCAGCCATCGTCGTCCATGATGTCGCACAGCCAGTTGCAGGCGCGCGCCGCGGCATCGCGGTAACGATCGTCCTGCTCTTCCTCAAAGGCGCGCACCCAGCCGAAGATTACCTGCCCGGTATTGAACACGGTGGGCTTGTCGGAGTC
>Ga0209174_10003343_pt1 | contig 10180 bp, 12 predicted proteins | sample JI91814BDNA_FD_187505 | JGI IMG/M metagenome (GOLD analysis project Ga0209174, IMG submission 187505) | Wastewater effluent complex algal communities from Wisconsin, to seasonally profile nutrient transformation and Carbon sequestration -... | ecosystem: Engineered > WWTP > Effluent > Algae...
TCCAGAGGACTTCCGCTGGCGGAGCCCCCATGGACGCACTGAAGGATGTGGAAGCTCCATTCCTCGTGTACGAATTCCCCGATGTCGGCTTGAAGGACGCGCGCGGAGCCACCATCCATAGGCTCGTGGGTGGAATGGATCAGAAGGTCCTGGTTCCCGAGGCTGGATTCCTGATCCGGGACTGCGTCGACAAGACCAACACGGCCCGGTACGAGAACTTCCTGAACAACTAGGAATTCTTCCGGACCCCCATTCGGGAGTCCTTAGGAATACCTAGTTTCATCCCCCGTGGCGGTGATGCGCGACGGGGGAACCAAAAGGGGATTTGTTATGAAAGTACGAGTTTTGCAAGGCGTAAAGCTGGACGCAGAGACTCTGCTCCAAGCGGGCCAGGAAGTGGATCTCTCGGAGGATCTGGTCAGGAGCCGTCCGGATCTGTTTCGTTCGCTTGAGGATCTCGTTCGGGAAATGGAGCGGGATCAAATCCAGCCGGAGCTGGCCGAGCAGGCCCGCTACGAGGCCCACATGGCCCAGCGGGCTATGTTGAGGGCCGGAGAGGACGAGGCGATTCGGGCCCGAGCGGCCCAGCTGGCCGAGCAGGCCCGGGTGGCCCAGGAGCTTGCGACAGAAGCCCAGCGTCAGGCCGGGCAGCTCCCAGAGGCCCCGCCCGCGCTCCCGCTCCGGGTGGTGGAGTCCTCTCAGTCTGCCCAAACAGAGACCCTTCCGCCTCACAAGAGGAACCGGAAGGAGTCCTAACCGGACTCCTAAACCAGCATGCCGAACCAATTATTCATCACGGATGAGGACGTTTTCCGTCGGATAGGCGGGAAAGCGGCCCTCACCCAGCTGCTCGATCCGAACCGGACCGGAAGCTGGGATCAGGCGACTCTGGACTCCGCCAAGCAGGACGCTTGCAATTTCGTATTGGAAGCCGCTGGGGTCGCGGCGGATCTGGGTGGGTTCCAGGCTTCGGAATTCGCGTCCAAGTTTCCAAATTTGGTGACGTACGCGAGCCTAAAAGCGCTCGCGCTGGTTTGGACTTACGGAACCGGCGGTCAGGCCATGCCGGACCGCCTCACCGTGTTCGATCAGCAGGCGATGGCTGGCCTCGAATTGCTCGCGACCCGCCGACGGAAACACGGAGCTTCGGATTACTCCCCCCAGCCCTCCCAGCAGATCAACGGAACGATCTCGATGGGCGAGGGCCGAATGACCCTGGCGGGTTGGAAAAGCGGGTTCTGCTAAGTGCCGATCTCGATCCAAGTCGAAGTTGACGGAGCGGTCCGTGATCTCGAGATCTTGGCCGATTCCTTCGCAGAGATCCGCCCCGTGTTCGCCAAGTTTTCCGTTTACATGCGGGGCGAGATCCAAGCGGTTTTCGATTCCGATGGGGGTGGGAAGTGGCCCGAACGGAAGGTTCCCAAGCTGCTCGGTGCGGAAGCGAAGGCCGCCAAGATCGAGAAGATCCGGTCCGGTCAGTATTCGTCCCTCTCTGGAGCGATCAGATCTTCCCAACGGAAGGCCGCAAGGCTTCTCGCGAGGACTCCCCAGAGCGAGTCGAAACTTACCGAACGGAGACGAAAATCCATCGAGAAGTACCAGTCCCAGCTTGAAGAGATCGAGCGGATTGGGGCGGGCGGATCGAAAGATCAAAAAGGATTCCGGAAGCTGTACGAGCGGGCCGGACGGCGGGAGGACCGAGCCGCAAAGAAGATCGAACGGCTCGAAAGAGGGGCCCTGCTCGGGCAGATCGCGAACAGCTTCTCGATCGACTTCGACAAGACCGCATGGGAGATGTTCAGCCGGATCGATTGGGCGGGAGTCCACAATGAGGGAGGAAGCGCGGGCCACGGAGCGAAGATTCCGGCCCGCGTGTTCCTCGAATGGACCCCCGAGCGGATCGAAAAGTTCGTCGCGATGGCGAATGAATACCTAGCCAATCGCGCGGACAAATCAAAGGGGTCTGCATGAAAACCTTTGAACAGATTGTCCGGTTGCTGTCGGTTACGGACCCGGATATCCGGATCGATCCCGATTACATTTGGGACGTAACCCCAGCCTCGCGGGGCCTTACGGTTCTGCTTCGGAATGGGACTTTTCTCCCGCTCGTACTTCCGGAAGGAACTGCGAAGCAGATCCTCCATTCCCTTTCGGTTGAATCTAAGTGAGATCCTCGAACCCGCTAGAGATCCGAACCGCTCAGGTTCAGATCGAAACTGCGATTTTGGAGGCGCTCCGGCTCGCGTACTTTTACCGGTATCCGGAGGCCCAGACGCTCTCCGAACTGGTAGGGCGTGACGCCTTCAAGCTCCTCGCGGGGAGCCTGACTTTCGTTGCGACCGAGGGGGTCTGTTACCGGTGGGAACCGGCCAGCTTGCTCCCAGTTCTTCCTCCCTACGTGGTGGCTCCGTCCACCCTGGGGGACGGGGGGAACGGGCGGTGGATCCGGGAATCCAGCTCCCTCACGCTCGGCCACGACTTCCGCCGCCCGCTCCACACGGTACGGACCGGGTACGCGAAGTATGTTGGGCTCTACCAGGGGGAGGACGACGAGATGCTCGAGCGCATCTACGGGCAGGCCCCCGCGTTCCTTCTGGAGTGGGTCCGGAACGACCTCGAGTCCGTCGGGATGCGGCACGGATCTCTATATGAATTCGATCTTTCGTTCGTCGTCCACTGCCTATCGCGGAACCTTCGGGATGGGGCGGACGCACTGGTCGGGAGTGATGTTCCAGCGGATTCTGGAACCGCTCCGGCTCCCGGTCTGGCTCGAATGCTGGGGGACGTTCAGTACCTGCTGGCCGGATCCCGCTTGGGACTCGAACCCGGAGTGAAGCATGCCAGCATCGATGGGTCGGCTCAGATCGTCGAGACAGACCTCGCCCAGAGGTGGTTCCGAGCCGAACTTCCCCTCACGGTCAGGGCCTCTGTTCACCTAATAGACGAGGATCTTTTCGAAGATCCCGAGGTGTGGATTGCGCGGAAAGACGCCGGAACCGCAGGCCAAGAGCCGATCGACCTGTCCAACTACGTCGCGGAGGGGCTGAGGTTCGTTTCCGCTCCTGGCCTCACCGGGACTCCCTCACCAGGGGTCGCGTACGTCGGGGGCCAGCTCGTAATAAGCACGCCTCCGCCCCACACGTTCCCGGCCAGCTCGGACTCGTACCGGGATCTCCGACCGGATGGGAGCCTGGTTTACCGGTCCGTTCCGAACGGCTCCGAAGCCCCTCCGGTCACTCAGGGGGCGATGCGGATTGGGGTCACCGTTACGGACCAGAGCAGGATCATCGCGGATCAGTACCTGTGTGATTACGTGGTCCCGTCCGGAGCGGATCCGGGCGATCCGTTCCGAGTGATCTAGAGAGTCTCCGGACTCCCCCTATCTGTCCTATCGGGCCACCCCAAACAGGGTGGCCTGTTTCGTTTCTCCGACGAGGTATCAGCATGTTTCCGTATGGGACACGAGTGTTCGTGAAGCCCGTATCGGCCCAGGTGCGCGTGCAGCGCGCCGAAGGGCTCTACGGCCAGTTTCTCCCCACTGGGGGCCAGGAAGTCCTTTGGGACTCCTTTCTTCACAAGAGGCTCCTAGAGGGGGCCATCACGGCGGGTCCGATCGAGCCCGATCCGGTCACTCCACCAGGGGCCGATCCGGAGGTCGTTTCCGAGCCTGACCAGACCGAGAAGGAGCCTTCCTAATGGCGATTCCTTTGAATCCAGATCTCCCGATTTCGTACCAAGTACCGGGGGTCTATGTTTATCAGAGCCGAGCCGGAGCCGCTCCGAGCGCGACGAACCGGCGGGTCCTGTTCCTCGGGTACAAAACCAGCTCGGGATCGGCCCTTCCGGGCTCGCCTGAGCGAGTATTGTCCGAGGACGATCTGCTCCAAAAGGCCGGGAAGGGGTCCGAGCTACACCGGATGTTCCGGGCCTTCACCGCGCAGGGCGGAGCCGGGGCGGACCTGTACGTGCTGCCTCTAAATGCGCCCAGCGGAACCGCTCAGACCCGCCTGTTGACCATCCTCCAGAGCCCCTCCGGGGCCGCTTTGGGAACGGGGAATACCGGTGCGGTCGCGGCGGGAACCCTGACGGTTTGGATCTGTGGGCAGAGGTTTGATCTGCAGGTCGCGAACGGGGACACGTTCGCCGCCATCGCGGCAAACCTCGCGGCTCAGATCCAGGCGGGTCAGGACGTTCTCCCCTGTACCGCTACCGTCGTGGGCGCGACCATTACGCTTACGGCCCGTCACGCGAGCCTATCGAGTGCGGATCTTCCCGTGATCGTGAAGGTCGCGAATCCCTCGATGGGAATCGCGGTCTCCCCCGGAACCGTTCAAGCGGTCGGGGCCGCTTCCGGAGCCGGGTTTGTCAAGGTCGGGATCTCGACCCAGACGGCCCAAGCTTCCGTCGCGAACCTCGACACGGCGAACGTGATTGCGGGGGCTCTGGTTGCCGCGATCAACTCGGCAAACGCATTCCCAATCTCGGCAGCCCAGACGGCTCCGAGCGATACCGCGACTCTGTTTTACCAGCCGGAGAGGGCCTTCAACTTCAATTCGGCTGCAGTCTCTACCGGCATCACCACGACCCTCACGCTCGCTTGGGGTGCGGATGGAGCTGGACTCCCGAGCAGCTCCTCCCCGAGCCTGTCTCAGGTTCTCACGAATCTTGAAGCCCAAGAGGCTTTCAAGCTGATCGTGACGAGCTTTACCGGGGCGGGGGCCCGCATCACCGAGGCGGGATACACCCAGTACGGGAGCCTCTCGGATTACTCCGTTTTGGGGACTCTGGCTTCCCACGTAGAGCAGCAGGCGAACGGGTTGATCTGTAAGGGTCAGGAATTGGTGATCGCGGATACCCGTAGCCTCGCGGTGACCGGATCGATCCCGACCGGAACGGCTCCCAATCTGATCCTGTCCCCCAGGTACTTCCTCGGATGGAGCCCGGCCAATCCGCAGCAGGCGTACGAGCTTTCCTCGAGGATTGCCGCCCTCATCATGGATCGGATCGATTATCCGAACTTCAACTACGCGGGGCAGGCGCTCCGGACCGATTCCCGAGTCCCCTTCCTGCTCCCTCACGATGCGGTCCGCCCGAGCAATCCCGATGTGAACGCCGCGATGCTGAGCTACTTCCTAAGTCCGCTCCGGACCGAGGAGGGAACGCTTCAGATCGTGAGCGGAAGGACGACCGCGAAGCCCTCTGCTAGCCTTGATTTCCGATACTCCTTTTGGGGCGTGGCGCTCGCGGATGATTACGTTCGAGATGATCTCCGGACCTCCCTTCCCGCTGTGTTTCGGGGCCGGAACATCAAGAACTACTCGCCTCCGAACACGCAATTTACCTTCACTCCGGAATCGATCCGGACCGCTCTCGCGTCCCGGATGGCGTTCTACGATTCGCTCGACATATTCGACGGATCGGACGATCTGATCCCCGGCGTAGGGGCCATCACGAACGGGGTTCTCCCATCGCGAATGGACGCGGTCCTTCCGAAACGATTTGCCATCCCGGCTGAGCAGGTCTCGGTCGTCACCACGCTGGAGTCCTAACCCATGGCTAACGCCGGACTACCCACGGCCCTCCTGGGGGCCGTGGTTCATTCGATCGACTTTTCCGAGGCTGTGACCTGTACTCAATTCGAGTTCAGCCACAGCCCTCCGCTCAACTTCCAAGCGGGTCCGAGAGGCTCGATCGGCATCTCGCGAGGGCAAGCTCCCTACGAGGTGAAGCTGACCTTCGCGGTCACTTCCGCTCGGGACCAATTCAACTTCCTCGCCAAGATGGCCGAACAGAAGAGCGGTGGGAAGGGCTTCACCTACGATTGGTGGGAGGGGGAAGTGGGGATCGGAATCCATTGGATGATCACGGGCTGCTTCCTCGGCAACTTCTCCCTTACGAACAATCCCAAATCGGGTGAATCAACCCGCTCGATCTCGATAATGGGTCAGGTCCTGAAGGCCCTGAACTAACCATTCTGGGAGGGATGGGGACCGGCTTCCCCCTTGGTCGCGCCCCTATCCCTCCCGCCTTTCAAAAGGGGATCCCATGCAGCTTGGACAATTCTTAGAATGCGAGCAGGGCGAGCCGTCCTGTTTCGAGCCGGTCGAGTTCTACCTGAGCCGGAAGACTCCGACGGGCAAGAAGAGGATCCGGGTCAAGGCGAACCTGTATCCGGTTTCGGAATCCGAGCGGCGAGCGGCACGGAAAGCCGCGACTGCGTACCTTCGCTCGACTCCGGCATACTCGCCCAAGGACGGAATCGCGCCTCCCATTCCGCAGGAAGAGGTGGATTTCGAGACGACTCTGCACTTCCTCGTGGCGGCCCTGTACGACGCGGAGGACCCGATGGTCCAGTTCGTAGGGGCCGGAGATTACTCGAAATTCCGGGACGGAATCCTCGGTCAGCAGGTGGATTGGCTCTACGAGCGGTACCGAGCGTTCGTGGCTCGCGAGTATCCGGAGCTGGCGATCCCGTCTGCGGACCTTGAGGGTGAAGCCGAAAAAAAATAGCGGCCCGGCCCGGCCTCCTATTCCGCCTCCTAGAGTGCGATGCGCTGGGCTGGTTCGGGCGGTCACTGCGTGAGGTTCACGACGCGGATCTGATCCGATTCGTCGTTTGCAAGCGGGTCGCGGAAGAGATCTACAGGGGTAAGCGCTAGATGAGCCGGGAAGCAAAGATCAAGTTGATCGCGGAGGGGGCGGGAAGGGCACGCTCTGAGGTCAATTCCGTCTCGGATGCGGTCCGGAATCTCGGCTCAGTCGGCTCGGTCGCGCAAAAGGCCCTCGCGGAGATCGGGAAGGCTGCGTTCCACGCGGCCAGCGATGCGGCTCGGGCCATGAATGATGTCAAACCGATCGACTTCGGATCGGCAGCGGATAAGGCCAAATCCTTTGAAGATGTCGTAACCAGATTGGCTCTCCGCACCGGAGGGAACTCCGACGCGATGCGGCAGAAGTTCCGGGGACTCGGTGAGGATCTGGGGGTCTCGGCCCAGCGGGTCGCGAACTTCACCAAGAACCTCACGGACCAAACCGGTGCGCTGAACGCCGGGGAGGCGGTGCAGGCGCTCGGGAAGTACGCGAACGATACGGGCCGGACTCTTGAGGATCTGGGCGATACGGGGCGGAGTCTCTACTCGGATTTCGGAGTCTCTCTGGATCAGATCGGGGGGGCGCTCCAGAAGGTCCGGGGGATCGCGCTCGACTTCTCGCACGTCGGGGGGCCGGTCGCGCTAGAGAACTCCCTCGTGAGGCTCGCGCCCCTGCTGGCCCGGTTCGAGGGCGGATCACTGGACCGGCGGGCCGCACTTCTCGCGACGTTTGGGAAGGGGAAGTCGGCTCGGGTCGCGGAGGAAACCACCTCATCGATTCTGGGTGCGTTCGGTGGGGCCAACACGATGCTCGTCGAGCAGACCATGAGGGAGATCCGAAAGGATCCCCGGTTCACCTCCTACACGACGGATCAGACCGGCCAGACCGTGATGAAGCCGGGCGTGCTGAGGGAGCTGCAGAGTTACTTCAAGAACAGATCCCCCCGAGCGGTACAGCAGTTCTTCGGAAGCACCATGCAGGGGCTCCAAGCGGCCCAAACCTTCGTGGATGCGGACCTGACCCAGGTGGACCGGGCCGAGCAGCGCGCAGAGGGGCTCAGGAAGTTCCTGAAGGAGTCCGGAGCCCTCCCGGTGGACCAGCTCAGTCAGTCCCAGCTGGAGGGGATCGCCCCAATGCTTCCCGGTTTCGACCGGAAGAAAACCGGATTCGCCGCGACCCGAGCGGGCCAGCGGGCCCGGACCGATGTGGAGCGGGAAAATGTCGAGCTGTCCGTGGGGGACACGATCCAGGATCAGCGGGACAAGCGGAACGCGCTCTATGAGGGGAGACGCGGAACCCAGGCCGCCGTCGACACGGCCCGCTCCTACCTGCCCTCCAAGTACGAGCGGATCCTCGACATCGGGGAGGCCGCAGGGGTCGAGGCCAAGACCGAGGTGGACGCGCGGAGGGGGCCCCCAACGGTCGAGTTGGGAGCGGCCTCGATAGACCGGATGGCCCAGGCGGTCCGCTCCTCTCCGATCATTGCGCGCCCCGAAGGGAGCCCGGCTGCAACGGCAGTTGAGGCGAACAAAGCCCACAACCGCTCGCTCGGTGCCAACTGATGTTTGAGGAATTCTACGGAAATTTCAGCTTCACCCCGAAGGGATCGGAGGCCCTCTTGCTGACCGGGTTCCTCCTCTCCAGCGAGGACGACCTGGGGGCGCGGTTTGCGTCCCACGAGTATTTGAAGCGCGATGGGGGCGAGCTGGAACCGATGGGGGCCGCCCAGTCCCGCTTCGTCTTCCGGATCGTCCTGATGGGGTCCGCTCCGCTCACACAGGGAGGGGCGGAACTCTCGGCGGGGGACCGGTACAGAACGCTCGTCGAGTGCCAGCGGAAGACCCCGAGGGGGCTTCTGGTTCATCCCAGACTCGGTCGGATCCAAGCGGGATTCTCTAAGATCAAAGCGTCCGAGACCCCCGCGAAGGCGGTCGATCAGATCGAGTTGACCCTGGAGTTCATCGAGGACCAGCTCGATCAGGCCCTCTCTTTTGAACAGAATCCGACCCCACAGGGGCGGGCGAACCAGGTCGCCACGGCGTATTCGTACGTGCTGGCCGCGACGACCGCTCTGTTTGGTGACCGGAATCCCGGGATCCCTCTGTATCGGGAGGCGATCCAGAACGTGACGCTGGCCTCCGAGCGGCTCGCCCAGGTCGCCGCGACCTTCACGGAATCCGCTCTCATCTCGGCCCAATCGACCCTCCCGGATCTGGCTCTGCGGGGCCAGCTCGGTACGGTCCGGGACGCGATGGACGGGCTGCTCGATGTGCTCCCCCCCACGCTTCCGTTCACGAGGGAGCCGGACGTTTCGCTTACTCCCATCCGGCATGGCGCGTACATGACCTACTCGACCTGTATCGCCCTGTACGAATCAGTACTGGCCCAGAAGCCGGAGATCATCCCCTACGTGGTCCCCGTCGCGATGCCGCTCGACCGGGTTCTGCTCGGGATTTACGGCAACGACGCGGCCTCACATTTCGACGAGATCCTCACGCTGAACCGGATCCCGGATGCGATGTGGGTCTCGGCGGGAACCAGGCTCCAAATCGTTTCTCCGCAGCCGATCCAGTAGGGCCCCTGAGGCCCCTATCAAGCCCTGAAGATCATGGATACCTCCGCCCAGATGGACACGACCACCGAGGCGGTGATCGTGTCCGCGACGACCGAGCAGGGATCATCGGTCACCGCTCTGGACCGGATCGTCAACACGGTCGGGTTTAGTTACTCCTCCGACATGTTGCAGGTGGGAGATCCGTTCAGTCTGGAGATCCCGAATCCCCGTGGCCAGTATGACTCGGGATTCATCGCGGGATCCCAGGTGAAGCTCTTCCTCCGGAATCCCAACGTGAACGGGGGACAGCTGACGCTCAAGCACTTGGGAATCATCAAACGTCGTCGGACTTCTGCGAGCCCCCATGAGGGCCGGATGATCCGGATTGAGTGTCAGGATCTTGGATGTCACCTCCAAGAGAACTCGGCCCCCCTGTGGTACCGAACGCAAGGGAAGCGGTTCATCGACCTCCTCGAGGATCCCAAATGGATCGATCCCTCCTGGGGAATCAGGGGGATCCGGACCGATAACGAAACCAACCGACTCCTCCGTCAGGGGCTGAATCAGGGGCGCGCTCAGGCGAACCTCGACAACCAGAACATCCTTGGGACGTTTACGTACCTACAGGTTGAGCCCGGAGACAAAGTCCTCGACCACATCATCACCTATGCGAGACGGATAAACCGATTGGTAAACGTCTCCTGCGATGGGTTCCTGCAGATCTGGAATCCCGATTACGAGCAGGTTCCGAACTTCCGGATCGAGCTTCATGATCTGAGCGATCCGGATCGGAACCATAACAACGTCCTCGACGTTTCGATAGAGGAATCGATCGATCCGCTCTTCACCAACACGACCTGCATCGGCGAGATCGTAGGGGGGCAGCTCGTCACGGACAGCACGAATCAGAACGCGGGGAAACGACGTGGTGATTTCGTATACGAAAAGCTCCTCCCGTTCGCCCGGAGGCAGACGTTCTGCGACGGAGAGGTCTACGATCCGGAGACGGCTCGGAAGGTCGCCCAGTGGAAATTC
>Ga0209174_10003344_pt1 | contig 10179 bp, 8 predicted proteins | sample JI91814BDNA_FD_187505 | JGI IMG/M metagenome (GOLD analysis project Ga0209174, IMG submission 187505) | Wastewater effluent complex algal communities from Wisconsin, to seasonally profile nutrient transformation and Carbon sequestration -... | ecosystem: Engineered > WWTP > Effluent > Algae...
CGCCCGATCCATGCTCACTAAATTAATGTGCATCGGTGTCTCAAAGTCATTGACACGTTCCGGGCCCGCAGATTCTTCGTGCGCTTGTAGATCAGGGTCGCTTTCGTTCGGCGCATCGAGTGCGTCCCATAGGTCGATGGATCGAGCCCGGCCGCTTCGGCCCAGTGATGCACAACCCTCGCGTACTGGCGGGTTGAAACATGCGGTGACCTCGCGACCCTGCTCGGGAAGAGAAACTGCTCGCCCCGTAGCCTGGCCTTGTCCAGCCAAGCCGCAACGGCGAGCCTCGTCGGCTCGGTCAGTTCGAACTACACAGGTCGCTGGGTTTTCCTCTGGACCACGATGGCCCGGGGAAGAACCTGACTCCCATGCGTGACGTCGCGGACGCGCAGGCTGACGAGATCGCAGCCGCGAAGCTTGCTGTCGATGGCCAGGTTGAACATGGCGAGATCGCGGACCGCGTGCGCATTCTGGAGGTAAATGCGGATCGCCCAGATGTCCTTCGGCTTGAGGGGTGGCTTTTGGCCGACGAGCTTCCCCTTGTTCCAGGCTTCGCGTTTGATGATGGCTTCCATCTCAGACTCCTTGGTTGTTGATCGGAGTCTGATTCTTCGCCACAGTTTGCGACGGCAGCGATGGGCGAGATGCCCTATGAGTACTGCCGGCCCGAAGCGGCCACGGGAAGGGTGGCGTAAACGGACTACGATAACTGGCTCGCGGAATGCCGGGCAGGGGTCTCAGACGACGGCGTCCGCGTCTCGCATCCAGGCGGAAATGTCGCGCTGGCCATGTAGCACACGCCAGACATCGATGTAGTCTGGGCGTTCGACATAGAAGACGAGGTAGGGGTAGCGAGACAGCGACCACGAGCGAAGACCAGAAAGGTCCAATTCATGCCCATAGCGAGGCGAACCCGTGCCGGGATAGCGACCGATGTGGGTATAGGCCTGTTCCAATTCGTCGATGAAATCGAGTGCGACCGACGCCGCAGCCTCTGCCAAATAGTAGGCTATCGCGTCGTCGACGTCTTGGTTGGCCTGCTCACGCGGAACTACTGGTTTGACCTTCACCCGCGAGAAGCAGGCTTTGCAGCCCTACGTACCCGGTCACGCAGACCTTCGAAGTATGCGCCATTGGCTGGCGATCCCGGTGCAGAGGCTGCGCCCGCCAGCAACAAGGCACGCAACCGTTGACGATCCTGATCCTTGCGGATCAGTTCGCGCACGTACTCGCTGCTGGTGCCAAAGCCACGCTCGCTGACCTGCTCGTCCACGAAGGATTTCAGGCTGTCGGGCAAGGAAATGTTCATCGTGCTCATGGTCACAGATTAGTCGCATTGGCAAAATTTGGCAAGACTGCATGCCCAAGTGAATGTCCAACCCTCCATAGACGATGGGGGACCGTTTCCGTGCAGCGCCGATCACTACGTTGGGTCGGGAGTCTAAGTTCGTCAGGTCAGGAAGCCAACGTTCAGCTAGATTCTGGGGCGAGCGGCAGGTATCCGGCACATTGCCGACCGATCCGGAGGGCGCCCTCAAGGTCGGCAATGGCCGATCACTTGCCAGTGAGCACTCGCCTGGAACGGCACCTTTACTTTGTTACCTGCCATTTAGCAGGCGGCTGGATGAAGGTCCGCTCAGGGTCGAAAGTGTGAGTAGCGTTGTTCAACAAGCGGTCACCCAGCGTCGCCGGCCCAGACTGCTTCCGCGAACCCGGTCGAACGGCGGCAACGCGGCGTACAGCCAACGCGCAAGGCACATTCGCCCAAGGACCGCAGCGGCCCCGACGACCAGACCGCCGCCGGGTGAGCCCATCCGAACGGCCTGCGGCGACTGCCGCCGTTCGCAAACGTCGGCGACAGTCTTCTGGCGCAAAGCGTTTGATGATCGGCTCTCATTGCTCTCGGAAGATTTCAGCAACCGTGGTCCGTCCGGGGTTCTTGGTTTGCGGGAATGGCCCGCCAATTGATGGGCGCGATGCTCCGCCATGTCGGGTCATGCGCGTTGACGGCCGCTACAGATGCCATCGCCTTGTTCCACGCCATTCGCACCCGTAGCGATGCGCCAAGAATAGTTCGTTCGGACTGAGTGTCGGCATGCCGTTGGCTCCGGGCCGCCCGCCATTTGCGTCTTCTGCGACCTGCAGCCCGCCTTGCCTCACCCAACCCTTGCTTCATGGCGCCGCAGCCTACCTCACAGCCTTGGCAGCCAATCGCCAAGAGCGGCTAGCCTTTTGGCGTGTAAATGATTTTCCACGAGGTTTCCCCAGCGTTTCCGTAGCTCCCCAAGCTCACTTGGTAGCGCCAAGGCGTACTGTCCCCCGGATTCCCATTTAGGTAACCTTGACTCCGGAAATTAAAGAATCCTGGCGCGGAATTGTACGTTTCGGCCATCCAGTGGGCGTTCGCAACGTCGTCGCCCATCGCGATGTAAGGCTGGGGGTTCGGGTACCAATCGAAACTTTCCATACGCGTCACCAGGTAAACACCGCTGCCGGAAATGGAATCGCTTAGTTGCCCTTCTGGCGAGGGCTGCTCGAACATCCAAATACCTGTGGGGAATCCTTCATGGATCTGAGGTCGCACGAGCCAGAATGTCCCTCGCTTCTTACTATCGTTCGACATATAGGCTGATCCGTTGCTGGCACCCCCGTCCAGGAACTTGTAACTCCCCGCTCCCTGGGAAACCATTTGGCAAAGCCCGCTCTTTAGTTCCATTGTACTTGTCTCCCCGTTCTCACCTTAAGGATGGCCATTGCAAGCTGTGCCGCAGCCGCGCAGACAGGAGGTTAGCATGCCCTCTTTGCGGTGAGAGCGCGGCGGGATCAGCGGCGGTGTGTTGCACGCGGAATGGTACCTAACAATTCCAGCGATGACACGGTTTCAAGTGGCTCTCCAGCTTGCTGAAAGTCCCGGCGGGAATGCGGCGCCACACCGGCCCGACCGATGCGCACCAGCGGCAGTAGGCGGTGGTGACGAACGATCCTGGTGGCAAAGATCGTGCAGGCGAAATCCCAGGCAGGTTTGTCGTTTTGCCCCGGGCCCAGATGCTGCGTTTCCCACGCCGCAATCTGTTGCTCGATGGCGGATGCGGCCGTGGCGTCGTCGGCGAACATCTGCTCGCCGTTCTGCCCGTCCGTCGGCAGCGCCGTGGTATCGCCAATCGTGGTCTGCATCAGGAAGACGGGCACCGAGGTGCGCAGGCCGGCACCGTCACGGGCCATCAGCTCGAAGCTGTAGTTCACCTGGATTTCCAGCTGCAGGTCCCTGGCCGGATGCGCGCTGGCGCTTTGGCGGAACTGGTCGAACATGCCGGCAATGGCCGCCTCGCGGTTGGGATCGGCAATGTAGGCAACCGCGTCGGCACTGATCAGCGGGACCACGGGCGCGCTGAAGCGCACCAGTTCGGATCGGTAGACGAAGGCCGAATTGGTGTTCCAGTCGTCGTGGTTGGGCTTGGCGGCGCTGTAGGCGTCTTCGGGTGCCAGCCGTTCGTTGCGCAGGATGTAGCCGCCGGTATGCGCGCTCTGGTATTGCAGCACGTAGAGCTTTTCCCACACGAACCTGTACGATTGCGCGCCTTTCGGGGCGGTGGCCGCAGCGGTGGGCGAACCGGTGGCCGTAGCGGCGACCGCATCCGGAAGAGCATTGAGGGGCGTTCTCGACCGGTAGACGCGCTGCGCTTCGGCCTTGCCGGGCAGAGGGCCGTCATAGCCGTCGAGAAGCGGCCACTGCACAGCGCCCGCTGAAAGCTGCACCAGTGTCACCGTCTGCAGCCCGTCCGCGGGCGTGGCGACGATGATCTCGAACTCCCAGATCTCGAACCCTAGGATCTCGAACCCCAGGATCTCGAACCCCAGGATCTCATGCACCGCGTCCGGCACCGCCGCGCGCGCGGCCGGGGCGTCGCTGCGCTTGATGCGTTCGGCCTGCTGAGCGGCGGCGACCGGGCCCCAGGCCTCGGCGACGCTGGCGATCAGGCCGTTCAGCTTGACGACGGTGTCGCGGTCCGCAAGCGCTGTGTCGGCCTTCAACTGCGTCAGGGCAAAGCGATAGCGCGCGAACGCGTCGAAAAGCCTGCCGTGGACATCGTCGATGCGCGTACCTTGGGTGGCGTCGCTTGCGGTCTGCGGGACACCGACCTCTTCGTTGAAGACGACCTGCAGGACCAGCCGGTCCTGTGCCGCACGCGGCGGTTCGACCTCGACATGGTAGTCCCACTTCAGCACGTCCTCGATCCTTGGCGGGGAGCCTGTGTCGAGCGGGGTCTGGGTCGCCGTCTGGCGCATCAGCTTGGCATTGGGCGGGAACGAACGCAGCGGGACCGGAATGATCGTCTCCGCGACGCTGTCGGGGTGGTCCCTGTCTTCGCCCTTCAGGCCAAGCGCGGCGGTCAGGGTATTGGGCCTCGGGTCGCCCTTGTCGCGATCGTTCGGCAGAACAAAGCTCAGCCAGGATGAGGGCACGTAGCCGTTTCTGGCATCATTGGAGTGAATGTTGTGCTCGACCGCGTTCGCCGAGAACTCCAGATGCGCCTTGAAAAACGGCTGTACGCTGGGATTCCTGGCCTGCACGGTGAAGTTCAGCCATTCCGGCTGATCGCCGCGATTGCGGATCGGCAGTTTCGAATTGCTCAAGTTGTAGGGCAGTTTCTTGATCTCCGAAGCGGCATCCACGCCGGTGGTGCCAATCGGACCAAAGAGACTGGGTGCAGGCCGATCCGGCCCGTCCCAGGGCTCGATCCGGCCGTGCAGCGAAACTTCCACCGGGATCTGGCCGACAACGGCCGTGTTGTAGTCGTTTTCGAGCTTACTCAGCATCGCTTGCAGCAGGCTTTCTTCCGCCGCACCGAGAACCTCGCCAAGCTTGCGGGTCTCTTCCGGCGTCTTGTGCTGGTAGTCCCCCTGATAGATCCAGTCGAGCGTGCTCTTGATCGTCTGCGCCAGAGCGGCCTTGCTTTGGGCAACGGTGTCATACACCGGCTGCGGGACGGGTGTCGCGGGGACGGCGGGTTTGCCGGTGCCCGTTGCCGTGTCGGTGGCGACCGGCGGACGGGTGTCTTGATCTGCGAAACCTGCGATGCCGGGCGCGCTTGCCCGCAAAGGCGGCAGACGCGGGCAGGGTGAACCAGGCCAGGCATCCTCATCGGCCTGCGTGTGGCCCGCGGCGGCCGACCAGCTGCGCTCAAGGATCACCTCGACGATCAGCTGGCGCAGATCGCCCGCATCTTCCAGCGCCTTAGTGGCCGGGTTCAGCCATTTCCAGGCGCCGGGGTAAGTCTTGTCGAGCGTACAGGAAATGCTGGCTTTCGGCGGCATGACGCGGTTCTCGCCGGCCACCCTGACCGTGTCGGTGTCAGTGGCGCGCAGCCACTCAAGCAGGGCAGCCACATAGTCGAGCAGCTGCGCTTTCCCGGCCTCGTCGGTGCCCTCGATCTCGACCACGTCTTTCAGGCTGGCCTTCTTGCCGTCCGTGCCGATCCTGTCGACGCGGTGCAAGCCAACCGGAATGACCAGCGCGGGGCGGGCATTCGCCCAGTCGCCGCTGCTGTGATCGTGGGTGGTCTGCGAGCGAGTGTCGTCCACCTCGGTATCCTTGACGATCAGCGCCAATGTGCCGTCCCTGCCGGTTGCCAGCGTCAGGCGCAGCTCGTCGCTGAAGGGAGCCAGCACGCGGGCCTTGTCGCTCCAGGCCAGAAGGTGGCTCAGCGGCAGGCGCTTTTGCCGGCGCATGATCGGCGGCAACTGCCGGAACACCCAGCCGGGCGCCTTGTCGGAGCCGCTCAGCCGGGTTTCCCAGTGCAGCGTGTCGTTGTCGACGCGGTCATACAGCATGCCCGGCGGGACCGCGAATTCCGCCGTCGGCGCGCCATCCCTCAGCCGCAGCGTCACCGCCACGGCCGTCTTCGAGCCCACCAGCGGGAATTGCTGCCCGGTCGCCTCGTACAGCGACGGGACGTCGCCCGGATTGTGCGGATCGTGAGGATTGCCCGGGGTCTCGACGCGGGTCCCCGACAACAGCATCCGGCTCAGGTTGCCGGCGATCTGGTGGTGCGCATCGGCATAGGCCTTTTGCTCGCGCAGCGCGATCACGGCGCCCCGCTGCTGCTCGCCATTCGGGTGCGCAGCCCAGTCGGCATTGGCCTGTTCCAGCATGCCCGCGAAACTCTCGGCATGGGTTTGCGCGGCGGCCAGGGCGGCGTTGGCAGCCAGCGTGTCGACCGCCTGTTCGTGCGCGGCCTCCAGGGTCTGCTTCTGTTCGGCCAGCGCCCGAGTCTGCGCCGCCGCAGCGACGACGCGCTGCTGTTCGACGGCCTCTTTCTGCGCCAGGGCGGCGATATTGGCGGCAATCGCCAGCGCGCTCTTCTCGTGCTCGAGCGCGTTCGTCCTCACGACCTCGATGCTGGCCTTCAGGGCCGTCTGATCGGTGTCGAAGCGTTTCTGTAGCGTGTCGAAAGCGGTCTGCGCTGCCGCTCATTTCCGTGGCATCCGCCAGCGCCGTCTCGGCGCTCAGAAGCTGGGTTTTCAGCCCTCGCCTGGCCTCGGCAAGGTCGGCCCGCGCCTGCCGTTCGGCGCCGATCATCCCGTAAAGCGCGCTTTGCAGGTCCTCCGTGGACCACGCAAGGAACGCAGCGCTTTGTGGTCCGATCAAGCAGACGCTGTCCAATTGCCCGTCGGCGCCCAGATTGATCGTGCGGATCAACTCTCCGTGCCCTGCCAGCGCGGCGATCCTGTCGTCGAACGCAACCCATTGCTTGCCGGCATCTTCAGAGTGCCAGAGAACGTTGTCGGCGGTCGCCGCATAGAGGATCGCGCCGTCCGCCGTGGCCGCCATTGCGGTGATACCGCCCAGTTCGACGCCAACCGCTTGCAGCTGCCACTCGTGGCCATAAAAACGGTCGGCGCCACCGCGCGACGCGCTTGTGGCCCCGAACATGTGCTCGCCGCCGAAGGCCAAGGCCGTTGTCACCTGACTGGCCGAGGGCTCGCTCACTGTGTTCGTCGGTGGAAACATCTCGTTCCAGCCGCCCCGCCACTTGTCGACGTTCCAGGTCCGCCCCCAATCCGGCTTTGGGTCGCCAAAGAACATCCCGTACGAGCTGTAAAGCGAAAACGGCGCGTCCTTGATGCCGGCGTTCATCCCGATGACAAGTCCGCCGCTAGGCGTCACGGCCAGAATATGCGGGGTGCCGGCGCGGTACCCCGTCGCGGACCCGATGCCGGGTACTGATCTGAAAAGCGATGTCCAGTTCGCGCCCACGTCTTGCGTGACGAAAACGCCTTGTACCCCCTGGAACCGGTCGTCGACCAGGTGCTGGCTGGCCGCCACGAGGGCATTGATCCGCGGAACCGCAAGGATGGCCTTGACACCCCCCTTGAACTTGTCATCGGTGATTTCCGCCCAGGTCCGGCCGGAATCATCCGAGCGGTAAAGCGCCCCCCAGGGCGAGGCAACAAAGAACGAACGCTGGTCAAGCATCGCGACCGAGGCGCTGAACGGTGCCGCCTTGAAACCTTCGGGCGGTGTCCCGTTCCATTCCGCCAGGAGCGACCAGTGCGCCATGGCCGGCGCAGCGTCTGCCCGGCTTTCATCGTATGGGGTCACAGGAGCACCTCTGAATAATCTTCGGTGGTTCGAAGCGATCGCCAATCGGTCTCAGGGAATTCGCATGTTTGCGCGCAAATCAGGGACGATACAACGCACGCGACAGCACCCGAACTTGCAGCGCCATGAGTACTATCGACGCAATTTGCATAGCGCACGGGGAAGACCGGCTGTTCGCGCGACGACGGCGAAAGGGCCTGTTAGGCTAAACGGCAAGACGAGACAGTTGTCGCCCGATTTCGGGTGCGTCGAGGCGAGCGCAGCGGATTCTTCGCGCGGTCCACGTGGTAGCGGCGATGAGGGGACGCCAGGAGACTCCCGCACCGACGCCGCCTCATCGTGTCAGTCAGGTTGGCACAAGCGCGGATGAAGTGTCCAGCCGCGCACCCGCGTAGCCAGGCTTGCCTGATAGGCGGCGAGCGCAACCAGTTGCACGTCGTTGAGTTTGGCAACCACCTTGACCATCCCCGGGTGGGCGTTTCCGCGCCGGCCATCGCGAATGTCGACCAGTTGCCGTAGCAGATAGGCATAGTGCTGGCCGGCGAGAACGGGGTAGAACTTCTCCTTGACGCCGTCACCACTCGGCAGGTGACAGAGGGTGCACTTCTCTGCAAAAAGCGCCTTGCCGTAGGCGATCTGCTTGGCGGCGTCAGGGGCTTCGTACTGCCCCGCACCACGCGGAATGCATAGCGTCTCGATGTACGCCGCGAGATCCGCGATCGCCTGTGCGTCGGCGAGGCTCATGGCAACCGGGTACATCGTCGGGTTTTCGCGCAGCCCGGCGCGAATATCGGCAAGCTGCTTGATCAGGACGGTGGTGTACTGGCCCGCCAAGCGCGGGGTGCTGCCGTCCGGATTCCCGCCGCCGGTCGGCAGATGGCAGGCGGCGCATCGGGCCTCGTAGATTTCCGCGCCCGCCTCGGCATGACCCATCAGCGTCAGCGCCGCCTGCTTCTCGGCGTAGGGCAGGTTCCATGTGGAGCCTCGACCGGTGGCCGCGGCGCCCGCTTGCGGCGGCGGTGCGGCAACTGCGAAGACGGGAATCAGGATCAGAGAGACCGTAACAGCCAGCGCCTTGAACATTGATGTGTCCTCCGTGTCACCAGCATTGCGCTTGCACATGGAAAGCGTGAATCTTTGTACACGATTGTTTGCGGCGTGTAAATCAACTCTCCAGACGTCAGGGAATTGCCCGGTACGCTTTTCGACCTCATGCGTGCAGCGGAACGAATACCGGGAAAGCGCATGCCGGGCGGCGCCGACACCTGCGACCCTTCGCCGCGGTCGCAGCCCCCGCGCGAGAACGCGCGCTGCTTCATTGCGCAGCTGCCCGCGCAGATGGCGCACCATGAATCGGGCAGTGACTCAGCCCGACCACCCTCCTTCCCGTCAGGCGATCTCGCAGGCTTCCTCGAAAGTCAGGCGGGGGCCACGCGGGTGCAGGGCGGCGCGATCGCCGACACCGAGGTTGCAGAGAAAATTCGCCTGGTAACGCCCGTCCGGGAAGAACTCGGCGTTGAGCTTGCCGGCGTCGAAGCCGGACATCGGGCCACAATCGAGTCCCAGGGCGCGGGCGGCAAGGATCAGGTAGGCGCCTTGCAGCGTGCCATTGCGCGCTGCGGTGCTGGCGGCCAGCTCGGCGTTGCCGGCAAACGTCGGCTTGGCGTCGTAGGCCGGGAACATCGTCGGCAGGTGCTCGTAGAAGCGCGTATCGATGGCCACTATGACTGTCACCGGGGCAGCCAGCGTCTTGTCCAGGTTGGCAGGCGACAGCGCCGGTGCCAGCCGTGCCTTGCCCTTGGCACTGGTCACGAACACCAGCCGCGCCGGCTGGCAGTTCATCGACGTCGGGCCCCATTTCATCACGCTGTACAGGTGACGGAGTGTGGCCTCGGGAACCGGCTCCCGGGCGAAGGCGTTGTGGGTCCGCGCCTCGCAGAAAAGTTGGTCGAGCGCTGCACTGCTCAGGCTTGTGGTCATTGCCTCTCCTCCAGGGGTTCGCACCGGCGCCGACCAATCTGCTGCTGATGACCGGTGCAGTATTTCGCCGCTTTCATATTTCTTGTTGCTTTCTTTACAGCTTCTTGTGGCTACCGTCACACAGCGGCTTGTTGGCGCTGCGCTTGCAGCCGCAGAAGAAAAGTTTCGCGGCTGCGTCAGCGGTGTACTCCTGCGGCAGGAACGGGCCCCCTTTGTGGCTGCCGTCGCAGAAAGGCTGCTGCTTGCTGTTGCCGCAGGCGCACCACCAGTAGGTCTTACCCGCTTCGACCTCGACCGGGTAAGGCGCCGCTTGGGCTACGTTTGGATGGTTGTCGCTCATCGCAATCTCCAGGTGGTTCCCACCCGCCGATGTGGCGGACGGGGACGGGGCCCGCTGCCCCATGCTGAAGCCAGTCTACTGCTTCAGCGCTTCGACGGCGATAGTAAGCGTCACCTCGTCGCTGACGTGCGGCGCGTTCTTGCCGGCGTTGAACTCGGAACGCTTGATCTTGGCCACCGCGTTGGCACCGATGGCGTCCTTCTTGAGCATCGGGTGCGGCATCGAGTGGAATGAGGTCACTTTCAGGGTGACCGGC
>Ga0209174_10003345_pt1 | contig 10178 bp, 11 predicted proteins | sample JI91814BDNA_FD_187505 | JGI IMG/M metagenome (GOLD analysis project Ga0209174, IMG submission 187505) | Wastewater effluent complex algal communities from Wisconsin, to seasonally profile nutrient transformation and Carbon sequestration -... | ecosystem: Engineered > WWTP > Effluent > Algae...
GGAGCGAGTTCCGTGCAGTTGGGGGCCAGGGGGGCTTGCCCCCCTGTGTGGTGGGCTTGCCCCCCTGTGTGGGTTCTAGATCTTCGCGACCTGGGTGAACCCGAGTTCCACCGGGGTCTCGCGACCGAAGATCGAGACCAGCACCTTCAACTTCTGGGTGACGGCGTTGATCTCGGAGATCGTGGCCGGCATGGTTTCGAAGGGGCCGTCCATGACGGTGACCGACTCGCCGACTTCGAAGTCGACGATCGCCCCACCGGAGGTCGCGCCGCCGGATCCCGCCGCACCGGTGGCGGCCGCGGACTTTGGCGCCTCAAGGTCGGCCGGCTTGAGCATCGAATAGACCTCATCCAGGCTCAGCGGCACGGGGGCGTGCGCGTTGCCGACAAAGCCGGTGACGCCGGGCGTATGGCGCACGGCACCCCACGACTCGTCGGTCAGCTCCATCCGGACCAGGACATAGCCGGGCATCCGCACGCGATTGACCTGCTTCTTCTGGCCGTTCTTGATCTCGGTGACGGTCTCCATGGGGACCTGCACCTCGAAGATGTAGTCCTCCATGTTCAAGGAGGTCATGCGGGTCTCAAGGTTGTGCTTGACGCGGTTCTCGTAGCCAGCATAGGAGTGCACGACGAACCAGTCGCCATACTTGCGCGCGAGGTCATCCTTGAAGGCTTGCACGGGGTCGACCGGGTCCGCATCCCCGTCTTCGTCTGCGTCCGCAGCGGCGGCCTCGACGACGGTGGGCTCGTCGGCGGGCGCCTCATCAGCGGCGGGCGCGTCCAGCTCAGCCTCGTCGTCCGCGATGTCGGCGACGGCGTCCTCGGCCGCTTCCGCGCCCAGGTCCGGCTCGTCCGAGGTGGGATCGGCGGCGACCACATCGGGCTCCAGGGCACGGGGCTCCTGTGCCTCGGTGTCCTCGGCGCTCCAGTCCTGCGACATGGCGGTCTTCCTCACGTTCTTCTTGGCGATGGTGCGATGGGGTCGTGAATCGGGGGCCTCAGCCGCCGAAGACCCAGTCGACGAGTCGAGTGAATCCGAAGTCGAAGGCCGCAGTCAGCGCCATCATCGCGGTGACGAAGGCGATCACGACCAGCGTGTAGTTGATCAGTTCCGCCCGCGTCGGGCGAACCACCTTGCGCAGTTCGTCGAGGACCTGCTTGATGAACAGGCGCAGGCGGGCGATCAGACCAAGCTTCGGCTCACCCTTGGCAGGCTGGCTCGAACTGCGCGCCGGGGCGCCTAGGTCGGTCACGGTTACTGCTTCTTTCCACGGAATCGGCATGGGGAGTCCAGCTCACGGTCGGCGCGAACTGACGATCGGTTCACCGCATACGCAGGGCAGGAGGGACTCGAACCCCCAACCGCCGGTTTTGGAGACCGGTGCTCTACCAATTGAGCCACTGCCCTACGGAAACGCACGGGTTGAGTCGAGCGTTCCCCTTCGGCGCCCCGGGGCATGCGTGACGCACGGCCCAAATGGCACCGATCCACTAATATACGGGACGATCACTGGTCGGGAGAAACCGATCGCGGCGGGCAGTGGAAGGATAGGAGCGTGAGCGCCTCGTCGAACCGCCCCCTGTCCGAGATGTCCCGCGAGGAGCTGGCCGACCTGCTGGCGACCAAGCGCACGGCATACGAGCATCTCAAGGCGAGCGGGCTGAAGCTGGACCTGACCCGCGGCAAGCCGTCCGCGGCGCAATTGGATCTCGCCGATGAGTTGCTGCGGCTGCCGCACGGGCATACGGATAGCGACGGGGTGGATGTCCGCAACTATGGCGGGCTGCTCGGCCTGCGCGAGATCCGCGAGATCTTCGCCGAGCTGCTCTGGGTGGAGCCGGAGCAGGTCGTGGCCGGCGGCAACTCCAGCCTGACGATGATGCACGACTGCCTCGTGCAGATGCTCCTGCACGGCCCCGTCGACGGTATGCCGTGGCACGGCGAGCGCGTCACATTCGTCTGCCCCGTGCCCGGCTACGACCGGCACTTCACGATGCTCGCCTCCTATGGCATCGACATGGTCACGGTGGCGATGGCGGAGGATGGCCCGGATGTGGCGGCCATCGAGGCGTTGGTGAAGGACGACCCCAGCATCAAGGGCATGTGGATCGTGCCGACCTATGCCAACCCCGCAGGGTCGACGATCAGCCATGAGAAGGCAGCCCGGCTGGCGGCGATGCCGACTGCGGCCCCCGATTTCAAGATCTTCTGGGACAACGCCTACGCCTTCCACCACCTGACCGAGGAGGAGTCCAAGACGGAGGACATCATCTCGCTGTGCTCCGCGGCAGGGAATCCGAACCGACCGATCATGTTTGCCTCGACCTCCAAGATCACCTTTGCCGGTGCCGGGGTCGCGGTCCTGGCGGCCTCTGCCGACAACATCGGGTGGTATCAAAAGCATTACCAGTACGCCTCGATCGGGCCCGACAAGCTCAACCAGTTGCGGCATGTCCAGTTCTTCGGCTCGGCGCAGGGCGTGCGCGATCACATGGTCAAGCACCGCGAGATCCTGGCGCCCAAGTTCGCCGCCGTCGATCGCGCGTTGAGCGCCGAACTCGACGGCCTGGGGATCGCGCAGTGGACCCGGCCGACCGGCGGCTATTTCGTCTCCCTCGATGTGCTGGACGGGACCGCCTCGCGAGTGGTTGCCCTGGCCAAGGAGGCCGGGATCGCCCTGACGCCCGCGGGCGCGTCATTCCCCCATGGCAACGATCCGGACGACCGCAACATCCGGTTGGCCCCGTCGTTCCCGGTGCTTGCCGAGGTGGAGACGGCGATGGCCGGGGTGGCGACCTGCGTGGCGCTCGCGGCGGCGGAGAAGCTCGCCGGGCGGCATCACGCGACCGCCTCGACTCCCGAAGGAGACTGAGCGCCCCCCGCTCGGCGGCTACGGCCCGGGTCCTAAGATCGGGTCATGTCGGAGCAAAACGAAGGAATCGGCGACGAGTTCGGCACCTACAGCCTGGACGATGAGGATCAACTCCAGCCGGAGGACACCCTCATCGACGATGGCGTCGACGATGTCCTCGATCGCGGCTTCTCCCCCGCCGACACCGATCGTGGCTCCCGGGCCTTCGGGGTGACGGCGAGCGAGCAGGCTGGTCACGAGAGCATCGATCAGCGCATCGCGCAGGAAGTCCCCGACCCGGACTCCAGCTATGGCCAGCCCTGGCACGAGTCGATCCTCGACGAAGAGCGCGTCGGCGGGGACGACCCGGATTCGATCGCCGCGGAGGACGACTGGCTCGGCGACGACGAGATCGGCGACCGGCGCGCTGGCCGGCTCGTCGCGCCCGATCAAGGCCTGGGCCCCGATGACGAGCATGACCTCGTGGGCTTCGACGTCGGCATCGATGGCGCCGGCGCCTCGGCCGAAGAGGCCGCGATGCACATCATCGACGGGGACCGGGACTGAACCCCCCGAGCCCCGGTATGCCGTGGGGCGGCGAATCGCGCCGCCCCGGTCGCCGGCCGCTGGCGACGCTGCCGAAGGCGCACCTGCACTTGCACTTCACCGGCTCGCTGCGGCTGCCCACCTTGATCGAGTTGGCCGCCGGCCATGGCATGACCTTGCCCGATGCGCTCGTCGGAGCCTGGCCCCCGAAGCTCGCCAGCGTCCAGGACGAGCGGGGCTGGTTTCGCTTCCAGCGCCTGTATGACGCGGCGCGCGCCTGCGTCCGCGGCGAGGCCGACATGCGCCGCCTGGTGCGCGAAGCCGCGGCCGACGATGCGGCCGAGGGCTCCCGGTGGCTGGAAATCCAGGTCGACCCCACGTCATACGCACCCTTTGTCGGGGGGCTGACCCCGGCCTTGGAGATCGTGCTCGATGAGGCGGGAGCCGCCTCGCGCGAACTCGGGATCGGGGTCGCGGTGCTGGTGGCGGCGAGCCGGATCCGGCACCCTCTCGACGCGCGCACCCTGGCGCGGCTCGCGGCCCGGTATGCCGGGTCTGGCCCCGGCGCGGTCGTCGGCTTCGGCCTGAGCAATGACGAGCGCCGCGGGGATACGCGTGAGTTCGACGTCGCCTTCGATATCGCCCGGCGGGCGGGCCTGTCGCTGATGCCCCATGCGGGCGAGTTGCTGGGGCCGGCGTCGATCGAGGAAACCCTCGATGCCCTACGCCCGGACCGCATCGGCCATGGCGTGCGGGCACCGGAGGATCCGCGGGTGCTCGACCGGCTGGCCAATGACGGGGTGGCGCTGGAGGTGTGCCCGGGCAGCAATGTCGCCCTCGGCGTCTTCGAGCGGGCCGACCAGGTGCCGCTGCGCGCGCTGGCCGCCGCCGGCATACCTCTCGCCCTGGGTGCCGACGACCCTCTGCTCTTCGGCTCGCGACTGGTGGCGCAATACGAGATTGCGCGCGACTACCTCGGCTTCTCTGATCCCGAGTTGGCCGAGCTGGCCCGCGCTTCGATCCGCGTCTCCACTGCCCCGGAGGCCGTCGTCGCCGCAATCCTGGCCGAGATCGACGCCTGGCTCGCTGCCCCGCCGCCCGCCTGACGCCTGTATCAGGTCCGAGCATAGTTGTGTGGCTCGGGCAGTTCTATAGCTGTGCCCGGTCCCGAGAACTGCACCCCAACCCACGAGCTGGGCCCGGTGGTGGCGTCAACGGAGCCAGTCGCTGCGTGCCAGTGGACGCAGTCCGTGCGCAGCAAGCAGCTTGCCCAGCTTGACCGTGTCGAGCGCAACCGCCCAGGTCCACCGAGCGACGTCCACCTGTCGTCGCAGTCGATCCTCACGCTGCTTCTCGCGCCATAAGATGTCCTGCACCTGTTCTGGGTCAGCGGCGAACTCCGTGCGGTACTTCATCCGACCGTCGAACTCACCAACCAGGCCCGGCCACGCGAAGTCGGTATAACCGATGCGGCCTCGCTCATCGCGAAACTCCTGCTGCAGCACGGGGCGCGGCAGATTGAGCCGGAACAGTTGGACCCGCGACAAACTCTCACCGACCGAGCCGGATCGGCTGTCGGCAAGGTCAGCAACCAGCCGGGCAGCAGGTCGCCCATGTCCATGCTTCGGTATGACCGCCACCTCGGCCATCAAGTCCTCGGTGGTGCACATCGCGAGGCGCAGTGCGAAGTCGGCGGCTGCCATGGCGTTCTCCAGCGAGTCATAACGCGCGAGGTCAACGATGGTGCGAGCGACGGGAGTCACGGCCACCCCATTCAAGACCACTGGGTTCTCACACATGCCGGCAACCCGCCGGAGCACTGGGCCGCTGCCGCGCGCTCGGGTTTTCGCCCTGGGTGGGACGGCCATGTCGTCCGCCTCGACCAGCTTCTCACGGTCCACTGGTCGCCCGGCATCGACCAAGATGGGCACGATCTCCGGCCAGGCACTCACGCGGGGCAGCCCGTGGACCGCTGCCGACGCGGTGCGCGCGAAAACCATACGCCCGTGTTCGCTGCAAAGGGCCGCGCCGTGGACGAAGGCCGCATGGCGATGAGTGGGGCTCATCCGTGCCCAATCCGTCTCGGGCACGAAGATCCCGCGCCGCACCCGGTGCCACTGGGAGGACAGCGGCTCGACACCCCGACGTCGCAAGTCCCCGCCGAGCCGAAGGACACTGGGGTCGAACGCCACGCCCTCCCCTATCCCTGCCGGATGCCCGGGGTAGGCCTCGGATCGTGTCATCTCCGGAGCCTGCCTCGTCTTTGGTGATCACGCACGGGCGGAGAGACCCGCCTGTGGATAACCTGGGAGTCACGCAGGGGTGGAGTTCTCAAGTTCGGGCGCACTTCTCCGCTTTGGCACAGCAACTGCTCCCCGGTTCCTGCCCCGCTACCCCAGGACCCGAATCGGGCGCACGTGCGACGCTCAGGCATACTCCTGGACTTCGGGCCGACCTGTAGCGCTGCCCAGTGCCAAGAAACTGCGCCCCATCTCAAGAACGAGGCCCGGGGACCTAACGCGTCCTAGAGGTCGTGGCCGATCAGGACCGGCTCATTGACCAGGACGACACCGAAGGCGGCGCGGACGCCGTCGCGGACGGCGCGGGCGAGGGCCAAGATGTCGGCGGCTGTGGCCGTGCCGCGGTTGGTCACCGCCAAGGTGTGCTTGGTCGAGAGGCAGGCCCGGCCGGACAGGCCGGCTTCACGCGCCGCGCCATACCCCTTGGTGAAGCCGGCCTTGTCGATCAGCCAGGCCGCAGAAGTCTTGACACTGCCGCCGTCCCCGGCATACCGCGGCGGGGTGACTTCGGGTCCGAGCCGCTCGGCCACCCGCTCGACCAGGCGGGCGAAGGCGGATTCAGACAGCAGGGGGTTGGTGAAGAAGGAGCCACAACTCCACGTGTCGTGATCGGCGGCGTCCAGCACCATCCCGCGCTTGCGGCGTTGCGCCAGCACGGCCTCGCGCGCGTCGGCGAGCGGCACGCGGGCGCCCAACTCGACGTCGAGGCCGGCGGCCAGATCGGCATACGCAATCGGCTGGGAGAGGTCGGCGAGGGGGAGTTGGAAGGCGACATCCAGCACGACATAGCGCGTCGTGGATTTGAAGAGACTGTGCCGATAAGCGAAAGCACAATCGGCCGCGGCAAAGGTGCGCACCGACTGCGTCTCGCGGTCCCAGGTGCGCACCTGGGCGATGGTCTGGGCCACCTCTTGGCCGTAGGCCCCGACATTCTGGACAGGGGTCGCGCCCGCGCTTCCAGGAATGCCGGAGAGCGCCTCGATCCCCGACCAGCCCTGGGCGACGGCCTGGTCCACCACACCATCCCAGACCTCCCCCGCGGCCACCCGCACGAAGGCGCCACCGCACGCGTCCTGCGACTCCCGGGTCACGCCGGTGGTGGCAACCCGGATAACCGTGCCGGGGAAGCCGGCATCGGAGATGACGAGATTGGAGCCGCCACCGACGATCAGCACGGGCTCCCCTGCATCGTCGACCTCGCGGACGGCGTCGACGAGTTCGTCCGTCGTGGTGACCGTGACCAGGCGCTGGGCCGGGCCACCGACACGCATGGTGGTCAGGGGCGCGAGCGCGGCGCCGAATTCTTCGACCATGAATCAGTCGAGCTGGACCACGGCCAGCGCGCGGCCGAGGACCTTCGCCCCGCCATTGGTCGCCGTCAGCTCGACCGTGGCGCGCTTGGCGTCCGCATCCACCGACTTCACGACGCCGGAGACCTCGAGCTCGGCGCCGTCGCGCGGCACCACGACCATGCTCGTGAAGCGAGTGCCATAGTCGAGCACCCGCCCGGCGTCGCCGGCCCAATCAGCGACGACCGTTCCGGCAGCGCCCATGGTCCACATGCCGTGCGCAATGACATCGGGCAGTCCGACGGACTTGGCGAAATCCTCATCCTGGTGGATCGGGTTTTGATCAAGCGAGGCCCCGGCATAGGCCACGAGCGCGGCCCGGGTCACCGGGATCGTCACTGGACCGAGCGTGTCGCCGACGCTGACCTCGTCGAAGGTGCGGGCCATGGACTACTCCCCTCCCCGGACCACGATGGTCGAGGTCGTCGTGGCCACCGGCTCGGCATCGGCGCTCAGCTCACTGCGGACGGTGATCATGGCATGCCCACCGGCCATCCGAATGCTGTCGACCGTGGTCTGCGCGGTGATCTGATCACCGGCCGTGATCGGGCGGTGGTGGTGGAATTTCTGCTCGCCGTGCACGACACGGGAGTAGTCGATGCCCGCCTCAGGATCCTGCACGTATGCCCGAGAGGCCAGTTGGTCGAAGCGCACCGCGAGGGTGGGGGGCGCGATGACATCGCGGTAGCCGGCCGCGCGGGCGGCTTCGGGGTCGGTGTGCACCGGGTCGGTGGCACCGATAGCCGCGGCGAAGTCGGCGATCATCGCCGCATCCACGGCATACGGGCCCACGGGGTCGAAGCTGCGCCCGACATAGTCCTCGTTCACTGGCATGGGATCACTCTACGGTTCCGCGGTGCCACTTCGGATGGGTCAGATCGCGGTGGAATGGCCCAGGCGTGAGCCGAGCCAGCAACGACGAAGCGCCCCGGGCCCGGGCGGGCTAGGGGCGCTGTCTCGGCGCGACTCGCGGGTCAGCGGGTCTCACGGTGCGGAGTGTGCTTGCGGCAACGCGGGCAGAACTTGGCCAGCTCGACCCGGTCGGGGGTGTTGCGGCGGTTCTTCTCCGTGATGTAGTTGCGCTCCTTGCACTCAGTGCACGCCAAGGTGATCTTGGGGCGAATGTCGGCAGTCTTTTTAGCCACGGAGCAACCTGCTTCGGTCAGTGAACGGATGAGGGTTTTGGCCTGCGAGCCGGCTCGCAGACACCGACACAACAGGATACCGGGCGATTTCATTCCGATGAAATCGCCAGTGGTAGCGGGAGCGGGGCTCGATCCCGCGACCTCACGATTATGAGTCGTGCGCTCTAACCAGCTGAGCTACCCCGCCAGGGTGCCGATGCGACGAGGCCTCGGCGGTGAGCCTCCTGTCGGAATCGAACCGACGACCTTTTCCTTACCATGGAAACGCTCTGCCGACTGAGCTAAGGAGGCCTGGCCCCTCGCGTGCGAGGCGCCTGGGAGAGATTACACGGTGGAGCCGCCCGGGGCCAAAATCACCCGGAAGCGGACGGATGCCCTCTCCCCCCGTCAGCCCGCGACGAACCCGTCCGCCACGGTCAGGCCCGCGTCGAGAGCACGCAAGCCCTCGGCGAAGTCCGCCTCATCGATGACGCACGGCGGCACCACGTGCACGCGATTGCCCGCGATGAAGGGCCACATGCCGGCCGCCTTGCACGCGGCCGCGACCTGGCCCATCGCCTCTGCGGTCAAGGGCGTGCGGGCATCACGATCGCTGACCAGCTCCAGGGCCCAGAAGACGCCGAGTCCGCGGACCTCGCCGACGCTGGGGTGGCGCTCGGCGAGCGCGTGCAGGGCCGGGCCGATGACGCGGGCGCCGAGGTCGCGGGCGTGCTCCACAATGCCCTCGTCGCGCATGATCGCGATCGACGCGACGGCGGAGGCGCAAGCCAGGGGGTGACCGGAATAGGTCAGGCCGCCGGGATAGGGGTTGTCCATGAACGACTCGGCGATGGGGCGCGACAGGATCACCCCGCCGATCGGGACATACCCGCTGTTGACGCCCTTGGCGAAGCTGATCAGGTCCGGAGTGACGCCCCAGTGGTTGATCGCGAACCACTCACCGGTGCGTGCGAAGCCGGCCATCACCTCATCGGCGATCATGACAATGCCGAACTCGTCGCACAGATCGCGGATGCCTTGCAGATAGCCGGCCGGCGGCATCAAGATGCCATTGGTGCCGACAATCGTCTCGAAGATGATGGCCGCGACCGTCTGCGGCCCCTCGGCCAGGACCACCTCGCGCAGGTGCGCCAGGGCGCGCTCGCCCTCCTCCTGCTCGGTGCTGGCGTGGAAGGGGCTGCGATAGAGATAGGGGCCGAAATAGTGCACGACGCCCGCAATGCCCGGCTCGGAGGCCCAGCGCCGGGGCTCCCCGGTCAGCGTGATCGCGCCGTGCGTCGCCCCGTGATAGCTGCGATAGGCCGCGAGCACCTTGTGCTTCTTGGTATGCAGTCGCGCCATCCGGATGGCGTTCTCGTTGGCCTCGGCCCCGCCATTGGTGAAGAAGACCATGTCCATGCCATCGGGGGCGACCTCGGCGATCGCCCGCGCCGCTTCGCTGCGCATGTCATTGGCCATGGCCGGAGAGATCGTCGTCAGCCGCGCGGCCTGCTCCTGGATCGCCGCGACCAGCTTCGGGTGCTGGTAGCCGATGTTGACATTGACCAGTTGGCTGGTGAAGTCGAGATAGGTCGTGCCGGTGTCGTCGGTGAACCGCACTCCGCTCGCCTCGATGATCGGCACCGGGTTGATCGCATTCTGCGCCGACCACGAGTGCAGGACGTGCCGCTTGTCCAGCTCGCGGGTCCGCTCCGCATCGAGAGTGGGCAAGACGGCAGCAGGGGCAGCGACATCGACCATGCTCGCGATGGTATGCCCGAGCGGCCCCGAGATCGAGTGCCGGTGCAGCTCAGGTCAGCAGCGCAGCGGGGGTAAAACGGCATAGGGCGAGGCTCCCACGACGCCGCGAGGACCGACCGAGGTGCTTGGCACGACGATCACATCGGGCTGCACCACGGACCGGCCATCGAGGTGGACGTCGGTCGGCGCGTGGAGGACCTTGAACCCAGCCGGAGCAGCGCAGATCAGCGCGGCGAGCAGGGAA
>Ga0209174_10003348_pt1 | contig 10175 bp, 8 predicted proteins | sample JI91814BDNA_FD_187505 | JGI IMG/M metagenome (GOLD analysis project Ga0209174, IMG submission 187505) | Wastewater effluent complex algal communities from Wisconsin, to seasonally profile nutrient transformation and Carbon sequestration -... | ecosystem: Engineered > WWTP > Effluent > Algae...
TGATGTTGATCGTTTGCCCTGCAAGGAAAAGAAATGTAACTCCGGTGAGCAGAGCAAGCGGAATGGTGAGAACAATAATCAATGCACTTCTTCGATCTCCGAGAAAAAGCAATACCATGAGTCCTGTGAGTAGCGCGCCTAGGCCACCTTCGAATAACAGGTTCTTCAATGAATTGATAACATACCCCGATTGATCGAACTCGTAGGTCACCTTGATGTCTTCCGGGATCGCGGCTTGCATGTCAGGTAACGAGGCCTTCACACGCTTCACCACTTCCCACGTAGAAGCAGTTGCTCTTTTAGTTACCGGTATATAAACTGATCGCTTGCCATTCACCAATGCATAACTTGTGGTTACATCGGCACCTAATTGTACTTGTGCTATATCTCGCACATAGATTGCTGCTCCCGAACCCAGTGTGAGCGGAACACGCTCCAACTCTTTATAATTTTCAACTTGCGTGTTGAGTGGCGTGAGTAACGTTTCGTCACCAATGCGAACATTACCGGCAGGCGTGATGGTATTTGATTTCGCGATAGCTTGCACAACCTCATCGGGCGTGAGCTTGTAGTTCTTGATTTTCTCCGGATCAACTTTGATGATGACCGTCTTTTGATTTCCACCGAAGGGTGGCGGTGCAGAAACTCCGGGCAACGTAGAGAACATCGGTCTTACGCGAAACAAAGCGAGGTCGGAGATTTCACTCAGCGAACGTGTTTCAGAAGTAAACACTAATTGCCCAACAGGAACACTGCCCGCATCAAATCTTGTAATGAACGGAGGAACAGTTCCGGGAGGCATGAAGGCGCGTGAACGATTTACATAGCCAACAATTTCGGCCATCGCCTGGGCCATGTCAGTATCTTCCTGGAATTGTATCTTGATGATCGTTGCTCCCTGAATGGATTTCGATTCAACAAACTTTACGCCCGTAACATAGAGGAAGTGATATTCATAGTAAGAAGTAACCAATCCTTCCATCTGCTCGGGTGAAAGTCCGCCATAAGGCTGCGCCACATACACGGTTGGCAAGCCGAGTGTAGGGAAGATATCCACTTTCATATTTCGGATTGCAATCACCGAAAAAAATACTATCGCCAGCACAGCTACCAGTACAGTAATCGGTTTACGTAAAGCACCTTGTAACAGGTTCATAGTATTAGTTAAGCTGATTCAGAAAAATATTGATGTCACCCTGCACGGCTGCCGTGTACAGCAAAGCTTTCCACGCTTCGATGTAGGCACGTTTCAGATCGGCCTCCGATTTTATGAGTGTATACTGCGCCTGCATGTAGTCGGCATAGCTTACAAGTCCGGAGTTATACCGGCTCTTGAGTGTGCGATAAGAGAATTCGGCAGATTTGTAGAACGATGGACTTTCCTGCGCAATCTTCAACGAATTGGTGAGCGTTACCTCTGCCACTTCTTTTTGTTTTTCCAATTGCAGGTTGGTGAGATTCAATTTCTCTTCTTCAGACTTTATAATCGATTCCTGTGCGCTAACTTGGTGACGCAGGTTTGCAAATCGAAGCAACGGCATGCTGAGCACTAAACCTGCACCATAATTATACCTGCTAAAAGAAAGTCCATCTTCCGCATTAACATATCCATCATAACGAATGCCGGAGCCACGGGCATAAGCGGTTCCCCACAGCGAAAGCTTTGGGTACAGTGTGCTTTGTAAGGCAGTCTTTTCACTAACGCCAATCAACACGCGACTTGCTGACAGGCGGATCATCGGATGGTTGGTCAAAGAAGTATCTACTGAAATCTTAGGAAGGAGGTTAAAGAATGAGCTGTCGATAGAATATCCATCACCTCCTCCGAGAAATTCAGAAAGCGCAACTTCTTGTGCCGCTTTCAATTTCTCATAGTTATATAGCTCAATACGTGCCCTTGACAATTCTGCGTTAAATAGCGCAGTATCAGTTCCGGGTCGCAATCCACTACGCGCGAGTGAACGAACGATGCGCACATTATCGGTTGATCGCTCTACACTTTTATTGTACACGTTGATCAGTTCATTGGTCATGATCACATCCAGGTAGGCGTTGATCGTTCTTACCTGATGTTGAAATAATTCATTGTTAGCATCAGCCTGTTGATAGTCGGCATAGGCTTTCGCGGATTCGATCTTAGATTTACGCTGACCAAATGTGATGGGCTCCCAGTTCAATAAGAGTCCGGCAGCGCTTCCAAACACCGGGCTGTAAGTATTGTCTGTAGATGGAGGGCCACTGATCGGCACGAACGATTGACCCACCGCCATCCCTGTAATGTTGTTGTAGGTAGCATAGTTGAGCTGATACGCTGCATCGAGCGAAGGCAGCACTGAGCTTTGAACATAGGATACCCGGTGTTTTCCTGCCTGCACTTCGTATCCCTTTGCTTTGAGCAGCGGGTAGTTGATTTCTGCTTGCTTGAGAAGTTCCCGCAACTTTTGAGGGTAAGACGTGCTGGAAAGTGCCATTAGAACGGCCACCAAAAATCCTTTGCTCATTTTGTTAGATTGTAATTTGAAACAGGATAATCAAAAAAATCTAAACCGCAAAGCTAGCGTGGTTGTCAGTTCGTTAGTTAATCAACTGCTGTGAAAATCTGACTCTTTTACTCGCAATCATGTTGGCCTAACCTGTTCGGCAAGCTTTTTTGGTGCTACTTCGCAATAAGCTGTTGTTAAAGCGTCAATAAATACCTTATTGTGAACTTTACTCATTTCAATTAGTGTCCAACCTTGTTTTCCCCATTTATTGTTCACAGGAAAGATGATCGTCTTGTCAGGTGATGAAAAAACATCCTGATCAATTTCCGATAACTTTATACAAGCCCTTTTCTTTATGTTGTCATAGGTGGCAAAGATTTTCTTTTTCACTCTGAAGGAGGTCTTTTCAAAATGAGGTTCTTCTGTAGCTTCTGGAAACGCCAGCGCCAGTTTCCTGAGAGTCGCGATGCTCACCATTTGCTATTTTTTAACAGGTGTTAAGTCTATCCATGGCGAACAGCCGAAAATAGAAAATTGTTTGGACGCCACAAGTTTATCAAAACAGCTTGAAATCTGCCCAGCCAGGCAAGGCCATAAAGGGGCTAATCAGTATATTTAATACTATCAGCTCAATCCGTAGCCGAATAAAGTTTATCCACCAACTGACGAATCTGATCCAGTTTGCTATCTGGCAACTGCTTCAGTTTACCCAAAATGCTTGATTGCCGTGTGCGGCCCGCAAGTTTAGACAACGCCTTATTATCTGCGCATTCGCCCATCGGATCCCAACTATACAGGTCGTTAGGTGTACAATTAAAAATATGACATAGTTTTTCAAGGTTTCCATAACTGATGGACTCCGATTGTTCGCGCAAAAGGCGGCCTGCCATGTGATACGAAAAACCCTGGCTCATCAGGAACCTTCTTGGGGCCAGTATTTCCCGACTGGCCATAAATCGGGATAAGTCAATGCGCAACATACTATCAGACATTTTAAAAGTTAAAGTAATTTCTTTTCGAACCTGTCTTGCTTTGTGACTGGGTTCCTAATGAATTGATACGAGATTACGTAAATCCTGATCAGGCTTTTTGAAAAAAAATTTCTGAAATTGAAGATTACGATTTGGGGGTGCGAAAGTATGTTGACCCCGTGCTAACCTATGTCAGGTGGGCTAAAGATTGCACTCAAAAACTTCCAAAGTCTGTTGACGAAAATCAACGGTATTTTTAGCCTGTTTCAAAAGTCAGCGAGTGATCTCGATATCGTGTAATTTGTGCAACTGATTCCGCTAATTCCCCTTAAAACTGAGCTCAAAACATTTAAAAGTTCGTTCACACTGTTACACGTTGTGTTTGCGAGGTGCTCAAGATGACAAATCAGCCAAATGGCAGCAAGCATATCTACCGCTTTTACTCCAGAGTTATACCTATTCTTTCAGGCACGTCACCTGGTGCAACCAAAAAACCAAAAAATTTAGCAGCAAGAATCTGTCTCTGCCATGGCTACTTCTTCTCATACACAACCTTACCGCCTACAATGGTCATCATGACTTCTGTCTTAAGTAGATCAGTTTCAGGCGCGGTCATGATGTCTTGTGAGAAAATGGTGAAGTCAGCCAACTTACCGCTTTGGATGGATCCTTTGGTATTCTCTTCAAAAGCACCGTAGGCGGCATCCAATGTATAGGAATGAAGAGCCTGTTCGCGTGTCATTTTTTCTTCCGGTTCGTAGCCTCCTTCCGGTTCACCTTTCAACGTCTTGCGCGCAACAGAGGCATAGAACGATGCGATCGGTGTGATGGGTTCTACAGGTGCATCTGTACCATTAACAATTTTTGCGCCTGACTTGAGTAGCGACTGCCAAACGTACGCTCCTTCTTTGATTCTCTTCTCGCCCAATCGATCGATAGCCCACGGGCGATCGGAAGACATGTGTACTGCTTGCATAGCCGGAATAACACCCAACTTGCCAAACCGTGGAATATCATTTGGGTGAAGGTGTTGTGCATGTTCAATTCTGAACCGATGGTCTTTCACTTCTGGATTTTCGTTGAAGGCGGTTTCGTAGCGATCCAATATTTCACGATTGGCACGATCGCCAATAGCATGTGAACAAACCTGAAAACCAGACTTGAGTGCCTTGCGTGATGTGAAGAGCACTGTGTCTAACGTAATGGTTGCCATGCCTGTAAAATCCTTACGATCGGTGTAGGGTTCTAATAGCCAGGCACCGCGAGATCCTAAAGCACCATCGCAATACAATTTGATAGAACGAATGGTAAGCCAATGAGTGGAATCAATTTCAGGTCCGTTCTTCATCCACTCATTCACGTGAGCCCTATCATCACCTCCTATCATCACGTACAGGCGCACACCCAGTGTTCCATCTTTTTTAGCTTGCCGGAAAAACTCTATGTTTCTTCGCGTAGCGCCTGCATCGTGAAAGCTTGTTATCCCGTTGCGCAAACAAGCCTGTGTTGCAAAGTCGATGGCCTTACGATCGCGATCATCGTCTGCCGAAGGCATGTGCTTGTAAATTAAACCGGTAGCCAATTCATTAAAAATACCGGTAGGGTTGCCGTTCTTATCTCGGATAATTTCTCCGCCCTCTTCTGAAATTGCTTTTAAACTTTCCTTTGACAGTTGATTGACACCCGCTATCTCCATGGCCTTGGCATTTACCTGAACAGCATGGCCGCTGGCGTGTTCAAGGGCCACAGGATTATTTGGAGATACGGCACTTAATTTCTCGTGAGTTTGAAATCCCTTTACCATGTTAGACGGCAACGTATCCCACTTCTCCTGATGCCAGCCTCTGCCTAAGATCCATTGCCCGGGTTGTGCTTTTTCTACAGCCTGCCGAACCATCTCAACGATTTCATCATAATTTTTTGCTTTCATTAAATCAAGATCAATCTCATAATAGCCTACTCCGAAAAAATGCCCATGCCCTTCAATAAAACCGGGTGTCATGGTCTTGCCTTTCAGGTCGATCACGTTTGTCTTGTCATCAATCCAGGTGCGGGCCTCCTTCTCGCTTCCGGCAAATTCTATCTTATCTCCTTTCACAACGACCGCTTCTACCTTCGGTTGCGCAACATCTGCTGTATAAATAGTGCCGCCCAGAATAACAGCATCTCCATGCTTCTTTTCAGAACAGGCAAATGCAAGTAAAACAGTGGCTAACAAAAGATACTTTCTCATGGTTTGATTTTTTGGTGTGTAAAATAGCAGGATTTAGAGATCGGTATTCATTGGTTTCGTGAGGGCAAGTGCATAATCAATTCATTTTAGATTAACTTCCTCTTTTAACGATTTTAAGTGTCTGGTAATTATTGACCAAATTATCGCATCATCAACGCTGTCATAAGAATGAACGAGTCTGTTTCTTAAGCTAATTATCTGATTAGCATTCCTAAGTTCATTTGTACTGGATTCCTTTAAGAATTTATTAATCGCCTCCCCAATAATTCCGAGATGCCTTTCAACTGCACTTTTTGTTTTGAAGTCTTTTGCGTAGTCAGTAAAAGAACTAATTCCGCTAGTAAATTGCTCTATTAGCTCGATGGAGTTTTTGATGTCAGCTAAGAACTTTTTCTCTTTCTCGGTCATAAATAAGCTTCTTGGTACGATCAATACTGCTCTTCAAATAGGGGTTACGGATTGACTCATCAGTCAACAAATCAACCTTTCTATTGAAAAAGAGTTCGAGGTTATCCCATAGTGATAGAAGTGCTTCACCTCGTTCAGCCGGATCTGCAATATCAACCTTTACAACAACATCAATATCACTTGTTTCAGGATTAAAATGATTAGTAACAGAAGAACCAAACGCATAAATCTTATCCACTTGATGCGCCCTGCATAAGTCAACAAAGTCAGCATACCGATCCTCAATCAACGTTGTTAAATTCATTTTCAAATATACCTATTTTATCCTAATGATCTTGCAGGAGGAACAGTTGTAAATCAGAACTCTTATCTTCGCCTTTCTATGCTCAAAGAAAGGATAAAGCTTTTTGGACTTCAGGGAATATTCTGGATTACCTTCTTCATCATTAGTAGGATCATATTCCTTTTTTATCACTTTGATCAGGCATCATCTTTATCTTTCAAAGAAATAGGCACTATACTTTTCTTGGGACTGCGAATGGACCTGGCCATGACGGGCTATTGGCTGATTCTAACCGGCTTGCTCCTGACGGCTCCGGTTCAAAACATAAAGTTTATTGCTCGCCTTCATTGGTTTGTCACAGCACTCCTGTTGTTTATCTCCGTATCGATCGTAACTGTTGATCTTGAGCTTTATTCGCATTGGGGTTTCCGCATGAACACCACTCCGCTTTTTTATGCCGGACCGGAAGCGATTGCCAGTGTCAATGGCTTTCGATTAATCATTATAATTATTCTCTTTATTGCTCTAGTGGCATCGTTCATCTTTTTCTATTTCAAATTTATTTCAAAGAAATTCATCGCCCTCCTCCCACTGCCGTTGGCATGGGCACCGGTGATGTTCCTGATTACGGGTTGTTTATTTATTCCGATACGAAGTAGTTTTAGTGTGGCTCCGTTAAATACCGGAGTCGTTTACTTTCATAAAACAAAAACCTTTCCCAACCATGCGGGAATCAACGTGGTGTGGAATTTCCTCCGCAGCTTATCTTCTAAAGATGGGCTTAAATATCCAAGCAATTTTTTTGAAGGCTCCCATCCAGAAGAAATCGTGAAGGAAATGATGCGAAGTGAAAATCCCGGATCTTCATTGCTCACCACCGCAAAGCCAAATGTCATTCTCATCATTTTGGAAAGTTTCACCTCCAAGATCATTGAGCCTCTGGGAGGTTTGCCAAACATTACGCCCCGGCTAAATCAGCTCGTTCATGAAGGTATTCTATTTGATAATTTTTATGCCAGCGGTGACCGTACCGACAAAGGATTGCTTGCCATACTTAGCGCTTATCCGGCACAGCCACTGTCTTCTATTATAAAGTATCCAGAGAAAACGCAAAGCTTACCTTACCTTCCCAGGTCGCTTGCACAGTTGGGCTATACAACTTCTTTTGTCTATGGCGGAGATATTGGATTTGCCAACATGGAGTCGTATCTAACTACAGCCGGCTTCAGTCATATCACGGAAGATGATGACTTTGACGAAGCTATTGATAATTCAAAGTGGGGTGTGGCAGATCACTTTGTATTTGAGCGATTGCTGAATGAAAGTGACTCAGCTAAAAGTCCTTTCTTTAAAGTAATGCTTTCGCTCAGCAGTCACGAACCTTTTGAAGTACCGATGGAAACGGTAATCAAGGGTAACGATGAGCGTTCTCTATTTCTAAATTCATGTTTGTATACAGATAAAAGCCTCGGAGCATTTATTGATGGAGCAAAGAAGACAACCTGGTGGAAGAATACATTAATCGTCATCACTGCGGACCATGGTCATCGCTTTCCTGATAATGCTGAGGAACTTAAAGATAAAGAGCGTTTTAAAATACCGATGTTATGGTTGGGAGGCGCAATTGCCAAGTCAGATACGGTTGTTCATACCATTAGCGGGCAAACGGATATCGCCAATACATTACTCGCGCAACTCAGCAAAACACAATCTGTTTTTCCGTTCAGCAAAAATATTCTTGATACGCAAGTCACTCCCTTTGCCGTTTATGTATTCAACAATGGTTTTGGTTACTTAGATACGAAAGGAGAATCTATTTATGATTTCGATTACAAAAATTACATCAAGCAAGAGAGCGATGCCGAAGGTATTCTGGCAGGAAAAGCCTACATGCAAAGCTTGTTCAATGATTACAATAACCGGTGACGTGGGATTCTAAAAAAAGAAGAATGAAAAAAATAGTTCTGGTTGTAATTCTCGGTGGTTTATCCATCTCTGCTTTTGCGCAAAATGTCGGCCTTTCCTTTTCCTACTTCATTCCAAAAAATGGCTATGTTTCAACGCCTATAAGTCCTTTCTCCATTCGAGGTTTGGGAGTCAACCTGACAAAGCACATTGCTTTGGAAACAGGAGCTTCACTTTATCGAATGTCGGGGCTGAGTATGAAAGACCTTCCGATCTCCAGCAAAGAACCTTTTGTTGGCCCCAACTTTACCATTTTTGTTCCAGGGGAAATTGTTTTTGAGATGAAAGGTTCGGCTGTGGAGTTTGATATCAAGGCAGGAGGATTTGCCTTCTATGGTTTCAGTCAGAAGTTAAATTATGGGAATATCGACAGGGCCATTCGCGAACTGGAAGGATGGGCAGTTGCCAATTCATCACTTGAGTTTGAAAATAAGCCTGGCTTTGGGTACCATGCCGGAGCAGAACTCACGGTATATGTAACCAATCAACTTGGCGTATCCATCGAAACAAATTATTTAGTGGGCCAATCCAAATTGCCGCTGACAGGAAGCTACACCGGAGGAAGTTCAACGCTTGAAACAAAGAGCGTCAACTATGCAGGCGCTAAAATTGATTTTACGGGATTGGAGTTTTCGATCGGGCTTATCTTCAACTCGGGTGGCGGGGGAAAACCGAAGAGGAGAAGGTGATCGCGATGAAATGAGTTCTCAGGGTCGCTGAATAATGAACGCTTCTTTATAAATAGTCTGTTCTTTTATCTCGGCCAATGCTTTAATGGCAATCTCCTCATCAAAGAATTTTCCAACGAGCCAACATTTTTTTCCCTCCAAGTCTATCTGAGGCTCCAGACCATAGAACTCAATCACTTTGTTTGTTTCTATTGCCGTCATAGATGCGTCCGTCTTAACCAAGCAAATGCTAAACCATGTTTCATTAATTTCTCTGCTCCGTTCCGGTATATTGTTATTGTGCTTTGTAAGCAGAGCCCTTGAGTCCTCCTTGAAAATATTAAATGCTGCTCTCGCTATTTTTGTATTCAGAACGACAGTATCATTTTCAAACTGGTGAACAGGTAGAATGTAGAATTGACTTTTCGGTCCTGCCGTTTTATGAATCCACTGCAGCTCATATTGTGCTTGCTTTATAGAAGTGGTGTACATTGAATCGCTCCTGACCTTCTCCAGCTCTACCCAAAGTGTTGCCCCACCGTCCCGATACCGAGGCCGCTGACCCGAGACAAAATTGCCGAGAGAATAAGCGATAAGCCTATCCTTCTCTTTATTCCACTCCATGGGCTGCACCACATGAGGATGAGCCCCGATAACCAACTTTGCTCCCTCCCGAAAACAGAGCTCAGCAATTTTCTTTTGGAATAGATTGGGTAAACTTTGGTATTCATTACCCCAATGCATAAATACAATGATGGCATCGGTCTTTTGATTTTTGGCAAGGGTCAAATCATTTTTAATAAGTACCGTGTCAATCAAATTGACAACGTTTGGAAGCGAAACGGGTATACCGTTTGTGCCATAGGTATAGTTCAAGACAGAAAGTGTAATTCCATTTTTTTCAACTATCAATGGATAGGACAATCTTCTGCTAACTGAATCAACAAATGTTCCTGTATGTAAAAGGCCAAGTGTATCTAAAACAGAAATTGTTCTTTCAAGACCTTTTTTTCCACGATCCACACAATGGTTATTTGCGGTAACCAACACATCAAACCCTGACAACTTCAGTTGAGCAGCCAATTGATCGGGAGCACTAAATTGAGGATACCCTTTGTACGGTGTACCACCCAATGTAACTTCCAGATTTCCGATGGTAATATC
>Ga0209174_10003356_pt1 | contig 10160 bp, 2 predicted proteins | sample JI91814BDNA_FD_187505 | JGI IMG/M metagenome (GOLD analysis project Ga0209174, IMG submission 187505) | Wastewater effluent complex algal communities from Wisconsin, to seasonally profile nutrient transformation and Carbon sequestration -... | ecosystem: Engineered > WWTP > Effluent > Algae...
ACGAGTTAAATATGAAATTGTGTTAATTCATCACTCACCATGTCCATCTTCTATTGGAAATTGTGGAAAGGGTCTCTTCTTTTGCTTATCCTGTGGCGGTCAGAGTTCACATACATTTGGGAGACTATTAAATAGAGGATGCAAATGTGTTGGAGTCACCAAGAATAAAAACAAAAAGAGCCTTAATCAACAGATCCAGACGAACGACAGCGCGGCGAGCAATAATGATGACGTTGGATGTTTAGGGGATAGTAATGTGGTCAGCGATGTTAACAGAAAGAACCCCACAGAGGCCAGTGAAAGCTATTCTCAAAACAACCCAACAGAGGATCACGTCGCGAGCAATGATGATGTTGGGTGTGATTTCAACAATGGTTGTGAGTCAGCTCTGGTTCTATGCGGAGACTTAGCCATTATTGGTGATAACAATAACACAACAGATGATAGTGTGGCAGAAAATAATGCGTCAGCCATTGGGAACAAAAAGAACGCCATAATTGATAGTGCGAGCTATTCTCAAAACAATTCAGAAGAGGATCATGTTGCGAGCAATGATGATATTGGGTGTGATTTCAACAATTGTTATGAATTAGCATGGGAACTATCTGAAGACTTCGCAGTTAATCCTGCCAGGGGCACAATATATACTAGTCCCCTCTCTATTCTGGCAAATCGAAAGGAATGGTCTAGTGTTAGTGCCAGATTTTTTATTCGGGACTACAAGAATCGGGGGGATGGATTAAGAGGTTTGATCTTCAATTCTGTGGTGGACTCAAAAAACTCCAGTGATTTCTCATCACTTACAGTTGATGACGTGTTTTTTCATCTCCACATTGCATCCATTCACTACGGAATTTCCACAACGAAATCAATTGACATCACAAATATGATGCTCCACAATAGTTCAGAACACAATCAAATCATTCTATCTGAGAGGAACATGCTGTCAGATGCTTATCGCAGCTCAATTCTTCAAGTCCTCACAGCCAGAGGAATCATAAACAACCAAGATCAAGAACAAACAATATTAAAAGAAATCAACAATTGTGTTCAGACAGAATTGCAATCAAATCGTTTCAAAAGCTGTTCCATCAAATTATCAGCCCCGGTGAAACATAAGACCGTTCGAGCTGTTTATATTGATGGACATAACTCAATTGTCAAGAATCTCCCCATTCCAACAGTTGGTATTTGTAACAAGGCCGCTTACATCCCAGCAAGAGAAATTATCAACCATCTTTTGGCTATTGGGGTTGATGTAATGTTTTTCCGTGCCGGGCATGAAGAAGACTGGGTTGACAAATCAGGCAATTATGCAACAAAGTTCCTACATGATCTTCATAAAAATGTATCAATCACAAATGATGTCTCGTTGGATACACGGGTAATCCTTGTGAGAGTCTGGTCGGATGGATTTGAGGCTCACCAGATCAAAGCAAAGAATGAATTCAACAGTCTGCAAATATTTACATTGACAATCCTTGCCCCAAAATATCAAAATACCAACCGCCACACAGTTCCCTTTGCTATGTGCTTCAAGAGGAAAAACCACCATGATATCCTCCTTCAGCTGCTGGAGGAGTTAAAAGATCTTCAGTCACCCACTCTGAGATATTGGGGTGGGGAGGAGAATCAAGTTTACCCTACAATGGTATTTCTGGAAATGATAAGCAACGATCTTCCAGAGAGATGCTCCAATACTTGTACTACTTTGAATGGAACTTTTACTCACAGATGGAGACATTCATGTCTGTTCGATGACAATACTGTTCCCTCCTGCCAATCCTGTCATCTTAAAAATATTGAATTCATTCTTTCTCCTTCATCAGTTAATATAAAGAGAGAAGTGTATTGTGATCAATGCCTTGATTGGTGGAGTCAGGGAGTGACAAAACCCAATATATACCCAATTCAACCGGAATCTTTTCTAGATGAAATAGAAAATTTCCCTGCGGTTGAGCTATCCTTTGAAATGATCTATAACTCTATTATTTCTCTCCAAGATTGGTGCTTTTCCAGTAAGTCGTCAAATGCAGAGAAAGGAAAGGTGATAAAAAAATACCTACAAGCAATTGGATTTTCATCTCAATTAATTCAACCATTATCCGAAGATCTTATTGGAGGCAAAGAAGCATCTGAATCTCTCGGTTTCCCCTCGATTCTTCGGAAGTTTAGAACAGTCAATGTGGAGATGAATAGCTTCCAGACCATGCCTATGCATATGTGCTTCCTTGGTATTGAAAAATCTCTGATTGCTCTAACATCTATGTTAGCCAACAGAACAGATCGTAAGCAAAATGCAGCATGGTACAAACTTATCGATGCAATGCAAGGGAGTCAAGAAACCGTCAATTCAGTATACCTTGTTTGGTGTCTGGCCATGAAATTCACTGACATGGAAAAGAAGAATCTTGGTACTGCCAATTGGCAGTCTGACCACTACCTTGCATTTACTAGGGTCTCCTTGTTTCACTTTTCTCCTTTAGATAATGGTGACATTACAAACCACCTTGACAAACAATTGATCCTTTCATTTAGGAGCATGAGAGTGACTTGGTTCTGTTTTATCTCCCACATTTTTGCAGAAGAAGAGGTTCCTACAGAGACAATCAATGTTTTGGTGAGATTATTCCTATCATCTTGCAGAAGATTCTGGATGCTTGGAGAAAGGAAAAATGCAAATCAATCAACAGATGCGGGTGCTTCCTCCAAGAAAAGTACGTCAGGAAAAAAGAGAAAACTAGATGATGGGAAATTGTCAGCAAAGTTGGATGATCGGAAGTCGAAAAAATCCACACCATTTTATGTGAGTAAGGCAAATTTCTTCAGTCTCTTAAATATTGGTGACATGATAGAACAATCTGGCAACATGAGGAATTGCTGGGAGGGTGAAAATGAGAGTTACATTCAAAATGTCAAGAGAGAGATCTCTACCATGAAGCATAACGAAAAATATCTCAAAACCATTCTGACTAAAATCTTGAGGACAGATGTCTTGGCTTCCTTCAATATGGACAATCCCTTCTCCAAGGCAAAGAAATATTCTAGGACCAGTCATGTAAGGATTTACAACAAAGGGCTGAAACATTCCACAGTGGAGGATGTCTTCTCACAGGAAGACATTGTTTCAGGAGTGATTAATATGAAAGGGCATCTCTTGGTCTGTTTTGAAGAATCACGTTTCAAAGGAATTGGTGTCCATCCCCTCATTTTTGATGACATCAAGGGATTTTGGAAATGTAATCTATGGTATTCAGAGACTCTACCACAATCACATCATTCAAGTGTGTACAAGAGCAGAGAGGATTTATTGAAAGACTGTATTGACTTTTTCATCCTATTGAGAGAGAGGGATACAAATAACATTTCAATGAGAACTATGATCTGTCGCAGCTGGAGGGTCAGAGATGATATGGGAACATTAAGACTACCATTGCCACTCAAAAATATTCTACTAATGAAATAGCTGTATGTTATTTCGTCCAGTTGCTTAGAATATTTCAGGCACTGGCACTACCTTTAGATGTTAAAGATGTCAGGATATTATAATGTTTGTTTGTTAGTACTTTGAAAAACTGGTATTGTATGTAATGGTTCACTTCTACCTTTAAAGATTTGTTTGGAGCAATGTCACGTTTGTTGACAACATTTTTTACTGAAAGGTGTTAACCCCAACCCACTCCTGCAATATAGGGGAACTCATAAAATCCGAACCCACTCCCTCAGCGGTGGACTCAAGATTTGGACCGAAGAATTTAATTGAGGCCGCAATTCACTGGCACCCATACCCTACACCCCACCCCTCTGTTTTTCTTGATATGATATGCCAAGATGCAGGACCTGAATGTGTGGGGACACCCATTGAATCCGCGTCCAGCGTCCGTGATGTTGTCATCGTCAATAGTGATCGAATCTTACCTGTCGAGGGAGAGGAATGTTGTGCTAGTGCTGATGATAAAAAAAATGATGCGACCATTCTTACCATGCCAACGTCTTTGAAAGAAGACAGAGATATTTATTGTTGTGACGGGGAGAGAAAGAAGGGTGAAAGGAAGGATGCGTCGGTCATGTCCATTAGAGAGGAACATTGTGCTAGAGAGGATGATAAAAAAAATGATTTGAGAGTTTTTCTAACCACCGCACCTTCGTTGTTCGGAGGGGAGATGAAGCTTGGTGAAAGGAATGATGCTGCTTTCATGACCACTTTGATGCATGGTGACATTGGAAATGAAGAAAATCAGAAACATCATCTATCGGTTGATCAAGTGCAGTGTGCCAAGAGATTTTGCACCAGAACTGAATGTGGGGAGACGCATATTGAACTCATTGCCAATGTTCGTGATGTTGTCAGCATCAATATTGGGCGTATCTTGCCCAATATTGAAGAAGAGAAACATTGTATTACAAAGATTGATGGAGAAATCGATGCAACTGTCATAGCTGCTGTGCGTAAGTCTTTTCAAGAAGTCTCAGATGGTCTGAAATCTGATCACAGCACAAAGTCATGCAGTGAGCCATTGTGCATTGAAATTGATGATGAAACAGTTACAAACATTATCCAATTTGCAGCATCAACAATGGGGGATGTGTATGTGCTTTCACAAACTTGCAAGCAATGGAATGAAATTCTCAACATGATTCCTAACACAGCAAACCCTACATGGTACAAGATTGCAAGGAGATACTATATTGGTCGGGAATTCAGATGTATTAAACATGTGGATCCTCATCGCAACGACGGCATTAGTCGGGACTTCAGACATTTGAAGATTATTGATTCCGGTTGCAAGCATGATAGAAACACAGAATGGAGAAGGCTGCTCTACATTGAAAGGGCGTCAAATCTGAAAATTTTTGATGGCGAAATGGGACCGTTCCTTAAGCGGCTATTGTGGGTATTCAGATCAGAACATATTCTTCCCTTCAAGAATATGTCATGGAAAGATGGATTAGTAGATTGTAAGATGCCTACAGAAGAATATTGGTTCATTCTCTGGGGTGTTAATTATTATTCACGATACCATGGCATTGATAGGTTTGATGTGGATGTCAGTGATGAAAGTATTCTTACAAATTTCAAGGATATGTGTTTTTTGGTGCACTACTTGGACCATGACTACACCATTGCAAATTTTGACAGTGAGTGTAGAATAATCCATCGATGGCTCCATGTGTTTGGGTTTCATCATTATGACTATACAATTGGCTCACCGATTCCTGCTGATTTGAGTGGGCCTATGAGGGGGTATGATGGACACATTATGGTTACACTGATTGATCGCTATCACAATTCTGAGGGTCAACGTGTTTTGTGTTTAGGATCTATGACAATCAAAAATGATAGACCCAATAATCATATACCCACTACTGAGAATGAGGGATGGATGGAGTTATCAGCATATAATGGGAAACCAATTGAAGCTCAACGTATATTTTACAGTTGAACTAAGGCATTCAAGTGTTATGTTGCATGGAGTTCTGAGCTGGGGCAGATAATTAGGGCTCTGTGGTTATCCATAAAGTTGCTTCCAATTACCAATAGTTATTTCTGTTGTATTAAGTATTCAGAGACAGTAATTAGGTTTTATTTTGCCCGGTTTTTGTACTTATCCGTAAGTTGCTTCCAAATTTTCACATACTCGCTCTTCTCTTTGTTGTATACATTGTGTTTTAACATCCTTTCATAGGTGGTGTCTGTTACAATCTTCATGGCTTTCTTCTGACCCCTGTTCCTTTTCCTCTTACTTGTTGTCAAACACACTGCTGTCCCTGGTATAAAATTGTATCCTGACTTGTCTTGGAGCATTTCACACACTCTTTTCATCCCTGGAACAAAAACAAAACCATGTGTGATCTTGGTAAAAGAGATCCCATCCCCACAACACCAATCAATATTCTCTTGATTGAAGTATATTGCCTTCATTTCAGGATGAGACCCATCAATGATGTGATATTCAACCTGGCTTGTCTCTGCGGACATGTAAGGTGAAATACCAATCACATGGGCAAACTTAACTGAACGGAAATCAAGTTCAAGAGAAACCAGCATCGGAAGCTGCAGTTCGGTGACAAAAGACTGCAACTCAGTATAACTCGAAATTGATGGGAGAACCATTATATCATAGCCACAGCAATGTTTCATCAACGTCTGAATGTCCTCGAGGCAGCAATCATATTTTTGAGCTCTTAAACTAAACATCTTCTGTTTAAGTCCAGTATTGAAGTGATTGATGTATGCAAGAAGGTTCACCGTATTTCCGAATTCACAGTTCCATTTCTCTCTTGTGACTCTAATGGGGAAGAGGATGGATGAATTCACTACAGGAGGAGAGTAATCAGTATCAGGAGCAAAAGCACGCTTTCGTGGTCGAATTACAACTGTTCTTCTGCTTGATGGTGCAAATCTAGCCGTATTTGTTCTGAGACGTTTTCCACTTCTGATGTCCTGATTATCAGGAGGTGACCTTCTCTTCCTTGTATGTTTTACATTTGTGGGGTTCTGATTTTCTTCTATGGCTGCTTGAGAAAGTATATTTGCTATGGGATCGGATTGGTTCACCTCATCATTTACAGACCCATTGTCACTGCCAGCATTAAACTCCTCATTTTCCTCATCATTAACATTCTCTTTTTCACTGTCAGAGACTTCACCAACAGACTCTAGCAGAGTTTCTTCCCAAGTATGCATTACATGTTTGCCCTTCATAAGTTTGGCAAATTCTGTATTCAGGAAGCATGGATTTGTCATTCTCTCCAAAGTCTTCATGTAGGGAATTGTATCAAACAAAAATGCAGTGGAGATGGCCCTTTGGGTGTCAGCAAATCCAAATGAACAAGTGTTGTCATTATTATCAGCAGTCAACTGAAAATATGAGAGATAGGGCTGAAGAACAGTTAACTGAAATGATTTTGGTTTCTCGTATTCTTTTTCCAAATACGCGAAATGACTCTTGAGTTTTTCCTTCATTTTCACAGGAAGTTCCTTTTCAACATTATGCTCGAGTGCCCCAAAGAACTCTACATCCTCCTCTAAATATGCTTGTACCTCTTCACAAGCCACCCATTGAACAAATTTATTTTTTTTTGGAAAATCTGCAACAAGATGATAAAATTCTTCCCCCTTCAAGAATGCAGAGATATTTTGCAGTTTCTTGTAATCAGAAGCAGTCACTTCTGAAGTCATGACATAAACACGGGAGTCCCTGATGATTTTGCTTCGGCCATTCTTGGTGAATATATTTTCACACCCATTGGAACATTCAAATGCAAATTGATGTGCAACTCTTGGTATCCTCCTATATTTGTGAGCATCATCACTTCCTTCTGGGGCCACCTGTAGATAAGCAGGAAGAAGGCCCAACTGATGGAAATATTTGAAGTCATTTTGGTCATCCTGGAGAATGTTGTTCAAGTGTTTGATGTCTCCCTCCGCCAAGAGAAAGTGAATATCTTGGGGCATATGACATGGAAATTCAGGATTCTTCCAGTCTACTCTTGTCACAGACTTTGCTTTACTAGCAAGAAGTCCCTCCAAATGAACAAGCTCTGACTTCCAATCCTCCTCAAATTCTTCCACATCTTCAAGACGTAAAAATTTCTCATTATGATTGACCGGAAACAGGGCATTCACATCTCCCCCATTCATTACTTGCTCGAATTTTTCTTGAAGTACTTGATGATCATGTTGTAAGTTGGGAGTGTCCCCCTTGAGGGCGACTTGCTGGATGTTCAGGTTTGTTACTTGTTGGGAGTTTTCTTGAGAAGCTTCATCATCGTGTTGTAAGAGCAGAGTGGGATCATTTTGGGAGAAAATATCATTAGTCCCCAAATGACCATGTTGGGAGGATTCATCATCTGTCCCAAAAATACAGGTTACAATGCTCTTCCATGTTCTTGTTGCCTCGCTAAATCTTTCTTCAGCATCATTTTTTATGGCTGAGAGAAGTAGAGAGTCATCACCAATGACATTATCCAGCTTGGAGGAATCAGGAACACACTCCATAACAGAGTTATCCGACTCCATATCCACCAGATGTTTTGGATATAATCTGAAATCACCTTGATAAAAGAATTCTTCCGGTTGTTCTATAGGCAATTCGGAAGACAGTCTAAGTCTCCTTGCTAGCCTATGTGTGAGAGAGACATAGGGGATGGCAACCATGATATCGTGGAGTGTGTTGTATTGGCCAGAGGACGAACTGTGCACATCCTTTCCACAGCACCGACACCAAAATCTATATTTACCAGAGATAACATGCTTGTATATGACCATGGCTGATGCACAAACAGTTTCAATGGAGCAATTACTGCAAGCCCACATCCGATGATACCTGTATCGATCATGCTTCCCACCAAACTTGTAAATATTATCCAATATGGAGGCAACGTAAAGACCATATCCCTCCTGCCCTTCTGGGTTAACAAACATATGGAGCAAGTTATCCATGGAGAAGATTTTGGACCTGATCTTTTCCAAATATAAATTCAACCAGGTAGGGGCAGCTGGAGGGGGGCGGTTAGCAAGATACTCAGCCAAGAGCTTTTTCACTGGTCTGCTGTAGGGTGTTTTTATTGATTCTGTCTCAACTGTCTCCATGCTCAAGCAGGAAACAAATAACACACCAAGATTATGAAAGAAATCTTCAAGAGGCTCGACTGTTGGTAAGTGTGTAGAGCTTGTTTGACAAATAAGATTCTTATGCTTGTCAAATTCAGATGCAAAGACAAAGCCATTCATAACATCATAAGCTTGGATGAAGTTGACATATCCAGATGATAGCAGTTGAACAAGGTGAGATTTTTCAATAATGCTTGGGCCATGGACTGCAATCATGGCGTATTCATAGTTTTTCTTGTCAATTTCAGCTTTTTCCAAACCAAAAAGGTCTGTAATGAAATTCAATAGGACTGGGTGTATTTTGATGCTTGGGAAAAAAATGATGGTGACACTCATTTGGGAGAAACATGAGAGCTCTAGATCAACTGTATCATCTCTGTCAATGAAAGAGCTCAAAGGACCATAGACAATAGGAACCTCAGTCATGTTTACCTCAATGTCAGATTCAACAGTCTTACATGAGTAAACCATCAGACATAAACACTTGGCTAAGTAAGATTGGGGAGACAGCTTCACTGCAAACCGATCGCATTTCTTCATGACAGAGTCAATAAGTTCTTCCTCTTTATACAACTCAATTCCAGTCATGAGCATAACCTGGAAAGATAGGGATGACTTTCTTGATCTTTCATGTTGATACAATCGGAAATTATCCCTGAAAGTTATTACCTCATTCTGCTGCATTCTTTTTTATTTTTCGACCATCTTCGCATTCTTTTGCTTTGCAAAGAATGAGTTGCAATTGATGTAGTGTTTGCACTCATAGGATAAACCAACAAGCAACTTCCTGGGACAATTTGAATCCTCAAGAAGACCATCCCCTGATTTTTCTGGGCGTGATGAGGTTTTTGATTGAAGATTTTGATCGTTGGAGGTAGAAGGCTTCACAGATTTCCTTTTCTTGTAACCCTCAGTACTGTACATTGGCGTCACTGATGATATATCAACCTCAGATTTTTTGTTGTTGATGATCCATCTTACCCTCAATGACTTGGTATCCACTAATTCCTCAGACAGCCTGACCATTGAATCAATTTTGGCAGGATGATCAGTATTCCCTACCTTGACAAAAACATCCAGGTCCTTCATCACAATCCATCCATCTGATGAAAAAACAAACTGATCAATCTCATCTTCCATTATACCTTCTTCAAAATCAACCTCATTCAGTTTCACAGAATAGACAAATGAATTCTTTTCAAAAATAACCCTGTGTATGACCCCAGTACACAAAATGTCATTCATTTCCTTAATGATAAATGTCCCCACTTTATACTTGGGAGTTTTAGGATCACTGGAACCATCCCCTTGGTCACTCTCTGGCTCCGACTCCGGTTTGTCTACTTGCACATTTAGATTGTCCTGGGAAGAATCCAATGGAGTCTCAGAGATTGTTGGTTCAGCTAATGGGGGGGGAACTGATGCTGGAGGAGCCGAAATAGCAGAATCGCCGGATTTTTCAGCTGCTCCTGCTGATGGAGGAGTTGACGTTGAAAGAGGCTGATCAGCAGATGAGGTAACAGTGGATGTCTCGGTGGTAGCC
>Ga0209174_10003360_pt1 | contig 10151 bp, 9 predicted proteins | sample JI91814BDNA_FD_187505 | JGI IMG/M metagenome (GOLD analysis project Ga0209174, IMG submission 187505) | Wastewater effluent complex algal communities from Wisconsin, to seasonally profile nutrient transformation and Carbon sequestration -... | ecosystem: Engineered > WWTP > Effluent > Algae...
CAAGAAGGCTCGACTCCAGCTTGAGCCGCAGCGCATCGTCTTGGTCTGCGGCTGTGGAGCACGCACCACGATACAGATTGCTAACGATTGAGCTACCAAGGGGTTCGGAGTTCGAGACTTACCGAGCCTGCTGCTGCGCGAGGGCCTTCTGATCCATCCGATCCATCCGAACGATGTGCAGCAGGATAAGGTTCCCTCGGTGGAGCACTGGATGGAGAGGTTCCCGCTGTCGAATGAAAACGAGCAGGAACTCATCGCGGCCTGACACGTTGGCGAGCAGAGGGGTATAGTCGCCGGCCAGAGGCACTGGCAATGCAGATGCTTTTTGTGCGGACGACTTTTCAGGTGCGACGGCAATGGGACGTGGCGGTGCTGCTCGGCGGCCTGACGCTGGCAAGTGGGTGCGGGCTGGACCCGTATCACTGGCGGGTCCGTGACCCTGGGATGGTCGAACTAACCCGAACGGTGGGGCTTGAAAAGCCACCGGGGCAGCCGGTGCTCGCCACTGAACAAGGGGCGACGACGGTCTATGTGCCGTATAGTTACTGGCCTCGCGGGCGGGCGCTGCCGGCTTCGGCCTGTGAGGAGGGGCCGACTCCATCGAGCCGAGCGATCTCGGAGCTGACTGGGCTGGCGTTTGGTTGTCAGGGAACGACGGTGGCGCAGCGGCATCCCGATGGCACGCTGGACCTCGACTCGAGCCGCGGCTTTGAGCGATTGGTCGGGGTCGATGGCAACGTGCTACCGAAACTGTGGCGACATGACTGCGATACCGAGAGCGGGCAGTGCTGGGCACGGCTCACGGTGCGGACCGACGCGAAGACGGATCTGTTTCTGCTGCTTTCGACACCTCGAAGGAACCTCAGTCAGGTGATGCGGATTCAGCAGCGAAATCCGCTGCTCGGTGGGCTGCTGGTCGGGATGGGCGTGCTCTGGGCGGGGGTTGGAGCGGGAACAATCGCGCTCAAGGCCCACGAACCAGCTCTGCCAACCAGTCTGTCCGTTGGTGTCGCTGTGTTCTCAATCGCGGTCAGTGGCAGTCTGCTCGGTACCGGTATCTGGGCCCTCACACGCCCCGAGCGAGAAGTCCCGGTCCCCCTGCCGCCGTAAGCCCCGGCCCGAGTCCCCCAAAGCTTGTCATCGAGCACACCGACAGCGAGCATTCCCGCGTACTTCCCAGCGGTAGGAAAAATAGCGATGTCTCGAATGCATTTCTGTTTTTGACAATCAGCTCTTTGCAGCGCACGCAGGTCAGCCCGCTCTCGAATGGGTCATGGAACGCCAAGCCGTCACCACTGACAAAGACAGCGGCATCGTCAACGACGCCAACCGCTGGGCCACCGAAACCATGGGCAACGCCAAGTACCCCCTGGAACTGTTCCTGCGAGTCATCACTTGCTGCGCTGGCGCAAGACCACTGTCTCCCCCCTTGAACATGTCTGAGCAATCAGCTAGTTTTGTCGTCAACAGAATCCATGAGACTGATAGTTTAACATGGGAAAACCCTTCTTTAGTAAGAGCATATTCTTACCTTAATATGCTCTTACTAGAGAGGGTCGCTGGTTCGAGCCCAGCTCGGTCTCCAAACTATGCCCACCTCTAGGGTCGTTCTTCAGTCCTTGTCTCGCGGAACATAAGATGACGGTTTCCATCGCTTGGGTTAGAACCATCGGTTCCTGTACAGAACTACTGTTTGCATCGGACAGTAGACTTTCTGGAGATGGTCGTGAGTTCGATTATTGTCCTAAAATTCTCGCTCTGCCGCGGTCAGATTGTGCAATTAGCTTTGCGGGGTATACGGGAAATGCCTACCCGCTAATACATCAGCTATCATTGGCAATAAGTGCCAGTATCCCGCTTAAAGATCGAGTGATGGATATAAAGGCGCTTAGGACACATGCCATTAAGATTTTTGATAGCATGGCGGATTCAATTCAAACAAACGATAATGAACAAAAATATCCTACAGATGTTACATTTTTGTTTGGTGGTTACTCATGGGTCGAAAAAAAATTTCTTATTTGGAAAATCGAATATTCTCGAAAAGCAAAGGGTTTTGTTGCAAGACCGGCTATCCATTTGTTATTCAATGCTACAGCCAAAAAATTCTTTCTCGGAACACTTGAGATAGCAGAGCGCAGCAGCAGCCAAGATTGGGGACTAATCAGCTTCGCTGGAGATCAGGGTAAAAACGCAGAAAAGTGTCTTATTAAACTACTCAATAGTCGATTGACTTCCGCATCTTATGATGCTCGAAAAAAAATTGACTGGGAACCATTTGAAGTTATAAGAGACATGCTGAGAAACCCTGCAAAATCGCATACGATTGACGGGGCTCCGCAACTCGTAAAGATTTACGAGCACTTAAACACCCAGCCTATCGCTGTAGCATGGCCTTCCCGTTCCTCTGGGGCCGTTTTTTTGCAAGGGCGCCCTGTATTGGAATATGAGAATATTGACTCGTGGATATTAGACCCAGATACATTAGAAACCTTCCATCCAAAATATAGCCAATCGCAGCTTGTACCGGCACCCACAGATCAAGCTATAGACAAATTAGCAGAGACTATGTCCTGTAGACAACGATGGTTACATCGACTCCGTAAATTGTTTGGTTCGTAACGGCATGCAGAAAACGTTAAGAGTGCGTGGGTCGTTGTAGACGGGCTTTGGCTCGGGGTTTGGGAAGAACGACGATGCGTTTAAGGCGTGGTGGTCATGGAATTGATCGCCGGAACCGTGGTCGACCCAGCGACGGCAGCGAAAATTCTACACCAAACAGTCGCCGATCTGTGCTCTTGCAGTTTGGGCGTTTGGGCGCGATCTCCTGAACGCCCGGCGACGCGTCGCCGCGCGCCATGCGCTTGAGCTGCGGTGTCAGGTCACTAAGAAAATCTTCGGCCAGGACCTCAGCTTGGCACGGCAAAGACATAGAGCATCACGACATCACCACTGGCCCGCCCTTGGCCAGGGCCCGTTGGTATGCGGGGCGCGCCACCATGCGGGACTGGTAAGCCGCAAGCTTGGGAAAATCCGCAGCCTTGGCACTGCGGGCAAGCGCCGCTTCCACCGCAAAACTCATCTGAAAGTCAGCGATGCTGATGTGCTCCCCGGCGAACCAGGCGTGCTGTCCCAAGTGCGCCTCAATAAAGGCCAATGCCGTCGCCAAATTGGGGTCCACTAACTTGGCCTGCACCTTGGCGCACAACTGCCGAGCGATAGGCTTCACAAAGAATGGCATGGGCTGGGTGGGAATAGTCATGAACACCAACTTCATCACCAACCAGTTCATTAGTGAGCCTTCGGCGTAGTGCATCCAGAAACGCACCTGGCGGTATGCGGGGGTACCCGCCGCGGGCTGCAGGTGCGTCAAGTCGCCTGTTGCCTTGTCGCCATACCGTTCCACCAGATACTCCAGAATGGTGCCCGATTCTGCAATGGTTTCAGATCCATCGGTGATCACTGGCGACTTGCCCAAAGGGTGTACCGCTTTCAGTGCAGCGGGGGCCAGCCGGGTCTTGGGGTCACGTTTGTAGAGCTTGATCTCATAGGGCACGCCCAATTCTTCGAGCAACCACAGAACGCGCTGTGAACGGGAGGTTTCCAGGTGGTGTACGGTAATCATGACAACGATTATCCATGGACCCTTGCCCCGCGAGTAGGAAGAACAAACGCGGTTTCGGCACCACGGTCCGGGAAGTGAGCGGCTGGATTGTGCCCAGATCGGCGACGGCAGAGGACATTCTACACCGGACAGTCGCCGATCTGGCTATGCTCCGCGCATGGCCCTCACCCTTTATCATCATCCATTCTCGCGAGCCGCCGCTTCCGTGTGGGCGCTCGAGGAGATCGGCGAGCCCTACGAGCTGCGGTTCGTCGACATCATGGCCGGCGCGCAGAAGGCCCCCGACCTCGTAGCCCTCAATCCGATGGGCAAGCTGCCGGTGCTCACCGATGGCGACGCGGTCGTCACCGAGAGCGCCGCGATCGCGCTCTACCTCGCGGACCGTTATGCGCCAGGTCGCCTCGCGCCGCGGCTCGATGATCCAAGGCGCGCGCCCTACCTGCGCTGGTCGCTGTTCGCACCCTCGGTGATCGAGCCGGGCTCGATGGCGAAGGCGAGCGGCTGGGCCTTCAAGCCCGGCCAGGCGGGCTGGGGGTCGTACGAGGCGATGCTCGCGACGATGGAGGCGGCCATCGCCGGGCGCGACTTCGTGCTCGGTGACACGTTCTCGATGGCCGACCTGATCTTCGGTGGAACGATGCGCTACATGCTGCGTTTCGGCTTGCTCGAGCCACGCCCAACCTTCACGGCGTACGCGGACCGCCTCGGAGCGCGGCCCGCGGCGCAGCGGGCCGACGCGCGCAACGCGGCCGTGATGGCCGAGCACGGGCTCACGACCTAGACCAGGAGTCTGTGCGACATAGGTCGCGACGGGCCCTCCGCTGCGCCCATGATTCGAGCGCTCACTCGATGGCGCCCTGTGGTTAGCACAGCTCGCCGATCACATCCACCTTGACCCACCACGCGCCCCGATGTAAGAAGATCGACAGGTCCAACAAGTTGTTGTACTGGTACCGATCCGATCCCCTCATGCTACATTGCGAAACCGATCTTGCTGCACTCAGTTTGCAAAGTTCGCTGTTAGTATACCGTCGGCACTAGCGTCCGTGCGAGGACATGACGAACCATAAGGCAGAATAAACTTCAAGCGCTCAGGGTTATCTGCGGCCGAGTTTCTCACGCACCATAGGTCAGTTACCATGCCTCATACTACAGCAATAAAAGTCTTCAATGGCATCCACAATGCCGGTTCTGCCCCCCCATTAGCTCAGCTCTATGCCGCACTTGTTGCTCTCGAATTATCATTAAAAGATTATCATCACGCGCAGCAGGGTACATGGATACCAGGCCACAGTATCTGTGCCATGTTGTCTGCATTGGGTGAGAGTTCTGTGAGTTTGCAACTTCAAAATAATTTGGTGAAAATCGACTGCACGGGCAGGAATGGGACCGGCGTCAAAGTTGGGGCTACTACGTATCCGGATATTCGATATTTACGCCATGTCATGGACCATCCTGCTTGGCCACAATCGTCAGACGACCAGTTACTTTTGGAGACACTTCATGATGCACAACTCTGTCTTCAGATACTCAGGAATAAGGGGGTGGCACCATGAACGCAGCCAAGCTCATCGACGCAATAAAAGGTAAACTCGGGACTGCCACAGGTGCCTCCGTAGAAGCCAAGTTTGCGTATCCGTTTCTTCAGCTCTGTGTTACTAATCCGGCATTTTCCGGATTCGATGACCACGAACGTGAATCTTATGTCGCCAAGACTCTGGATATGTCGATTGCTGAGCTTCGCGAGACTGCAAATACTGCACTTTTGCATTTTCATTGGATTGCCCCCGGTGAATCACCCTGGATCCCTGAAAAGGGCGACCACTGGGTATTTCGTGAATCGTGGCCCAGCCCGGTCGAACCGAGGGAGTCGGGCAAGCCCGCCGTGATTCATTTCTTTGGTTACAAAGGAGGGCAGGCGCGTTCTACTGTATTAGCTGTTCTTGCGCGAAGCCTGGCCGAGAGTGGACAAAGAGTCCTGCTGATTGATGCCGACCTAGAAGCTCCCTCTTTGCCTGTGATAGTCGGCAAGCAACCACGCTTAGCAGCGTCAACTTTGCTTGGTTTGCATCGCCGGCCAGATTTCACTCCAAGGCCAGTCTCCTGTTTAGTGTATGCAAACGGTGGCGTGGTTGATCTGTTAGCTGCACGGCTACCCGAATCTGACGAAGATCTCGAATATGATGCATTCACTCTCAACGCACTTCTTGATCCTTCTGTCCCTCAGAAGCTGGGGGCCAAGATCCTGGCTCATGCACAAAGTGCAGGGTATGATGTGGCCTTCGTTGATCAACGCACTGGTTCGTCGCCAGCTACCCTTAATTGGTTTGATGCGCTGCCAGGTGGAATATGTATTTTTGCTCGATTAGACGACCAGTGGCAGGCAGGCGCTCGATTCTACAGAATCTTGCTTGAACGTACCCCATCATTCGCAGCCGCTGTGGTTTCATTTAAGCCGGATGAAGAAAACCCCGACACATATCGGAGTCGAACATCTGGGCAGTGCGCAGCGTTAAGCAGGATTTTTGAAATTGCATTTTTGGCAAAGCTGCCTGTGTCTGATGCCGATAGTCCAGACGACAGTGATCCTGCCGAAGGCGTTTCTGATCGTGATCGCTGGGTTATGTGGCCTTATGATCAGGCGTTTCGGATATCGCGATTCCCTGCTGTGAGCGACTTGGGACAGCAGACGCGGGGAGCAATTTCCCAGCTAATTGAACTGCTAGAGTTACCAGGGCCAACACCTTCGTCGCCGAAAACAGTCACTTCGCTGGCCAAACCGGCGCACAGTAGCGGCTTGTTGGACAGCGATTTTCTGATTCATACGCCGGTGTTACGCGATCTCAAGGCACAAAATTCAGCAATCAGCTACGTTTTCGGGCGAAAAGGGACAGGAAAGTCTCGCCTGTTCCGTGCCCTAGTTGAAGCAGACTTGGGCTCTCCCTTAGTGGCTGATGCTGAATTTCAAGGGGCCAGTCTGAGAAGTCCGGACCTGAAAGAGATTCTCTCTCAGTCTAAGCCCACTTCGGCTGTTGGACTTTGGTGGAGATTGTTGACCCTGGGCATGAATACGGGAATCAGCCGAGACAGTATTAAAGATGCCCTTCGTGAAAATGCGGCTGCCAGTAGTGATGACTTTCGAGCGGCTGCCAAGAGATCTGCGTCGCGGAGGACATTCCTCATCGACGGATTGGAAACAGCTTTTAGTCCTACGGATGTGCAGCCGTATATCAATGCATTGTTTGAGGTGATGCGCCTTCTCCAAAGCGATAGTGAAATTCGAGAAAAGGTGGAACTACGTCTATTTCTTCGCACTGACCTATTGAAACAAGCTAGCTCTCAAAATCTCGAGCAACAATTGGATGGACGCACACGTTATCTAGCATGGGATCTGCAAGGTATTCTTAACTTCATGCTGAGCCGCCTTGTCTCAGCCGCTTATTCTATATTTAGACAGAATTTTTCTGCTCAGATCGATCTGATCGAGGTAAGACGCGTGGATCTATCCAACGCTAGTGTTGCTACTGAAGATGCTTTTTCTCTCTTGCTTCCTATCTTTCCGGAGCGGGTGCGGAGAGTCAATGCCCTTATGAAGACTTTCGTCACACTCCATTTCTCTGACAGCAGTGGAGTGGCGGGAAGCTACTACCCACGATTCGTGCTTAACTTTCTTGAAGCAATCAACCAAGCGGGCCAACCGGGCAGTGCCGATGAGGTGTTTCGTGGCCAGTTAATCGAGAATGGGCGACTGAGTTCTGCCGTGGTGCAGTATGCTTTTGATGAAGCTGCGAAGCGGTTCTTATCGGCGGTCAGGTTGGAGCTAGAGTCGGTTGTCATGTTAGAGGCCAGTCAACTTCATCAGTTACTGGAGGCATTCGCTGGTTTGTCGACGCCGTTCGGCCGAGAAGATATTGCAACAACGCTAGCGGGCCAAACTAATATTCCGACAGATAAAATTGTGGCGGCGCTTAATACGTTTAAGAACATCGGCATTTTTGAAGATCGCCCTGGTTTTGAAGGAAAAGAGTGGCGCGCTGGACGGATATTTCGGTCTGCGCTTCGGATGAAACTTCGGAGATAGTTCGCGGAGTTCATACGCAATAGATATTGGCAGCGTCCATCTTGCGGACTAAATATACCTCTCAGCAACGGAGCGAAGAAAATGGCAGACGTACACGTTTCTTGCATAGTGAAGACACACCACCATCACGAAGGAATTACTCATATAGGTGGTCTCGGTGGTGATGGCTGGTGTTGGCCCATAGAAAATGTAATTTCATCAATTGATGCTGGCACCAATACCTTTTATACCCTCGTGAACGGTAAAAGGGCTAACATTCACCCGCACCCCGGTCCTAGCGGCAGGCGGCATCTCAGAACTGATGCCGATAATACTCCCGCCGATAATCTGCTTTCGCTCCCTTCTTGCCGTCGATGACCTACCGATATTTCGCGTTTCCTGTCGGAGGGTGCGTTCACCGGGATCTCGACCGCCTCCAACACTTTCACGACCTTGCCCGAGTGCTGCGATGGTGGGGACTGCTCCGGTAGGTGGTCGGATTCTCTTCGATATGTTCCAGTATCGCCCTCAGTTTCCCACGCACGATACAGCACAGGCTACAGCGGTTCTGTTGCGATTCGATCCGTACCTTTCAAGCACAAACTGACGCGGGCGTCGGTGAGGAGTGTTGGGAATGCCAGGCTACTGTCGATACTGCCGAGAGTAAGGATTAGTAAGCGTTGACTATGCGTGGCTTATATGCTCATAAAATTGCACACCAAGTTCATTGATGCCAACGACGTCATACGGGCTTGAATCGAATCTTCCCCCACTGTCGTCACAGAGCAGACCCTTTCGAATTAGACTCTGCACCAAGAGTAGATACTGCGAACGAAATATTCCAAAAATTTCTTCCTTTTCTTTTGTGCAATAAACGTACAGATCGACCTCTTTGCCTTCTTTCTGTAATTGAATGCCTTGTGCGCGGATTTTGTAAAACTGAGATAATAAGAGGAGTTCTGACTCTGTTATCTCACCCAGAATATTTATGAAAGTACGAGATAGGTCTGGAGCAGGATGGCCATGAATCACTTTCGTTAGAAGATTTTTAAAATACGCTCGTTTAGCCTCGCTATTATTGACCGCTACTTTTTGCAAAATGTCTTCGAGTAAGTCACCGCATTCGTCGCTCTTTAGAAACTCGAAATCGATCTTTGTTTCTTCTAAGTCGCGTGTCGCCTCTCTCAAGGTCAGTAAAACTCGCTCTTGCTTTATTCGAGAGCGGCAATCAAACAGCAGCTCTGACAGCACTGGGCCAACGACGGGCAATGCGGAAAACAGCACCTTGAGGGCTGAAGTTCGAATCTCAGCCGGCGGATCCGGGCGCTCGCTGGGAAGGATTATTTCACCCACGGGTGCCGCCTCCCTTCTTGCCGCGTGGACGAGCCGGCTTCTCACCGCAAAGTTGCTGCCAAGCAGCCTCGATAGCGCTTCGCGCGACATCAATCCTGTCGATGTCGTCCCGCTTCCACTGCTTCCTCAGGGCCGCGACCAGCTCGTCGAGCCGCTGAAGCTCGACATCAGAGAGGCGGATAGAGATCTGGTTCGTTCGCTTTTCCGACGGTGGTTGTAACTGCACGCCAAGAACCTACATCGGCTCTCGTTAGCTGATAACCCCGCGTTTTGCATGGAAAAAAATTTCATTATGAATTCATCATGGTATCAATTTGTCGGCTGATTTCACTGCTTTGCGAAGGTCAATCGTCTCGAAGTTGGCGGCGCTCCGTGCGCCATGAGGTGAGCCATGCATCAGATCAGCACCACTCCTGTCCATTCCGATTGCAACCCGTCTCCCGATGGGGCCGCGCGAGTACGAGCACCTTCCGACCCGAGAGATCATCATCGAGCCGTACCCATCGCGCTCCGATGTAATGGGCGAGCCACTTGAATATTTCTCAGGATGTGCTCGGCAGCGCGCCAGGTTGTGAACGGGGCGACCATCCAGGCAAGGAGCGGCGGCGCTTGATTCCGGCCTACTGCGCAACTAAGAAGGGGCCGATGACATCGAGTTGCGCTGGGAGTGGCCACCCGGTGGCGTTCCCGGTAGCTACGGCTTCGAAGGCATTGCCTGCGTCAAAGTGCTCGACGGTTGACCCGAGCGACGCTTCCTCATGTGGCGAGTCCTTCGCAACGAACCGAAGCTGCTCAGCAAAAGCCTCGCCGAGCTAGGTTGGAAGCCCAACGAACGAATCAACTTACGGCCCCGACAACAAGAAGACGCTATGCCTGATGCTGCTACAGAAGCAGTAGCTCCATCGCGTCGGTGGTCTGCCTACTTCTGCGCCCCGACGTGGTACTTCATCAATCGCTTCTCACCAACCGTATGAAGCTTCTTGTCGGCGACCAGCTGGCCGAGCGGCTGACGGAGCTTGTCGGCCAGTTCGTCGCGCCTGACGCCAATCGTCGCTAGCACGTCGTCACCGATTTGCCCCGCGATCTCCGTGCGGCTCAGGCCGTCCTTGTGCT
>Ga0209174_10003361_pt1 | contig 10150 bp, 5 predicted proteins | sample JI91814BDNA_FD_187505 | JGI IMG/M metagenome (GOLD analysis project Ga0209174, IMG submission 187505) | Wastewater effluent complex algal communities from Wisconsin, to seasonally profile nutrient transformation and Carbon sequestration -... | ecosystem: Engineered > WWTP > Effluent > Algae...
GGCTGCTTGCCCAGGCTGGAGATAGCTGTAGCGACCTGTCAGCCCTGCGGGCCGAGATCCCGCATTCCGGGGCAGTCCAGCGAGCAAGCCTCCACTACGAAACAGTGTGGCAACACTCCCCTGAGAGTCGGGCTGCCGTCAATCTCAAGACTTGGGCTTACGAGGTGCTGGAGCTGGCGATGCCGAAGTGGCAGGCAGACGAGGCCAGACAGCCCAAGCTGCCGGGCGCAGGCCTCTCGGCGGACGAGCTGCTTCGCATGGACCAAAATCTCCTCAAGGTGTCCGCACGAAAGATCGAGATGGTCCGTGATGAGATGCTCTGTCCTGTATGCAAGAAGACATCGCTCAGTGGGCGTCAGCAGATTTGCAGCACCAAGTGTCGCAGCGCAAGCTACCGAGCCAGACTGCGGGGAAGCGCTGACCCCATTCCAGGCGTTTCACGGATCGAATCGGGCAGACACACTCATCCGATGGATGACCGACCCGTATGTAAGGGGTATCCCGCGCCAACGACGCCAGTGGCTCTCTCTCCAGAGGCGCATGAGCGGGCCGCAGTGGAGTATCACACGCCAATGGCCCAGGAGTCCTTTTCAGCCCGACAGGTGGAGCCAATCCATATCGAGCAGGAGGTCGTCCCGCCAATCTCCGAAGTGTTTCCGACAACGGCGCTGAGCTTGCGATCAACGGCAAAGCCACAGACCGAAGCGAGACAGGTGAAGCCGCGCAAGTCGGTGCGGCCCCTTTCCCGCTTCAGTGATCTCCAAGAGCGCATTGATGCCGCCAACGCAAAACTAGAAGCGGCTTCGCTACCCATAGGAAGACCGTCCCCTCGCCAGCCACGTTGAGCGCTCGCCCCAGCACCACTCCGCACCAAGAAGGAGGCATTGTGACATGGAACGCGAGCAACCAGCCCCTGAGGTCAGCGCTCAAGACATCGAGCGCTGGCTTGATTGTGATCGAGATCGTCTCCGTCGCTTAGAGGCGCGGCGCCTGCTCATGCCAGAAGAAGTACTCGAGGCGGAAATCGCGATGGTGAGGGCAACGATCGGTCAGCTCGAAGCGGAACTGCACTATCTTGCTGTCGTCGCACGGCAGCGACGAATCAAGGCATGACCTCTGCAACCAGCCTCGGGATCACACAGGAGATCGCGTGCTGGGGCACCAAACAAGGGAGTCCATCATAGTTGGAGGCGACGAAGTCAGCCACCTTGTGGTATACTCCCGCGGGGCGACTCTCAAAATGGAATCCAGGTACGATCAATATCGGCTGCTCCGTCGGGTCCATGAAGGACTCTACGGCACCATTGAGCTATGTGAAGAACTCGCTACGAAGAGACTCGCTGCTGTTCAGGTCTTACATGTAGCGGCCTCGCCAACAGCGCTCGTGGTGCTTCAAGACCAGACGCGTCGAATCAACGAGCAGCAAATCTCGAAGTTCTGTCGCTCCGTACGGATAGGACAATCGGTTGAGGGCAAGACGTACATTGCTTGGGAATGGCAGGATGGAGACAGGCTTGCTGTTGAGAAGCTAGACCCCAAAAAAGCTCTTCTAGTCATCCAGCAGTTGGTTGCCATTCTTGCACCGGCTCATGCGGGAGGAGTCGTTCACGGCTTCCTCCGGCCAAGCCAAATTCTGGTTCAGAAAGAACACAACGCGCTTCTAGTCAGTTCCGTACTCGGAGCAGGTCTCCAGGCATCGCTCGGACTTCCAACCATCACGGTACGAACGGATCACCTCGTCTTTCTGGCGCCGGAATGCCGAAGTGGCACACCTGCTGCTGCGCCTTCCGCAGATATGTACTCCGTCGGGCAGCTGCTCCGCACTACGCTCGGGCTTCCGGCCAGAGAGGACCGTGAACAGTGGTTCAGACTTCTGACAGAACAGACGGTCCCCCTTTTTGATACTCAGGCGAACGAACTACTTATCCTTCTTGAGCGGCTTCTGAGTCACGAACCAGAACAACGTCCAACCGCCACAGAGGTCGGAGTTGTACTTAATGGTCTGATCGACCATCGACGAGACCCACTGGAGCATCTCAGCATGCTCGAAATGGGCGAAACACCTCTCCCTGCGGCTGCAAAGCAGAAGGATCCACTCCTTGGGCAAAACTTCGGGAGCTTCCGCCTGATCAGATGCATTGGCCAAGGAGGAATGGGGGCAGTATACGAAGCCAAGCACAAACTGATCGGGACACGCGCAGCAGTGAAGATCCTCCTCCCAGATCTAGTGACAGACGACTATGCGCGCCGCTTTCTAGATGAGGCGCGCGCGGTAAACATCGTCTCGAACCCTGGTGTCGTGTCGATTTTTGAGTTCGGGCAACGAGCAGAGGACCAGCGCCTCTACATCGTCATGGAATACCTAGAGGGACAAAGCCTGGAGCAACTGCTGGAAACGTCAAAACTGAGAGGTGCCATCCCCGACGTCCTTCTTGTTGCCGTGCAGATAGCCAAGGCACTGGAAGCAGCACATAGAGCCGGTATCGTTCACCGAGACCTGAAACCCAGCAATGTGATGCTGGTCGCTGACGCATTGGTCGCAGGTGGTCAACGCGCAAAAGTTGTCGATTTCGGGATAGCCAAGGTTCGTGGCCGCAAGAACCGAAAAGATGAAGTGACGGAGCTCGGGGCCGTGATGGGAACGCCATACTATATGGCGCCTGAGCAGCATGGCAGCGCTTCGGAAGCCACGGGGAAATCTGACGTCTTTGCATTGGGCGTCATATTGTTCGAAGCTCTCACCGGAGAGCGTCCGTTCAAAGGTTCATCAACTCTAGCTGTTCTCGCGCAGGCTGCCCCCCCGCTGCGATCCGTAATTCCTTCAGCTCCGCGGGGATTGGCTCAACTGATCGATCAGATGCTGCGGTGCCAGCCCGATCAGCGTCCAACGATGTCTGAGGTGGTTTCAGAACTCACGCGGATTCTCAACGATAGGGCGAAATGGAAGCAAAAAAGAGTATTGGGGGCTATCGGCACGCTCGCACTTGTCGCGGGGGTGACTGGATGGGCACTTCAACGCGAGCCTAGCGTAAATCAGTTGCAGGCAGGTGCCGCCCAAATCCGAGAACATGCAAGTGCGATTCTTCACCACGAGTTGGCTAGCGATAGGACAGTGAGCATCCGTAGCGCCGCCGTTGGGGCATTGGGAATGTCACGAGACCCAACATATCGAGACTGGATCATTCCATTGACACGCGACCCTGACAAGTCTGTCGTATGTGCTGCGGCTTCCGCCCTCAGCGCAATTGGGGACCCCACAGATGGATCAGTGCTCCTCGCGCAGCTCGATCACCCGGAGTTGTCCATTCGCGTCTGCGTGGCCAGCGCACTGACCGGACTCCGGGGCAGCAATGAGAGTCACCGGGGGCAGCTGGTTGCCCAGGCGCTTCTAAACGATCCGCGCATCACTGGAGTTGCAGAACTAGTCGATGTCCAAGTATCGCTAGCGGCAGAATTGCTCCAGGCGGGATATCAGCAGGCTGGAGATGTACTCTGGAGAGCTACCCAAAGCGTACGGCTTGGTAGTGCATCACGACTGCATTACTTGGAAGTTCTCTCAACAAGCGCAGACGCTGCGGAAGCACTCAATCAGCTCCGACAAATCTCATCAGATTCCTCGCGGAGTGAGTCCGAGCGACTAGGGGCGATTGCGAGCCTCGTTCGGGTGGGTCACGCACAACCACCGGAGGCAGAACTTCTTGCTGCGACAGCGGCACGTCGCGGACCCAATCAGTTACTGGCGGTCTGGCTCCGACGGCACATTCCAGCCGCGAATGCCTGCGAATTACTATGGAAAGTAGCATCAACTACCAACGAGCCAGATGAACGAAGACATCTGGCGGTAGATGGGCTTGGTTATTGTGGCCATGAATTCGCCAGCAGGCTCGATGGACTGCTAGATACACTCACGGAAAAGCCACTTCTTCGAATCGCGGTTGCTGAGAGCGCCCTTCGAATGGTTGGGCCAGATTGGCAACAGTCAGCTGAACTGCAACAGCGCTTCGCACGCAGTTACCAGAGTGGCGCGGCACTTAGCGATCGACTGGGCTTCATCGACAGTCTAAATGGACTCCCAGATGATCAGGTGATCTCTTCGCTCAATCAGGTACTGCAAGATGATCCAGATGAATCGGTTAGGAAGGACGCTGCCCGAGCGCTAAGACCACGCCAAGTTCGCGCCCTATTGCTCAAGCAGGCAGAATCGCTGTCAGAGGCAGTCGGTGATGTTGCGGAAAAGGGAGTACGAGCAATTGGCGCATTGCTGACGCAACTGGATTTGGATTCGTCGGCTTCGATTGACAATACAATCCGAGCCAAACTCTTACTCCGTCTACAGTCGATGAACGACCCATCGCAGGAGATAATACTGCGAGTCCTTTTGCTACGCGCTGGGCAACACGAGCAGGCGGCTATTCTCCGCTCGAAGCTACCAACCATGGAGCGCGCCCAGAAACTACTCGCGATAGAGATTTCTGATCCACGAGACCCTCTCGTACTGGCAGCCCTGTCCTCCTCTGATCCGATGGTGCAGTTTGCAGCCGCACGTCATCGTGCACTCAGCGGAAGTAGTGATGAAGCAACCAAGCAGGTACTTCGTGTTGCTCTATCCCAACGCGACCCGGACTCACTGCGAGCCTTTCTCTTGCTTCGCAGTATGGGCGAGAGACCAACGAGACCTTCGCATCTCTTCGATTTACTGGGACGAAGTGAGCCTGTGCCGGTACGATGGGAGACAGTAAGACTGCTCTCGCATCTCTCGCTAGTTGACGCGCTACCTCTTCTGATTGAGGCCAGCACTGACCCCTCGGTCGTCATTCGCAGGGAGGTCGTCCGGCTTGTTGGGATACACTATCTGCGCAAAGCCGATCTCCGGCTGGTCGACGTAATCACCCGATTGACAAGAGACCCTGAGGTAGCAGTCCGAATTAAGGCTACGCAGTTTCTCCGTAGCATTTCAGGAGGCTCCGAGCCCAGTACTGCGCCGATCGCGCAGCCACAGCTTCCAGACCGGCAACACAACAGTAGCGAATTCCGTGTGGGAATGGTGTCGCAAACGAAACCACACATCCCTGCAGGTCCAGATCCCAGACTGCTAACCCCAGACGCGCCCAAAAATGAAGAGGCCTATCTTCAAGTGTCCGCGCCGGTGGGGGTCAAGGTTCGGCTAATCGGCAAAAACATCGCCCTTGAGCCTACTAGCAATCGAGAGATTGCTCTTCCGGCTGGTCGATATCAACTCATGGCGAGCTGTGATGAGTCGCTTTCGTTCGAACTAAAGCCCAACGACCGAAAACAGGCTAGACTTTGCGAAGTCACTCAAGCAATCGATCAACTGCGACTACTCCGACAAGCTGGACAGCTTTCGCAGGCAAACGCCGAGCTTGGACGTTTGCTACTTCAATTACGAGGGAAAGAGCAAACACCAATCTACGATCGTGTTCGCTTCGAAAGAGGAGAGTTGCGCGCTGCCAGTGGCAACCTCCGAGACGCACTCGACGACTTTAACCATGTTTGGGGTCGTCATTTGAGTAAACCGTTTGGAACAGTACCCACAGTAGAGCAGAAGTTGGTATTGCTGAAATCTCGCGTAGGTAGGCTGTCTGTCTATAAGCAAGTAGACGGAAGGTGCGTATTGGTTGAAGATAGTTTGCAGATGCCAGGCGTGGTGCGCACGGCGCTGTTAACTTCCGGTATTTCGATTCGACCAGGGGAGCATGTAGTCCATCCGGTGTCGTGCAGGGCCTCAAGCCCGTGATCGAGAGCGGTTCGGCGATGAGGAATCAAACCCGACTCTACAGTTGGCAGGTACTGTTACTTGTCGTCCCGTTTCTATTGTTTATCCGATCGGCTAGCGCCCAGCCAGTGCCTACGGATCCTAAAGCGCAAGCGCTGTTTCGTAATGCGCTCGCTGCACTACAGAAAAATGACTTACTATTAGCCGAGAGAACAATAGAGAATTGCTACCTGAGAGAACCAACGGCGGCACTATATGAGATAATGGGGAAAATCGCACAGCAGCGAGGCAATACGACAACTGCAGCTGATTTCTATCGACGATTTCTCGAAGAATATCCGGATCCCACGCTCAATCGGAGTGCACTGCACAAATTGATCGAACAGGTCCTGCCATTTTCGGCCGAAATTGACGTAAGCGGAGAGTCTGGCTCTCTACTGCGGATTGATAATCGACTGACTGGTCGCCTGCCTCTAAGTCGGGCTATTCTTATTGCACCCGGTAAACATTTGCTAACAATGGAGGCAGGAGGTAAGAGCACTGCGTATTCAGTCGATGCGACAGCTGGGATTCCAATCGGGATACGGTTCGTCCCTGATTCTGCGCACGTTGCGATCGAGACCCGCCCGCCAGTAGTACTTGTTACCTATGACGGGCAGGTGAAACCGAACTCGGCGAGCCTAGCTATTGCCAGAGCCATCGGCGCTGGGATCCGACAAGATGGGCAGGCTCACGCTCTTGCTGTCGAACGACTTCTTGGGGCCCTCGGTGGACAGCGGAAGGATTGCTTGATGTCGGAACGATGCCTGTCTGATTTGGCCAATAAGCTTGGCGCGCAGGGTGTCGTGACATTTGTCTCAGAACCGACGGTTCAGATTGGTTACATTGACGCTAAGATGGGATATCGAAGTGACTCAACTGTGATTGATTGTACCGCTTGTACAGTCGAATCGCAAGCGCAACGTATTAGTGAAGCAACCAGAGTTCTCATCACGCGAGTGGTTGGTCGTGCTTACGGCATGCTGGCTCTTAGTGTGAATCCTAGTGGAGCACGAGTTGAACTCTTACCTTCTGCGAAGAGCTACACAGCACCGGCTCAAATCCAGCTTCTATCAGGGGTTTCAACTATTCTATTAACCAAAGATGGATTCTTACCGCTTCGTGCTCAGATAGAAATTCCCGTTGATGGGACGCGCACGATCCAGCTTGCACTGCGCCCAAATGCAGCCGCGCAAACTCAACGTAAGGTACACGCAGCCAAATGGTTTCTCATCTCAGCGGGGGTGCTGAGCAGTGTAGGCGGTATAATCGGAATTGCTTTGGATGGGAAATTCGAGCGAGATGTCACAACTGTGGGTCCAAACGGTGAAACAAGAGAGGTGTTCCAGAGTCTTCCGCAAGGTGTAAGTGCTCTGAGCGCTGGTCTCGCCGCCATTGCTGGTGGAGTCTGGCTCGCTACATACGAGCGCAAGCTAGAAAGACTGGCCCGACGAGATGAGGAAGATGCTCTTAGTAAATCTCCATAGAAGATCGCATTGTATACGGATTAACATCGGTCTGACATAAAGAAGGATAAGAAAGATTATGGGAAACCGTTCGGCACTGATCCGTCCCTCATCATGGAACAATTCTTTAATCGCTTCTCTGCTAGTAGTTATGGCTGGACTAGCAGCCTGTTGGAGAGCACTCCCCGCAGCGATACCAGAGCCGGCAACTGACACATCTGCCCCAGTCGAGTCAATAGATCTAAGTATCGCCCCAGTCAATCCATCTACACTTGATCTTGGCTCGGGGTACCCAGACTTGTTCAATGCTGGCTTAACCATTCAACTTGCTGTGCCAGATGCGGACTATCAAAAAGGCGGAAGCGTAGTAACGATCCTGGGAAGTGGATTTACGCTGAATTCAAAGGTCAGCTTTGGCAACAATGGACCAGTTGGTCCCATGTCTGTATCTGCTGATGGAAGTTCTATGACCGTTCGGGTTCCCGCCAATGGCATAGTCGACGGGAGTGGTTTGGTTCAATATCGAAATCCAGGACTCGTTAGTCTAAGTGTTTCAGACTCTGGGCGTACCGCATCGAATGTAAAGGCCCAGTTTCTATATTACATTGAGACCATCTCATTTGCTGATGCTCAACTGATTAAATCGGCACGTACCCGATATTTTCAGGTTTCTGATATCACTGGTGATGGATTTGCTGATATAGTTATGTCAAATTGGGTTGCCGTCAATAATACCAATGGAACATTTAACGTTATTCAGAGCGGCTGCAGCTATGGCCAATTTGCGCTCCACGATCTTGATGGAGATGGGTTTGTTGATTGCGTCGGAAGGGTTTATAATGGCAGCAAGGTCAATATTGGTTATGGAGATGGAAAAGGCAAATTCTTTACTGATGGCGCATTTGCCTTTGAGCTGAAGCCTAATGTAATTCCAGCGTCAGTATATCGACTGCGCCCCAATGGTAGTTCACAGGCAGATATCATTGCCCTGGATTATAATGGAGATTACTACAAAATTACAGCCACTGGGCGAGTGGCAACGTCGCTTCCGGTGTATTCATTGCTACAAAATCCATATCTCACTACAACTCGGGACCCATGGATAGTAGATATAAACAGTGACGGCGGTGATGATCTGATTTTTAGAAAGGAAGAGCCGGGGCATGCTTCAGTCCTGGGATTAATAATTGGAAATTTTTCACCTCCAGGATTTTTGCTTTTTGATCCATTAAGTTTTAATCGGCGTGATTGGCACTTCGCTAATGGATTCTTTCGCCGCGACAGTAATAGAAATTATTTTGCTATAAAATACGACCCATTGGATGTAAACATAAGAAGGAAAATCACTACGTATAACGCCTCTGTTATTGGAGCGATCAATGAGGATTTCAGCTACGCGCTCAACCCATGGGTAACTGCGTGTGATGTCAATGGAGATCTTCAACGCGACATTATGTATATTGTCAAAAAGGCTTATGACAGCAGCTTTAGCTTCACATTTTTATTGAACGTGGGGACGGACAAGTTCGTGCCAACTGGAAAATACTTCGGAATCCTCCAGGCGAATTCGAGTAGCAACGATGTTGGGAGTCCAGTTGTCATTGATATTAATAATGATAACAGACCGGATTTAGTTTATAGCGTTGGCGATACAACGGCGGCTTTTATATATGTAAGACTTGGGAATGGCAACTAACCTGATAGGCATTTCAGGAGCCCAGCCCGGCGTTGGGAGCTCACGCCCGGAACTGACAGAGCGCCGGACTGTTTGACGCGCTGGCGAACCCACGCTGAGACAACGCCATCGTGATCATCTTCCCGAGAGGGTTCGTCTCCTCGACCCAGACACTGCGCACAAGGTCCACAAATGCTTCGGCGGTCGGCGGATAGCCGTGCAGGCACTCGAGATTGCTGAGAAGGAAGCTCTCGATGACCAGCGGGTCCACCGCGAAAAACTGCCGCATATGCCACGGGATTCGGTGATAGGAAGGGCACAGTTTGCGGCAATAGAGCCTCGGTGGGAGCTGCTTGCACAGCGCGGCGATCTCGGCTTGGTGGCCTCGGTCCTCCTTCGAGTGGTCCCAGTACACTTCCATTCCCCGCGCCGTCAGCTCGTAGGCGATCACCTCCAGTTCCTGCTCCTGCATCGGAACCCTGAACAGCTCCGTGCGACGCGCAAAATAGGAAAGGTAGCCAATCGCCTTCCGCTTCCCAACGAGCTTCACGTCCGCCAGAACATTGAACGGGAGAATATGGACCGTCATTTGAGCCCCCGACGCACCAGCACCGCCCACGTCACCGATCCGCCAACCACCAAAGCACCGCCCGTAACGGTCAGCGCAATCCCCGTAGCATTCAGAGAGTGCCCTCGGTCGATGAGCCCAGACCCTTGTGCGAAGGTCAGATCAGCGCTGCTTGCCTGCGCTGCTGTGGACCATGCCCCAACCCAGCAGCCGATGCCGCCCAGCGCCAGCGCTCCGCCGCCCACCAGCAGTCCGATGGCCACGGCGGGTGGCCTTGCCTTTCCTTCCGAGCTTGGCGCTGCTGTCGCTCCACTGGCTGCGCTCTGGGGGGTCGGTGTAGCCACTAGCACCTCAGCCGTTTGGACGGTGCTGGCAGTGGCGCTCGCGGACTGGCCGTACTTGGTCTTCAAGAAGGCGACGCGCTTCGCTGCTCGCTCCTCATCTTCCGTTCCACGGCATGCGACCCAATACCGCTCCGCATAGTCCAGCGCTTCGCGAGCGCGTCCGGCTTTCTCGTGTGTCCAGGAAATATTGTGAAGCAAGTCGCGTTCGCCACTCAATTGAAAACTGGCGATGAACTCGACGAGAGAGGCGTCCCACTGGCCCTCCTCAAAGAATCGAGTCCCCGTCAGGTAGTGCTGCTGCGCAGCCTCAATCATCGGTCGCGA
>Ga0209174_10003363_pt1 | contig 10146 bp, 6 predicted proteins | sample JI91814BDNA_FD_187505 | JGI IMG/M metagenome (GOLD analysis project Ga0209174, IMG submission 187505) | Wastewater effluent complex algal communities from Wisconsin, to seasonally profile nutrient transformation and Carbon sequestration -... | ecosystem: Engineered > WWTP > Effluent > Algae...
CTAAAGTTTTGGAACTTCAAAACAGGGAAACGCAACTCTCCGAAATGGCACAAATCAGGAATCTGCATTGGTGGACGGTTGAATATGGATTGATTGGTAGTATTGAACAACCCAAAATATACGGAGCCGGTTTGCTTTCCTCCATTGGCGAAAGCGAGTCTTGTCTCAAGCCCGAAGTAAAAAAAGTTCCCTATAATATCGAGGCAGCTCATCAGAATTTTGATATTACCAAACCACAACCTCAACTATATGTAACACCCGATTTCGCTCACCTGAGTTTGGTGTTGGAAGAATTTGCCAATACTATGGCCTTACGTAAAGGAGGTTTAAACGGACTGCATAAACTTATTGATTCCCGCGCACTAGGGACTATAGAACTCTCCACCGGATTGCAAATATCAGGGACATTTACTCATGTGATAGGAAACGATGATGGTAAAGTTCTATATGTTCAAACGACTGGACCTACGGCATTGGCTTACCGAGAAAAAGAATTGATATCACACGGAGTAGATTACCATCGCGAAGGTTTTGGTAGCCCGATTGGTAAATTGAAAGGAATTAATCTAGCGATAGAGGACATGTCTCCTTCCGATTTGGAAGCCTATGGAATTTACGAAGGAAAAACAGTTCAATTGGCATTTGAAGGCGGCGTAATAGTGTCAGGAAATATTATCACCGGAATACGCAATTTACAAGGGAAAATTCTTCTGATTTCATTGGAACATTGCACCGTAACCTATCTTGACCAAGTTTTATTCCAACCCGAATGGGGTATATACGATATGGCTGTTGGTAAAAAAGTGTGTGCAGCTTATGCCGGTGCTGCTGATGTGCATTCCTTTGAATCCACAAGAAAAACGCCATTAGAAAAAACCAATCGAATCAAATATACCGAAGGTGAAATGCGGTTACAAGAACTTTATGCTCAAGTGAGAAACTTGCGCGAAAGCCCATCTGTATCTGTAAAAAAATTGGAAAATATTTTTCAAGAATGCACACAATCTTATCCCGATGATTGGTTGCTAATTCTTGAAATAGCCGAAATGGTACCGCTATCACAATGGAGAGATCAAATATTACAACATCTCGACACCTTAAAAACCGATGCCGCAAAAAATAGATTAATTGAAAACGGGCTGAAACTCTTGGCAAATGCACATCCGACATTTGCCAAAAGTAATGTATCGGGTTAATATCCCATCAACCCATAAGGATTAAACCCTCCAGATTTGATAATACTATAATTGGCTCTATTTGAGTCATCCCCAAATGTTTCATCTATGATTTCTTGGTACATTTCGGGAAGCTCTTCCTCGTCCAAAATGGATTTGTCTTCCAATGATACATAAGCCAATGGATTGATTTTAGAATCTTTACTTACAAAAGCCATTGTGAGCAACTCTTTCTCTTCAGCTTCATCTTCTTTTACTTTTCGAATCACTTGGTAAAAGTAAAAAGTTACTTCCTTTTGATTTCTAAGTACGACTTCTTTCTTTAACAAATTGATAGAATCTTTCTCTTCCAAATTATTGATATGATACAATGCCGAAACCGATATTTCATCATCTGACAAATTGAGTTGGGCTTTTTCATCTTGATTCAAAAGTAATAAAGCTGTCATAAAACGGGTTTCAGGATCAGAAAGCGATTGTGCGATAACCGCTTGATCACCCATTTTGTTGATTAAATCCAATCGGTTGATTTCCAAAGTTAGTTCCGGAATATTCAATGCTCTAGACTTTTTAACCAAATCTTTAAAAGTATCATCTTGTGAGAAATAATACAAGATATTCAAATAGGTCATCAAATCACTCACAGGCGCATCATCAGCATAATAATAATCATTTTCTTCATCTTCATCCTTGGCATCATCTTTTTCTTTCCAACTCACCAAGCGTTTGAGTTCCAATTTAGCTTGGGTCATCAAATTTTTTCGTTGAGGCTCCAATTTTTTACTTTGTATTTTACCCTCATCCAACTCACTCTGACAAAGTGAAAGAATAGGGGATTTATATTCCTCCGTTTGGTAATAATCAAAAATAGGAGGAAATAAATATTTGGCATTTTCCAAATCTAATGAAAAACGATTGAATAACATGCTTATTTCGTAGGGTTCATCGGGAATCGGTAAATCATATTCCATCAACTCTAAAATTTTCTCATAAGCAGCTTTTGATTTTTGAAGTGTTAAAGCTCCCAAAATTTCCAATTGAACCGATGATTCAGTATCTTCTTTTTTATATAAATTTTCTAAATAAGGAATTACTCTTTTATCTTCCATGCCTCCAATGGCATTGATTAGTGTTTCCTTAGCTTCTATATCAGAATCTTTAAATTCAAATGTGTCAATGAAATTTTGAACCTGTTCAAAATCATCTTTGGTTAAATTCAATTGATGAACCGAGTTCAAAGCCGAGAACCTGATGGTATCTTTGTCACTCATTGCATCTTCCAAAAAGGATGAAAACCTAGATTCAAAAGGATTTTTATAACTATCCAATGTTGGTTTGAATGTGTTGAAAACCTTTTCTATAAATGGGTCGTTTTTTTGATAATTCTTTGGGACTAAAGAACTCAAAATATAATAAGAATCTCCTTTGAATATGGCTTTGTATTGAATAGCTTGATCAGCATCTGGGGATCCTGCCGTGGCTTCAAAAATATGTTCATCGCGCACTTCGTCATAGGTTACTTCTTCGTTGAGAAGTTCCCATTTTACTTCTTTTTCATTCATGAGGTCATCCCAAGCAGATGGTTTGAGTCCTTTTTTCTCTGCAAAAAAATTATCATACCCGTATTCATCTTCATAGTAATCATAATCGTAATCGTAATCTCCTAAATAGCCGTCATAATCATAGTCATTGATAAAATCTTTTTTGAAAGCGACTTTGACGGAGTCCAAATTCATATATTGATCATATTTACCCAATTTGTAGTATTCCATTTCAACGGTTTGTCCACTCGCCGATAAAAAGCTGTAATATTTGCTCTTTGGTAAATGAATGTTTTTAGTGTCAACTGTCGTTCTATCTACATTGAAAAACAAACTTTGATTTATCTTTTTGGGTATTTCAACGCTGAAATTGGCTAGGGTATCTTGGAGAACAGCTAGATCCATTTGATAGACGAATGGTTGTGTATGGAACGAATTGAAAAACCGATTGGTGTGTTCTTCAGTAGCATTAACACTACCCATGAGATAGTATTTATTTCCCTGTATAACGGATTTCAATTGCACTTTTTTACCGTTCACTTCCGATTGAGATGTGAAATATTTTGGGTCTGTATTAAAATGGGTTTGAAGGGTATCGGCTTTGTGCTGTAATAAAAATTCATAATGAATTTGCTTGTTTTCAAATGCTGTATTTTCCAATGCATCCAAATCATTCAACGTTTTTTCTTGCAAGAAAAAGTAAGATTGATCGGCATTAAGATAGCCTTGTAATTCAATATCATTGATTTTATTGACAAAATCTCCCTTTGCAAAATGATACACAGGAACTTCAATTGAAAAACCTTTGTGTTGAGGCGTGAAAGTTTCCCAATTTTCAGAAAATTCTTTGATTTGGATGGGATCAAACACATCAGCTTCATATTTTCGGACATATTCGCCTACACCGGTCATGGAAATACTGATGATTTCCAATGGCGTAATGTAGAACTTATACCGTTGACTGTTTCCCGATTTGCGTTTGTTCTTGATATCATAGCCTTTGTAACTGTTGGTTTCAAAAAACTTTTTTTCAATAATATCGCCGGGGATATTTTCAAAGAATAAACTATCTAATGTCGCAGGATTAAAAGTAGTAGTTTCTTTTTTCAAAAAATAATTGAGTGGAAGCCTTTTGATATTGATGACGCCACCATTGATATAATCGGGAGAACCCAAATGCTCAGCATCTTCTTCAATGAATTTATTCAAAGGCATTTGTACCATGCCATCGGCTGTTGAACCCATTCTAAACTGTGGATTTGGAAAATAGGTTTCAATGTCTTTTTGTTTGTTTTTACCGGTTTCAGTAAATTCGTCAAAAACAGGCGTTAATGTATACCCTTTATCAATCAACATTTTGATAATACCCTCGTTTCCTGCCAAATGAGCGGCTCCAACTGCTGCAAACAAACTCCCTTGCTTGACCAAAGAATCAATGCTATGTGTCATGATTTTGTTACGGTGAACAATCATTGCATCATGAGCCTTTTCCGACATTTGTTGATAGAATCCAACATCACGATGTCTTTTTCGCGATAAAAATCTTTTAGTAAATCAAAAGGATTCTTGTCTTTGATGATTTTTTGAATGATGAGTATATTCTCAGGTTCAGGACGTGCACTTTCATCGTCAATTTTCAATAAAGGAATGATGGATTCCATGATCTTTTCTAATCCAACCGTTTTCTTGTTGTATTTCTTTCCGGTTTGAAAAATAAAAGTATCCAATACGGTATCTTCAGAATAATCGGCATTGTAACCATCTACTCCCGATAGTAAATTTTGAAAATAATTGTAGTTGCTGTAAAAAAGGGAAAGCAACTCTTCTTTAGGCAACGGAGTCAAATAAAATTTACTGTAAAACATAAAAGGAGTGTTCGCCTGGCTCTGATTGATTAAATCATTCAATTCACCCCAAGTTTCAGGATCACTTTCATTGGCAACCATATCAGCTCCCAACAAATGTGTGAAAAATGAATCGGATAAATGATAGGAAACTTTATCCGTTACGTGCATAGAACCGTATAAATAGGATTTTTTTTCAATTCCGTTTCCTGAAATCTCCCAAAGAAGACTTTTTTGAGTTTGACCGTAAAATGAAATGGATAACAAAAGCAAAAACAATACAAATGACTTTTTCAAAATAATGAAGTGTTTAAATTTCAACAAAAATAATTATTTTATTGAATTTACTTCTATAAATTGGGTCAATTAATCTTCAGAATCAGCTTTTTTTTAATTGGAAAGTGATGTGTCAGTTTAATTGAAATGAACAAGTCTCAGAAGTAGTTTATTGGATTCCTCAACATTGATACCTATATTTTATTGCTCCTCGAATTAGCACTAGTAATTTAATAAGCCCTTTAACTTTAATTTTTTTTCTATGGCATAACTACAAAACGAATAACCTCATATGACAATTCATTTTTTTCTAAAATACTTGATACAGTTGTTTTTAAAATATGTAACATCTGTTACCTTTTATAAGGTAAATTCTGCTTTTATTTGTGCCCTAAAAACTATTTCAAACCTAAAAATTTTTATCATGAGCTTTTTTGATATTTTTGGTGGTAGTGGTGCTCAAAATCAAGTAAAAGAGTACCAAGATAAAGGAGCTGTTGTGATTGACGTCAGAACGCCTATGGAGTTTGAAGATGGACATGCTCCCGGTTCAATTTTAATTACTTTGGATTCGATTCCTGAAAGTGTGGATCGTATCAAGGCCATGAACAAACCCGTTATATTGGTTTGTCGTTCTGGTGCTAGAGCTGGTTCTGCACAAGCCTATTTAAAGAGATTTGGAATTGATGTCATCAATGCCGGTCCTTGGCAAGCAGTTCTTTAAGGCTTTTTTAATGTAGACTTACGATTTTTTGTATATATATTTAGTTAGTAGTAAAACGGAAAGACAGCAGCTTTGCATACTTTCCGTTTTTTTTGTTTCAATATCGTAAACTCGAAAAACGAACTCTAGTTAAAAAATTAAAACTATTCTTCATTTTAACTATACGATAAAAACATGGCATGCCTTGTCTCTTCTGGTTTTACCCCAACCAACCATCTCTATCCAAACTTCTGTATTGAATGGCCTCCGAGATATGTGCCGGTTCTATTTGCTCTGAAGCTTCCAAATCTGCAATTGTACGGGCTACTTTCAATATTCGGTCATAGGCTCGAGCTGAAAGATTCAATCGTTCCATGGCTGTTTTGAGTAATTGCATGGATACTTCATTTAATTGACAGTATTTCCTAATCTGTTTGACTCCCATTTGGGCATTGTAATGCATTTTATCAACTTCCAATCTTTGGGTTTGGTGTTTTCTAGCTTTCATGACTCGTTCTCGTATGACTTTGCTACTTTCTCCTCGTCGATCTTCTGATAATTTTTCAAATGGCACTGGCGTAACTTCTATGTGAATGTCAATCCGGTCGAGTAGTGGTCCCGATATTTTACTCAAATACCGTTGCATTTCTTGTGGCGTAGAAGTCATGGGACTATTAGGGTCATTAAAATAACCACTCGGACTCGGATTCATACTCGCTACCAACATAAATGATGACGGATAAGTAATGGTAAATCGAGCTCTTGATATGGTCACTTCTCTATCTTCCAAGGGTTGTCGCATTACCTCCAAAACAGTGCGTTTAAATTCAGGTAATTCATCCAAAAACAAAACACCGTTGTGTGCCAATGAAATTTCTCCGGGTTGCGGAAAGGTCCCTCCACCTACCAAAGCCACATCCGATATAGTGTGATGCGGACTCCTGAAAGGTCTTGAATGCATCAATCCGGAGTGTTCCTTAAGTCGTCCTACAACCGAATGTATTTTGGTTGTTTCCAATGCTTCCGATAAAGTCATGGGAGGCAGAATGGATGGTAATCTTTTTGCCAACATGGTTTTACCACTTCCCGGTGGGCCTATCAAAATGATATTATGTCCGCCTGCTGCCGCAATTTCCATACATCGTTTGATAGTTTCTTGCCCCTTAACATCAGCAAAATCATTTTCTGGATTTTCCAAATGTTCATCAAATTCCTTTCGGGTATCAATAATCGTTTGTTCTAAAGGTATGCCTTTGTCAAAAAAATCAATGACTTGCTTGATGTTCTCAACCCCATACACTTCCAATTGATCGACTATAGCAGCTTCCTTTACATTTTGTTCGGGTAGAATAAATCCTTTGTAACCTTCTTCTCGTGCTTTGATCGCTATGGGTAATGCTCCTTTAATGGGTTGGAGTTTGCCATCCAAAGACAATTCACCCATAATGATATATCGGTCCACTTCAGCGGCTATAATTTGTCCGCTGGCTACCAATATGCCAATGGCCAAAGTGAGGTCATAAGCACTGCCTTCCTTGCGTAAATCGGCAGGCGACATATTGATGATAATTTTTTTTACGGGTATCTTGTAGTCATTGTTTTGCAAGGCAGCCGCGATCCTGTAATTGCTTTCTTTAATCGCATTATCGGGTAAGCCGACCAAATGATAACCCACGCCACTGTCAATGTTTACTTCAACGGTAATAGTTTGTGCTTCTACGCCAAATACGGCGCTTCCATAGATTTTTGTCAACATCTTTTTCAATTTTTTTTCGAGGGTAAAAATATAAAAAAATGTAATATTGTTCTGCTTATTTTTTTAAATATTTAAATGGGATTAAATGTATATAATCTCACTTGTAAATGCAATTTTTTTACAATATTCAAATCTTTAAATATACTATAAACCAATAATCTGCCTTGCCGTAGGCGGGCCAATTACTCAATCAACTTTTTTCACCAACCCAACCACTACAACTTTCTCAATAATTTGCGAGCTTTCGAGCTTTCCGGTGCATTTGAATCAATTTGTTTGAGTTCTGTTTCGCAAGTTTTGTAATCTTTTGCTTTCAGAGCAGTTAAAGCTAAATACCATTGAGCCGTGTTTTTAAACAAATCATTTGTTCTCAATTCTTTAAATATTTTTTGAGCTTCTATCAAATGATTATTTTCCAATAAGGTGATGCCATAGTATAATTTGACTTCAGTATTTTCAGGCTGATTTTCTAACCATTTCTTTAATAAAGATTCGGCTTGTTGATATTTACCTTGATTGAACAGTTTTTGAGCTTCGATTTCCATAGTTACATTAGCTCCTCTAACCGTCAATTCCATGGTGTTGTGTTGTGCAAAATCTACATACATAGGTTGCCCATCTTTGAATAAAAATAAACCAACCAATAAGAGAATACTAGCTGCGACCAACCAAACTTTATTTCGATTGAAAAATTGAATTACAATAGGTTTGTTCGTTTTTTCAAGAAGGGTTTCATTCCCAATTTGTCGAAGGCTTTGTTTCAACTGTTCGGTTTGTTCCTGATTTTGCTTGTGAAATCTCAAATGTTGATCCACAGATTGATACAAACTGAAAGCTTCAGCCCATTCTGGATCGTCGACTATTTTTTGATCCAAATACGATTGTTCGCTTTCACTTAATTCACCATGAAGATAGCGTTCAAAGATTTCGTAGGTTTCGTCGGTTAACATGGGTTAGTTTTTTAGAGATTGATATTCCGGATGGTTTTGAATCATTTGGGTCAGTTTGCCCATGCATTCCGATTTCTTTTTACGCACATACGCATAAGACAATTGCATGATACGGGCAACTTCTTCCAATGACTTGATGACCAGTGTTTTTTCCAATAATTCCCTACAAGCTTCACTCATTTTATCAAACATACTTTGATACAAACCAGATTGACGCTCATATTTTTCAGTTTCCTGAACCATTGATTCGCTGTCATCGAGTATAGATACATTTTCATCTAGATTTGTTACCTTACTATGCGAAAATTTTTGAATTTCATTGAGCCATTTGCGTTTACACAATAAAAAGAAATAAGCATCAAACGGAGCCGTCAATACCAATCCTTTCTCCTTGGCCTGATGATAAATTGTAACCAATACTTCCTGAATGACATCCTGAGCTCTTTCTCGATCTCCATTATTTTTAACAATGAAAGAAACCACTTTGCCCGAAAACTTTTGATAGAGTTCCCGCAAGATCTTACTGTCATTGTGCAGTAAAGCCGTAATATACTTTTGATCAGGATGTGTTGTGCTTTGCATATTTATAATAGTAGTTTTTTAACTGAGCCAATGTACATAAAAATTTGAATTCAGAATTCAATATGTGTGAAGTGAATTTTTGCTTGTGTATATAATATTGTAAATAGTTGATATTTTGTGCTTTAAAAAATGACTTCAAGACTTCAAGACGTAAGACTTCAAGATGTTGAATATTCATTTTCGGTTGGTGTGCCTCCCGATAGCTATCGGGATCACTCATGTTGATTTCATGTGTATATAATTTTTGTTTTTTAATGGTCAGACCCGCTTCGCACCGAGGCGAGTGGAATGTCCAAATAAACATTGCAGTTGGTATGCATCCCGATAGCCATCGGGATTGCTTATGGACATTTCATCTGTTTATAATTATTGGTTTTTTAATGGTCAGACCCGCTTCGCAGCGAGGCGAGTGGAATGACCTTAATAAACATTTCGGTTGGTATGATGCTTATCTTATGGTCATTTCATGTTTTCTTTTTTATAGGTCAAGTAGCTTCTGGATGTTTCATCATTTTTTTGTAAAATTTAAACATCATTAAATCAATGATATACAATATTTTTTAATTTTTTTTCATGCCAATGGGTAACAATTGTTAGTCCTTTTTGATATAGGGATGTAAACAAATTACAAATGACTTTTAAAACATAACTAAAAACTTTTTAAAAATGAAAACAAATCAAAATTCAGTAAACAGCCTTAACAAAATATTGTTTGTTAACTTTTCAAAATTTGCGCTTGGTCTTACCTTATGTATAGGACTTACTTTAACTTCTTGTAAAAAAGATAATGATTTACCTACTCCCGATGGTGCTGCACTAACCGAGTTTTTTGAAACCAACCGAGAGGAATCACTTCAAACTTTTACCTTAAATGCAACTACCGGTGGTGTGATTACTGGAAGTGAAGGAACCAAAGTGGTTTTCCAACCCAATGCTATCGGATTAAACGGAAATCCCGTGACCGGAAATGTTACCATCCAATTGATTGAATTGTATGACCGATCAGGTATGTTGTCTTTGAATATGCCAACTTATGGTTCAAAACCCAATGGTGATCACGAAGTACTCAAATCGGGAGGTGAATTTTTCCTCAATGCCATTCAAGGAAGTAACCAACTCGAATTATTGATTCCGGCAGAAATTCAAAGTAGAGGCGTTAATCCGGCAGATTTCGAAAATTTCCAAGTCTTCCGTGCCGGTGATGACATCAAAGCTACCGATCTTTGGGAAGAAGCTGATGAAGATGGCGATGGAGAAACAGATGATGCACAAGCTCGTGATGGTCAAGGTACTGCCGGTGGTTTTGTAATGTACAATGC
>Ga0209174_10003366_pt1 | contig 10139 bp, 4 predicted proteins | sample JI91814BDNA_FD_187505 | JGI IMG/M metagenome (GOLD analysis project Ga0209174, IMG submission 187505) | Wastewater effluent complex algal communities from Wisconsin, to seasonally profile nutrient transformation and Carbon sequestration -... | ecosystem: Engineered > WWTP > Effluent > Algae...
CTCCAAGTGAATCCAAGAAAAGCGAGCAAGAGCAACACCCCAAGCGCTAATGAACCTACGACAGCTGTTTTCGGTCTGCGTCGGACAGCCAGCCCTACTAGCGCAAACGCGTTGTAACGATGGGCCGCTACAGGCTCGCCAGCCAACCACTGATCGACGTCCCTTGCCAAATCTCGCGCGGACGCGTAACGCTGTTCGGTTTCTTGCGACAACGCTTTGCGACATATCGACGCTAGTTCTGATGGAATACCGCTAAAACTCGGCTGGTGACCAGACGTTATAGCCTGCAAAATCGAGTTGACGTCACTCGATTTGTCGATGAGATCCTGATGAGGTCCATTGCCATTCAGAATGGCGTAGAGAATGCCACCCAGAGTGTAAATGTCTGTCCCTCTACAGAACTTGGCGGTTTCTCCGCTCGCCGCTTCTGGTGACATGAAAGCGAGCGAACCTAAACGATCTCCTGCTTGGGTCAATCCAATCGAATTATGGACTTTTGGTACTATTACAGACACACTCTCTTCGCTCGATTGTCTAGCAGCCAACCCCCAATCGAGAACGATGGGATGCTGATTCGCATGTTGCCGAATATTTGACGGCTTCAAATCCCTATGCAAAATTCCTTTTTCATGAGCCACCTGAATGACATCGCAGATTTGAATGAATGTAGCTAACAGCGGCCTTAAAACAGGATCTCCTCGTCGCAGCTTAAAATGATCTGTTCGATGAGCGTTTTGAATTACATCGCTGAGCGAATCGCCAGTAACCAACTGCATCCAGAAAAAATCACGACCATCGTTGGTCTTGCCCGAGCCGTAAACCGCAGGGCAACCAGGATGATCAATTTCGGCCGTCAGCTCCATCTCGCGCAGAAATCGCTTAACCACATCCTCCTGTCGCACCCATCGATCTTGCAATACCTTTACGGCAACCGATCGATTGAACCGTAGATCTTTGTACTCGAATACTTGACCGAATCCGCCAATACCGATCGAACGAATCCGCTGCAACATAGCTTCGGACGTCGTAAATGATTCTAAATCGGTGGCTCGCATCCCTGCAGCTGCCGATTGAATCTCGTTTGCCAGCGAACTGCTATACTCGGGATGAATTTCCTGCTTCGGTAAACCTGCGACCTCGTCGGCATAATCACACATCTTTTGCCGACATTCTTCGCAGTCATCGAGATGCTGAATTATCACCGTTTGACGTTCTTGCGGTAACGTGTCGTCTAACAGTTGTCTCAACTCAGCTTCACCGATATGTTCCACCACCTTGGCCTCTTTTGCTGCTTACTTCAGCGACTTAATCTTCGAACGCAACATTGTCGCACGAATGACTATCCTCATTAACTGGATCACCAAGCTGAACCCCACACGCATATCTGTCTGAGATCCACCCTGAGATCATAAGCGATGCTTCAGGGAAATGCATCTACTTGCCCCGAGGACCACAATTACCCCAGTAATTGTAGGGCGAATGATTGTAGGGCGAATGTTGGTATAAGTTGCCCATTCTCTAAGCATCCTGACTCGAAAAGCCGTTGTCATAACTTCCGCCGTTGCTGGACGAATCTGAGTTGGAGTCGCCTTCATCACGGTCTATACCAACATAGCGAGTACGGAGATCGCCATCTCCGCTAGAAACCCATTCATACCCCAGAATTTTGCCCGTAATTTTTCAAGCAGATGCCGAGAACATCATCACATCCCCTGCTCCACTTCGAGTTAACCAGCACTAGCGCCAACAGCAACACTGCCTTGGCGATCGATTCCGAAACCACCATCGTATTCATACGTCACTCCTACTGTTTTCCAATACCCTCGCCATAGCATCTATGAAATTAAACCTAGCGAACGGAGCAAATCATTACCAACCAGGTGAACGCATACCAATTTCATTTTCGGGATTGCTAGATGCGTCCGAATTTACCCTCAGTTTTGGACAATTCCCTTTTTTCTTGGAGCCATAAACCATGTTCCGATTCCTGTAATCGCAAAGCGAGATGAGCACGCTTCCCTATGAATACCGCAAGGCAATTGGCGAAACGCTGGAGCAAACCAGCTTTCCTTTCATTTTCACCAAAATGAGCCCCAGGCAATTCGATCATAGCCACTGCTCGTTTAGATTTACGGAGTAGCGGCAAAATCTAACGCGGTGAATTGAAAAATCTCTCAGAAAAGACAAGTTGGAACAGAATTGCCATTATTTACCTGTTTGACGGGCTAGCTGCCCACTGAGAAATTCAAAGCTGACACGGTCTTATCACTAAGTCCGTCAGCTGGTAATGGCAGGCATTACTGTGATTCGCCCCGGTTCGAGCAAACTGAGAGCTTTCCCAAAAATCGCTGTTAGAAATATGGATGCCACGCGTAGTCAATACATCGGAGCACCAGTAATCTCGATCTTTATCGCATGGTGGGCTATACAATGGAAATTGTCATTTGTCCTGAATGCAAAATCCGTGTTGTCCCTTCAGCAAGTGGTGACTGCCCTTCTTGCAATCGTGATCACGAGACCTTCTTGCCGTACACTCCTCTAAACTGTACCGAGCAGAAAGCTCCAGCCGTCCAACAAACACCGCTGGTACCAGCCGAGGCAGAGCAAGATCATGAAGCGAAAAACCTGTGGAACGCTGGAGCCAAGCTAAGAGCACCTTATCAGGACAGCAAGCCGCTTCATGTCTACCCAGATTTCGCAATTTTCCGAATCGCTTCTGCGGAATAATGGTAACGCTCTATCATTTCGATTGCGTTAACTCAAGGATCTTTATTTCACAATCGAGTTTGGCGTACAGGAACTTTTGATACCGCACTGGGCATCCTTCTCCCACACTGAGCGTGCTCTCGGCAATTCTTAGAAAGTATGAAAGTAAATCCAGTTGCTGTTTATAAAGCTCGATTCGTTCCTCATGAGTAGAGAACACCACTTCACCCGAAGAAACGTATCTGTGACTTGCTTCAACACACGCGTCGAGAACGACGGTAAGGCCTCCTATGTCGAGTTGCCCTGAATAAATGGACAACTCTTTTATCACCGCATTGTGTCTCTTTATCCGAAGAGTTTGGAGCTCGCTTAATCCTTCTTTGATCTCAATGCCTTTGGCAGACAATATCTTTGGACAGTTCGCATATCGAGGATTACTCTCTTGGGAATAAAGCGATGGGCAAAACCTGATGCAAGGCAGAGTAGAGTCGAAAGGGTAATCTGGAAGGGAACCATCCAACTGTGCTCTCTCAACATAGCCAGCTTTCGCCCCAAATGAGCCATCGTGTACATGCCTGCAACTTCTCCGCCCAATAGAAATACGGACTTGCTCACAGAATCTAACAAAGTAAACACCGTAACTTTTCAAGCCATTCGTGGTGTTTTTGGGGATGCTACTGTAGGGGTTACGAATCGCCCGATTTCTTCGTGAACCGGAGGCCATCAGGTACTTTAATGCTGGAGCACCGATCATAGACAAGGTACGTTGGTTCGCAGAGAACCCTGAGTGGAGTTCCCTGCCCGAACCTCGTTTTCTTCCTTTCGATGGGGAGGATAATATCTAGCGAAGCAGCTCCCGAAGTCGCTCGTCCAACTTCACAAATAGCTCCGAGTTGTCCTTACATTGTGAATTCAACGATTCCTGGCTCTTGCGTGTTGGTTTCAGTGAATCATTCTCCCAAGCATCGAGCCCTAAATTCTTCACCCATTTCTCATCGCGCAGCGTCTGGAGCTTGACAATAATTGATTGCAAGCTTGCCAACAGTCGTGATGCGGTTTTCGCATTGATCATGGCAGTTTCCTGTTCTTTACCGAGGCGAACCAATAGCTGGTCTCTAGTGCTTAGGAGCGGAGCACGCTGCGCGAGATGTTGATCGAGCGATTGTTTCGCTCGCGATTCAACCGCCAATGCATCTCGCAAAGAGCGATCAAAACGTTGCAAACGGCTGTTAGCATCCTCCAAACGATTGTTGGCTGCTTTGCGTTTTTCGATCCATTGAGCGAGAGTCGTGTTGGCTGTTTGTAACATCCGTTGCTTAGCAACTCGATCAGCAGTTGCCGCATCCAACGCAGCCTTCGCGGCATTCATTTCAGATCGACGAGCAGCTCTCTGAGCTGGCTTAGCGTTATCAAATCGATTCTTGGCCGCATCAAATTCACGTTGACGAGCTGCTTCGACATCTCGTGCGCGTGCAACTTGACTGGTTGCAACATCGACATCCCTTTGAGCAGAGGCGACGCTATTTTGGACATCTCTCAAATCCGCACTTGCTTGGTCGCGGTCTTTAGTAGCCGTATTGATAGCAGTGCGGATCGACTGAACCTCGGTCGTAGCCTTGGATAGATCGGCGTTCAGCTTGTCTAGCTTCTTCTGATAATCTGCGACATCGCTTTCCATCTTCTCCACGGAACTACGCAAGCTCTTGAGTGACTTATCGACCGATTCATTGGCTTTTTGGAGCTGAACCTGCTCTTGGACGAGCGTCTTGAGTTCCGTTCGCAAAGTTGCAAATCTTTGCCGATCCAACGAACCATCCGCTTTGACATTAAAGGTCATTGTGGCAGAGTGTAGGCCGTCGGTAGCAACCAAGGTTATAACCACAGCCCCTTCGTCAACAGGAGCCAATATCAATTTCTCTTCGATAACGGTGGCAGTCACGATGGACGAATTACCCGATCTGACTGAATAGGTGACCGGAAATTGTTCTGGATCTGTAGCCATTTGCCAAAGGTCGATGGCCATCACATTCTGAATCGTCGTGTTGCCGATAGAACGTTCGAATTTTGGCGGAAGTCGATTACTCAATACATCACCAAGCATTGGATCATCATCCGCGAAAGCTTCGTCCACTGCGTTTGGAAGTGCGAATTTCCAGCCATCTTTCTTAGCTTCCTCACCATATAACTCATCTAAGTCAACACGGTCACGACGAGCGTGGAATCGCAACTTGTCAGCATACTCTTCGAAAACAACTGCAGGCAAAAGCTTGGCCTTCTCAAACTCCTCGCCGAACAGCTTATCCTGTAGTGATATCCTCTTGCTAACTGCTTCAGCGATGTTGCGATCCAGTGTCTTCCCCCCCTTTGCATCGTTGTAGGACACAAAGATTTTATCGCCATTGCCTGACAATTCGATCGATCGTACCTCCGGCATAACGGACTTATAGTTCTGAACCAGCGATCGCTTCCCTTCTAGTGCGCTCACCAAGCTGTAAATTCTGATCTGCTGATCATCGCCACCGGTGACGAACAACTTGCCATCCTTCGAAAATCTGGCTGCCGTAATTTGTGTTCCTTTGGCGACATCGGAGAGGGTAAGCCTGGATACCAACTGATTCGTAGCTATCTGCATAACTTCGACTACGGTGCCATCGGTGAGAAGAAGATTTCCGCGTGAAGGATCCACATCAAGCACCTTTCGGTTCGCCCCCAAAGGTGTTTTGAGAAATAGCTGCGGTTGGAGCTTACTATCTAAGCCCCACACTTGCACAGTTCGATCCTTATGCACCGATACGATTCGAGGCTGCTGTGTCGAAGAGACGGTATCTAACCAAAAGTTTGTCAAGCTATCCGAGACTCGACCGAGCAAAGCCAAAGCTCCGACCTGTCCATCCGCAGTAACTCGTACTGATTGGATAGCCCCTCCCGAACCTGCTGTTACCAAGCGGCCGTTATCTAGCCATCGAATCCCAACATCGAAACCGTTTGGCAAGTTGAGGCGTGACAGACTCAGGCTCTTCATGTTCAGAATAGCGAGCACACCTTTCTCACTGAGTAACGCTAGATTCTGGCCATCGGGTGAAAACTGAAGCCCAATGGGCTTCGACTTGAAGACACGATCCTGAAAAACTCGCTTCTCGTTCTTTGTATCTACAACAGATAAGTAACCATTGGAGTTCACTTGGGCGATGAGCCCCGAGTCATCATAGGAAGTCTGAGTCACTTCTCCTCGGACGGGCTTATTATTCTTGCTGAAGTTTTTGTACCGTATTGTGCCAAGCTCATCATCGACAGAAAATTGGCGAACGACACCCGCTTCGACTCCGTGATAATTTCCTCCCTCTTCGCCATCTAGCGGACCTTTCACAAATCCCTTTGCAACATCGGTGATATCTTCCCAGAAGTTATGCACAACGTAGTGAAACGGACGTGTCTCTGGGAAATTCACATACAGCTTATCGGTCTTTTCCACAGAGATAGGATTGAGGGCTAACAATTCTACGTAGCCAAGCTTGCTCGCGAGGGCACCGTTCTCTTTGGCAATACGATCAATCGCCTCGCGAGCGGCAACAGTCGCAAAATCTTCTGCGATTACCTGCACATCAAGCTGATAGTCAAGATCCGCTAGACCAGTTACCCGTCCTTTGTTCGCGATGGCGCGGTAAATTTGCGACGAGACACGATCAATACTCTTTCGATAGGCACTTGCATCATTGACCTTATCGTCGAACTTTCCGTACGGCTTAACTCCATCATTGAGTTGTTTTTGCGCGTTGATAATAATTACATCTGAGTGCTTCAGAAGCTTCTGCTGCTGTTCATTCGTCATAGCCTCAAATGTCGTGAGCAAGACCGCTTCGGAAGCGATACGTTGCAGCGGCAATCCGGCCAACGCATTCTGGTGATTCGACGCTATTTGCTGAGTGATCGTCCAAGCCGGAACTTCGGGGGGTTCATTAGACCAAGCTTTGTAGAGTTTCGCAGATGACTGCGCTATGGTCGCCAGTCCACTTACGATCTGGAACGCCGACAGTGGAGCAGCTGGACTGAGAAGAGTAGCAGCCGTTTTAACGATTTTCTCGAACGGCTCATACGAGGCTTTGATTCGATCGAAAACGGACACAGACTCAACATAGCCGGGTACGATTACTGTTAGGGATGGATCGGCTACAGACGCAGTCGGCAAAGACGCCCAAGGGTTTACCTGCTTGATCTTGAGGCCGTTTAAAACTGCTTTCTTGGTGAAGCCTCCGGTATCGCGAACTTCCAGTGCGAGCGGGCCACCGGAATGTTGAATACGAAGGGTTGTCTCTTTAATCTCCTTGGGTGCCGTATTGTAAATGGTACTAATGGTGCTGGAGTTTGCCAGGACGGTCAAATACTCAAGCCCTTCACTGTTGCCCGTCATCCATGTAACGTCGAACGCACCAGCGGGCAAATCAACTTGGAAGGGAATCGAGGAACCAGACACGAAGTCCCGTTCCCAATCGTCACCAATGGCTTCATCACCGTTTTGTACTTGTGCTGAAGCTGTAAACCCATACCCTCGTGCCGTAGAGTAGACTGTCTCTGCTGATACCGGCAGGGTTCCCGGTTCAACGAAGCGGTTAGCGCCAAAATCAAAGGCCATCTCCAGCTTAGGCTCGGCGGGGAGCGTTGTGTCTACTCTCAACAGCCCATCCGTTGCCTTCAATATATTTTGCTTTACGGTACCTGGTAACTTCGAAAACTCTACGGGCATCACGAAGGATGAACCGCTAAAATAAGTATCATCTGGGGGAAGGCTTGAACGCTCTTGCTTTTCCAAATACTCCAGAACTCGCTCCGCAGAGTGATTATGATTGATCCAACCAAAGAGATCGTCGGTAAGTTTTGGGCCGCTACCGTCATACGTAAACACGATAGTTTCTGTTTGTGGCGGATAGACGAGCGGTTGCCCCAAATGTGTTGAAACGCCGCGACTCAAATTGGTCAACGGATTACTCAGAATATCAGCCTCTGAGCGTAGGTGTGTGATGTTAAGATTCGGCATGTTGTAGCTATCAGCACTCAGCGCGGAAACACCTCCACTGTTTATCATGACTACATTGATTTGCACTCCAGGATTCGCGATGGCCAAATCTCGCGCCGAACGCAGCGCGACCTCACCGCCACCGCTATGTCCCGATAGTGTGATAAACGTGGCCCCTTCCTCATCAATGAGATTCTGCCCGGCTTTGGTTATATCACCTGCTTGAAGCTCTGGCGCAAACGCAAAAACAGAGAAGTCTCGAATATCCTGCGTGCCAGCGATGCTAAGCATGAATTGGCCATTTACCGGTACAACATCGGTCGTCACGTCGCCGGATAACCCCGCCGCGTAGTCGCGGCGCCATACGGACATTTCCAACCCTGTTAACTTGTGAACGTCGTGCAACTGGAGGGTATAGCCAGATTCCTTAACAATTGGTTCCATGCTTTCTCGGCGTTTGGCGTACGCAGCCACGCTCGCCCGTACCGCGTCAATGTTCGGAACACGCAGCACCGAAGATAAGCCGACCTTGTGATCCGTTGTACCAAGAATGAACTCTTGGTTTCGCAAGTCGATGGACTTGATGGTTGCGAGAACATTATTGCCCTGAGAGATGATAACATCATTGTTATGCATCCTCACATCGAGTTCAGAGTATGGTCCAGGATATTTGATTTTATTGATGGGCGAAGAGTCATAAATCACATTGTCTCGTGTGGCTTTCGAAAGCTCGTAGGTGTCAATGCCTGGGCCTCCGAATCCAGTCCCAGACTGGCTATTGAACTTAAGAGTGTCTTCACCTTGGTTGCCGTAAGCCGTAGCGTTCTTCGCATTGACCTCAATTTGGTCGTCCCCTTTCCCACCCATGCTACTGGTCCGAGCATGCTCCAGTTTTAGCTGGTCACCTTTGTTCCCTCCGTATACGGTTTCGTACGGAGACTTCGTTGCTGCCTGAACGGGTTTATTTGGATCAAACTTGCTTGTAGATTTCGCAAGATCTTGGCCTATGAACGAAAAAATCTCACCGACGATTTCAATGGTTGTGTTTACCGTTTTCCCCCACTCGATCGGGGCTTTCGGATCATAAATATCATTGTGCTCTACCGCTCCCTTAATTGGGGGCTTCTCTGATGACTTACTAGGATCCTCCCAGTAGTTCATCGTGGCTGTACCATCCAGAAGGCTCTCCGCAGGTAGTCGGCGATTCCGTACGATTTTGGGTATTTGCGGACCTCCGGGTGCAGTTGGATCTTCGAGAGTCGCCAAGCCTTCAATCGTTCCCGTATTTGCCACCAGAATAGCTCTTTTCCCGGATGGCAAATGAAATGTCTCAATCGTCTTACGTCCCACAGAGGAGATGGCTAAAAGATCACTGCTGATAAACACTAGCCCCTTGGGTACCTTCACGTCAGTAGCCACAACGACTGGTGAACTACCATCGAGATTAACGCGTCCTAACAACTCGCGTCCTTGATCGGCAAAGTAAATTGTGCGATTGCTTGCGTGAATCGCAATGGCCTCGATACTCCCTAGTGCCGAATAGACCGTCGTCGATGTGTTCGATCGAGGGTCAAAACGCTCAATCCGCGTTCGTCCACCTTTCACAATCGAGAGATAATAATTGTTTTCGAATACTTGTAGACACGTAACAACGCCGTCCACGTTCAAAAGTGCTCGAGGAGACTCATTCGCACGCACCGCCATCAGTTTGCGTGTCCGAGTATCAGCCCCGAGGACGTCCTTACTTGACGGATCGTACGCAACCGATAAGAAGTTGCCTGACATCAGTTGTTGGGTAGCACCTGTTTTCAAGTCAACCGAGACGATACCGCGAAACTGATCAGCAACAAGCACCATTCCATCTTGGAATCGGCTGACATCGGTTGCGTACTCGCCAGATACCGGAATATTACGAACTACCGCTCCCTGTGAATTGAATAACTGCAACGAGTTTGTTGTTTCATTGGTCGCTAAGAGTGTATCGACAGCCATCAGCTGGCGATTCTCAAGTGCCTCCACCACCATCCTGCGAAGGATTTTTCGCTGCGGTTTGTTAATCGTTTTACTTTTTTTGGCCTTATGGTTACTCAGCGACATGACGTGCGTTCCTTGAAAGAAAGACTTCGATTGACTCATTGACATAACGTGCAAGCTAAGTTTTTCTATCAACTCATTTCATTATTTTTTCGCCTTTCATTACTGTAACCAAATATATCTGAAAGATTTACTTCCGCGATTCTTGCTTGATTCCGTAAAATGCAGAACGCTTTGACGACGTCGCCAAAGCGTTCCTGAGCAGAGGTTCTTCCTAACGTTCAATGAATTTAGCGATTAACGCCCGCCTATGCCTGACTCGACCTGCCCGTACAGGAACACATCGCCATTCGCAGCGGTAACCGACGACTACAGAGCAGTCCCCGCT
>Ga0209174_10003368_pt1 | contig 10139 bp, 10 predicted proteins | sample JI91814BDNA_FD_187505 | JGI IMG/M metagenome (GOLD analysis project Ga0209174, IMG submission 187505) | Wastewater effluent complex algal communities from Wisconsin, to seasonally profile nutrient transformation and Carbon sequestration -... | ecosystem: Engineered > WWTP > Effluent > Algae...
AATGATATTCAGGATGCTGTGTTTTGATTGGTAAATCTATATTTTTTCCAGTTAATCGAATATAAAATATTCTACATTCCAGAAAATTATTCTCTATTTTTTTAATATTTCTGATGTCTTCAAATAGATCTATAATCAATTTAATAATTTCAACATTACCACTATTATATGCACTTTCAAGTTCCCAATTATAATTATTATATGTATATCCTTTTGTTTTATTTAATTCTATAATCATTTTAACTATTTCTATATTTCCACCTTCACATGCAAATCCAAGTCCACATAAACCACCAAGATCAATCATCATTTTAACGACTGCGATGTGGCCACCAATACATGCATATGCAAGTCCTCCACTATAATTATTTGCGCCTAAAGATATCATCATTTTAATGACTGCATCGTGGCCTCCCAAACATGCACCTTGAAGACCATGATTCAAATCAACATCCCATATGTTCATTATATAATTAATAATTTCCATATGACCACCTTCGCATGCACCTTCCATTGCTAACATATAATTTGTTGCACCTAATTCTATCAACATTTTCACAATATTCAAATGTCCTCCTTTACATGCACCTCTAAGACCACTATCATAAAACTGTGATATTGTATTATAAGATCCAAAAGGAAATTTTAAATCTAAGTTTAGAAACATATTAATTATCTCTATATTCCCAATATAACATGCATAACTGAAACAATGAATATAGTATTTATCATCATAATCTAAAAAATATTTAACCAACTGTATGTTTTCTCCTTTACATGCACCAATAAGTCCTGCTTTGTTATTATCATCCATATTTAACATAATTAATTCTATAAGATCTTTGTTATCTTCATAACATGCTCTTTTATATATTTTATGATATTTTGGATATAATCGTGTATTCATTTTAAAGAATTACGAATAATTCCTTGACAAAATATTTAATATATATATTTATTGATTATTCTATTAATATCGGGTATTTTTTTACCGTAAAAATTCAACAAATGATATTCAGGATGCTCTATTTGAATGGGTAAATCTATTTCTTCAATTAGACGTGAATATAATATCATTAGTTCTAAATTTCCATGAAGTAATATATCACTATTGCCTGTATAATGATTAAATAATAATTTAACTATGTCAATATGTCCTCTCATAAATGCATAATTAAATGCATTATTAATACCAATATTATATTCTGATGCACCGAGCTCTAACATCATTTTAACTACTTCGATATGACCTCCTTTACATGCACCTTTAAGTCCCAATATAAAATTAGTTGCTCCAAGTTTAATCATAATATTAATGATCGCGTCATGGCCTCCTTGACATGCACCTTGAAGTCCATAATTTAGATCATATGTGCCTTTATCTATAATCATTGTAATAATTTCAATGTTGCCTCCTTGACAAGCATACATAAATGTATTATTATCAATTTTAGCACCAAGTTTAATCATCATATTAACTACTTCTACATGGCCACCTTTACATGCACTATTAAGTCCTAAAGTATAATCATTCGCACCTAATGATAACATCATTCTAACAAGATCAATATCTCCTACACGACATGCACCTGCAAGTCCCAAATTATAATTATGTATGCCAAGATGGTATAAATACATAATTATCTTACTATTACTATATTTACATGCACATTTAAGTTCCCAATTATATATCTTTTTTTTGTTATGGTAATAATTATCAATTAACAATTCAACAAGTTTTAAGTCTCCTCTTCTACATGCAACTTTAAAATATTTTTTATAATTTTTATTGTTTAATCCATTTTGATCAATCAATAATTCAATCAATTCTGACATTGTATTTTTAAAAGTTATATTTTTTTCTAAAAAAAAAAATTTTTTTAAAATAGATATTTATTGATTATTCTATCGATATCGGGAATTTTATATCGATAAACTTTTAATAAATGATATTCAGGATGATCAGTTTTGATAGGTAAAGTTATATTTTTTCCACTTAAACGTCTATATAATATCTGTAATTCTAAATTTCCATGTTTTAAAGAATCATATATATTAGCACCAAGTTCAATCATCATTTTAACGATTTCAATATGACCTCCTCTACATGCATAACAAAGTCCATAATTATAATAATTTGCACCAAAATATAACATCATTTTTATGATCTTAAGATGGCCTCCACTACATGCCCCTGCAAGTCCCTTATTATAATTATTAGCACCTTTAGATAACATCATTTTTATGACTTCAAGATGGCCTCCTTCACATGCAAAATAAAGTCCCATATTATAATTATTATCACCAAGATCTAACATCATTTTAACGACTGCGTCGTGGCCTCCTTTACATGCATTATATAGTCCATCGATATAAGTATCAGCACCAATATCTAACATCAATTTAACGATTTCAATATGGCCTCCTAAACATGCACCTTCAAGTCCCTTATTATAATCATTTGCACCTAAAGATAACATCATTTTTACTAGTGCAAGATGTCCACCTTTACATGCACCATATAGTCCCCAATTATAATCAGTTGCGCCTAAAGATAACATCATTTGAACTAGTGCAAGATGTCCACCTTGACAAGCACCATATAATCCCCTACTATAATCATCTGCACCAAGTTCAATCAATATTTTAATGACTTCGATATGACCTCCTAAACATGCATCAGATAGTCCATAATCGTAATTAGTTGCTCCAAGTTCGATCATCATTTTAACTAATGCAAGATGACCTCCTTCACATGCACCTGCAAGTCCTGCATTATATACAGTACAACCATTTAAAATCATTAAATCAACAATATCTTCCCGGCCTTCTTTGCAAGCTTTTTGCATTTTAAGAAATTTATGATTTTTCCTTGGAAAATATTTTTTATTTCGTTTAATTATTATTATATTATTATATTATTATCCTTAAATGAATGTTAATGAATATGAATTTATCAGCGAAAAATCATCTGATGTTCAAGAACCAAATATATGGGCATCGACAGTTTTATATAATTCACTCCTTGAACAAAATTATATAAAAAATTATCAAGTTGTTCAAAAACCTACAGTTGTTCAAGAACCTACAGTTGTTCAAGAACCTACAGTTATTCAAGAACCTACAGTTATTCAAGAACTTACAATTGTTCAAGAACCTACAAAATCTTCAGATCAAAAAGTTAGTTATTTCAAAAAGTTTTTAAATTATTTTTTTAAAAATCAACCAGAACAACCAGAACAACCAGAACAACCAGAACAACCAGAACAACCAGAACAACCAGAACAACCAGAACAACCAGAACAACCACAACAACCACAACAACCAGAACAACCAGAACAACCAGAACAACCAGAACAACCAGAACAACCAATAACTAGGGAACAAGTTATAGAGTATTTTGAAAATAATGTAAATATAGATTTACGTAAAATAGTTTATATTGAAGGACATTCATATATGTATAACATTGATAAAGATACTGGATTTGGAATTTTAATTTTAAAAAATTCTATTCCGGGCTGGACAACAGGATATCAACCAATAGAATCAACAGGATTTGAACCAATAGAATCAACAGGATTTCAACCAATAGAATCAACAGGATTTCAACCAATAGAATCAACAGAATCAATAGAATCTATTTATTCAACAATATATCAAAACGATGATTATTTTTTTGATCTAACAGATTTGACAAAAAAATCTGGTTATCAAAAACATCAACCAAAAGAATCAATTGGTCTAGAATATCAGCCGAAAGAATCAACAGAATTATCAACTTTATATACAGATGTAGATAATAGAGATAATATAAATGAAGTAGTTCCATTAGAGACAAACATATTTAAAGAAAAAAATAAATTGTCATATTCAATGCTTGAAGATGTACATAATAAAAATTATAAACCATTTGGTACTTTATTTAAAAATAAATATATAAATAGAAAATTTATGTGTGATATTCGAGGAAATGATATTCAAGAAAAAGAAGAAAATAAATATCAAATGGAAACATATTTTGTATGTCCATATTATAGTCCTGTACCATCAACTATATTTGAAGAAGAAGACAATAGAAAAAATGTAGATAGTATAACTCCATTTGAAGAACCTGCTAATTATTCGTGGAATACAATACATCATCACAATTATAAGCCATTTTCTGATTTATTTATAGAAGATATACAATCAGATAAATATACAAAATATGTTGAATTTCAAGAATATAAAGAACTTGATAATATTGAATTTTCTTCAGATATTCAACCTCCTAATCAAGAATCATCACAATTTACTTATACGGTATTATCTTTTTAATTTTTTAACTGAAATTACAATAATTAGAATTATTAGAATTACAAATACAATAACACCAACAGATATTCCAGCAATTTCTGCAATAGATAATTCTTTTTTTTGAACAATAGGTTCATCTTTTTCATTAAATGTAGAAAGTAATGCATCTTTAAAACCAGATGATTGAATACAATTAGTTGCAAGTTTACTTGATAATTTTTGATCAAAGTTTGAAATTTCAAAGTTTCCATTATTTGCACATTTATAAGTTCCGGATATACTTATTCTTTGTGAATTAAGATTATTTGTCATACATTGTGATATTCTTGATACAATATTTTTTGAAATATTGTTAAGTTTTAATTTTTGATCTTTTGAAATATTCGGATTTGAATTAATTGTGTTAGTTATAGTATTTGATAATTTATTCGTATATTCTGGAGATGAAAAACACAAAGAACTTAAAGATGATTTTAAATCTTGACTTCCTCCAGAAACAAGAATATTTGTACAACCAGACACATTAGGATTGATAATTATTGATTGATAATTTGTTCCAATAGTTTCACAAGTTTTTGCGGCAGTATCAGAAATTTCACCAACGACGCTACTTATTACTTGATTCGTTAATGTCATTTATAATTATAATATATTATTTGTTAACATAACAAGTTGCTTTAATATTATCAATAGTTACATTTGTAGCAGATAAATCAGATATAGAAATATTTTGACAACATTTAACACCAATTACTTCTGAAATTATTACTGGTTTAGCATTTTTCTTATTTTCCCAATCAACTCTATTTGCTTCAATTGCATCATCAACGGCTTTCTTTTCTGCTGCAATCGATTCGTTAAATAAATTAACAGATAACTTTTGATTACATATATCAGGAATATCAGGAATTCCATATAATGGAGGAATACACATACCATAACCTGGAGAACATCTCGTACACATATTTGATTTTAAATCAGACAAACCACATGCTCCTGTATGTCCATAACAATATACTAAACTTCCACCAGGAACAACAGTATGTGATTCTAACCAAGATAAAACATTTTGACGAGTCAATCCTACTCTTTCTTTAACGGGTGGAGTATTCGGTCCTTTCCATACATTTGTACTGGCTATATCTAAAGCAGCATCTGGAACATCTCCATATGCCGTATGTACATAAAATCCACTTTCATATTTTTTATCAATTTTATCATATTCTGTTTGTTTAAAATATAGAGAAATATAATATTTATTTCTTGCAAAGCGTTCGTCACGCATAATATTATATTCTCTTTCATGATTTAATATAATAGAATTATAATTTGTTCTCATAATAGAAGCACATGTATCAATCATTTTATATATAAAAATAAAATCATTTAATAATTGTCTAAATAATCAATAATTATGAATTTTGAAAAAATTTGTAAAGAAAATAAAGGAATATGGGACTATTTAATGATTCTTGAAAATAGGGATTATTTAGCTCGTAATAAAAATGTTTTAAATGAATGTTGTAAAATTCTTTGCTTCAATAAAAATATTGAAGTTTTAAAATATTTAATCAAGACATTTCCAGGAATTGATTATGATAATATATATTTTATTTTAATTGATATATCAGAAGATTTAGTATTTAACATGAATAATAATATTCTTATTATAAATGCAATATTTAAACATGAAAAATATCATATGTTATATCGTGTTGATTATTTAAATCAATCAGATATATTTTATTTGTTAAATTGTTCACATAACACAATAATAAATTCATATAATCCATTTAAATGTTTGGAATTGTATACGATATTAAAAAATATAGTTAATCATAATATTGATTATCTTAAATTTCATATTGATAAAATATGTATTAATTATAGAAATGAGCTATGCTGTTCTAAAATAAATCGAGACCTATTAAATTATATATTATTTCCTATGTTGGGAATTTAAATTTAAAAAAGATTCATTAATATCTTTTACACAATCAACTAATTTTTTATCAGGATTCGAATATTTTTCAATAACAGCTTGTTCTATAATAGAAGTTGAAATTTCAAAGTTTTTACAATAATCACATGTATCTATAATTTCATCTGAATATTTATTTTCCAATAAATATTCAAGATATAATTTAATTGATTCATTATCAAGAGATACCATATTTATAATGATATCAAATCTTCCAGGTCTTAAAATGGCGGGATCAAGATGATCAGGATGATTTGTTATAGCAATAACAACTCTTCCTTTATTACTTGAAACACCATCTAATGATTCAAGAAATCCACCAATTGTTAATTTTTCTTGTTTAGAGTCGTCTTTTTTATCTTCTTCAATACTGAATGTTTCTGATTCATTATCAGAAGTTCTTGGTCGTAAAGCTTTGTGTGTATCAAGTTCATCAAGTATAATAACTTTTGAAGAACTATGTTGTGAAAATATATAAGATAATTTACTATCATTAAGACTTGGATCACTTAAAGAAACTGATAGAATGTCTCTTTTTAAATAGGTAGCAATAGCAACCGATAAACTTGTCTTTCCATTGCCAGGTTTTCCATAGATTAAAATACCAATTTTATGTCTATGTTGTAATTTATTATAGACACCAATTTTGTTGTCAAAAGTATCTAACAATCGAATCAATTTATCTTTTTCTTTAAAAAATAAACTATTTATGTTTCTATTAAATGATGATTTTTGAACAAGACTATGGGAAACCATTCCTTTTTCTGAAGATATAGTTTTAATTTTATATGATTGTCCTTCTGAAAATGACATGTTTTTATTAGGTTGTTCAACTCCTAATCTCTCTATATCATCAATTACAGCAGTTCTTAATTTATCTATATAATTATTTAATTCTTCAGTAGTCATATTTTTGGATTTAACAATATATTTAAATTTACAATAATCATTATGCAATTTATCATTATTATTATTATCTTTATCAATAATATTCCAATAAAATTCAATGTCGTTGTCTAATTTATACCATGTTGAACTTAAAGGTGGTTTAATTATTGTATTTTGAATATAATTATTATCATTATTATGTTTTTTTGTTTTCATAATTCTCAAATATACTGTCTCACCAGATGGTGAATAATAATAACCAATAATTTGTCTATCTGTTAAAATTTCATAATCTATGTCTTTATGTAATTTATTTACTTGACACAACAAAGCAATTAAATTAAATTGTTCTTTGAAATATATATCTTCATATTTATTATATGCTACACCGGTAACTATATTTTCTTTATTTATTTTTTGTAATATTTTTTCGTTACATTTTTTTATGATTAATTTATATAACAAATTCAAAAAATCAATATCTTTTGTTGCTTTATGAAATAAAATACCAAAAAGTAGTACCGTAATAATTGTAATATTTTTTGTATACTTATTTTTAAAATCAGAAATAAAAACAAGAGACGTAATTGCGTCAATAATAGGAGATCCTGTTTTCATTGATGTCAATAAAGTATTTGTGACCATACTATTTGCTATTTCATTTGTCATAATATTTTGATTATCTATCATCATTTTTTTAGGATAATTCAAAAATTTTAGGATAAAAATTTTTTTTAGGTATCATAATCTATACCATCACATTTTAAATCAAATAAATTTTTACACTTTACAGAACTAGTAAATTTATATGACAAATGAATTATATAAAATATACATAATAATATTGAAAAGTTAAAACTATTTGAATTACTATAAGATTTGTATTAAATGTTGTATATTCATCTTTTAAATTATCAGCATTCATAAGAACTCCATTATTATTTTTTAAAGTTGATTTTTCACAAAATTTAGTATTAAAATCATTGTCATCTTTACATGGACGAGCTTTTCTAAAATAACCTGAAAATGATATTGCCATTGAAAAGAATATAAATGTAAATGAAATATATAAAATAATCAATGGATATCTATTAACAAAATAAGAATATACTATCCGCCTATAAAGTAATAAACATAATAATATAAATAATATAAAAGAACTTATCAATGGAATACCTATAGTAATAGATTCTTCTAACATCATATTATTTGCACACACTGGACTATTATCAGGCAATCCATTACATTGCATAAATAAGAACAGATTTGGACATTTTAATTTTAAATCTATCATACATCCAGCAATGGTAAAAGAACATATCAGCAATAATAATATATATATTACATGTGTCCAAATATATGACTTACTAGTTTCATGAATTTTCATTTATTAAAATAAATATATTTGTTAATATCAAATGTTGTTTAGCCAGAAATATGTGTTCACATTTTTATTATTTGCATTGATTCCAATCCTTGTTATTGCTCTAGGAGCTGGATTACCCCAAAGTAAATTTCCAGGAAAAGATATTTCTGGAAAAGAATCAGTTCAAGGTGTGATTCCAGGATATAACGAAGCTGGATCAAATGCAATTATTGCAGGTAGTGTTTTGTTAGCTATTTTTATGATGTTATATCCATGGTATTACAGATCACTTGTCGATAGTTTAAGCTATAATTTGAGAGCTATTCCTGGATATTTGTAAATTTAAAAATATGATATTTAAAGAATCAATTTATTATTAATAAATGACTCGCAAATATCCAATTGATTATTTAACAAATTATTTTAATAATTTAGAAGATAAAGAAACATATATAAAAAATTCATGGTTGATTGTGCCTAAAACTCTTGTTATATTAATAAATGATTTTTTAAATTTTAAAAATATAAATGGATCTGATATTGAAAAGAAAATATATAAAAATATGACACAAGATCAATTTATATTTAGATTATTTGCAAAAAGACCACTTGTTTTTGTAGGAGGTTCTGATAGTTGGACTCTTAGGGATAATACACAAGGTTTTGGTAATTGGGAAACTATTGGGACAAATAATGAGAAATCTCCCTTAACTCTATATGAATATTTAAGTTATGATGAAATAGAGATTAGTTCATTTTTGTCCATAAGTATATATACTCCATTTATAAATAACGGTTCTCGTAGAAATACAGGTATTCCATCAGATAATTGTCAACCTAATGGTATTTATATTGGTCAATGTGGAGCAAGATTTGAAAGATTTAATAAAATGGAATGGAGATATATGATTGTTGATTCAAAACAAAATACAAAAGAAAATGGTTATGGTACTAATTTAAGTCCATATTTAGCAATATGGGCGAAATTTTATGATGTACCATATTTTCCAGTGTATGACGAAGTTATAAATGATTCTTCAGGAAGATATTATAAAGTAGGAACAGAATCATATTTAGATTTATATATATATCATAAACGATTAAAAATCAATGCAGAAATATTTCTTAAAGAAGCAAATTTGAGAAATAACAATAAAAAAGCATATTGTTACGTAGTAGGACTTGGTCTTGGTGCCTGGAAAATATCATATGATATTCAATTAAAAATCACATTTGAAGTATATTTAGAATTATTAAATGAAGAAAATTTTCCATATGTGTCTGATTTATACTTTGGTTGGTTTAATAAAGATATAGAAATTCCACAAAAAATAAAAAATATAAATATACATATTGGATTTAATAATCCAGCTGATCCATTGACTGATGAAAATAATATTCTTGTTGCAAATTGGGCTTGGGATCCTAATAGTTATATTGGTAATGAATATTGGTCAGGAATATTAGGAACATCAGGTGATCCTGCTGCTGCTTCATGTAGTTGTATTTCTTATATTGGAAATCCAGAATTTAATTATATTAATAAAGTAAGGATAATTTAATAAAGATCCGAAAAAGATCCGAAAGATCCAGAAATTTTATGAT
>Ga0209174_10003370_pt1 | contig 10129 bp, 11 predicted proteins | sample JI91814BDNA_FD_187505 | JGI IMG/M metagenome (GOLD analysis project Ga0209174, IMG submission 187505) | Wastewater effluent complex algal communities from Wisconsin, to seasonally profile nutrient transformation and Carbon sequestration -... | ecosystem: Engineered > WWTP > Effluent > Algae...
GGTTTCGCGCACGGCCTGGCCGATGGCCTCGAGCTGGTCGCTGAAGGCGGCGTCCACCAGGGCCAGGTGGGCCGGCAGGGCGCCCAGCAGTTCGCGCAGTTCGTCGGCGTTGTCCAGCAGCTCCACTTCGTAGCCCAGCGATTCCATGCGCTGGTCGAGCTCGAGCGACAGCGGGCCGTGGTCGGTGAGGTGGTAGACGCGGAAACCGGCGCCCACGGGGGCGGGTGCGGGTTCGGGCCTGGGTTTGGGCGGTGCGGCGGGACGGGGCATGGCGGTGGTCGGCGGCGGTGCGGCCTTGGGGCCGGGGGCCGCATGCAGCGAGCCGTCCGACGCTGCCGCGACCCGGGGCGTGGGCGCGGGGGCCACGGCCGCCGGCGGGGGCGTGGGTGCGGCCGGGGGCGGCGTGGGCTCGGGCGCGGCTTCTTCCAGCGGGGCGATGCGGGCGGCCAGCGCGGCCGGCGCGTCGTCGCCCCAGCGGCGCCAGTAGTGCGGTGGCGGCGTTTCGCCGCGGCCGCCGTGGTCGGACTGGCGCGGCACGTTGGCTTCGGTGCCGGGCTCGGCGGCCATGGGCACGGCGCTGCCGATGTCTTCGATCAGGTGCCACAGCCGCTCGCCCAGGCCCGGGTCGGGCAGGGCCTGGTGTTCCAGCGTGTCGCCCAGCAGCGCATGCATGAGCGCGAAGTGGCCGCTGGCCTGGTCCAGGCCGTGGCGGGTGCAGGCTTCGCCCAGCCATTTCGCGTCGTGGTGCATCAGGGCCAGGCCGTTGATGTCCCAGCCGTCCTGCAGGAAGCGGTGCAGGCGGCGGCCGATCATCTCCACGCGCCTGGGCAGCAGGCGCAGGAAGGCGTGGCGGTGTTCGGCGAGTCTGGACTCGTCGTGCGGATTCATCGGAGTGCCCCCGGTTGGCCTTGGATTATGCCCCCCGGGCCCACGACTGTCAGGCTGCCGTCGGTCATGTATGCAATCAAACGACGATCGCGCAGGTCAGGGGACAGCGCCGGCCGGCGTCAGGGCCCCGCCGCCACGCGGGGCGCGCGCGCGGCCGTGGCGCGCCGCACCAGCCAGCGCGCGATCAGGAACACGCCGGCCGCGAACGCCAGCAGCGCGCCCATCAGCAGGCCCAGCGCCACCAGCGGGTGCGCGAACACCAGGGTCATCGCCCCGAGCGCGGCGGCGTCCTCGCCCAGCGACGCGGTCCAGTTCGACAGCGGCTCGGGCGTGGCGTTGATGACCGCGCGGGTGGTGGCCTTGATGGCGTGCGTGGTCAGCGCCGCACCCGCGCCCAGCGCCAGCGCGCCGCCGCTGAGCTGGCCGTCGTCCGACAGCGTGGCCGCGGCCAGGAAGGCGCCGGCCGGCACGCGCGCCAGGGTCTGCAGCAGGTCCCAGCCCGAGTCCACGCCCGGGATCTTGTCGGCGCCGAACTCCACCAGGGCCAGCGCCCCCGCGGTGCCCAGCACCCAGGGCGAGGTGGTCACCTGCAGCGCCGTCGGCAGGTCCACCCAGCCCATCAGCCCGGCCAGGCCCACGCCGAACACCGTGAAATAGGCGCGCACGCCGGCCAGGCAGGCCAGGGCCAGGCCCAGGGCGAAGATGTGTGCTTCGGTCATGCGGGGCTCCCGGAGGGTGACGCAGTTCACAGTATAGTGATGCCGCGCCTTGACGCTGCCCCCCGCCGCGCGGCCTCATTCACGGTCCCCTCACCCCACCGGCACCCGCCGCACGATGAGTACCCCCGCCCCCGACAAGCCCCGCTTCGTGATCGTGCCGCACCGGCCGCACGCGCGCGTGCTGCTGGCGCTGGGCCTGGTGCTGTGGGTGCTGAGCCTGCTGGCCGTTTACTCCTGGGCCACGATGCGCGCCGCGCCCGGCCTGGACAAGGCGCGCGAAAGCCTCGCGGTCAACACCCGGCGCGCCGCCCAGGCCGAGGCCCTGGTCAAGCAGCTGCGCCAGAACGTGGCCACCCTGCGCCGCAGCGACCAGATCAGCCGCAGCGCCAACACCGAACTGCAGGCCGCCCTGGCCGAACGCGAGGAAGAAGTGTCGGGCCTGCGCGCCGACGTGGCCTTCTACGAGCGCCTGGTGGGTGCCACCGGCCAGCGCCGGGGCCTGTCGGTGCACGAGGCCTTCTTCACCCCCGAAGAGGGCGGCACCTGGCGCTACACCGTCACCCTCACCCAGAACCTCAACCGCGGCGCCATCAGCAAGGGCGAGGCGCGGGTGTCGGTGGAAGGCGTCAGCGGGGGCCGCCTGCGCAGCCTGCGCTGGGAAGACCTGCTCCAGAAGCCGGGCGCACCCGGCCAACCGTTCTCGTTCCGCTATTTCCAGCAGCTCGAAGGCAGCGTGGTGCTGCCCGAGGGCTTCACCCCCCAACGCGTCCGGGTGCAGCTGCGCTCGGACGGCAGCACCGTGGACCAGGCCTTTCCCTGGCAGGCCGAGGCGCCACGAGGAGATTGAGATGTTCGGCAGCGACAAGCACAAATCCCCCCGCGGCGGCCACGCCGTCGAAACCCTGATCGGCCCGCACGCGGTCATCCGTGGCGACATCAGTTTCTCCGGCGGCCTGTACGTCGAAGGCACCATCCACGGCAAGGTGAGCGCCGACGACGGCTCGGCCGCGGTGCTCACCATCGCCGAGAACGGCCACATCGAAGGCGAGGTCCGCGCGCCCGTGGTGGTCATCAGCGGCCGCATGACCGGCGACGTGCACGCCGGCGAGCGCATCGAACTGGCGGCCCACGCGCGCGTGAACGGCAACATCCACTACAAGGTGGTGGAAATGGCCGCCGGCGCCATGATCACCGGCCGCCTGATCCACGCCGATGCGCCGCTGGCCCAGCTCACGGGCCCGGAGGCACCGGCGGCGCCGCGCGTGAAGGCCAAGGGCGAAGCGCAGGAAGCTTGAATCCGGCCGCCGGAGCGCCCATCGTGGCGGGCATGGAAATGCATCCCAGCTACCAGCAGCTCGACGCTCCGCTCGAGTTCACGTCCGCCGCGGCCGCCAAGGTCGCGGCGCTTATCGCCGAAGAAGGCAACCCCGGCCTGAAGCTGCGCGTGTTCATCAGCGGCGGCGGCTGTTCGGGCTTCCAGTACGGCTTCGAGTTCGATGAAGAACAGTCCGAGGACGACCTGGCCCTGAGCCGCGACGGCGTCACCCTGCTGGTGGATCCGCTCAGCCTGCAGTACCTGATGGGCGCCGAGGTGGACTACCGCGAAAGCCTGCAGGGCGCGCAGTTCGTCATCCGCAACCCCAACGCCAAGACCACCTGCGGCTGCGGCAGCAGCTTCTCGGCCTGAGCCGGGCAATGGGCACCACGCCGCCGGGCTTCGCCTTCCGCGGTCCGGGCCTGGACCGTTCCGAACTGATGCGTGAGCGCCCGGACGACCTCCGGGCGCGCTGGGCCCGCGCCCGCGTGCTGGTGGTGGACAGCGAGGGCAACGCCCGCTTCCCGGGCACCCCCGAGGCGCCGGAGCCGCTGTTCGGCGCCAGCCTGATGGAAGAAATGCCCGCGGCGGCCAGCTTCCTGGGCCTGTCCGACGATGGCGCCTGGTTCGCCCTGCCGCACGAAGTCCTGCCCGAACCGCTGCCGGGCCGGCTGGACCTGCGCTCGGCCGCGCATGCGTGGCCTGCGCTGGAAGCCGCGGCGCTGGCGCAGGCGCGCGCGCTGCTGCACTGGCAGCAGCGCAACCGCTACTGCGGAGGCTGCGGCCACGCCATGTCGCCGTGCAAGGGCGGCTACTGCGCGCGCTGTGGCCAATGCGGGCTGGAACACTACCCGCGCACCGACCCCGCCATCATCGTCGCCGTGAGCGACGGCGAGCGCCTGCTGCTGGGCCGCCAGGCCAGCTGGCCGGCCAAGCGCTGGAGCGTGCTGGCGGGCTTCGTCGAGCCCGGCGAATCGCTGGAACAGGCCGTGGCCCGCGAAGTGATGGAGGAGGCCGGCGTGCCGGTGCTCGAAAGCACCTACGCCGCGTCCCAGCCCTGGCCGTTCCCGGCCGCGCTGATGGTGGGCTTCCACGCCCAGGCGCTGCCGCTGGAGCCGTCGGTGGGAGACGAACTGGAAGAGGCGCGCTGGTTCAGCGTGTCCGACATTGACGCCGCCGTGGCCTCGGGCGAGCTGAAGCTCTCGCCGCGCCTGTCCATTGCCCGCTGGCTGATTGACGAATGGATGGACCAGGCACGCGGCCGCGAGGGCGACGGTTTCCAGCCCGTGGGCTGAGGCTGTCGGACCGGGCGGAATTCGGGGATAGAATCAGGGCATGTCCGCCGCGCTCATCGCCGTTGTCGTCTCGCTCCTGCTCGGGCATGTGTTCCCGTCGCTGCCGGCGCTGCGCCGCTACGACTGGTTCATCGGCTGGCTGCACTGGCTGGGCCGGCAGACGGGCGGCGAATGGCCCAATCGCGTGGGCCTGCTGATTGCGGTGGGGCTGCCCCTGGTCGCCGTGGGCGGCGCGCAGTTCCTGATTGACGACGCTTGGTACGGGCTGCCGGCCTTCGGCTTCGCGCTGCTGGCGCTGCTGTACACGTGGGGCCCGCGCGACCTGAGCCTGGACGTGGAGGAAGTGATCGAAGCCCGCGGCCCCGAGGCGCGTCGCGCTGCGGCCGTCGCCCTGTTCCCCGAAGGCGGCGAGCCGGTGGTGGAAGGGCCCACGCTGGTGGCGGCCGTGTTCCGCTGCGCGCTGTGGCGCTGGTTCGGCGTGCTGTTCTGGTTCCTGGTGGCGGGCGCGGTGGGCGCGCTGGGCTACCGTTTGATTTCGCTGTGCGCGCAGGGCGAAGCGCGGCGCAGCCTGCCCGAAGCGCAGCGCGGCGTGGCGAGCACCGCGCTGGCGGTGCTGAACTGGCCGGTGGCGCAGCTGATGACCTTCGCGCTGGCGCTGGCCGCCGACTTCGACCGCGTGCTCAGCGCCTGGCGCGACTGGCATGCGCAGGGCGTGCGCCTGGACCCCGGCTTCCTGGACGCCGCCGCGCGCGCCAGCGTGGCCAGTGAACTCGCCGAAGAAGACGCCTACGCCGTGGACGGCCCCGCGCAGGCACCCGACCTGCTCGAACTGCGCGACGCGATGAGCCTGGTCTGGCGCATCCTGCTGCTGTGGCTGGGCGTGCTGGCGCTGCTGGTGCTGGCGGGCTGGGCGATCTGACCGACTGACTTTCCCTCGGGAGCCGGACGTGCTGACGCTGGAAGACATCGTTTCGCGCGCGCTGGAGCAGGGCATCGCCCAGGTGCAGGCGGCGGGCTCGCCCCTTCACGCGTTCCTGCTCGACGAAACCGGCACAGTGATGCGGCTCTACGACGACACCGGTGGCGTGGATCCGATGGAGCTGGCGCTGCAGGCCATCAAGACCCAGCGCCCCGGCATCCAGCGCTGCGCGCTGGTCATCGACAGCCGCGTCACCTTGGGCGACGGCAAGAAGTGGGACGCCATCGTCGCCATGGCCTGCGACCGCAGCCAGCCGCTGGGCGTGGTGATGGCGCAGCGCTACGTGCCCAAGGGCCTGTTCCGCAAGTTCCGCAGCGAAGGCGCGCCCGAACAGATCGGCCAGGCCAAGAACTTCATCGAAGTGGCGCTGGCGGACGATTGACGCGCAGCCGGCGCGCAGGCCTCAGCCGAACCCGCCCGGCGCCAGCCAGGAAAACGGCGGCCAGGGCAGGTTGCGCAGCACCGCGTAGCCAATCACGACAACGGCCCAGGCGCGGGCGTTGCCCAGGCGCTTCGCCAGTGGAGCCAGCGACTTGGGCAGCAGCTGCAGCTCGTGGGCCAGCAGCACCGCCACGGGCGGCAGCGACAGCACCATCAGCGGATTCATGGCCAGCGCGCCCGGCAGGTCGCCGTGCAGCAGCGCGTGCAGGGCGCGCGTGGTGCCGCAGCCCGGGCAGAACAGCCCCGTCAGCCACAGCGACGGGCAGGGCGGCAGCGGGTTGCCGGCCTCATTCGGATTGACGTGCCAGAGCACCGCCGCGCCCACCGCCGCCGCGGCCAGCAGGCCGAACAGGGCCCAGGCGCGGTGCATCAGCGGACGCGGCGGCAGGCGGTCACTGCATGCCGCCGCCGATGACAGCGGCCATCACCAGCAGCAGGTAGCCCACGATCAGGACCAGGATGAAGCCGGCCGAAATCCAGCACCACAGCTTGGCCTGGTCGGACGCGTACTGGGCGCCGGCCACGTCGCCGGCCATGAACTTCGAGTCCACCTGCGCGGCGTAGACGATGGCCACGATGCCGCCGGGCAGGCAGCAGAACAGCGTGGCCAGGATGGCCCACACCAGGTGGTTGGGCGGGCCGACCACGCGGGTGCGCGGCGGAGGGTAGTTCGGCGGCGGTGGAATGGCGTCCACCGGCGGCCTGGTGATGGGCACCAGGATTTCACCGCAGGCGGCACATTGGAGCGCCCGGTCGCTGTTCTCGTGGCCGCACTTCTGGCAGTACATGGATTCCCCTGGGTGGCGCTGATGCAGCGCCTTGCGCACAAGCCAGCCACGTTAGCGGCATGTGACGACAGAGGTCAATCAAGCGATTTGCCAAAGCAGTGGGCGTTGGACTTCAGTCCGCCTGCTCAGGGATCGGTGGCCAGGGAATCGTGCGCGGCGGCGGCGAAATCTGCGCCAGAGAAGCGCGCAGTGTGGCTTCGTCCGGGCTTTCCGCGAGTGAACCCAGCAGGTGAGTGAGCTGGGCATTTCGGGAGCCCTCCGGCGGCGACCAGGTCCTGGCGCAAGTGTTCCCGGCCCGGAAGAAAAAGGTCGTGCCGTCCGCGCCAGCGGCGCCATGGACAAGCGCGGCACCGATCGAGCGATGCCATTCGGACTCGAGCTGGCTTGCCGTGTCCGCCGACACCGGGAACTCGATCACGCGTGCGGCCGGCATATCCCGCCGATGACTGGTTGGTGGGTCTTCCTTGCCCGCACTCCAGTCCTCCGGCGTGAAGCCGACGATGCCAATGAAAGTTCCATCGTCGCGATCGTAGAGCTGAACCTTCCAGGGCGCACCGCCCCAGGACGGATGCACCGACGCTTCGAGGCGTGGCACCAGCGGCTGCGCCGACTGGAAGGCCTCGCGCGCCCCGCCGTCGTCTTCCCACAGCTTATCCTCGGGGCGACAGGGCTCGAGCACCCATCCGTGGGGTAGCGAATGGCTGCTTGCCGCGGCGTCTATGGGCAAAGCGCCGGGCCAGCTCACCTCGTCGCGCCAGAGCAGCGGCAGGAGGATCGCCGCACCCACGGCCATCGCCAGGACAGCGGCGGCCAGGACGATGCGGCGGGCTCGAAGGGTCATGGCCTCAGGCCTTGTCACCGCGCAGCTGGCGCACGGTGGCTTCCAGCGCCTCGGCGGTGGCGGTTTCGCCGGGCACCGCGGGCACGGCCACCACTTCGATGCGGGCGCGGAAGCGGCGCGGCAGGCGCAGGCGGCGCATGCGTGAATCCTGGCGGCTCCACATGCTGTCCCACATGCCCTTGAGCGCCATCGGCACCACCGGCACCGCGCGGCGCTCGAGGATTCTCTCCACGCCGCCCTTGAACGGCGCGATGTTGCCGTCCTTGGTCAACGCACCTTCGGGGAAGATGCACACCAGCTGGCCGTCGGCCAGCGCGGCGTCCACGTCGTCGAAGGCCTTGCGCATCATTTCGGGGTCTTCGCGCGCGCCGGCGATGGGGATGGCCTTGGCGGTGCGGAAGATCCAGCTCATCACCGGGATCTGGAAGATCTTGTAGTACATGACGAAGCGGATTGGCCGAGGCACCGAGGCGCTGATGATCAGCGCGTCCATGTAGCTGACGTGGTTGCACACCAGCAGCGCCGCGCCTTCGTCCGGCACGTGTTCCTCTATGCCGTCGGTGCGCACGCGGTAGAGCGTGCGCACGTAGATCCACGCCACGAAGCGCATGAAGAACTCGGGCACGATGCTGAATATCCACAGCGTCACGATGGCGTTCATGATCGCCACCGCCAGGAACACCTGCGGGATGGACCAGCCCAGCTTCTGCTGCACCAGCAGGCTGCCCATCGCCGCGGCCACGATGAAGACCGCGTTCTGCACGTTGGTGGCGGCGATCACGCGCGAGAGTTCGTCGCGCGGGGTGCGGCTCTGCACCAGCGCGAACAGCGGCACCACGAAGAAGCCGGCGAACATGCCGATCATGGTCAGGTCGAACATGATGCGCAGGCTGCCGGGCTGGGCGATGAAGCCGCCAACGTCCAGCCCGCCCACCGGCGCCAGGCCGCTGCGCGCGAAGTAAAGGTCCAGGGCGAAGGCGGTGATGCCCAGCGCGCCCATCGGCACCAGGCCGATTTCCACCGTGCGGCCGGACAGCTTCTCGCACATCAGCGAGCCCACGCCGGTGCCGATGGAGAACAGCGCCAGGCACAGCAGGTAGATGGTGAGGTTGCCGTCGGCCGCGCCCAGGTGCAGCTCGGCGTAGTTGGGCAACTGCGCCGACAGCGCCGTGCCCACGAACCAGAACCAGGAAATGCCCAGCACCGAGTTGCTGACGGCCTTCTGCTTGCGCATCAGGCGCATCACGCCCAGCGTTTCCTTCACCGGGATCCAGCTGACCTTGAGGTCGGGGGCGCCGGCCGGCGCGCGCGGGATGGCGCGGCTCACCAGGTGGCCCGCCACGGCCAGGCCGATCACGGCGGCGGCGGCGTACACCGGGCCCGCTTCGGCGTTCATCAGCAGCACGATGCCGGTGATCATGCCCAGCAGGATCGAGATCGAGGTGACCATCTCGATCAGGCCGTTGCCGCCGGTGAGCTCTTCGGGCTTGAGCACCTGCGGCAGGATCGAATACTTCACCGGCCCGAACAGCGTGGACTGCAGGCCCGTCAGGAACAGCACCACCAGCAGCAGCGCCGGCCAGCCCATCACGAAGCCCACGGCGGCCAGCGACATGATGCCGATCTCCATCGCCGTGGTGACGCGGATCAGCGCCGCCTTCTCGTACTTCTCGGCGATCTGCCCGGCCGTGGCCGAGAACAGGAAGTAGGGCAGGATGAACAGCGCCGGCGCCAGGTTGGAGTACATCGCCACCTGTTCGTTGCTCAGGCCCAGGGCAATGATCAGCCCGAGCATGGCGTTGCGGAACACGTTGTCGTTGAAGGCGCCCAGCGCCGCGGTCAGGAAGAAGGGCAGGAAACGCCGCTGTTTCAGCAGCTCGAACTGGTTGTGGGCCATGGGTCCCCCGGAAGCAATGCCCGGAGCCTACCAGCGGCCCCCATTCCCGCCTAGCCAAAAAGGAAGGGGCCGGTTTCCCGGCCCCTTCCGGATGACGCTTTGTCGCGTGGCTTAGAACTGCTTCTGCACGTTCACGCTCACGCCGTTGTCGGACTCACCGTCGCTGCCGACCTGGCCGCGGTACTCCAGGCGCCAGCCCCAGCCGCTCTTGAGGTCGAACAGCGCGCCCAGGCCCACCATGAAGCGGTTGTTGTCGAAGCCCGTGGACGACAGCCCGTACACCGGGCCGCCGATCAGGTCGGCGTAGCGGATCACCGCGTCGGAGCGGCCGCTGAAGTCATGCTGGTACTCCAGCCGCACCTGCGGGGTGAAGCGGCCCCAGGTCTGCTCGAGATGCCAGTCCACGCGCATGCCGAGGTTGCCCGTGGTGGTGTCCACGTCCATCTCGTCGAAGCTCAGCGCGTAGATCGCATCACCGGTTTCCGTGTAGGCATCCAGGCGGGCCTGGGCCACGTCGAGGCGGGCGTACGGGGTGAGCAGCATGCCCTCCCGCACGATGTCCGCGCCCACCGACACCGAGGCGAACTTCTGGCTGCCGTCGCGCTGGCCGTTGACCAGGCCACCGGTGGCGGTGACGTAGCGGCGCAGGTCGTAGTCCAGCGACTGGTAGCCCAGCAGCGTGTCCATGAACCAGCGGCCCGGGTGGTAGCTGGCGTAGATCGCCACCGTGCGGGCGTCGCCTTCCAGGCGGGAGCCGTCGTTGCCGATGGCGTTCTCGTCCGTGCCGTAGCCGAAGCCGCCGCCGATGACGAACTCATCGTTGATCCGGTAGTCGATGCCGGTGCTCAAGCCGTCGGTCTCGAAGTCGATGTCGGCACCGCCGTTGCGGCCGTCCTGCGCGCCCGAGCGGATCATGCCGCCGATCCACGTGCCCACCGGCCCGCCGCTGCCGCTGCCGTTGCCGCC
>Ga0209174_10003372_pt1 | contig 10128 bp, 9 predicted proteins | sample JI91814BDNA_FD_187505 | JGI IMG/M metagenome (GOLD analysis project Ga0209174, IMG submission 187505) | Wastewater effluent complex algal communities from Wisconsin, to seasonally profile nutrient transformation and Carbon sequestration -... | ecosystem: Engineered > WWTP > Effluent > Algae...
TGTGTATCTTTATGATGAGATGAAGTTCTTCAAAAAAGACCAAAGCGAAGAATTCATCTTCGGTATTTACTATGGGGTTGTAATCATCATGTTCTTTTACAACCTTTTCATCTATCTATCTCTTCGAGATAAAAACTATTTCATTTATTTGTTTTATGTAATTGCTCTTGGTCTTTATCAGCTCTCGATGAATGGGATTATTTATTCTTACTGGCCTAATTACCCTGCATGGAATAAGCTTTTCCTGCCGCTCTCGTCTGCCATATTACAATTTGTATTAATTATTCTGTTTAAAAACCTGTTAAATATTGAAGAAAAATATTCATGGGAGCGCAAAACATTATTTACCCTGACGGTTCTAAGTTTTATTTCTATCATTCTTGTTCTTACCATTGACTATGCAACGATAATCGTTCCAATGAATATACTTGGCTTCATTTATATGATTACGTCTATTCTGATAGTAGTTCGCGCAGTAATTCATGGAAATAGAACAGCCATATTCTTTTTAATAACGTGGATTACTTTCCTTGCAGGAGGAATCATTCTAACTCTGCGCAATTTTAATATTGTTCCTCAGAATTTCTTAACTACATACAGTTTGCAAATAGGTAGCACAATTGAAATGCTTCTCCTTTCTCTTGCACTAACCGATCGTATCAATACAATGAAGAAAGAGCTTGCTGTATTAAATACCAAGTTAGAAGAAAAAGTGGAAGAACGAACAAGAGAACTTAGTCGCGTATTAGGTATGCTGCAGGCAAAGGAATTTACGATTGACTCAGAGCTAGACTTAGCTTCTGACTTACAAAAATGTATTTTCCCTTCTACAGATCTTCCTTATCCGCATATCAAGTTCGTGGGTTATTATGATTATCTGATGAAAGTAGGTGGAGATTTTTATGACATAGTCCCTCTCCAAAACAATTCAGTAGGAATTCTAATTGCCGATGTCTCGGGACATGGAATACCGGCAGCCCTACTCTCTACAATGTATAAGATTAGTTTCATGAATGCATCCAGGCGAACTAGTTCTCCTGTAAAAATTTTCCAAGAAGTGAATAAAAGTATTTCGAGTATCATGACAACTCATGATTATCTGACTGCATTGATCATAGTGATTGAACCCGGCGGCAAATTTCGATTTAGCTCAGCAGCACATAGACCAGCATTCTTATACAGAAAGAAATCTAAGAAAATAGAAGTCCTTTCCACCAAAGGACTCTTCATCGGAATGCTCAGTTATGCCGGTGATACATTTGAAGAAAAAGAAGGACATATCGATGTCGGGGATCGAATTTTACTTTTTACAGATGGGATTATTGATGCATTCAATGAAAAAGAAGAGAGATGGAATTCAGATGAATTACAAGAAGTATTCTTAAGATCAAATGGATTGCCTCTTGATGAAGCCTTGGAATTTATCAAATCAGAATGGGTAAAATTCAGAGGAACAAAAAAAATCAATGATGACTCTACCCTGCTTCTAGTTGAATATACAAACGGGGGTAAATAGAATTTAACTAACTCAACTTGCGTAAATTGAGTTACCAGAAAATTTTTGTTATCTCTGAGAAGTATTCCTTTGTTTCTGAAACATCATTATGACCTGCATTTGAAATTATAAAGAACTTATGATCTTTCTTAATTCGAGCATCTAACTTTTGTGCAAATTCTAAAGGGATAACTACATCCTCTGTTCCATGAAAAATATAAATCGGACAACGAACATACTCAATTAAATTCTCTGAATCCAATTTATATTTCATCAAGAATGTAGGTAAATACGGATAATGGTAATTTGCCACATCTTTAAAATTATTATACGGGGTCTCTAGTATTAAGCGCTTTGGTTTATTTCCTTTCGCAAGATATACGGCAAGCCCGGATCCGAGAGACCTTCCATAGAGCGTAATCTGAGATTCTGCATATTGAGATTTGGTATACTCATAGGCATACAGTGCATCGCCTAGCAAATCTTCTTCTGAACGAATTTTGCCGGTGCTCTTTCCGTATCCACGGTAATCAAATATAATTAGGTCTTGTTTGCGGGAAAGAAAGTCTTCGGCAATTTCTCCCCAACCAGCAAGGTTGCCTCCATTCCCATGAAAATAAAGAACCACACCTTTTGAATCCTTTGCTTTGAAATGGAGGGCATTTAGAACAACACCGTCTTCCACTTCCCATTTTAATTCGTCGAAAGTAAATGGGAACGAATACGTATAATTAGCCGCCAGTGGGTATGGTCTGAATATTAATGCTTCTTGCTGAGTATATAAAATGGATAGAAGAATAAAGAAAATGGCTGGAAGGATAACCATGCTTAGCTTCATCGGAAATTAGAGTAAGTGATTTCGTTTACTTACAAATTGATTATTGAATGGAATTTCAATTCTTGCAAAGGTGAGACCATTCTTTGTTCCAATTCTAAACAAAGAAGGATCTAAATTTTCTGCTTTTAGAAGAATGAGACTTAGAACTAGTCCTAGACCTTCCCCTTCCGTTGAATCAGAATTATCCATATAATAACTCATCAAGTCATCGTATTTTTCACCTAACGCTAGTTTTTCTCGAATCCTAGTTTCTTCTGCAGGAAGAAGTTCAGTATTATTCAAGACTTCAATTTCTAATCCATTATCATCATAGGCAAATTTTACTCGAACAAAAATATTTCTCTCTCGATTGCGTTCCCCTGATTGGCGCAAATTTGATTTGTTAATGTCTTTTTTAAAGAGTAAAATTCCTTTTGAATAATCATCTGGATCGTCAATGTTTAAGGAGTTTTCTAGAAAAAATAATTTTTTTGCGTTTGCTTTTAATCCATTGAGTATGGATTCAAATAAAACATTATATACTGTGTTGACTAATGCTGATTTGCCGTAGGTTTCTAGGATTGTGCTAAGACCATGCTTAATAGTTTCTTCTATTTCAGCAGAGAACGAATAGACGATAATCACAAGTCCTCTTTGGATTTTGACTTGCTCATTTATTTTATCTATTTCTTTTGCTTCATTGAAATTATTATCCTCGTAAATGAAGTAAAAGTCTTGTTCGCTCAATTGTTCCATTGGTTTCTTCTTTTAGCTCTTATTTAAGACTCAGACAAGCTTGGACAGCCTCTTCTTCAGTTGGAAAGAGTTTAGCAGTCGTATTTTTAACAGAAACCTTAATTATATTTTCAACGGCACTAACGCAGGAACAAATATGTATAATTCCGCCATGCTTATAAAGACTGACCAATGAACGAAGTATAATGCCGACTCCAGACGAGTCAATAAACGGAACAGCAGCAAGATTAAAGACAACCCTGTATTTCTTTTCTTGAATGAGTTTTCCAATTGCTTCGTTGATAGGCTCTATATCATACATTGTGATTTCACCCTGAATATCAATTACTGGTATAGATTGATTTTCCCTGATTGTTACATTCATCTTAAGACCCTTTTGTAAAATTTCAAACTTAGATTGATTTTCGTATCTTTTCAGTAACAAAAGCAAATTTAATCGATTCAGTAAATCAAAAAAAAATAATATTTTGAGTAGTTTTGTAAAAAAACAATATCTTTGGGCCAGAGGCACCGAAACACAGAGTGTAACGGAATCGTGCAATTACCTCGCTTGGAACACCAAGAGAAGATATAATCGTCTTTGAATATTCAATTTTTGAATTCAAACCATAGGGCATCGTTTTTTTATCGGTGTCCTCGGAGGTAATCTTTTTAATGTCCTCTTAGAAGTTTTTGGAGTTTTCTTACATTCGGATTTTCAGGACTCAATTGTGTTGCTTCCGAGATATAGTATTGAGCTTGGTCTAACTCAGAGTTTAATCGGTGTAAGTCGCTAAGATTAATCAAGTTACCTATATGGTCTCTTTTTTGATCGAAAAGTTTTTTTCCAATCTCGATTGATTTTTGATAATTTCCGATTCTGCGAAATGCGATTGATAGATAATATAAAAGCTCAATGCCACTATCTGGATGCTCTTTGATATATTTTGACAATACATCTACCGTAGTTACATAGTCTTTATTTTGATAGCTCAATACACCCAACAAACGATTGAGTTTTGGAATATGAATACTAGGTGAATAAGCTGACAATAATATATCTAATGCTTTCCTAATTTCCCCTCTTTTATACAATTCTTTAGATTGCACATAAGCAACATTTATCGCTTGCAATCTTTCTACTCTTGTCAGGTTAAGATCGTTTTCTTGAAATCCAAGTCTAAGTAGAGACAAATCATCTGTTAACTCTCCTGAGTCTTTTAGAATTTCTTCTAACTTTTTTAAATCTCCTTCTGATTGCTCTACAAAATTCAAGAATAATTTTTCGTTGTAATTAATTTCGCGAATAGAATCTTCCGTTCTAATAAGAATATCATCTCTTCCATCGGAGCCAAGAATTAATATATCATTTGGATTCAATTGATAGCCCAAAACTTTAAATTCAAACTCTGATTCACTTCCTAATTTTCTTAATTCGAGCCCACCTTCTATAAACTCTGCTTTATTGTCTCGCAAAATGACGGTAAATGGATGTTCTGCGTTCCAGTAATACATCTCACCTGTTTCATCATTAACTAAAACAACAGTAGCTGAAAAAAGCATGGAACCATTGAAAGTAAGGAACACTGAATTCAATTCGTGGTAAAGATCCGTTAGCCACTTGACAGGTGAAACATCTAAAATTCTTTTTTTGGCAGCAGACCTTGCCATGATTGAATTCATTACGACTCCCATAATAAGAGATCCACCTGCTCCTTGCATGGATTTGCCCATTGCATCTCCATTCAATGCCATTGTATAGGCAGAATGATTTTCCGCTGTGCCTAATTTTAAATTACCTGTGATACAAATATCTCCTCCTAAATCCGCTTTTTTATTATGGAATTCAAAGGTTTTCTTTTGTCGAATAATGAAGTCCGTTTTTACAAAATTAGATTTATTTGCATTAATAAATAAAGGCTTGGCGAGAAGAGAAGTGAGAAAATAATCTCCATCTTGTTGTATTTTTAACTTTTTAATTTCAGTAAAACTGGCATTGAGTTCTTTCGTTCTTTCTTCTACTTTATTTTCTAAGTTGAGGTTTAGGTCTGTTATCTCCATATAAAGATTTTTTAGTTTTAAAATAATTACTCCAAGTAAGTGAGCTTGTTCACCAAAATCATCTGCCGAAGTTCTTCCACTGGATACTTCAAAGTTACCTTTACCCAATTCTAAGAGTGCGTTGTTCGTAACAGCTAGACCGTCTTTAAGTGAGCGAGCCACAACAAATGCAACGACTACAACGGATGTAATGCATTGAAAGGAAAGTAGAATAATATGTAAGATGGGATCTTTGAAACTTAAATGCCCAGTAACAATAGAATAAATAATATAACCAAAAATTGTAATAGGAGCGATTGCAACAGCGGAGATGGCAAGTAAGATTCTACGAAAGTATCCCATGTAGTGTATATTCTCTTTTTGGACTCGAATGTGAACTACTTCGGGTAATAACAATAAGCTCCTAGTCACACTCTCTGTAGTAAATAAATACATAACATAACAAATGGGCAAAACAAAGAGTAACCCCAAAAATAAAGATACTGTAGGAATAACAGGGAACCACTGTCCACTGAGAAATCCAAAGAGAATCAATCCACTGGTTGCACCTAACACCCATCTTGCGAGAATTGTCCTACCTTCTTTGTATGGATAATGTAAAATATTCAGTTTTAATTTTTCTTTTCCCTTATCTGAAGTGATTTTTCCTTCTTTTAATAGTTTTATATCTCTGAGTATATACTTTGTTTTAAAATAACGATAAAGCAATCCCCAAACGACCGTATAAGTTCCACAAACTAGTCCAGACAATGCTACTGATTTAATATCTTCTTCTGTTTTAAAAGCTCCGACTACTGCGATGAAATATACAAAGGTTGGGATAGGAATAAAACTTGTAAATGATTCTAATCTAAGAGATAAATTCCAAAAAATATTCTCTGTTCGTTGAATTTTCATATGTATAATCCTATTTAGATAGTTCCGTTCTATATCGCATGATGCTTTTACATTTTTAAAAGAGGCTACTTTCCTATTTGATTTTAATTTCTTTAAGAATCAATAAAATACTTGCTCTGATAGAATAATTTTAAAAAAAAGGGAAGTAAAGAAATTAAAAATATTTCAATTAGGAGAAACAATGAAATTTTTGTTCCGATTTATAATTGCGGTAGTTGCTATTGCGGGAAACTTAGATGCGCAAGTTGCTCCAAAATCTAAGGTAAAACAAATTTTCTTAGAATACAAAAGTCCGAACAAAACAATCGAAATAAAAGATACGTATTTTACAGTCTCTGATAAAAAGGATAGCTTTAGTAATCCAGTCAGTAGCATTCCGTCCAGTTCCACCTACGAAGATAAGAATTATACTCTGACCAAAAAAGAAGTTTATGATTTGATAAAATTCATCGAGGACAATAATTTTTTTGATCTAGACCCAGCCTACGGAGCACCCGTAGGAGAGCGAAATTATCCGACAGCCCTTTTCATCAAAATGCACGGCAAAGAAAAAGAAGTGATTTATCGTAGTAATCCATCCTATGAATCCGCACCAGAAATATTTCGAAAAATTGAAGAATACATTTTAAAACTGAGAAAATAAATTTGAGTCTACCCGATAATCGATATTCTTTGGGAAAAGACAAAGTCTTTCAAAAAAAGATTTTTACTTAAGGGTCTAATAATGATTTGCCTTAGGTTTAAATTATACAATTTAGATTTTTTTCAAATGGAAAAAATTTTGCTTTGATAATTACGAGTAAGTTCATAAATATATTCTCCTTATAGAAAGCAGATTTTTTTCCCGTCATTTTGTATGGAATTGAATTTAGATAAATTTTTGTGTAATAAATAAATATAATAATTTCTATTTCGAAACTAATTTAAACAATTAATTAATCGGGCTATTTAGATTTTGGGCACGAAGCATTGCTGAGATTTGACCGGAGTGGTGAATCTCGTGCTCGACTACATGCCAGAGCACATAACCGAGTTCTACCGCTTTTTTTCGTGGAGTAAGAAAAGTTTTCTTTAAGTCAGTAATGGAGAATGGTTTTACGATTTCTTGGGAATGGTTACGCACACTATGCCACTTGTCTGCGATGGTTTTAGAATTGTAGAATTCTTTTTCATCGAGTTCGGCAAACATCTTCCCTCTTCCACCTATAATGTCTTCCATCCAATAAATTTCTGCTGCCAGTATATGGCGATATAAGTTTCCAAGACTGCGCATGTTCGGACGGAATTTGAATTCAAGCTCGTAAGGAGTTCTGGCTTGAAGGGATTGTAAAATTCGGTTTGTTCTTGTTTCCCAGTGAGGGTAGAGCTCGTATAAATTCATAGTCGGTATTTCTCCACTACCTCGTCAATATCCCCAATGCTAATGGAGCGAATCGCCGCTTCTGCATCATTGATGATTTCAATCAGTCGTAAGTTTTCTGCTGGAGAAAAATCTTCTTTCAAAAATTTTTCTTTGTCTTTTCCTTTGAATGAATTGTTTTTAATTCCAATCCTGATTCGAATGAAATTTTTAGAGCGTAAAGAAGTGGCGATAGACGCAACACCTAGTTGCGCTTTATCATCTCCACCTTTTTCAACTACGATCTGACCTAGACTTAGGTTTGTATCTTCGTGGATAACAACGATATCCTGCACTTTGATTTTTAAAAACGAAGCTATGTAAAGCACAGACTCACCAGAGAGATCACTAAAAGTTTGAGGTTTGAGTAGAACAACCTCATCCCCTTCGAAATCTCCCCTTCCAATCATAGATTTCTTTTTCTTGGTTTTAATTTCTACATTGATGTTGTTTGCTATAACATCTAAAATCTTAAAACCAATATTCGCCCGATTGTTATTGTATTTGTCTCCCGGGTTTCCAAGTCCTACGATTAGCTTCATAGGTTAGCTAACTATTTTTTCTTTGCAGCAGGAGCTTTTGCGGCAGCGGCAGGCGCAGCCTTAGCACCGGCAGCAGGAGCAGCACCCGCAGGAGCTTTCGCAGCAGCCTTAGCACCAGCTTTTGATTTTGGATCAACGGCAACTTTTTCACTTCTCTCAGCGGCTAATATCGCTTTGGTTACGTTCACAGAAGTTACAATTGGGTCACCGTTAGTAATAATTTCCCAGCTCTTTGGAACATCTAGTTGACTTACTTTGATGCTTTGTCCAACTTCTAACTCAGTAACATCAACTACGATAAGATCTTTTAAATCTTCTGGAATAGATTTGATTTTTAATTCATGAATTAAATGTTCAAACTGTCCACCGGCTTTTGAACCCTTCGCAACACCGGTAGTTCTAACGCCAACTTTTGCTGTGATTTTTTTACCAGGAGTAACTTTATAAAAATCAATATGACGCACTCTGTTTGTTGCAGGAAATCTTTGAATTTCTTTTACGAATACTGCTGCTGTTCCTTCGCCTTCCATTTCCATATCAAGAAGAGTCGCACTTCTAATCCCAGTATTAATAACTTTATTAATTTCAGTTTCGTCTACACTGCCAGGAATTGATTTTCCCTCGTATATTACGTTAATTGGAACGAGACCTTTAGCACGAAGTCTATTGTTCTCATTTTTACCTGTCGATGATCTTTTTGTTGCTTTTACTGTTAATCTACTCATTGTCTTATATCCTTTATTAAAATTGCATTTACCTTAAATAAATAACGAACTAATTGATTCTTCTTTGTGAATCCTATCTATTGCATTTGCGAATAATTTCCCAACCGAAAGTTGAGTTAAGTTTTTTATTTTACTCGCTTCAGGAATTCGAATTGTATCTGATAAAATGATTTCAGAGAAGTTCACACTGTTCAACTTCTCAGTTGCTTCTCCTGATAAAACTGCATGTGTCGCACAGCACATAACAGTCTTTGCCCCCTTATTTAAAAGAGCAACTGCAGCTTTCGAAATAGTTCCCGCAGTATCAATCATATCATCTAAAATAATACAATGCCTGTTTTCAATATCACCAATTACGTTCATCACTTCCGATTCATTTGCTCTCTGGCGACGTTTATCAATGATAGCTAGACTTGCATTCACTCTCTTCCCTAAAAATCTAGCTCGCTCTGCACCACCAGAATCAGGTGACACAATAACTAGGTCTTGAATATTTTTGCTACGAATGTATTCTACTAGCACTACCGAATAATATAAATGATCCACCGGAATATGAAAGAAACCTTGAATTTGATCTGCATGTAAATCCATTGTTAATATTCGATCTGGACTCATCGACTGAAGTAAATCAGCTACCACTCTTGCCGATATAGGAACACGGGGTTCTACTTTACGATCTTGCCTTCCATAACCGTAATAAGGGATAACGCATGTTATCCTACGAGCAGAAGCACGACGAAGTGCATCCAATATTAAAATAAGCTCCATCAAGTGATCGTTAGCCGGATTACTAATAGATTGAATCACGAATACATCGCGACCACGAACATTTTCATCTATCTTTACAGAAATTTCTCCATCGGAAAATTTTTTTAGAATAATTTTCCCGACTGGAATGCCCAAATGATTGCAGATTGACTCAGCTAAAGGCTTATTGGAGCTTCCAGAAAAAATGGCGAGGTTGTTCATAGATTAATCTTTCCTTCAAGAATATAGGATTCGAGTCTTGCCAAATCTTCCGGTGAGTTGACGCCAGAACTTTCTAGATGATTAGAAAGAACTAATGCACCCGCTTTTTCATTTTTAGAATTTGCAATTTTAACTAAATCAGGAAGGTAGTATTCTCCCTGCGCATTCTCTGTATTAACCTTCTTGAGATTTTGAAATACTTCTGGAGAATTAAATATATAAGTTCCGGTATTGATTTCTTTTACTTTGCGCTCTTCATCCGTTGCGTCTTTTTCTTCGACTATTTGCATTAAACTTCCAGAACTATTTCGAATCAATCGACCATAGCCTTTTGGAATGTCAATTTCTGCGGATAATACAGTTACACTGTTATGATTGCTAGAATGAGTAGAGGCAAGACTTTTAAAGCTAGAAGATGTAAGTAAAGGAACATCTCCACAAGCTACTAGAAGATTTCCATGAAAATCTTTTAATGAATCTTCAGCAAA
>Ga0209174_10003375_pt1 | contig 10124 bp, 9 predicted proteins | sample JI91814BDNA_FD_187505 | JGI IMG/M metagenome (GOLD analysis project Ga0209174, IMG submission 187505) | Wastewater effluent complex algal communities from Wisconsin, to seasonally profile nutrient transformation and Carbon sequestration -... | ecosystem: Engineered > WWTP > Effluent > Algae...
GCACAGAGTCAGATCTGTATTCACTGGGAGCGACTCTTTATTATCTACTTACAGGCAGCGATCCCACACCTATAAGTGTGTCATCACCAAAAGAAGCAAGACCAGAAATATCAGAAAAACTAGACTCTATTATCCAGAGATTGACGGCTCTTGAAATAGAAGACCGTATCACTACTGCCCATGAGCTAGAGGAGTTACTCGTTGCCTTGAGGCTCTTGCGGTAGACGGGCGTGATCAATAAATGATGAGCTGACACCACGCTCAGTATCAAGCGTAATTTTGATAGAGCCATCGGCATTGGTCCAGTACAAAATACCGGCTCCAGCATTGACGCGGCGCAAAGTATCATCAAAATGTGGCGCTAAAAAGTCCATATCGCCGTCTGGTCTCAGGTGGAATACAACCTCACCGGCTTCGGTTTTAACGCGAAAATATCCACCCTGCTTAACGGTTTGGGTATAGCTGCAATCTTGATTGTAATAAGTCAGGTCACCACTAGCATGGTAAGTCTTGCCGATACCGCCACCAACTTCTTCGTATTGATCATCAGCCAGCTTAGAGCCAAACTTTGATATCTTGGCACTAGCAGGAGTAGCGAGTGTGGTTGGTACTTGCGCTGATACTTGCGCTGATACTTGTGCCGGAGCCGCAGGCATAGCGACACTTTCGCCAGAACTAGTGGCTTGGACCATATTCATCAATCCGGCAAACAAATCGGCGTTAACAGGCTCCTTGCCTTTGATTTCATCGGCAAGGTCGTCCAGTGTGGCGCCTTTTTCGCTTTGTGGTGGATGGGGATTGGCTTCGGACATGGACCTGGCATAGCTCGTAAAGAATACAATTATACTGGCTTGCTCTCAGATACTCCTTAAGCTCAAGCTATAAACCATACCAGGCTTGGTCTGCCCTCTTTGCATGGGGCATCGCAAAATGCTCTCAATAACCGCTAGAGCCACTAAGCCTTGACTATCCCAGCGCTGTTTTGCGAAAAGGAAAATCGCGCTCTTCGTAACTGCCAGGAAAGGCTAAGCATTCCGAACCATCCATCCGGCGCAGGGTTTGACGGGCCCGTTGCACTACATATGGGTTGTCATCGTCGAGCAGACGCACTAGCAAATCCTGGTCGATATCATAGTTTGCAGCTATGGCGTACCTGACGTCGATGCATTGATCCGCCAAAAGTCTCTCGATAATATGGCGCGGAGTGCTGCAATTGTCGACCACACCAGCCCTGACTTCACCGTCGGGATGCTCACAGAGACTGAGCAAGGCATCTTGGGACAACGAAGGGTGCTCGGCAATGCGCCTTACTATCGTGACGGGCATGGTCTCAATCATGGAGACTAAAACCGATGCAGGCGTATTGGGGTGATTGGCTACCATCCAGCGTATACGCGTAGTCTCAAAGGTAGGAATACTGTTATGCAAATCGAGGGCCGCTACTAGCTGACCGAGATCATCCTGGTCAATGCCGCTCTCATCTGCCCTATCAGCACTATTGTTGAGTGATGCAGCCTCGATGTCGCTACCATCATTATTTGGTTGAATAAAGTTTTGTCCTGACATAATAAACCTGAAGTCAAAAGTGCTGAAATAAAAACTTGTTACATAGCTTCTGTAGGCGCATGTGAGAGTCACACGTTCCCGGTTGACTGTGGGCAAATCAGTCAAAAGCTGCCACCACTACTACATTAGGTCCTGGCGGCAGTCTGGCCTAGCAGGGTAACTAATAAAGATTGCTAGGGAATCCCAGAGATTAATCTAATTACAACCAAATGGTTAATATTGAAATCTCGCCACGGACTCAACTGAAGACAGCACCAGGAGCTAATTGCCAATCGAATCAATAGTTTTGACCTCGGTCTACCTTTATAGGACTTGCTGCATACAAAAGGAAGGCAGTTGAGCTACTCACACAATCATTAGCCACTGTTAACAATTGTCAACAAAAGCACCTATTTTATGGGTTAAAAGCAAGCCGTATACAGGCTGTATATACAAATTCGAATATCATTTCCATTGCAATGTTAATCAGAGCGAAGGGCAAAAGCGCCACCCTGTCGAGCTTTGCCGTCACACCCCCTAAAACCTATAGTGGCTAAAAACGGCACCGCTAGCCAAACCCATAAAAACTTATATGCAAACCAGTGACATGGGTTTAAGCCGGCGTTGAATAATGAATTCAGGCACTGTGCGTGGCTAGATGTCTCTTTGTCCTCATAAATACTCATGGGGGGTGAGTAAGGAAGTCCTTTATGCGGTCGTCAATGATAGGGGCAGACAATCTGTGGACAACCTATGAGTAATGAAAGCGAAAGTGATAGTCAATGCGACGAAGATGACCAGCAAAAGTCAGATAGTGAGATAGCACCGACCCAGGGCGCAGCTCACGCATTACCGTCACAAACAAACGTTGCCAATTTTTTAAGCCGACTGCGCATCGCGCAGGCTCAAGAATCAAAGGAATCAGAAAAACCAACGGTTCCCGACGTTAACTACGATCTCTCGTTCGCGTATTCCTTCCACTGGGAAGAACCGAGTCGACAGATAAAGGAGGCACTTAAAGTGTTACTGAATCGAGAAAGTGAAAACCAGACAGAAGAAACGGTCAAACTAGCTAAAAGAAAAGCTCAAACCGGAGAGAAACAGCTAAATCAGGCAGCCCTGGAAGCTGCCCGTATCCGCTATTTGCTGGCGATCAATCCCAACACTCCGCCCCCGGTACTTGAGCATCTCACACGCAATGCACCTGTATCCTTGCTCGAGCGCATTGCCGAAAACCCGAGAACACACAGCACAACCTTAGCTCGCCTTGCCACTCATGAAGAGTACGAAGTAAGAGCGGCTGTCTCGGAAAATCTCAATACCTCTATCAAAACGATCTGGAAACTGGCACGCGACACCCATGTCGATGTCCGCTTTAGACTGGCTGAGTGCTACAACGTCCCAATTGCAGTACTCAAAGTGCTAGCCGAAGACGAAAATCCATTTGTCGCGCATCGCGCTCAGGCCACAGTCTGGCGTATCCTCAAAGAAGTTAGCGAATTGCGCACAGCGTAAGTCAATGACTAAAAACAAAAGCTGGACGTAGTTAGCTAGGTCCAGCTTTTGCCTTAATATACTGTCGCCAACTAAAGTCGCAACTACACTAACCCTGGTGGCGCCACTGCTGTCTGAGCAAACGGTTAAGCTCAGCTTGAATCTCACCTACAGCAAACTGTGATTGACGCATGGAAGTTTCTTCCACCTGATCACGGTCAGTGGCAGCTTGATAGTCCAGTGGCTTAATCAAACTCATATGCCATTTGGTAGGCAGTGATGCCAGGTTGAGCGGAAATGGCAGCCAGGGGAAAAATGGCGTAATTGGAAATGCTGGCAAATTGAGAAACTTCGCGGCTTTTTCGAAGTTGGTCAAAATTGGCACCGCTTCATCACAACCAAGAGTAGCTAGAGGAAATATCGGTACGTTTTCTTCAACAGCTGGCAAAATTTTGACCCAGTCAAATACATTTAGTCTGTCTCTGCCCATATAAGGCTTAGCCAGTCCTGGCACGCCTTCGGGGAAGATTGCCACTAATTCGTCTTTGGCAAAAAGACGCTTCATATTGGCTGATGAAAATGGCACAAAACCAAGCTCAACAAGAAAGCTATAAAGGCGCTCGTCTTTAATCCAATCCAGGTCAGCGACTATATGTACGCGACGGGGATTGTGACGGCTGCTCATCAGAGCATAAAGCAACATAAAAGCAGGCCAGGGCAAAAAGCTGCCTGAATTGCCGACAATGAGTGCTGCACCATCACGGGGGAGTTTTTCGAGTCCGTTAAAATCAACCCGCCACCAGTCATGGAAAAGAAAGCTCAAAACTGGCTCTACTCTAGCCAGGACACGCATATCAAAACCATGATAGCGATCTGACTTGGCAGACTGTTTTAAAAAGTCTCGATAGTTGGAAAGAAATTGACTCACGATCTGGTCCTCAGTTACGGTTGTTTTGAGCATATGCTCGGTTGCTAAAAGCTAGTGATCTTGATTGGGGGCTACTTCTTGTATCTTTTCACCACTCGAAAACAGTGATTGGCGTGATGCCAGCATTTCGTTTACTTCATGTTGAATCTGGTATTGCACTTCGCGAGCCAGCTTATGGACGAGCTTGCGATCGTTTGCGGCTTCTTTGGGATAATCCAGTTTAATTGGTTTATGGATATGAATTTTCCAGCAAACCGGCAACGGGATTAGATAAAGAGGGAAGGGCAACCAGGGAAAAGTAAGGGTGAGTGGATAAAAAGGCATGCCTATAAAACGCGCAAGCTTTTTGAGATTGACAAACTCTGGATATATCTCATCGCCACCAAGGGTGGAGACAGGAATGAGCGGTGTGCCAGTCTCAATGGCTAACTGGACAAATCCAGGGTGAAAATCAAGCAAGCGATAACGCTCTCTAAATGGCTTGCCAACCCCTCTTGTCCCTTCTGGATAAATACCAATCAGCTCTTCCATTTCGATGAGCTTCAAGGCATTGGCTCTGGAGGCTCTGACTTGACCGGTTTCGCGCACCCAATCACAAAGACCGGGCAATGTAAAAAACCAGTCTGTTGCCAGATAACGCACCCGACGTGGCTTGGGATGTTGGGAAGTCATGGCCATGGAGATCATGGCGCCGTCCAGGGGCAAAAGCCCTGAATGATTACCCACCAGAATTGCCGCGCCATCACCGGGAATGTTTTCGATGCCTTTGATTTCTACTTTGAAGTAGTCTTCAAATAGAAATCTAAAAAGCGGCTCCCAGAGCGCAAAAGTAGAAAGCGAATAGCCAAACGGATCTTCTTTCCCCTGGTAACGCTCCACATAAGAAGCATTTCTTCGTGCAAACGTTGCCAGCGGATCTTCAGTTAAAAGTCTGGATATTACTGATTTCATACTCAATACCAGAGTTTGCGCTTACTTACGGACAATTTTGCCCACTAACCAGAGGAAGCCAAGCACGCCTGGTCCAAAGGAAAGAATCAGGATAAAGCGCTTGAGCAGGTAGCGCATCAGGCTCTTACCGCGCTCAGATACGCCTTCTCCGTCTTCGGATACTTCCGAATCGTGCTCTTGTGTGTCAAAATCTTGCATGATTTTCTCCAAAAGTAAGTCTTATTGGGGCTTTTGCCCCCGGGCAAGTGCTGCCAGAAGCTGTCAAAAAGACAGCTTGGGTATCCTTTTCAAGCGTCAAAAAACTAGTATAAATAGATAAGCTCATAAACTATTTGTCATTAGCCCCTGGCTTAAGAAACATTTACCCTTGATAGCCCCGTCAGCTCAGCAAGCAATTTGCTAGAAGCGGTGCGATAATTTGACGGTAATCGAATTTAAGGACCAAGTTGATGCAACCAGATTTTGAAAAAATGATGAGCGCTATGGCTAAAGCTCAAGAGCAACTTTTTAAAGTGCAAAACGAGCTTGCCACCCTCAATGTAGAAGGACAGGCTGGCGGCGGAGCTGTCAAAGTCGTCTGCAACGGCGAGTTTCAATTTAAGAGCATCAAAATCCAACCAGATGCAGTCGACATGAGCGATTTGACCATGCTCGAAGATCTGGTTTTGACTGCTATCAACGATGCCTCCAGCAAAGCAAAAGATATCGGTCAACAAAAGATGACTTCTTCAATGAAGGGCATTCCGTTGCCTCCAGGCCTCGGACTCTAAGCAACACTGGTAACTGATGTATTTCACGCCACCTCTTGCAAGACTGATTGAAGAGTTTCAAAAATTTCCAGGCGTTGGGCCCAAGTCGGCTCAACGCATGGCCTTTTTTGTACTCAATATGAGCACGCAGGATGTGGCTAATTTGTCGCGCGTCCTGGTGGACGCTAAAGACAAAGTCAAACACTGCAGTAATTGCTTCCACCTGTCAGCTAACGATCCCTGTGAGATTTGTACCAACGACAAGCGCGATATCAAAACCATTTGTGTTGTCGCTGATAGCCGTGACGTTATAGCACTCGAAAAAACACGCGAATACAAAGGCTCTTACCACGTACTCAATGGACTGATATCGCCCCTGGAAGGTCGTGGTCCAGAGCAACTGCGCGTGCGCGAGCTATTGCAGCGCACAGGCAGCCAGGAGCCAAAAGAAATCATCCTGGCCATCAACCCAACCATTGAAGGCGATGCCACAGTGCTCTATTTGAGCAGCCTGCTCAAACCACTATCAATTAAAATCACACGCATAGCCTTTGGTCTGCCAGTGGGCTCAGACCTGGAATTTGCTGATGAGGTTACATTGACCCGCGCCCTGGAAGGCCGTCGCGAAGTCTAATTATTTAAAGAAGCGGAAAATGCGCGGTGCCAATTTTTCGGCTGATAGCTCGACCAAATCGAGCAGTTTAGTGCGCGCTCCGTGCTCAACAAAACTGTCAGGCAAGCCGATGCAAGCCACTTCAGCCAGTCTTGTGCGGGTATTGTTCTCGCCTTCCGGTCTAAAATCAACATGAGGAGCTTCTTCGCCAAGCAAACTGAGAGAAGAAGAAAACTCCAGAACAGCAGCACCAAAACCACCGGCAGTCACACCTTCTTCGAGGGTGACGATACGAGTATCACTGCTATGCAATAGACGACTCAAAAGCGCTTTGTCGAGCGGTTTGACTGAGCGTGCATTGATAATTGTGGGCATCTGACTGGTCTGTACACCAAGCTTGGTGAGCAAAGGCAATATCTGTTTAGCTGTTTCGACCATGGCTCCAAAAGCCAGGATCACACGCTTTTCATTACCAGGCACCACCACATCCCATTTAGCCAAATCAATTGTTTGATATGACTCTTCGGGTTTGCTTGAAGCCATGAGAGCGTCTAATTCAGCGGCATTGACTGCCTTATCGCGAGGAAATCTTATGGCAACAGGGCCACTGCTCTCTTTGATCACAGTAAAGACCATATTGCGCAACTCAATTGCGTCTTTGGGAGCGAGCACTTTAAAGTTAGGCACAGAGCGCAGATAAGCGATATCAAAAACACCTTGATGGGTTTCGCCGTCTTCAACCAGTCCGCCTCTATCGATACCAAAGAGTACGGGCAGATTCATGATGGCAACATCATGGATAACCTGGTCCATAGCTCTCTGCAAAAAGGTTGAATAAATCGAAACGACTGGTTTGAGTCCGCATTTGGCCATACCGCCAGCCATTGTCACAGCATGTTGCTCGCAGATAGCAACATCAAAGAAGCGCTCTGGATAAACCTTGCCAAATTTGACCAGACCAGAGCCTTCGGCTGTAGCTGGAGTAATTGCCACCAGATTTGGTTCTATAGCAGCAACATCAATCAGCGCCTGTGTAAATACATCACTGTATGTTTTTGGCTTAGCTTGAGGAGTTACCTCAGCGGGTTCGGTTACTTCGCTAAGAGCAGGCTCCAGAGCAAAGGCCGGTACACCGTGATACTTGATGGCATCAGCTTCGGCAGGGGCATAGCCTTTGCCTTTTTGGGTGATGATGTGGACAAGCTGAGGAGTAGTCTTATCTTTAACAGCATTGAGAGCATTTATCACTGCCACCACATCGTGACCATCGATTGGTCCGGTGTAGTTGATGCCGAGCTTTTCAAAAACAATGCCCGGTGTCTCAAATCTGTCTTTAGCTTCTTTCTTGACCATTTCAATCAGCTGCCAGACAGCAGGATTGAGCTTGGCTTCATCGAGATGCTCTTCGATAAAGTCGATTTTTTGTTTGATGTCTTTGTAAAAGAAGGTCTCTTTGATGCGCTTCATGTACTGCGAGATGCCGCCCACATTTTCGGAGATCGACATTTCGTTATCGTTGAGGATGATTACCACACCCTTTTGGATGTGTCCAAGGTGATTGATGGCTTCAAGAGCCATACCACCAGTCAGTCCACCATCACCAATGACTGCTACGATTTTACGGTCTTCTTTAAAATGGTCACGGGCAAGAGCCATGCCTACAGCCAGCGAAATGGATGTGGAGCTGTGACCAGCCACAAAAGCATCGTGCTCACTCTCAAAAGGAGTAACAAAGCCATTGAGACCCTTGAATTGACGCAGGGTATTAAATCTATTGCGACGACCAGTGAGCATTTTGTGCACATAAGCCTGGTGTCCGACATCCCAGAGGATATGGTCTTTGGGAGTGTTAAAGACTTTATGCAGGGCAATTGTTATTTCGACTACACCCAGATTGCTAGCCAGGTGACCGCCGGTCTTAGCTAGAGAGTGCACGATTTCCTGACGGATTTCGCCAGCGAGGTCGACCAGTTGCTCGTGACTGAGCTTCTTCAACTCACTGGGAGTGAGGACTGCATCGAGGAAAGTGGTCGTAGGCTTGATTAAAGTATGCATGGAATCCCTGAAAGTTGCCGCGCCTCGGGCTTTTCTTGGTCAAATCATAGCAACGATAAGAGGTGCTGGCGCATAATATTTATCACCTTCTTAATACTACCTGCTCCTTACTTGCCAAGCCCCCTGCCTGGCAGGTCTCGGACTATCTGGCGTTTGCGGTATTTATTCACATTGCCGGGAGCATTGGATGCTATTAACATGAGCTAATTTTGATATTGTTGCTTCAGTTTCCACTATAGAGCGCGCCGTCAAAAGCGTGTTGCTGGTTTGGCACAAGACAACCAAATTCCAACCTCAAACCAACACTGGCAAGCGCCAATTTAACAGAGCCACTTTTTTGTACATTTCTTCTTACAAAAACAAAGGAGAGAGCAAAACTCTCTCCTCTGCATGCTGCCTGTTAGCGACTTTTACTTGCTATTGCCGTTAGCCAGCGCTTACGACTTTGTAGGCTTTAGTACCGACGACGACTATGACCTGACGACCGACGGCAAAGTATTTTGCCAAAAGCGGTGTCTGGCGGCTCAGTTCAAAGTAGCGACTGGAGCCAAATGTGATTGTTTCGAGGGGCTGACTCTTATAGTCGCTATCCACCCAAAAACCATTTGAGTCTTGATAAAAAGTCTTACCTTCCACCGACTTAACAGAGCGCTCGTCTTTGGACAGCTGGCTTACTTCTTTGAGTCCGGCAGTTTTCTTCTCTCTATCTACAGCCGATTTACCAGAATAGCTTTCGTTTTTAAAAGCCAATCTGACCTTGTCTATGCTCTTAGCCTGGTCCATTACTTGCAGCTGACGTGTACGGCGAAAATCACTGACCACTCCATCATCGCGGAGCCCCTCTTCAGCAGCACCGGCAAAGCTGCCAGCGCCTGCCATGCCAGGGCGCCTGGGAGCAGGAGCAGGTCCAGTGCCACCGCCTCCTCTAGCACCGCCGCCGCCAATAGAGGCGAGCATTGGAGCATTTCTATCCAGAGCAGCGCCACGCACTGACGACATAGGTCTAGCCATCGGCATGGGTGTTATGCCATTTGCCAGACGATGATTTTCGCTTGGATCTGTCACCAAAAATGATGTGTAGTTGGTGATGATGCCATGCTTTTTAGAGAGTGCCACAATCTCGTCGATAACTTCGCGAGTATCGCCATTGGACTGGGCTACCTCGGTCAAATAGCCAATGCGGCGCATAGCCCAGAGCCTGGCAAGATGACTGGAGCCAGGTTCGGCCTCAGCAAATTGCAGCGGAAAACTAAAAGCCTTACTGACGCCACTGACTTTGCCTGTGATATTGACTGAGGCACTGCCAGCGCCTTTGTAGCGACCAAGCAATAACAACTGATTGCCAGCAAAAATATCTTTGACCTGACGGGGATAAACATCTTTGACTGTGACACCGTTATAACTGATTTGTACGTCAGAGAGCACTGGCGCCTTAATCTTTTCGTAAAAGGCAGCGAGAGCCACTTCCAGCGACTCACCAGGTTCTAAAAACTGACTGGTCCCATGGTTATCCGACGATAGCTTGTTGAGCAAACGTGTGTTGACGTCATAACCAACACCAAAATCAAACAGTCTAATCTCTTTGTTTGTAATGGTCTTCAAAATACCAGCTTCTGTGGTTTCGCCTACAGTCGGCTCACCATCGGTCATCATCACCAGATAAGCCGGTCTTTCTGATTTTTCGCCGGGCTTAAATAAACTGGCTCCGGTCTTGAGTGCGTCACCAATATTGGTACCACCACGAGGCTCCAGGTCATCGATAAAATCAACAGCAAGACGCTTGTTATCG
>Ga0209174_10003379_pt1 | contig 10119 bp, 10 predicted proteins | sample JI91814BDNA_FD_187505 | JGI IMG/M metagenome (GOLD analysis project Ga0209174, IMG submission 187505) | Wastewater effluent complex algal communities from Wisconsin, to seasonally profile nutrient transformation and Carbon sequestration -... | ecosystem: Engineered > WWTP > Effluent > Algae...
CTAGTAATTTGCATCACCTCCCCCATAATTCTCTCCCCTTCTAATTCTACAAATTAAAAGCTTAAAGCAAAAATGGATTGTCTTTCTCTCATAACGAGATGTTTTAAACTAAACAGGGTAAAATTTATATGTAAAGGCAACCTCAAAGGAGTTTTAGAGGCAACTCAGAACTCTATCAAAAAAGGAGAGAGAAGAATCGAGCTTCTTTCTCTTTATTATGGGTTGCCTCCAATAGAAGGTGACGATTTTGAAGGTTATGCCGAAAGATCTGCAATACTGGATTTTTTTGAGCAGCATGAAATTAAAATTCTTAGAATTGCAATTGTCAAAGCGTTTAACGGTGATTAGATTTAGAAATAAAACTAAGTCAAATAAAATGAGGTAAATATATGAATAAAGAAAACTTTCCGTTTCCGATTTTAACTCCTAAGAAATCTAAACCTACTATATTCGAGATCATAATTTTTGTAACAATTATATGCATTCCATTTCTAAGTCCAATTTTAGGATTTCTATTTTTGAAAATGATTAATTGGGAAGAATCCGAAAAGCCATGGTGGACTTTTTTTTGGGTATCAATCTTTACTCATATTATTGCAATCCTTTATGCAGTATTTACAAATTAATCGGAGGTAACTTTGAGCACTAGTATCTATGAACTTGGCGCCGTAATATCTCTCAGAGATTTAGCTACTAGCAAACTCAAAGAAATAGACGATAGATGGCAAACATTTCGTAAAGGATTGGCAGATACAGACCCTGTTATAAAGAAATTTGAATCAGGATTGTCTAATTTCAAAATTGGAGCTAGTGTAGTTGGAGCTGGCTTTGCCCTTAAATCGGCATTAGCCCCTGCCGTAGATGAAGCTCGCAAGTTCGAAAAGGAATTAGCATTGTTAGGCGCTACTTCGAATGCATCAGCCAATGATATGAAGAAATTTCAAGATGCTGCTATCGCCACTGGACTCAAGACAATGTTCTCACCACAAGAAGCCGCTGCCGGTTTAACTGCATTAGCCAGTGCAGGCGTAGAAGGCGCGGACGCGATTACTGATTCGTTAGCCCCTGCACTTGACTTAGCCGCAGCCTCTGCAGGCAAACTTGGAATAGACCAAGCAGCGGCTGATATGGCTGCAACTATGATGAGTTTTAAAGCTCAAGGAGCTACTGCTAAGAGTGTAGTTGATACGTTTGTCAATATGGCAAATGTGGCTTCCTTTTCGATTCAGGATTTAGGACCTGCTTGGCGTGGAGCTAATCTTGCTGCATCAGCGGCAAATCAATCTTTATCGACCACAGGAGCAGTAATGGCTGCCTTGAAAAATTCAGGAGCTACTGCGATTGAATCCGGTGAAGGAGTAAAAATGGCGTTATCCGCTTTGAAAGCTCCCTCAGCCGTCGCTAAAAAAGCGTTAGATGAATTAGGAGTATCAGCGTATCATACTTCAGGTCCAATGAAGGGGCAGTTTAAAGATTTGATTGGTATTTTTGAAGAATTGAAATCTGCAACTGATAATATGAGTGAAGCTGATAGGAATGCAGCTCTTGATAAAATATTACTTGAGGGCGGTCTAAAGGCATTCAATGCAGTGTCTGTCCAGGGACTGGGAAAAGTAAAAGAATGGAAAACAACACTTGAAAATAGTGGAACGGCGGCTAGTTTTGCTGGAAGACAAATTGATACATACGAAGGCTCTGTGAAAATGTTAGAAGGATCTTGGCAGACTTTTAAGGTTTTACTTGGTGGAGCTGTGATTCCTATTTTAAAAATGGTATTTGATGGATTGAATGTTCTAATATCTCCTATACTTGGTTTTATGCAGGCAAGTCCAATTTTCATGAAAGTAACTGGAGTCGTATTAACTGCGGCTACTGCATTGCTTCTTTTGGGGGGTGTTATTAAACTTACATCGGGAGCTTACACGGTATTAAACGTTCTATATAATAAATCTCTTATATCACTTATAAATTTAAACAATGTAAAAAGTATTGCTACCATTCGAGAGTGGGGAGGAATTGCCGCAACGAAAGCAGCAATTATCGCAAGGCAAACAAATATTGCCGTAATGGGTATGGAGCGTACCGGAATGACTCTTTCAACCGTATTGTATGCAGTTGCAACCGGCAAACTCGGAGTAGTCACCGCTGCACAATGGGCATGGAATGCGGCTATGGCTGCGAATCCGGTAGGTATGGTTATTCTTGGAGTTGGATTACTTATTGGAGCCGTGGCTGCGGCGATTTATTATTTTGATGAATGGTCTAGATGGACAATGCAAGTTTGGAATGACCATAAATTTTTAATTGGTGTTGTATTGGCTTTAAGCGGTCCACTTGGTTGGATGATTGGAGGTATCGCACTTCTCGCGGACAATTGGTCGAAGGTTTCTGGAGCCATTGAAACTGCCGTTGTATGGATGAAGCGATTTATGGGGGCTTCTGAATCAGAAATCCAAAATGATAAATTATCTTCTAAACTCAAATCTAACAAATCTAAATTGGCAGAAATGGAAGGCTCAGGTCTTAAAGCTGGAGATAAAAGTTACGATACATTAGCCGGTCAAATTAGAGCCGATGAAGAATTGCAAAAAGCGTATCAGGGTAATGTCAATATGGCGAAGGAAAAAAATGATACCCTTAAAAAATTAGATGAAGATAGAGCGAAGGCGATAAAAGCGCAAAGCGGAGCTGTGAAAGGATCTGATGAATACAATGACTATCAAAAGAGAATTGATTCCTTGAATTCGAATAAATCTGTTTTAGAACTTGGTGGAATGGATGCTCTAAAGAAATACCAAGAGCCGGTAGAAAAAAAAGTAGAAGGCATAAAACAAATTGATTCAGCTACACAAAAACTAAATAACACGCAATCACAAACCATGAAAATGCCTTCCATCATGGAACAAAACATTGCAACGGATTGGGTGAATGGAATGCAAGCCCCTGCGAATATAGAAACGCCACAACAAATGATGCGGTCTATGAATGCGGAGCAAGTAGTTCAAAAAATTACTTCTGAAAAATCTTCTCCAGCTCGCGTGGTTACTAATAATAATTCCATCATGGGTTCCATGAATAATGGTGGAGGTGGATTTTCAGGAGGGGCTAATATTACTTTAAATCTACAAAGCCTAGTTCAGAATTTACAAATTGATAAATTCAATGAAGCTGAATTGGAAAAGGTTTTCGGTCCATTACTCGCAAAGGCTTTGATGAAAGAAGTCGAGAAAAATGGCATCGTTGAGGCTGCGTAAATGTTAGAGTCTATTCCTGGCGGTCCAGTTCTTTCTATTACAGTTGGAGACTTAGACCCGTTTATGATTGGAACTTATCGCTGTCCTCGTGGAACTCATATCACTGCTAAGCAAGAGAAGATTATTTCTTATACCAAAATCCAAGGGGCTAAAGGCACAGTAAAACAAATGTCTGGCTTCAATGACTGGCAACTAACTATTAGCTTTATCTATGTAGCAATAAGTCCTGCTTTTGTGCAACTTGAGATCGCTGATATTATGGCTCAGTGGAAAAAGAAAAAATCAATTCCGATTATTCAAACAAAACTCAATGCTTTAGGTATTGATTCTATTGTGATGAATAACATCGAGTTTCCCGATGAAGATAGGAGACATGAACTGCCAGTAAACATTACTGCAGTAAGTGACAATGAAATAGATTTAGAAACGCCTCCAATTAATGAGATAAATATATGAGACTCCACGTAATTAAACAAGACGATACATTACAACGATTAGCCGCTTTTTATTATGGTGACTGGACTTTATACACTCTCATTCGAGAGGCTAATCTAGATTTGATTCCCGATGAATTCTCTTTAATCTCTGGAAATCGAATTGAAATTCCTACTCCAACTTTTGAGGATTCAACTCATTTAATTACAATTGGAGATTCTTATGAATCTATTTCCTTTTTGTATTTTAAGACAGAGCACTTTGCAGAAATGCTCCGCTCGGCTAATTCAGATTTGACTCTTTCAGAAAATATTGGAATCGAAATATTGATTCCTGCTTTAGTGAATTTTGATAAATTCAAAAAAGCTTTGGAGCGACTAAGTGCCTAATGCTTTACATGCAACAAAAACTTACTCTTGGTGCAATCACACTTTATAGTGTAGGCGAAGTCACTCTCTCTAGTTCTCGTATAGAGCCAATCGACATTCTTACGATCAAACTTCCAGATAACGCAAAATTTGATCGTAAGAAAATTGCAATCGGTGATCCTGTAAAATGGCAAGCGGGCTATGATTCGATTTCAATTGCAGGAAAAAACTCTTACGGTTTAAAGGATGAATTTCAAGGTGAGATAACAGAGATTAGTCCAGGAAAGCCAATTACTATCACAGCCAAAGATGCAATGTATAACTCTCAGTTTAATATTGTGAAACGGGATATTCTAAATTTGCCGATCACCGAAATTGCAAAGATATTAACTCCACCTGGTTATGGTTTTGAAGTCCAAGAGGAAATTCAAAGTTATAGAACATCAATACCTTACGCGCGTGGTAGAAGTGCTCGTTGGGCTTTGCAGAAACTCGCTACACAGAGACACCAAATTGATGTTTTCTTTCGTAAAGACAAATTGCTATTCCAAAAACCGTTCTATCTCAAAACTCCTGAAAAGCCTTTTACATTTAGAATGGGATTTAATGTTATTGAGGATAAACTAGGTATGCGTTCCCAAAAAGATATGAAAGTTTTAATCAAGTCCTATGATCCTGAAACAGGAAAAGTAAATGAAGATTCATTTGGAAATACTTTGAATTCGCAAGGTCAAGAGAATGAATTGAAAGTATTAATCATTGATGGAATAAAGAAAGCAGATATAAAAAAGAAAGCAGAGGCAATCTATATGGAAATTGCCGGTCCTGGTTTAACCGGTAGTTTTAAAACATTTGGCGCGCCTTCGATTCAACATAGCGATATTATTTTCTTTGAAGATTTTGAAAACCCTGCTAGAACTAGAAATGTATTCTCTTTCTAGTAATTTGCATCACCTCCCCCATAATTCTCTCCCCTTCTAATTCTACAAATTAAAAGCTTAAAGCAAAAATGGATTGTCTTTCTCTCATAACGAGATGTTTTAAACTAAACAGGGTAAAATTTCTGAATAAAATTCCTGATCTGCTGATCTTCATTGATGAAAGACATTGTCATAACTTTCCCCCGGATAATCCAATAAACCTACTAGAGATTCAGAAAACCGTTTAAATGCAAGTCAAGTTTTGCATATATTTCCAGTAATGAATTCTTTCTGCGGCAGATTCGGGAAAGGACGGCTGCCCGATTCTGTCCAGGTCCATTTCAGTCTGCCTCGGCTCTGAATCTGTAAGCTCCGTAGCCCAGAAATATGACGGAGTACAGTGCCAGAATAAGAACAGAATCCCAGAGAAAGGCCAGTCCGTTTCCTTTCAGGAAGATTTCTCTCTGAGCGACAAGGGCGTATTTCATTGGATTTAAAATGGTAAGCTTTTTTATTATAATCGGCATGTTTTCAACAGGGAAGAAAAAATCTGAAAGAATGATGAACGGGAACAGAAACCCGAACACAGTCATCATTGCCTGACCCTGTGATGAGCTGACTGTGGAAATGAAAAGTCCCAGTCCCAGCATACATATTATATATACTGTATTCATTACAATGAAACTGAAGAAAGATCCGTTCATTTGAAGCTGGAAAACAGTCTTGGAAACCAGAGCGACCAGAAGAAGATCTGCCAGTCCTATAAGCAGGTAAGGCAGAGTTTTTCCCAGAATAAGCTCCCAGCCTCTGAGCGGCGAGACAATCAGCTGATCAAATGTGCCGCTTTCTTTTTCTCTTGTGATTCCCATTGCTGTAAGCAGTGTTACTATAATTGTCAGTATCATCGTCATAATTCCCGGAAGAAGAAAAAATCTGGATTCCATTTCGGGATTAAAATAAACTCTTGTCTGAAGTTCCGGGTTGGGAAGGGGAGGCGGAGTGACTGAATAGAATTTTATGTCAGGTGTTTTCTGCCAAGTCTTCCACTGGTGTTCCATAAACATTCTGAGCATATATCCCAGGGATGTGCCGGCTGAACTTCCGTCGCTTCCGTCAAGAACTGCCTGAATCGGTGAATTCTCGCCCATCTGAAGTTTTCTTTCAAAGCCGGGAGGAATGACTAAGAGAATTTTTGCTTTGTTTACATATAATAAGTTTTCTGCATTTCTGCAGTCATCTTGAACATCAGTGATTTCAAAATACTCTCCTGCGGTCAGTATGGAATGAATTTCTCTGGAAGCCTTTGATCTGTCCTCATCACAGAGAGAAACTTTTGTCTTTTTGACATCCGTTGAAATTGCTGTGCCGAATATAATGAGCTGAACAACAGGCAGAACGAACAGAACAACTCTGAGTTTTTTGTCTCTAAGCGTCTGTATCAGTTCCTTTCTGATCAGTGCTTTCAGTGCTGTCATAGAATCCTCTTTGGAGTGTTTCTGGATGCCGCTGCCAGAATGATAAAGCAGAAGACAGTGAGAAAGATAAATTCAGGATAATACGCTGAAAAGCCGGTGCCTTTCAGAAATATTGTTCTCAGCATCAGGAGGAAATATTTTGCAGGAACAATTCCTGAAAGGATTCTGAGAGGAAGAGGCATGGAATCTATGGGAAACACAAAATTTGAAAAGAAAAGAGAGGGCAGCATGGATGCGATGAGCGAAACCTGGATTGCTGGAAGCTGCGATTTCAGCACGCTTGAGATCGTAATTCCTATTCCGAGTGCACCGATGGAAAAGAAAAAATTTGTAATCAGCAGATCTGCAATCCTTCCTTCAAACGGAAGCTCAAAAATCCATACAGCCGCTGATGCGGAAATCAGACTCTGCATCATACTGATTGCCGTATACGGAATGATTTTTCCCAGTATTATTTCGTGAGGTCGGACAGGAGTCGAGATCAGCTGTTCCATTGTTCCTCTTTCCCATTCCTTTGCCGCTGTCAGAGAAGTGAGCATCGCCGACATGATTGCAGTGATCAGCACAATGATTCCGGGAAGCATGTAATATCGGCTTTTCAGTTCGGGATTGAAAAGTATTCTCGGTTTTATTTCAGGAACTGCGGGCGGATGGAGTCCGTACTGCTGGAAGGATTTTCTGAGAATTGAAAATTTATATTCATTAAAAAAAAGTTGAAGATAATTATAACCTGAATTTGCTGAACCGCTGTCGCTTCCGTCCAGTACTGCTCCTATCTGTGCAGTTTCTCCTCTGCTGATCTGTTTATGAAATCCTGAAGGAATGAAAAGTCCAATCCTGATTCTGCCTCCCTGAAGAGCCTTCTGAATTTCATCAGGTTCGGAGGTGAGAGTCTTTACTTCAAACCATCCTCCTGCCTGAAGCCTGGAAATAAATTCCCTGCTCTCCATGCTCCTGTCCTGATCGCAGATTCCAGTCTGAATATGGTCTATGTCAAAATTGACTGCATATCCGAAAAGCAGAATGAGAAAAATCGGGATTACAAAGGCAATGTACAGTGTTCTAAAATCTCTTATAATATGCAGACTTTCTTTCCAGGCCATTGCATAAATTCTACGCAGCATCGGTTTTCTCCTCCAGACTTCCGATCAGATATACAAAAACATCTTCAAGACCTGCTGGAACTGTTTCTAGGACATCCTCTTTTATGCCGGAATTTTCCAGGATTTTACTGATCTTGGATTTTGCAGACTGAAGTGTCTCATCAGATCTGTCGTTCAGGATAATATGAAACCCTCTTCCCAGAGGATCGATTCTTCTGATTTCAGATATTTTCCTGAGGTCTGCAGACAAGGTCAGAGGACTTCTGCACTGAAGATTCAGGATTGTTCCTGGGATAATATCTTTCTTCAGATCTTCGGGACTTTGCAGAGCAGCAATGTTTCCTCTGTGCATCAGTGCAATTCTCGAACACTGCTCCACCTCATCCATATAATGTGAAGTGATGAAGACTGTTGTGCCTTTCTTCTGTAATGAAAATATAATTTCCCAGAAAACTCTTCTGGCCTGAGGATCCACGCCGGCAGTCGGTTCATCTAGAAAGAGAATCTCAGGCTCGTGAAGAATGGAGCAGCCAAGTGCCAGCTTCTGTTTCCAGCCTCCCGGCAGTTCCCTTGTGATCTGCTTTTCCTTTCCCTCAAGTTCCGAGAGTTCAAGAACTTCTTTCATTTTCTGACTGAGCCTGTCGCCTGCAATATTCCGTATCCCGGCAAAAAAGCGGATGTTTTCTTCGACTGTGAGATCGTCATACAGCGTGAATTTCTGAGACATATAACCGATTTTTTCCTTAATCCTGCCGGACTGCTCAGCTGCGTCAAAACCTGCCACGGATGCTTTGCCTGAAGTGGGGGAGGTGATTCCGCAGAGTATTTTTATCGTAGTGGATTTTCCGGCTCCGTTTGCTCCCAGGAATCCGAAAATTTCTCCTTTTTCTACAGAGAACGAGATATTGTTGACTGCATAAAAATCTCCGTATCTCTTAATAAGTGAACTTACTTCTACGGCCTTATTCATTCTGCAGTCCTGATGATTCCATAAATACATCCTCGAAAGAAGGTTTCGCGTGGCTTACGGAGCAGTTCTGTATATTTGATTTACTTATTATAAATTGAATCATATTCTCTGCATTTTGTCCTGCAGAAGGAAGTATCAGATGAATCTCTGTTCCAAAATGATAAATGTTCAGATTTGGAAATGAATTTTTCAGAAACAGCATCATTGTATGACTGTCTGCCGATCTTACAGAAATTACTCTGTCCTTCAGATTCTGCATCAGGCTTTCAGGAGTTCCTTCCTTCAGAAGTCTGCCGCGAAAGATCAGGCCGGTTCTGTGACATCTCTCCGCCTCATCCATATAAGGCGTGCTGACAAGAATGGATACCTTCTGTTCTGAAAGGCTGAAAAAGAGCGACCACAAATCTCTTCTGGATACAGGGTCAACTCCGTTCGTCGGTTCATCCAGCACCAGAACTTTGGGAGAATGAATGATGGAACAGGCGATGGCGAGTTTTTTATACATTCCTCCTGAAAGAGCCCCAGCCTTTCTGTCCTTGAATGAATACAGTTTTACAAAATTCAGTATCTCTTCCGATCTGGACTGAAATTTCTTTCCGGTAATTCCCAGAAGCATACTGAAAAATTTCATGTTTTCATTCACAGTGAGATCACTGTACAGACCGTAGGCCTGGGGCATATAGCCCAGATGCTCTCTTGCTTTTTCAGGAAATTTTTTGACATCGGTCCCGCAGACACTCACTTCACCTTCGTCATTGTTCATTACTCCGGTTATCATTCGAAGAGACGTTGTCTTGCCTGCGCCGTCCGGCCCGATCAGTCCGTAAATTTCTCCTTCATTCAGTGAAAGCGTGAGTGAGGAAACTGCTTTGACGGAGCCGAAGCTTCGGGACAGATTTTTTGCAGAGACCCTTACAGCAGTTTCCATATCATTCTGATCCTGAAATCTTTACGTCGGCAGGCATTCCCGGCTTCAGTATTTTCTTCGGATTGTCCAGGCTGACTTTTACTGCAAATACGAGCCTGGATCTGGCATCGGCTGTCTGTACATTTTTCGGAGTAAATTCTGCCCTGTCCGAGATATGAGTGACTGTGCCCTGAAAAACTTCATTCAGTCCGTCCGCTTTCAATTCCGCTCTCTGTCCGAGTCTGATTCTTCCCAATTCCCTTTCAGGTATATATATCTTAATGAAAACTCTGCTTAGATCGGCTGCTGTCAGTATGGGAGCTCCCGGCATTACGACTTCTCCTTCCTCATAGTTTTTTGCAAGCACAGTGCCGTTCCTGTTTGCCTTGAGAACAGTTTCCTTGAATCTTGTATTTGCCTTGGAAAGAGCAGCCTTGATCTGTTTTGCTCCGGCTCTGGCGGCTTCCCACTGAGACAGTGTGACATTGTATCTAGTCTGAAGTGACTCCAGATTCTGCTGAGTGATTGATCCTGCCTGAAAAAGCTCCTTGCCTCTTCTGAGCTCCGATTTGGCATTCTTGAAATTTGCTTCAGCAAGATCAATATTTCTTCCTGCAGCTTCAAGGCCTGCTCCTGCAGCATCCAGATCAGCCTGTATCTCGTCTCCCTTGATCACCACTAGAGTTT
>Ga0209174_10003381_pt1 | contig 10109 bp, 18 predicted proteins | sample JI91814BDNA_FD_187505 | JGI IMG/M metagenome (GOLD analysis project Ga0209174, IMG submission 187505) | Wastewater effluent complex algal communities from Wisconsin, to seasonally profile nutrient transformation and Carbon sequestration -... | ecosystem: Engineered > WWTP > Effluent > Algae...
CCATGGGTCCGAGAGGTCCAACTGATCAAAGGCGACAAGCACGTCCTCTACGAGATCGACAACATCCCGCGGAGCGCGATCACCTTCACGGCGGTCGTCGCCGGGTACGAGGAGCCGACCGATTCGCCGAAGTACCCGTGGCAGCACGCGAGCGACCCGGAGGACAGCGAGGACTGGAGCTACGGGTGGCACGTCACCGACGTCGTGGTCCTGCGCACGCCGATCCCGTGCGCCGGCCTGCAGGGGCCCTGGACGCTGGCCGGCGCCATCGAGCGCGAGGCCAAGCGAAAGGCGAAGGCCGTGCGATGATGATTGATCTGCGCACGGGCGTGCCCGAGGACGAGGTAGCCGCCGACTACGAGCGGGAGGCGGACGCGATCGAGCACCGGGCGTGGGAGCGCGTCGTCGACGGCGACCCCGCAGGCGGAGCCGAGCTCGACCGCGCGAAGCGGCTGCGCCAGGAGGCGGCGGAGCGGCGGGCGGCACGGATACCGCCTGCGGGGTCGCTCCTGCCCGATCCGATCTGGGATCGTCTCTTGCGGGCTCTCGACTTCTGGGGGCACACGTCGTGACCGCTGCCAAGGCGATCACCGCGATCGACCGCGAGGTCGCCGAGCTGCGGGCCGAGTACCGCGGCCGGCGCGGCTGGGGCTACGTGAAGTACCTGAGCCGCGTGCTGTGGAGCATCGCAGGCATGGTGCGCAGCCGGCGCTGCAGGGGTTCACCGTCGACGACTACCTGCGCTGCGCGGATCTGTATGCCGACGCGGGTGTCGACCCCGCCGCCCTGCCGCTGGTCGGCCTCGGGTCGGTCTGCCGGCGCAGTGGCTCCCGCGAGCTGGAGCACGTGATCGGCGAGCTCGCGCGGCGCTTGCCGGGTGTCCAGTTCCACGGCTACGGGGTCAAGAGCGACGGCACGCTGCTCTCCTGCCTCGATCTGCGCAGCGTCGACAGCGACGCGTGGTCGGAGCGGGGCCGGTGGATCGAGCGCGACATCCGCCGGGCGCTCGGGCTGCCGGCGAAGGCGCGGTGGCCGGCGGTGCGCGAGGCCGTGCTCGCCCGCGGCGACGCCGTCGACCTCGACCTGCTCGCCAGGTTCGACTGGTCGGAGGAGTTCGAGCAGGGGCCGGTGAACCTGCAGAATTCGCAGCTGTGGGCGGAGGCGTGGAGGGCCGCGCAGCAGGAGCGGATTGCCGTCGAGGCGATGCGGCGCGCAGCTCAGGTCGCTCGGGCCACCTTCCCGGGCCAGCTCGACCTGTTCGTGTAGGGTGCCGGCATGTCCGACCGCATCGACCAGACCGTCCGCGCCATCGAGGCCGCCGGCAAGGCCCTCACGCTCGGCGAGCGCATCGCTGCTGCCCTTGGCGGGGGCGCCCCGAAGAAGCGCGCTACCTGGCTCCGCCTCCGGGCGATCGACCGGCGGCGGCGGGCGGTCACGACCATGTGGAGGCGGCGCCGCACCAACCTGCTCGCCGGCGCCGCCGCGGACGATGCCAAGGCCGACGAGCTCGATCCGCCAGCGGCGACCTGCGGGTGAATCCCGAGTGAATGCGACGCGTGGCGGGCCCGTCTCCGGTGGCATGTCCGAACAGACAGGCGAGCTCGCCGTAGTGATCTTCGAGCGCGAGCTCGACGGCGAGTGGCATCCCGTGCAGGTGTTCACGCGCCGGTGGATCACGTTCGCCGACGGGCGCGAGGGCTGGACATACGACCTGTTCGACGGGTCATGGTGCCGCCGCGACGAGCGGCTGCACCTGCATTATTCTGGGGGCGGACCGCCGTATGTCGAGGGCTGTGGCGCCAGAGACGGCGTGCCCGTACCGACTCGGATCTGGCTCGCGTCTGGCGAACGGGTTCGCGGCACGTCGAGCGACGCGCACCTGCCCCCCGAGCAACTGACGGCCATGGGCTACGAGCTCGTGACCGAGCACCCCGGCGATATCTTCGACGGCGCCAGCGACGAAAAGACGACGTGGTGCGAAAAGTGCGAGGACAACATCCCGAAGTTCGTCGACCAGTGCGAGCATTTGGTCACCTGCTGGTCGTGCCGAGAGACCTATGGGTCCGAGGGCGACGAGGAAGATCGGTGTCCCTCCTGCAAGGCGAGCCAGCACGAGTGCGACCACTGCGGCGACGGTGGCGCTGAGACGTGCATCTTCTGCGGGCAGTGGATATGCAAGACCTGCTGGGCAGGCCACGACGACGACACGCCGACCGGGAAATGCGAGCGAGGCGCCCCCGATTGGAAGGAGCCGGCATGAGCACCCTCGTCGCAACAACGAAGCACCCCTACGGCGACGAGTGGGTCCAGCTCCAGTGCGACGACTGCGGCACCCTCAGCCCGCGCGTCGAGATCACCGCGCCGAAGCGCGGGCCGCTGCCCGAGGACCTGCACAAGCTGGCGAAGCAGTTCGCGGGCTTCGTCGAACACCTGCGACCGTGGCGGAAGAAAAGCGGTCGCCGTGGCAAGGGCATGGCGGTGCACGACCTCTGCCGCGGCTGCGCCTTCAAGGCCTGTGTCGCCAAGCTCATCTCCGATTTCGGCGGTCCGTTCGGGCCGCCTCCAGACGATCGCCACCCCGAGACAACATGAGCGCCCACCTTGACACTCCGTTCTCACCCTTCGCCCTTCACTTTTTCTGCGGGTCCGGCGGCATGGCGCTCGGTTTCCAGAAAGCGGGCTTCCGCGGCGCCGGCATCGACTACGACCCACGCGCCTGCGACGACTACCGCCGACTCACCGGCGAGCCGGCGCACTGCCTCAACCTCACCACCGTGACGATCTCCGAGCTGCTGGAGCTCTTCCCGGAGTGCCCCGACGTGGCTGGCACATCCAGCCCCTGCGTGGGCCTGTCCGGGTGCATGTCAGAGGAGAAGTCGAAGACCGAGAAGTACCAGGCGTTCAACGCGCTCACGCTCCGCGGCGTCGAGCTGATGGTCGAGACCTGGAAGCACTCGCCGACGAGTCGCCGCAAGCAGCCCGGGCTCATCGTTTTCGAGAACGTCCCACGCATCACCAGCCGCGGCCGCGTGTTCCTCGACCGCATTGTCGCACTCCTACAGCGTGAGGGTTACAGCGTGCACATGTCGTCGCATTGCTGCGGCGAACTCGCCGAGGGCCTGGCCGAGAAGCGACCGCGGTTTCTGCTCGTCGCCCGGCACATGGCGACGGTGCCCGACTATCTGCGCAAGCCGCGGAAGAACAAGCCGCTGGCGCTCAAGGAGGTCCTGTGCGAGTTCCCGCCGCCGCGGCCTGACACGGTCGGCTCTCACCGGCTGCCCGACCTCGCAGACATCAACAAGCTACGCCTTGCGGCCATCCCCGCCGGCGGCGACTGGCGCGACCTGCCGTCCGAGGTGTTGCTCTACCACTGCGGGTCGCACGAGCTGGAGGCCGTCACCGGCATCCGCTGGGAGGAGTCTCCCGGCCGCCAGACCGGCAAGCTGGGCGTGCTCTCGTGGGAGGCGCCGGCGCGCACGGTGATCGGCAACTCGCGGGTGTGCCAGACCTGGGCCGCGGTCGCCGACCCGCGAGTCGCATGGGACCGCAGGGGCAAGTACAAGGACCGCCCGCACGGCTACGGCGTGGCCGACGACAAGCAGCCGAGCGCGACGGTGCGCGGCAAGCAGGTCCTCGTGAACAGCCGCGCGGCCGTGGTGGACCCGCGCCTCGGCTGCCTCGGTCCGAACGCCCACAATGGCATCTTGGGTGTCGAGGACGACGCTGGACCTGCGCACACGATCACGGGCTCGGCGCGGATCCAGTCGACCCGCGCGGCTGTCGCGGACGCTCGGCTCGCGGTGCCCACGGCGGTCAGCGACCATGATCAGAACCGCCAGAACGGTGGATTTGGCGTCGACTCGATTGAGGAGCCGCGCGGGACCGTGGTCGGCGAGGCCGGCGTCCAGAATGCTCGCGCCTCGGTCGCGGATCCACGGCTGTCCTGCGCGCCCAGGGCGACGGCCTACGGCGTCGCCGCTGACAGCGAGCCGTTGGGCACGGTGGTCGGCGCTCACGCGCACGACAACAGCGTCGGCGCGATGGTGGATCCGCGCCTCGGCCACGAGCCCCGCAACGACTCCTATGGGGTCCAGCGCGCGGATGAACCGTCCTCGGTCGTGCGCGGCGAGCACAGCGCGAGGCAGGCACCGGGCGCCGTCGACGATCCGCGCCTTGGCAAGCGGAAGCGCGTCAGCAAGGCGAAGCCGGCCAAGGACCACGGGATTCGTTACGACGAGCGGGGCTGGCCGATCCCGACGCACGAGTTGGTGAAGCTCGACGACGGCCGATTCGTGCTGTACGGGCCGCCGCGCGACTTCACCCGCAAGCGGCCCGTCCCCGGCATGGTGATCCGCTCCTACGACGGGACCAACCACCGGCCGCTCACGACCGAGGAGCTCAAGCGGATCCAGGGCTTCCCGAACTGGTTCCAGTTCTGCGGGCCGGCGAGCTGCGGGAAGGACCTCGCGGACGGCACGCCGCAGACCGGCCAGCGCAAGCGGATCGGCAACGCGGTCCCGCCACCGGCGGCTTATGCGATCGCGCAGGAGTGCTACGAGACCCTGCTCGCCAGCGCGAGCGGCGGACTGCGCCTGTCGAGCGGGGCGATCTGGGTTGAGCGCGAGGAGCGGCTGTCCGCGTGAATCCGCCGCCGCGCCCGGTCGTCTCCAAGGCGTGGCGTACATCTACAGCGAACACCGTCATTTCACCTTCACCGAGGAGGGCCAGGCCGCTGTGTGCGCTGTCCTCCTCGCCGCCTACGACGCGGCCCGCGAGAGCGGGATCGTGACGCATCACCAACTCGACAAGGTGGTCCACGTCTCCGACTCCTGGCAGAAGCTCGCGGTGATCGATCGGGTCGTCGAGCTCGGCTATCTGCGGCCGGTGAACACGAGCGACCCGCGCCAGGATTACGTCTACCGCTGGAGCCGGCGGTCATGATCGAGCGCATCACCGGCCGGGAGGTCACCCTCACCATCTTCAGCGACGGCAAGCCCGTCGAGACGACGCCAGTCCTCGATCTCGAGGTCCAGCTCCAGCGCGAGCTCAGCAACGCCGAGTATTTCGGCGAGGCCAGTCAGCGATTCGCCGACGTGTTCAAGGGCGCGCAGCTGGTGGTCGAAGGCAAGGCCCAGGGCGAGCGCGCGACGTGGGAGAAGTTCTGCGCCGACATCGTCGGCAAAGCCCGCCAGGAGATGGGGCCGACGCCGAAGTGGCTGGCGGACATGAACCGCGCCATGACGACCAAGGTTGAGCGTACGCGCTCGGGCCACTACGTGGTGAAGGCCGGCGGCCTGGGCCGCGCCCGCTACCGGACCAAGGCGCTCGCCGACCGCGCCGCGGGCGTGCGCAGGTCGACGAAGATTTCGTTCGTCTTGCACCGCATGCCCACGGCCAAGTGCATCAACCTGCGATTCCGGCTCGGCGGCCAAGAACTCGAGGCCGGATGAGCGAGCACAACAACACGCTCGACGACACCGTCAAGCAGATCCAGAAGTTCATGGAGGAGCACAAGCCGGTCGGCCCGCTGCCCAAGAACGACATGGCGTGGATGACCCCGCCGATGGTGGCCGCGGAGTCGATCTCGGCGATGGCGAACCCGTTGTCCGGGCCGAGCGCGCTGGAGCGCAATCTCGACCGCATGGCCGAGTGCGTCCGCGAGGAGGCGATCGCCGAGTTCATGGCGACACCGGAGGCCAAGGCCGCGCAGGCTGAACTACTCGGCGAAGCAAAAGCCCGCGTCGCCACGGCGCTCGAACGCATTGAGCTCGGCCGACCTGATTTCACCAGCGAGATGAACGCGCCGACCGTGCCCGACGACGGGTGCTGGCGCCCCGAGCAGGTGAACCCGCGGGGCCGGTGGCGCATGAAGAAGCGGGCCCTCCGGCAGCTCGCCGAGGACCTCAACTACCCTGACTGCATGGAAGTCGCGCACCCTGAGCAGATCGACGGCGCGGTGATGCAGGCCGGGGTGCGGCTCCGCGACTTCTACAAGCTCCACCGGGTGCGCACGACGCCCGCGCAGGCGAAGGCCGAGTGGGCGCAGAGGCGCGCCGACCGACGCGAGATGGCGGCCTGCCTCCGCCGAGGCGAGCTGCCGTTCTGATGCGCTGCCGGCGGGACTCGAACCCGCAACCTCCCCGAGGGCGCGTCTACCGATTCCGCCACGGGCGCAATGCAGGGTCCTCGCCGGATCGCCCCATCTTCCTGGGCCCAGGTTCTGGTCCCCGGCGAGGGGGCCCTGCGCTCTCCGTACCACGGTCACCCGCGGCAGGACAATCAGGTCTCGACGCCGGCCGCCTTCGCCGAGGTGCCCTCAACGCCCGCGAGCGCGCGCCGGCGGGTCCGGGTGTTCTCGCTGGCGATCGCCGCCGAGACGGCGCCGCAGGTGACCTCGTTGACCGGCGAGGCGAACGGCCCGCGCTGGAAGCAGTCGAGCCGGTGTTGGACGATCGCCAGCAGGTCGACGTGCTGGACGCCGTTGATGCCGGCCTCGCCCTCGGGGCCGAGCTGCAGGCTGATCTCGCCGAGGACACGGCCGAGATTACCGGTCTCGACGATCTGGTAGCGGTGGCGGGCGCCGCCGGGACCCGGCTGGTCGGTGGCGATGATGGTGCGGGGGCCGTTGACGGCGACGATGGTGTGGTTGCTGGTCATGGCGGTGTAGTTCCCGGACCCTGGCAGAAAGATCCGCGCGTGAACACCCGGCGCCCGAAATCGTCTACGCGGGCATGACGAAGGCCGACGTGTTCGACTCCGAGGGCCGCCCCCGCCTCATGACGAACGGGAGCATGCCGGCGATCCTCGCCCACTACCTCGGCGAGGAGGGCCGGCTCGGCTCCGAGGTCAGCTTCCTGGAGGGCGTGGGCACGGTGGCGATCTGCGTCTCGGGGTGGCCGCCCGCGGCCATGGCGAGGCTGCAGGAGCGACTGCGCAGGCATGTCGCGACGGGCGTGGATCTCATCGTGGTCACGTCGCGGGTAGCGCTTGTCCGCGCGCCCACGGCCGGGGCAAAATAAATGATGCGCCGCGCATTTTGACTGTTGACACTCAAACTGTGCGGGTCCATACTTCCAACATGTCCGGCGCCACCAACCCCGTCACCTCCCCCGCCACCCTCACCGCCGTCGACGCGGACGGCGAGGATTTCGCCCTCGACTTTGGCATGACCGCCCTCCCCGGCGTCACCCCGGCCCGCGAGATCGAGACCGACAAGGTCGCCCACCTCGACGAGGCCAACGTGAAGGCCAACCTCCACCGCGCAGAGTGGTACCGCGAGAAGGGGCTCCTGCCCTGACCGGCCTCGCCGGAACCCGCCCCGTAGCCCTCCGGCACGGGGCTTTCGCGGTGTGAGCACCTTCGTCAGCACCTACGCACAGGAGCGCCGCACCATCCTCACCCCGCTTGTCGCGGCCCACGCTGAGGGCGGCGCGGCCGCGGTCATCGTCGCGGCGACGGGCACCCGCAGCATCTACGAGTCGCACGCGTGGTCGCTGGCCATGACAGCGGTCTACGGCCCGGTCGGTACGCACCCGCTGCAAACCGAGCACCCGGACGTGGTCGCCGCCAAATCCCGCGCAGAGGACCGCCTGCGCACTTTCCTCGCCGCCTGACAGGAACCAGCCATGCTCGACACCAACACCACCGACCCCGGCACCGCCGGGTACATCGAGATCGCCCCCGGGATCTGGCTGGAGTCGGGCGCGATCGATCCCTGCCGCTCCGGCCGCCTCATGCTGATCGAGCCGCGCGCCCTCGTGCGCGGCAACCCGGTGCGCTCGTTCGGCCGCGTGATCGACACCTGGATCCCGCTGTCGGTCGCGGCGGACGCGGTCGCTCGCGTCACCGGGTGGACGATGATCTACCGCGAGGGCCGCACCCGCCCGGACGGGTGGGTCGTCTGCGTCGCCGAGCGCGGCTCCATCGTCTCGCCCCTGCCCACGCACATCGCCGCGCACACCTACCCCTGGGCAGCCCCGCTTGCGGCCTGACCGAAAGGACACCTTCACCATGGCCACCGTCCGCTGTCCCACCTGTCACCGCCAAGCCCCTGTCGAGGACGGCATCATGCAGCCCCACCTGACCGCCGTGTCCACGGCTGGCGAGCGCCAGTGCGCGGGTGTCGGCAAGCGCGTGAGCTCTGCAGAGATCCACTTGCTCACCTTCTACGTCAGCCCCGACAGCGCCGAGATGTCCGAGCTCGCGGACGAGCTCCTTCGGGCCGGCCGCCTGCACGACGTGTGCATTGGTCGCGGCTACCCGCGCTTCTGCGCCATGTACTTCCCGAGCCACGAGGCCGCGCAGACGTGGGCCGATCTACACGAGGGCGAGATCTGCGAAGTCCAAACCTGCACGCTGGGGATGCAAGGCACATGATCACCGATTTCTGGACCAAGACCGGCAGCCACTACCGCCGCGACGACGTGGCGAACACCGTCGAGTGCATCGGGCCCGAGCCGTTCCCGCCGCACAAGGTGCTGGCGACGGGCGTTTACAGCTCGCCCACGGTGGGCCGGCGTTTCGTGGCGGTGTGGGCCACGGTCGGTCCCACCGGCAAGGGCATCATGCACACCAGCGAGGTCGTGCGCGTCGAGCGGTCCGAGGCAGACGCCGGCCGCGAAAGTGACAAATCCCTGTAACGGATCACCTCTCCCACGGGATACCACCCCATGAACATCACCGACCGCCTCTCCGCCGTGACCTCCGATCTCCCGCAGCCGATCATCGTTGGCGAGCTCCACCGATTCGCGCCTGACGCCCAGGACCGCCGGCGCCTGTCCTTCACGGTCGCCGCGGGCGATCGGTCGCTCGCCGAGGTGGCGGTCATCCCGGACGCCAGCGGCGCCCCGCAGGAGCACATCGACGCGTTCGCGCAGGCGCTGATCTCGCTGTTGCGCGGGTCCGAGGGTCGCGTCGAGGACGCCGAAGCGCGCCTGGCGAACTGCCGATTGGCGTTGGAGAGGCGCAGCAGCGAGCTCTGCGTGCTCCGCGGCCAACTCGCTGATTTCGAGCAGGGCCGGGCGGTCCGCGGCGAGTTCTTCGCCATCGAGGGCAACGGCGGGGTGTGGCTGCAAGGCCGACCCAGCGGCAGCGCCTACGGCCTCTGGTTCAAGGGCTGGGCGGACCTCGCCCGCGAGCGCCCCGGCCTGCGGCCGTGCGGCACCCGCAAGAGCGAGGAGCCGGAGCACGACGAGGTGTATGTGGTCATGCGGCCGATCGCCGATCTCGAGGCGAAGCCGTGACCGCGCCGCGCTACCAGGAGAACGCGCTCGACCTCGACGAGGCCGGGCCTGAGCACCGCGCGAAGTTCGAGGTCGGCGCGCGCTTGCGCTACCTCGGGCCGAGTGACGAGACCCCGCCGCCCGGCTTGGAGCCGGGCGATCTCGTGACCGTCGCAGAGCGGAACGAGGGCATTCTGGGCATGTCTGGCATGGGGATCGCCGTTGTCGGCCCGCGCGGCGGCGTCGACATGGTCTGGTGGTACGAGGTCGAGCTCGCATGATCACCGAGGTCGTGCAGCGCTGGCGCGAGGGCCGGGCGAAGTACCGCGTCGCGGGTGAGCTCATGCGCATCGACCCGCGCCGATACGAGGTCGCCGCGCTTGACGGCGACGGCGCCGACAACACGGCCAGCGCGTTCGTGAAGCGACACCACTACGCGGGGACCTATCCGTCCGCCCGCGAGCGCATCGGCCTCTACCGCGCCGGCGAGCTCGTGGGCGTCGCGGTGTTCTCGCACCCGCCGCAGGACCTCGTCTTGAGCGTGCTCCCGTGCGCCCGCGAGGACGCGGCGGAGCTGGGCCGGCTCGTCCTGCTGGAAGACGTCGAGGACAACGGCGAGACATGGTTCATCGCCCGGGCCTTCGCCGAGCTGCGGCGGCGCGGGTACGCCGGGATCGTCAGCTTCGCCGACCCGGTCCCGCGCACGACCGCGGGCGGCGAGGTCATCTTCCCGGGTCACATCGGGCGAATTTACCAAGCATCGAACGCGGTGTTCACGGGCCGGGCGTCGCCGAGGACGAAGCGGCTCCTTCCCGACGGCCGGGTGTTCGACGAGCGCGCGTGGTCGAAGATCCGCGCGCGGCACACGGGCTGGCGATACGCGGTCGA
>Ga0209174_10003382_pt1 | contig 10105 bp, 10 predicted proteins | sample JI91814BDNA_FD_187505 | JGI IMG/M metagenome (GOLD analysis project Ga0209174, IMG submission 187505) | Wastewater effluent complex algal communities from Wisconsin, to seasonally profile nutrient transformation and Carbon sequestration -... | ecosystem: Engineered > WWTP > Effluent > Algae...
GTCTCGACTTGGTTTTCCCTCATCATGAAAACGAACTCGCTCAAAGCCGCTGCTGCCACGGGCAACCGATGGTGAAATATTGGTTGCACAACGGTTTGATGAAAGCCGCTTCACAAGCAGGCAAAGTCGGCGGTAAGTCGGATCGCGAAAACGCGGAGCCAGAACAAGCTGATGTCTCTTCGAAGATCTCGCGCAGTAAAGGTGGCGGAGGTCTCGCCGCTTTGATTGAAAAACAAACCGGCGAACGCATTCGCTTCTTCTTGTTGCGCAGCCATTATCGTTCGACGATTGTGTTCGACGATGAAGGCTTAGCTGAAGCGGGCACTTCGTTGGAATCGTTCTATCGCTTGTTCACTCGCTATCAACGTATCAGCAGTAAATCGTTCTACGAAATTCCATACTGCACCAAACGCAGTTCCTTTGTGGCTCCCACAAATGCCACAGGTGCCGCAGCCGAATTGGTCAAAGAAGCAGTCACTCGCCGCACCGTTTTCCTCGAAAAAATGGACGACGATTTCAACACCGGCGGTGCCGTCAGCGACCTCTTTGAATTGGCTCGTGCGATCAACCGCTTTATCGATGCGAGCAACTTGGAAGATGCCACCAAACGAACCGAAGAAAACCTTAAGGCTGTTCAAGACAGCTTGGGCATCTTGCGCGAATTGGCATCGCTACTTGGTGTGTTCGTCAAACCACCGAAGAAGAGCGCTGGCGGAGATCAAGCGAAAGTAGTCGATGGCCTCATGCAACTCATGCTGGCGGTTCGCGCGGAAGCTCGCAAGACCAAGAACTTCGCCATGGCTGACATGATTCGCAACGGATTGACGGAATTGAAAATCACCGTTCAAGATCTCAAGGATGGGACGACATGGGAACTGGCCGAGTAGGCTCTCCACCACATTTCGATACAACATCACGCTGTATTCTCGGTATTGACCCCGCGTTGGGAACTACCGGATATGGCGTGATTCGCGGCGCGGGCAATCGCAGCACTCTGGTTGAAGCGGGCGTCATTCGTGTTGCTCGCTCAGGCCCAATCGAGAAACGCTTGCTCGAACTCCACGACGGCATCAGAGAGATCTTGGCTCAGTTTAAGCCCGAAGCGATGGCGATTGAACAACTCTATTCTCATTATGATCGACCGACAACGGCGATCATTATGGGACATGCGCGCGGTGTCATTTGCTTAGCGGCAGCTCAAGCGGAAGTCCCCGTCTTTCACTACGAAGCTACCAAAGTCAAAAAACTTCTGACCAGCAATGGTCGCGCTTCCAAAGATCAAATGCAACGCGCTGTTCAGATGCAATTGAATCTCGCCAAACCCTTGGAACCTGCTGACGTTGCTGACGCATTGGCTATCGCACTAACGCACCAACACCACATCCTGCTCGGTGATCTTACCAACAACACTCTGAAAGACACACTTCTATGATTACCCGAATCACCGCAGTCCTCCAATCATTGACGGAAGAGACAGCCCTCTTCGCCGTTCCTCCCTTCGACTATGAAGTCTTCATTCCCGAATACACGCGACGACACTTGCAAGCGCAAATCGGCCAACAAGTCACGTTGCACACGATCTATTTCATCGAAGGCAACCCTGCTCAAGGTGGCCGCATGGCCCCCAAACTGCTAGGCTTTCTCAGCCCAGTCGAACGCGAATTCTTCGAACTCTTTTGTTCGGTGGATGGTGTTGGTACGAAAAAAGCCTTGCGGGCGATGACCCAGCCAGTCCAAGATACAGCCATGTTGATCGAACAACAGGATGCCAAGGGCTTATCCGCTTTGCCGGGCATCGGCCCAGCCACTGCCGAACGCATGATTGCCAAATTGCGTCGCAAGATGGCTCGCTTCGCCCTCTTGGTGCGTCGCGAATTCCCCGCCGAAGCGGGCGATCGTGTCGACGTATTGCGAGATGCCTTCGACGCTCTCTGTGTTCTGGGTCATTCTTCCGCAGATGCACGAAAATTAATCGATCAGGCAGTCGAAACCGGCAAGAAATTCAAGGATACTGAGACGCTCATTCAAGCGATCTACATGATGCAACTAGGCGGTTAACCGAGGCATCAACGAGATCCGCTTTTAACGGACAATTTGTTAAGGTAATCAAACATGGTTCGATCGGATAATCAATCGCGTGGGAGTCGCCGCACTCCCGAGACGCTTGCTCCGATCGAATCCAGTGGTCAAACTCGTTCTGATGTACCGCCCATTATCGAAGCGGTACTCGTCGAACCGATTGCCCCTGAGAGCGAAACTCGCAATCGCCCCGTTCAGCCGAATATCGTACCTGCCTTACCTCCCTGCCCGAACTGCGGAACGCCGCGCGATCGCAACTCGCGATTTTGTGTCGCTTGTAGCGCTCCCTTTGAAACAACTGCCGAAGAAGCTGCCGTTGTACGATCACAACCTCTTCCCGAACATCATTTTCGCTGCGAGAACTGCGGCAGCGAAGTCAACACCTCGCAAGATCAAGTAAGTTATCGTTGTCCGTTTTGCGATTCGAACTATGTGGTCGAGCTCCCCAAGAAATCAGCGAACGATCACCAACCGGAGTTTATCATTGGCTTTGCCGTTACGAGTGAGAAGGCAGCCGAATTGTTTTATCAATGGATGAAACAGAACAGCTGGTTTCGGCCCGGCGATTTAAGCGCTCGCGCCATCATGGATAAACAGCGCGGCGTCTATCTTCCCTTCTGGCAATTCTCGATGGGTGCCGAAAGTCGCTGGCGCGCCCAAATTGGCGAGTATTGGTATCGCACCGAAACTTACACCGTAAAAAACGCCAAAGGTGAAACCGAAACCCGTACACGGCAAGTGAGAGAGACCGAGTGGTTTCCTCTTTTAGGCGAACATCATGATTATTACTACGGCTATCTTGTCCCTGCGGCTCGTTCATTGACCGATGCAGAAGCCCGTGACATTCAACCGTATCGGCTCACTACCTTGACTCGCTATCGTCCACACTTTCTGGCCGGCTGGATGTGTGAGGATGATACGATCCCACGCGAGACCGCCCAACAATTATGCGAACAAGAATTCATTCGACGTGAAAAAAATGCTGTCGCAAATTTCTTACCCGGCGATGAACACTCGGACCTGCGAGTCGAAACTCGCTTGACTAAACATGATAGCGACTTGGTTTTGTTGCCCGTCCACATTCTCACTTATCGCTACAAAGACAAACTCTATCGCTTTATTGTCAATGGTCAAACCGGAAAGTTAATTGGCCAAAAGCCGATCTCAGCACCACGCATTGCAGCCGCAATCGGAGTTGTGTTGCTGATCCTATTGTTCATCGTATTGTTAGTTATCTTCTTGAATCGTTAACCTACTGCCGTACTATTTCGCATTAACACCATCATGAGCACATATCCTTCCGCCACAGATCGCTGCCGCATTTGCGGTAATCATCTCGATGCGGAAGATCAATTCTGCAGCAACTGTGGTACGGAAGTCCCGCAAGCCGAAGAGAAAATTGCAGCCCCCAAACAAGCCGCTAGTCTTTATAGCTTTCGCTGTAACGACTGCGGCGCTGCGATGAGCTATGATGCATCCGCTCAATCGCTACGCTGTCCGTTTTGCGGCAGCACATCGATGACTCGCAAAGAGGACACACGTGTTTTGCGTCCCGACGGTGTGGTTCCATTTTTGGTTCCGCGCGATGCGGCCGTCGAGCTCTGCAAAAACTGGATCCACGAGGGTTTCTGGCGGCCCAGCGATATTCGTGAACGCTCGATGATCGAAGCGATAGCTGCTGTCTATGTCCCCTATTGGGTCTTCTCTGCAACAACCGAAACCCATTGGACCGCCGATAGTTCGAGTGTCCCTCCCGGCTCGCGCGGCAATTGGTGCCCTGTATCTGGCGATCATCACAATCAATACGCCGGACTGTTGGTAGGTGGCAGCTCGGCATTAACGCCAGCCGAAACATTCGGTGTGGCACCGTTTGATCTCAACAAAGCAGTCGCGCCAGAAGAAATCGATTTGCTCAATGCCCGTGTCGAAGAGTTTCAAATGCCGCGCAAAGAAGCTCGCCCCTTGGCCGTTGGCTCATTGCAAGAATTGGAACGTCAAGCCTGTCGCAAATACGTCCGTGGAGAGAGCCGCAATCTCCGCGTCAACGTCCGCATTTTGAATATGTCGAGCCAACCACTACTGTTGCCGATATTCATCATGGCTTACCGCTATAAGAACCAAGTCTATCGTGTCCTCATCAACGGCCAAACGGGCAAACTGACTGGCGGGGCCCCTTTTGCGTACGGAAAATTAGCTGGCATTATCGCCGGAGTGATCGTCGTTTGCTTGGTGATTGCCCTGGCCATTTTCTTCCTGAGCAGAATCCGCTAGTACACCTTTACCTAGGTCGCATGGAGGCGATAAGATGCGAGATGTGACCTTTTGTTCACAGACCGAGGAAAACTAATGGTACGAGAAACAGTAGCGGTAACGGAAGAACCGAACGACGAAAACGAGATCATTCTGCGCCCCAAACGGATGGCCGACATGGTGGGGCAAAAAGAAGTGATGGCCGTTTTGCAGATCGCGATCGACGCCGCTCAAAAACGCAATTCCCCCTTGGGTCACATTCTGTTTGATGGACCTCCAGGCTTAGGCAAAACAACCTTCGCGACCTGTATTCCGCGCGAAATGGGGGCCACCGTGCAAATGGCCAGCGGCCCTGGCCTTAAAGCCCCCAAAGATCTCATCCCCTATTTGACCAACATCGAACTCGGCTCAGTTCTTTTCATCGACGAAATTCATCGTATCCCCAAAGCGGTTGAAGAATATCTCTACACCGCCATGGAAGATTTTCGCATCGACATTGTCTTAGGCGAAGGCGTAAACGCCCGAACTGTAAACTTGCCCTTAAAACCCTTTACATTGATCGGCGCTACGACTCGCGCTGGTATGTTGAGCGGTCCACTTCGCGATCGCTTCCAAATTCGCGAACATCTCGGCTTCTATTCACTGGATGAACTCACCGAGATTTTGCTCCGCAACGCCAAGAAGTTGCAAGTAAATATCAAGAACGATGCCGCTCATGAAATCGCACAACGCAGTCGCGGTACTCCACGTGTTGCCAATAACAGACTATTGTGGGTTCGCGATTATGCGATGAGCAAAGCAGACGGACAAATCACGCTGCAACTAACTCACGATGCGTTGCGCATGACGGGCATCGATGAACTGGGCCTAGACCGTCAAGATCGCCGCTACCTTGAAACATTGATTCGTGTCTTTTTGGGTGGCCCCGCAGGTATCGAAGCCATCGCTCATACCATGAATGTCTCTGCGGACACTTTGGTCGATGAAGTGGAGCCCTTCTTGTTGCGCAGCGAATTGATCATCCGCTCTCCTCGCGGACGTTGTGCCACACCCAAAGGCTACAAACATATGAAATACGAATTGCCGAAAGCTTCATAGTTCCAGAAGGGCTGCGTAAAATTCGTTTACTAACATGAGCCCATCACGTCGCGTCGCATTCGTTCTCTTTGGTATCGCTGCAACTATTTGGTTAGCAACCTATGGTGCACTATCGACGCGACTCAATCTCCTTCTCAATTATGCCTCGCTCCCAACGCTGTTACCTGCCTGGGAACCGATTGGCTCGACACTAACATCTCTAGTGATCGGAGCGTTATTTCTTACGCTTGCTTTTCGTTTCAATGCTAAAGACACAAACTCAATCGCGATACAGCGCACCAACTGGCTCTTAATCGGCGCCGCATCGCTGCCGATACTCGGTTCTTCGTTGAGACACTTCGGCACAGCACCTCTCTTCTGGCAACAACCCCACTTCGGCGAGTTGATTTGGTTTGCGGCCCTAAGTGGCTCCGCACTTTTTTTCTATCCCATCCATTCATGGGGACGCTGCCGTTCGCTTACAACGAAGCCCGCGTTGGCTGTGCTCACTTTGTTCGTCGCCGGCATCACCTGGTTCTGGATCGATCAAGCTTGGCAGATGCACCAAGATTTCCGGCTGGGCTTTAACGATTTCGGTCACTTCACGTGGCGTCTGGCAAATACTTGGAACGGTCGCGGTGTACTGCTGGAGAGCCCTACCCTGCCAATGTTCTGGGATCATTTTAATCCGGGCATGTTATTGATGGTTCCAGTGTGGGGCATAGCGCAATCACCTCTGACGATTTTTGTGGTTCACGCTCTTTCCCTTTCGCTAAATGCCTGGCTCATCTATGCCATTGTAATGCGACTGGGAGGAACACCGCTCGCCGGCTTGATCTGGGGCATGGTTTGGCTACTTCATCCATCGCTGGGCTTATGGAATTTGGCGTTCACCTATCATTGGCATCCCGTGACCTTGGGCGTTCCATTTTTTCTCGCAACCATTTATTGTGTCTTGGATCGACGATACACCTGGGCCGCAATCTGTTTTATGAGTGCTGCATCTATGGAAGAAGGTTGGCTGGTGATCGGATCGTTATCAGCGATGGTCGTCTTTCTCTTTGGACTTCCTCATACGGAGCTTGAAGAGAATAAACAACCGACTCATTCAGTCCGTTCGATCGAAGGTATCATCGCCGAATGTCGCACTGCGATCTTTCAGCGTTGGGGCTGGCTCGGAACCAGCCTCAGCATCGCGATCATTTTTGTGTGTGTCTATAAACTCAGCGGCCTAGCTGAATTCCAAACAGCTCGTTTTGCCAAGTTGGGTGATAACCCCATAGCGATACTGTTATCGCCTATTTGCCGTCCGAGTGTTTTCTTCGGTCAGGTATTTCAAATACGGAATTTTCTGTTTCTCTTGGGACTGTTGATTCCGCTCGGCGGAATCGCGGTGATTAAGGGTTGGAAGATCTTACTCGCTACCGTTTTGCCTCTGGGTGTGTTGTTTGCCTGGGATCATCAACCAGCGGCCAGTCTGGCCTTTCATTATGCAACAACCTTGATGCCCATCTTCTTTTTAGCAGCGCTCAGTGGGGCGAAGTCATTTGGAACGGATGGCTTATTGAGACATGGTAGCATCGCACTAGTTACATGTTTATTGATTTCGATTTTCTGGGGTGGCTTACCATGGAGCCCCAGTTCTACGTTGGAAGCAGATGGCCAATCGTATGGTGCAGAGGATATTACTTTGCGTCGTGAGACATCCACCGATGGCCGTTGGCTCCATCGACAGATCAAGAGCTTGGAACCCCATGAAGAACGCTCGATATTGGCGACTGGTCGTATCGCCGGACATTTTCTTCGAGCAAAATTTTTGGACACCGCGGGTCAATGGCGAGAACGTCGCAGCGACTTGCGAGAGCTGAGTTCAACGGGCTCTGAGTGGGAATGGGTTGACACTTTAGTCTTGGACCACCGAGAAAATTTTCAGCAATCGAGTGATTGGACCATGCAGTTGCAGCAAGAAGCGCTGGCCGCAGGATTTGTGATTCAATCCGAAGCTCACGGTATCACCATCCTCACCCGTTCGCGATAAATCTGCCTTTGTTGCTCATCCCCAAAACTCCCCTGGCCTTGTGCCGCGCGCTCAATTGGCCTCCATCGGCCCTGTGCCGATGGAGCCACGACTTACCAGCTACCCGCATCCCGCATCCGCGAAATCTCATCTGCGCGCCATCTCCCCTGGCCTTGTGCCAGGGGATTCACGACTACTCAGCTACCACATAAAGCCGCACGATCGATTGGCCTCCATCGGCCCTGTGCCGATGGAGCCGCGACTTACCAGCTACCCACATCCCGCATCCGCGCAATCTCATCCGCGCGCCATCTCCCCTGGCCTTGTGCCAGGGGATTCACGACTACTCAGCTACCACATAAAGCCGCACGCTCAATTGGCCTCCATCGGCCCTGTGCCGATGGAGCCACGACTTACCAGCTACCCGCGTCCCGCATCCGCGCAATATCATCCGCGCGCCATCTCCCCTGGCCTTGTGCCAGGGGATTCACGACTTCTCAGCTACCACATAAAGCCGCACGCTCAATTGGCCTCCATCGGCCCTGTGCCGATGGAGCCACGACTTACCAGCTACCACATCCCGCATCCGCGCAATCTCATCTTCGCGCCATCTCCCCTGGCCTTGTGCCAGGGGATTCACGACTACTCAGCTACCACATAAAGCCGCACGCTCAATTGGCCTCCATCGGCCCTGTGCCGATGGGGCCGCGACTTACCAGCTACCGCATCCCGCATCCGCGCAATCTCATCTTCGCGCCATCTCCCCTGGCCTTGTGCCAGGGGAATCACGACTACTCAGCTACCACATAAAGCCGCACGCTCAATTGGCCTCCATCGGCCCTGTGCCGATGGGGCCACGACTTACCAGCTACCCGCGTCCCGCATATTTCTAAAAGAGTTAAGGAACAACCAATCCATAGCGAGTGCAGTTGACCACGGTCTTGGCTTTCTTATCGGGGCCGAGGATTATTATGCGAACGGGTCCTCCATCAGCCAAATTGCCTCGAGTTGCAATGCGAATAGGAGTTTGGATTTTAGGACCGTCAATACGATAAAGTCGCCAAGGTTTGGGACCATCTTTGACAAATGCGATAGCGCATGGAATTTCTACGACATTCTTTCGATCCCCTTTGTCTGCTTCACGAATTTGCGGTGTATCGATCCCACCAATAAGTTCACCCAACTCGTCGAATACGGGCTGGTTACCGTCCAAAATGAGCGTCCCGCGACTCAACGTCGAATCGAGAATGAGCCGAATCTGATGAACCGGTTGCGGAGATTCCTCGATTTCGATGCCTGGGGTGAGCGGCCCACTCTGCAACTCAATGAATGGTTTGATGGGCGGATCACCATAAGCTGGCGCGAGAATGAACGATAAGTATGCGAGGATGCTGATAGCACAGCCGACAAATCGTTTCGTCATTACTTCTTATCTCCCACCGAAAACTCTAGCTACTTATAGCGATTACTCGTAGCTCTTATTCGTTGCTCCTACTCCTACTCGTCATCGTGCTCGTCATCGTGCTCGCCTGTCCATCGCCCAGCACTGCTCCGCGTTACGTTCACGAGTATGCAGTTCGGGTCAATAACGCAGCGACACAGTAACTCATATTCCTCGATGGTAACATCGCGATCCGCCCGCACCTGTTGAATGTGAATAAAACGCTTCAGCTTTAGCAATTGAGTTTCATCCCACGCTTTAGCCGGCAAGGTGACATAGTGAACTTCATCGTCGCTATTCGCGGGAAGTAAATCACAGCACAATCCCGAGCCAGCGGAAGGGTCTCGCCCCTGAATCACAAGGCCAGCCTGACGCAACTCTTGTATTGTTGGGCTGGTACGATCCACTCGCAATGAAATAATTGCGACGGCGATCACCGCCAGCGACCCACCAAAAGCAATCCCTATCTCTCGTTTCATAAAACGTTTCCCGCCGCCTTCGCGACAAACCATTCAAAGCTCGCCGCTAACGAATGTTGGCCATGCTCGTCATAGACGTCGACATGAATTGCCAGTAAACACCGCCCCTTCTTTTCCAATTCGGCGAGTGGTTCATCCACCTGAGTCAATGAAGCATTGATTTTTGCGGTGATTCGGCCCTGGGCAGGTTTCTTGAACTTAGCTTCAACTCGACGTACAACCGGGACAACACCGATAGCACTCGACAGTAACTTGAGAAGAAATTCACCAGAACAGGCTTCCGCCAGAGCCAGCTGAGCACCTGCATGCACGGTTCCAATGTGATTGAGGAACTGCTCTCCAGATGGCAATTCTACTAGCCCCTCGCCCGTCGTTGATTTCTGAATACCAACATGGCGATTGAAGGGCAACGATGTCACGGAGTCAAGCATTACGCACCATAAGTTAGTTTTTGTAATAGCTGCAATTTTCTTTTCTTAACCGGCAGCTGCCCATCGAACCTCAAGTATCGAGCATTCTACTGCTCAGCGCCGCAGATTTCGAGCATCTGCGGAGATAGACGTCGCGACTCTCCAATAACGAGCCAATCCATTTTGAACCGCGAAAGAAACGAAAAACGCGAAAACCCGACCGATTCTCGGTTCCTATCGAGCAGGCGTTAGGCTCTTCACATCCATTTCCCCGATTTAGTCATTGAGAGCTCGACTCCCAAAACTAGTAGGGTCGGCAACATGAACAGGACCAGCAGCCAATAAGCCATTT
>Ga0209174_10003388_pt1 | contig 10094 bp, 6 predicted proteins | sample JI91814BDNA_FD_187505 | JGI IMG/M metagenome (GOLD analysis project Ga0209174, IMG submission 187505) | Wastewater effluent complex algal communities from Wisconsin, to seasonally profile nutrient transformation and Carbon sequestration -... | ecosystem: Engineered > WWTP > Effluent > Algae...
TGGCAACCCGTGCAACGCCATGTGCCTGTCCAACCGCTGCGGCGACGGCGAGGTCGGCCCCGGCGAGGACTGCGACGACGGAGCCGACAACGCCGACACCAACAGCTGCAAGTCCGACTGCACCGACAACATCTGCGGCGACGGGTTCGTCGGCCCCGGCGAGGGCTGCGACGACGGCAACCAGAACGACAACGACGACTGCAACAACACCTGCCGCCTCTCCACCTGCGGCGACGGCATCGTCGCCCCCACCGAAGCCTGTGACGACGGCAACGCCATCAACACCGACCTGTGCACCGACGCCTGCACCGTCGCGATCTGCAGCGACGGGTTCGTCCAGCCCGCCATCGGCGAGCAGTGCGACGACGGCGTCGAGAACTCCGACAACGCGTCCTGCACCACCGCCTGCACCGACAACGTCTGCGGCGACGGCGCGCTGTTCAACAGCGACGGCGGCACCGAGGAGTGTGACAACGGCATCGACAACGGCCCGGGCAACACCTGCAACAGCACCTGCAAGTTCAACGTGTGCGGCGACGACGACCTCGGCCCCGGCGAGGAGTGCGACGACGGCGACGTCCAGGGCGGCGACGGCTGCTCCGCCACCTGCAAGCTCGAGGAGTGCGGCAACGCCGTGCTCGACCCCGGCGAGGCCTGCGACGACGGCCAGAACGGCGACCCCGACGACGGCTGCACCGACGCCTGCCAGGGCCCGGTCTGCGGCGACGGCCTGCTCCAGCCGAGCCTCGGCGAGTTGTGCGACGACGGCGGCCAGAACAGCGACAGCGGCGCGTGCACCCTCGCCTGCAAGACCGCCACCTGCGGCGACAGCCTGATCCAGGCCAACGTCGAGCAGTGCGACGACGGCCAGGGCCAGAACGGCCCCGGCAAGGCCTGCAACGCGATGTGCCTGACCAACATCTGCCCCGACGGCGACAAGGGCCCCGGCGAGGCCTGCGACGACGGCAACCAGAGCAACGAGGACATGTGCACCAACGTCTGCAAGCTCGCCAACTGCGGCGACGGCTTCAAGCAGCCCGGCGAGCAGTGCGACGCCGGTGACAACAACAACAACACCGGCGGCCTGTGCACCCTCGCCTGCCTGCTCCCCAAGTGCGGCGACCAGTTCGTCCAGATGAGCAAGGGCGAGGAGTGCGACGACGGCAACGCCTCCAACACCGACCCCTGCCTCGACACCTGCAAGGCCGCCACGTGCGGCGACGGGTTCGTCCTCCAGGGCACCGAGCAGTGCGACGACGCCAACGCCTCCAACAACGACGCCTGCACCAACGCCTGCAAGCTCGCCGCCTGCAACGACAGCTTCAAGAACGGCAACGAGACCGACGTCGACTGCGGCGGCGGCACCTGCCAGAAGTGCGCCCTGACCCTCCAGTGCCTCGGCGGCAGCGACTGCAACAGCGGCTTCTGCAACACCGGCAAGTGCGCGCTCCCGCCGAGCTGCAAGGCGATCAAGCAGTCCAACCCGGGCGCCACCAGCGGCGTCTACACCCTCGACGCCGACGGCGTCGGCCCCGTCGCCCCGTTCGACGCCTTCTGCGACATGGTGACCGACGGCGGCGGCTGGACCCTCGCGCTCAAGGCCAACGGCACCCAGAGCACGTTCCGCTACGACGCGGTCCTGTGGACCAACGCCAGCACGTTCCAGCCGCAGTTCCCCGACCTCGACCATAACCAGGCCAAGCTGCAGACCTTCATGTCGATCCCCTTCACCGACATCCTCGTCGGCATGGAGTACCCGATCGGCAACGGCCCGGTCGTGCTCAAGACCCAGAAGCTGCCGAAGGCCGCGACCTCGCTGCAGGCCCTGTTCTCGGGCCCGCAGTCGGCCACCGCGATCGGCCGCGCCGCCTGGAAGGCCCTCATCGGGCCCGAGGCCTCGCTCCAGCCCAACTGCAACGCCGAGGGCATCAACATCCTCCTGATCCCCAACGACCTCGGCTGGCCGCACATCCGCGTCGGCATCGTCTCCAACCAGGAGAACGACTGCGGCTCCCCGGACTCGTACATCGGCATCGGCGCCCAGGGCCTCTACTGCGGCGGCGGCACCGCGTACTCCGTCGGCGACGTGGCGACCTGCGCGCCCGACAACGGCGTCAAGAGCCTGCCCGGCTTCGGCGTCATCTTCGTCCGCTGATCCGCACCTCCTGACAAAGGGTGGCGAGGCGCACCCGCGTCGCGCCGCCCTTCTTCAATTCATCCCGACACCCGCGCCGTGCGCTCGATCAGCGCGCGCTCGTCCGCCGTCACCCCGTACAGCTCGAACACCAGCTCGTCGATCCGCCGCTCCGCCCGCGGATCCGCCGCCTCACCCAGCGCCCGCACCAGCGCGGCGATCTCCGCCTCGATCGCCACCTCCCCCGGATCCCCGCGGTCGATCACCCGAAACGGCAGCGCCGCCAGCTCGCCGGTCTGTACGTTGTTGTTGGTGCTCGTCAGGCGAAACCGCCACTGCCACAGCCGCGAGTTTAATAATGCCACCAGATACTCGAGGCTCCCCCCGCGCGACGCGATCGAGTTGGTCGAGTCCGCGAAGTAACACGTCGGCTCGACGATCGCCGCGATCAACCGCCGCGCGTCGTCGACCCCGGAGATCCGCTGCGTCGCGATCCGTCGCCCCTCCGCGAGCCCGCGCCACTCGTCGCGCGTCCCGCCCTGGACCAGCTCCGCGAGGCACCCCGCCGCGTCCAGCCACGCTCGCTCGCCCTGACTGGCCGCCTGCAGCCGGTACGCCGCCACCTCCGCGCCTCGCAGCAGCCGCGCGAGCTGCGGGTCCGCCGCGATGAATCTTTTATACGTGGTCTGGTTGACCTCGCCGCGCCGCAGCTCGAACTCCGCGATGTCCCCCAGCCTGCGCACCCGCGCGTGTCGGTGCAGCCGCACGCACAGCCGCATCATCTCGTCGTCGACCATCGGCACCGCCAGCCGATCCGGGCCGAGCGCCGCCAGGTCGCCGCGCACCACCTCGCAGCTGCGCAGCGGCGCGTCGTCATAACTGTCCCACGGATAGGTGCGCACCCGCATCGGCTGATCCGCGGGCACCGTCGCCGCCTTGCGCCCGACGATCACCGCCGTCGACAGCTTCGCCCCGCGAAACACCCGCCGCGCCGCATTGTCCTTCTGCGGGAAGCAGTCCGCCTCGAGCGCCGCCAGCCGCCCGAGCATGTACCTGCGCGTCCCGCGGGTCGACACGTCCGCGAGCAGCGACAGCGGCACGATCATCCCGAAGTACCCGCCCTCCCGCAGCACCTCGATCCCCCGCACCACGAAGAAGCGAAACAGGTTGCGCTTGCCGCCCAGCGCCGGTCGCAGCCCGTGGGCCACCGCCTCGACGTACCGCTGCAGCACCCCGTGCGGCCACGACGCCGCCCCGCGATCCTTCTCCAGGACGTCGTACGGCGGGTTGCCGATCACGACGTCGAACCCCCCGGCCATCACCCCCGCGAATTCACGGCCCCACTCGAACGGCCGCGCCGCCAGCCGCTCCGCCGCCGACACGTCCGCCGGCAGGTCCACCCCGATGAGCGCGTTCCCCCCGCGAATGTTCGCGGACGTATCGGTGATCCCCACCCCGTCCAATTCGGCGTACCGCACGTCCTCGAGCTCCTTCATCGCCAGCCCGAGCCGCGCCACCCCGACCGCCTGATCGTCGATATCCACCCCGAACAGGTTATTGATCAAGATCTCTCTTCGAATCGCACGCGTCGGCCGCGCGCCGCGCTCTCCGCGGTACCACGCCAGGATCCGCTCATACGCGACCAGCAAGAAGATGCCAGCCCCGCACGCCGGGTCGACCACCTTCAGCCGCGCGACGTCCTCGGGCCCAGAGCAGCCCGCGAGCGCCCGCCCCACCGTGCGCTCGACGATCTCCTCGGCGATCGCCCGCGGCGTGTAATACACCCCGCCCGCGCGGCGGACCTCCGGCTTGTCGACCTCCGTGATCGTGCCCTCCACGCGCCGCAATCCGCCGCCCAGCAGCCGCTCGTGCGCCACCGCGACGCTCTCCACCGGCATCGCCGCCAATGTATAGACCTCGCGCCCCGGCACCAGCGCCGTCAGCACCTCACACAACCGCCGCGGATCCACCGATATCCGCGAGGGCCCATCAAACCGCGGCAGCAGCCCGTCCGCGAACACCTCCGGCGCCACCTCGTCCAGCGCCACCCCGCCCGTTCGCCCGCCCAGTCGCCGCAGCAGCTCGGCCAGCCAGTCCCGCGTGAGCCCCCGGTCGTACCACGCCTTTAATAATAGGACCCACCCGAGCAGCTGCAGCGCCGCCGCCGTCACCGCCGCGTCGCCGATCGTCGGATCGCAGTCCACGATGCCCTGCGCGAGCAGGACACGAAACCGCCGCAAGTCGCCCGTCAGCAGCCCATCGGCCGGCGGCCCCGGGCGCGCCAGCCCCAGCCCCGCCAGGCTGCCGTTCGCCACCCGATCGCGCTCGAACGTGTCCCACAGATCATCAAACCGCTCGATCAGGTCGATGCAGGTCCAGTCGTACCCGGGGATCACCCGCGGGGCCAGCGTATCGACGATGTACGGGTGCATGACCAGCCCGGCCGCGTCGACCGCGTCGGCGTAATGCACGGCATCGGCCCGCAGCGGATCCGGATCGGCGCAGTCGAACAATCGGACATCGAGGCTGTCGAGGCCGGCGACCAGCGCCAGTCGGACCCGATGCTCCGGCCGGTCCGTGTCGCACAGCGTCGAGTACGCGTACAAATACGCGGTCCGGGCCGTGCCCGTGTGCACGAACAGCCGACGGATCATCCGGGCCGGGCCGGGCGTGCGCAGCAGATAGTCCGGCGCCCCGCGGCCGCCCAGCGCCACCAGCTCCGCGCCGTCGACGTCCCAGTTGAGCGCGCGCAGCAGCGGCAGCACGTAGCGCTCGGCGATCCGCCACGGCTGCTGCTCCGTGAAGAATTGCCGGACCAGCTGCTCCACCCGCAGCCGGGCCGCGCCCCGCGAGAAAGCCCCGGGCATATCAATGCATCGGTCGCGCGGCGACCGGACCGGCGAGCGGCGGCGCCTCGCGCAGCCGGCGATTGTGCGCCGCGATCCCGAACGCCCCGCCCACGAGATCGCCGACCCACACCCCCGCGAGCACCATCATGGCCCACGTCGCGCCCCCGAGCGCGAACGGGAGCGAGAACAGCGACAGCACCATCAACATCCCCGCGCGCGGGTTCTGCCCGGCGTACACGTGCGCGAGCCCGAAGAACGGCGCGACGACGAGGCACGCCACCAGGACCAGCCGCGCATACGACTTCGGCCGCGCCGGCGCCGCGCGCTCGGGCTCGTCTTCGTCGTCCGCGGCGGCGGCCTCGGCGGACCGGCGAAACGGCAGCTCGTCGGGCGCGGCGTCGTCCGTCGGCGGCCGCTCGTCGAACGGACCGACGATGTCCTCGGCCAGCTGCCGCGCCACCGCGAGCCCCGGCCGCGGCACCATCACGCGCGACCGGACCATCGAACCATGAAACGACCCGAGGATCCCGTGCGTGTGCTCGCCCTGGATCTGACACGGCACGCCGTGGGCCTCGAGCGCCGCCCGCAGCGCGTGCAGCTCGCCCACGTCGTTGCATTCGACCAGGGTCACCCACTCGAGGTTGTCGGGCATGTCGCACGATAACAGCACTCGCCCGTTCGGTCCCCGGGGCCGTCGCCTCGTCGCGCGCCGCCGCGGCCCTCGCCGCAAAACGACCTGACGTGGCGTCACAGGCCAATTGAACGCCGTACGCGGCCCTTCGAGCCTTGCTGCGCCCCGCCTGTGTCTGGCATCGTCGAGCCTGGGTATGTCGGCCGAACGAGACGCCGAGGAGCGGGCGACAGGGTCCCGCCTGGCCCGCCTCGTCGATCGCCTGATCCCACCGGCGCTGCACGCCGACCCCGACATTCAGCTGCGCAGCCGCGTGCTCGTCGTCGCCTCGTTCGGCCTCGGCGTGCTCACCCTCGCGATCCTCGTCGTCCGCGTCGTCACCGTCCCGCCGAGCCTCAGCGTGCTCCTCACGGCCGTGGTCGTCGCCGTGATGCTCACCCTGCCGCTCGTCCAGCGGGCCACGCGGTCGCACCGGATCGCCGGCGGGTTGCTGGTCGGCGTCTGCCTGGTCGTGCTGCCGACCCTCCACCTGCTGCGCGGCGTGTTCCCCGACGCCACCGTCGCGCTGTTCGCCGTCGTGCCGCTGATCGCCAGCTTCTTCGTCGGGCCCCGCGCCGGCTACGTCAGCGCCGCGATCCTCGCGGCCACGACCGTGGCCCTGCAGGCCGTGCTGGTCGCGCCGGAGGCCGCCCACGTCGTCCGCTTCTGGTCGACCTACGTCACCATCATCGCGGTCGCCCCGATCATGACCGCCGTGCTGGCCGCCGCCTACGAGCGCGGGCGGGCGCGCACGCAGAGCCGCCTCGCCGCCAGCAACCTCGCGCTCGCGGCGGCCAGCGCCCGGGCCGACGCCGCCAACCGCGGCAAGACCGACTTCCTGCGCCACATCAGCCACGAGCTGCGGACCCCGCTCAACGCGATCCTCGGCTACGGCGAGCTCGTGCTGGATCAGCTGCGCGACGAGGGCAACCCGATCGCCGCCGACGTGGAGAAAATCCGCGGCGCCAGCGAACAGCTGCTCGGCCTCATCAACGACATGCTCGACATCTCGCGGATCGAGGCCGGCGCGATCGACATCGTGTCCGCCGAGGTCGACCCGCACGCCCTGCTCCTGCAGGTCCGCGACACCGCGCTGCCGCTCGCCGCGGTCCGCCACAACACCCTCGTGCTCGACGTCCCCGACGCCCTGCCGCGCCTGTGGACCGACGAACAGCGCCTGCGGCAGATCCTGCTCAATCTGGTCAGCAACGCCTGCAAGTTCACCGATCGCGGCCGCGTGATCCTGTCCGCCGCGGCCACGGCCGAACACATGCGTCTCCGCGTACGCGACACCGGCGTCGGCCTGAGCCCCGAGGAGTGCGCGCGGATCTTCGAGCCGTTCGTCCAGGTCCACGAGTCGCTCGAGCGCCGGCGCCAGGGCTCCGGCCTCGGCCTCACGCTCAGCCGCGAGCTCGCCCTGCGCCTCGACGGCGACATCACCGTGACCAGCGAGCCGGGCCGCGGCTCCGAGTTCACGGTCGTGCTCCCGCTCCGCCCTCCGGCCCCGCGCCCGAGATGACTGCTCGCAGACCCGGTGATATACCCGCTCGGTGAAGCACTTACCCTCGCTGATGGCGATGACGTGCGGGGCGATCCTCGCGTGCGGCGACGCGGGCACCGACTCGGCGAGCGCGACCACCGGCCCCACGACGGTCCCCGATCCGACGACCCCGACGAGCACGCCGACGAGCGCCCCGACGAGCACCGACGCCATCACCGACGGCTCGGCCACCGGCGGCGCGACCACCAGCACGACCGCCTCGCCGACGACCACCACGCCGGACCCCACGACCACCGCGACCACCGCCGCGATCACGCTCACCGAAGCCGCGACCACCACCGGGACGAGCACGACGCCGGACGCGACCACGACCACGACCGGGACCACCGGCCCGGACCCGGACACCGGCACGACCGGCTGCGCCGACATGGGCGGCGGCAACGTCGAGTTCTCGTACATCTGGATCGCCAACAGCCCGCAGGGCACCGTCTCGAAGATCGAAACTCTGTCGGCCGCCAATTCTGGCGTTTACGGCAGAATTCAGGCGGTCGGGTAGCCTTCTCCTGACTTTCTCCAAGCGCGTTGATCGCGCGAACGCTCGAGGGACTCGATAGCGCTCGCGTCCTGGGCCTGGCGGGAGTGCAGGTACTTCTCCGTCGTCGCGATGCTCAGGTGGCCCATGAACTTCTGGACCGTCCGGAGCGACACGCCCGCGTCGAGGGCGTCGGTGGCGAAGGTGTGCCGCATCGTGTGGATGCCGCGCGGGATCTGGGCCTTCTCCCAGATCGGCTCGAACCACTCCAGGAGGGTCTGGTTCGTCTGGATGAACGTGCGCTTGTAGGACACGAACACGTGGCGGGCGACCCGCGGGAACGCCTCGAGCGCCTCACGGAGCCGGCGCGTCATCGGGATGCGCCGCACCTTCTTACCCTTGGGCGGGCCCTCCTGGCCGCTCCAGATCCGGTTCTGCACGACGAGCTCGTTGCGGCGGACGTCGATGTCCGTCCAGCGCAGGCCGATGATCTCGGAGTTGCGCAGGCCGCCGTCGACCCCGAGCAGGGCCGCCAGGTGGAACTTCGTGCCGAACTCCGCGGCCGTCTCGATGAGGGCCTCGCCCTCCTCGGCCGTGAGCACCGGCATCTCCTTCTCCTCGACCTTGATCCGCTTGACCTTCGGCGCCGCCTTGATCAGCTTCCACTCCACGGCGACGTTGAGCATCGTCGTGAGCTGGTCGCAGATCTTGTTGACGCTGCTGCCGGCCATCTTCGTCCGCTCCTTGCGGAGCTTCGCGTAGTGGGTGGGGTCGATCTTGTCGATCGTCAGGTCACCGAGCAGCGGCACGAGATCCGCGTCGATGCACTGCTGCCGTCCCTTGACTGTCGCGGGGCTGTGTTGGTTGGCGATGACGTACTCGTTCATCCACCGGACGGCGTAGTCCCGGAACAGCGGGACGGTCTCGGCGGCCTTCTCCTCCTTGTCTTCGTCGGGCGTGGCAGTCGCGTGGCGGTCCGCGAGGAAGCTCTTGGCCTTCTCGCGGGCCCACCGCTCGGTAGCGAGCTTGGACGGCATGGGCGACCTCCATCGCCTCCGTACCTCCTTGCCGCTCACGAGCATGAACACGTCTGCCTCCCACTGGTCGGTGCCCCGGTAGGGGCGGACTTGGACCTTCGTAATCATCTGTACCTCGGGATTCGAGGCGACAGATGGGCCGCGCGCTCCTGCGCGTGGCCGGAGTCGAGCACAGTTTTCGCGCGGATGCAACAGCTCGCCGGGCCCGGCGCTGCCGTCATCGGTTACCGACACACGTCGGCCGTGCAAGTTGCGGGGATCTGGCCCCGCATCCATCCCATCGCGTCCTCCCATGCACCCACCTCCCATCCCGCATCATAGCGGTGATGACATTCGATCTGGTGAAGGTTCGGCGCCGAGATCAGCGGCGCCGGACTGCAGCGAGCGCGAGCAGTCCGAGACCGCCAGCGATGGCGACCTTGCGCGCCGTGGTGATCGGCTGCATGTCGACCTTGCCCTGCGCATCTGCGATCCCGCCCGCCCACTGCGCGCCCGGGTACAGCGCGGCGGTGAGCGTCCAGGGCTCCACGAACACGAGGAATAGATTGTCCGGCATGCCGGCGATCCGCCGGAGTTCCCGGAGAGCGGCCTGGGGATCCGCGACATACTCGAGGACGCACGAGACGAAGACGACGGCGGAGTCATCCGCGATCCCGTCGATCGGGCCTTTCGTCAGATCGGCCACCTTCGTCACGCTACACATCGGGCACCCGTTCATGTCGATGCACATATCGCCGCAGCCGTAGGCACGTAGGAGGCGGGTGTGCATGCCAGCGTCGGGATCGCCGACCACGACGAGCGGGCGCCCGAGCTCGGACGCGCGGCGAGCGGCGGCGTCGAAGATGCGGCGGCGGACCTCGAACCGGTGAAAGGCCATCCCGAGTTCGGCGAGCAGGGCGCCACCGAGGGCCAGGCGTGCGACGGTTCGAATGCTCATGGATGATGACTCCTACGACGCAGCAAGGCCGCCACCGCAAAACCCAGGGCCGCAGCAGCACTTCCCGCCGCAATGCCGAACGCGAGTCGCGGACCCCATGGAGACGGCGCTGGTGTCGGTGACGATCCGGACGACGGGGGGACGTCTGGCCGCGTGCTGCACTTCTCTGTCGGCGTTTTCAGCCATGCTTTCGCCAGGTGACAGGTGTCAGCAAGCCGGGCTGGGCTGTCTGAGTCCCCGCCCGAGATGAGCGATTGCCACGTCCAGGAGATCGAGCGCAGGGCGATCTGTGTGACGATCGCTTGCGATACGCGCATGGACGGGATCGCAGTCCGCAAGGCCGCGAAGTATTCGGGCCAGGTGGCGAACTTCGGCGTCACCCCCTGTGATGACAGGATCTCGAGCGCTCCGAAAGTTCGACCGTTGACCAGGCT
>Ga0209174_10003396_pt1 | contig 10080 bp, 15 predicted proteins | sample JI91814BDNA_FD_187505 | JGI IMG/M metagenome (GOLD analysis project Ga0209174, IMG submission 187505) | Wastewater effluent complex algal communities from Wisconsin, to seasonally profile nutrient transformation and Carbon sequestration -... | ecosystem: Engineered > WWTP > Effluent > Algae...
CTGACATGGGATAAGTTTCTTTGGAAGGAACGTTGGAGATTGTCTATTCGCTTCGTGGATTTGGTGTGTGGCGCGAATGGTATCGAATGTTTCCATCAATGAGAAACATTATCATAGGCCTACACAAATAAATAATGAAGACAATGGTCATGGTTGGGATCAATTAGTTCACCGCGAAAGAGACGAAAATCGCGAAAAAATTCTGGTCAAGACTCGATGAATATGTCTTCAGTAATCTTCAGCGGTATGAAGTCTGCAGAATTCAAGCTCTGACACGATCCAAATACAGATCATCGATCTCACCTTCTTGGTATGGACCATCGCCTTCACCATCAATCAGAGGCGAATCAAAAACGATCCAAACCAACGTGAGCCTTCGATTTGAGCTGTCGAAGGTACGGCTACATTTATGATACTGATCTACTATTTCGTTTGCCAAAGCCGGAAATGGACGAACAGTCCCGGTGCCGCCTGTTGGCCAAAAGGCATGTGGCATAATCTTGACTCGCGTGCCATTAGTCCATGTTTCTGCAGTCATTGTGGATTCTACTTGGGAAAGCTCGGCGGACTTCGGAGTTGAAATTTGCACCACAATGTCTGCAGTATTCGCCATAGTACGTTCTTTTCGAATCAATCGAGAGTGTTCGACGACAGAAAGGACAGCGTTGACACAGTAACACCACCGCGACTGGTACTAGAATTATCCCGAACCAAAAGAGAGCAGCAAAAGCCCTGGCAGTTTTCGGGCCAGGGTCAAGCGCAATCAACCCAAGAAGTCCCCCAATCGCAATAAGACCTGGGGTCACTATGGCGATGGTTCGGAATTGAATTTGTCTTGCGTTGTGTTCATGTCCAGTCATTGCAAGTTCTGCGAATTCGAAGTGAAGAGGGGCTAGCGAATCAACACTCGTCGGCGTGGTCCAACGGATCATTATGGGCTTACCACGCAATTCTGTGGCGCACCTTCGGATCATATTGACGCGCATTGTTAGAGATTCATGACCGGGAGGCAACAACAAAAGTATTGCCCAAAGCAAAATAGGATCGCCAGAAACGTGAGTCGAAGGCGGCCGTGATCATACTCATCGGAATTCCGAGGGATGCGGGTACTCAGCCTGCCCTGGGTGCCAGCGAAGAAATGGCTTTAGCCGTTTCTTCGCAAGTTATGGTGAGGCTAGTTCGGATATACCGCGAAAGAGACGAAAATCGCGAAAGAATTCCGGTCACGACTCGCTGAATGAGGATTGCCGTACGGTTAGTTCCTACTCCTACTCCTACTCGTGATCGTACTCCGCTTCGATTCGCATTACTGGGAGCCAGTTACTTTCCCCAGCATGATCTGCACCAGTGTTGATTAAGAATCGTTTTGAGTCATCCAGATTGCAGCGGCGGCGGTTGAAACCGCAGCATCGCATAGTCAGAATTCAAAAGAAAACGCCCGAGGTGAGCGAAATAGTGCGAACAAAAATAATTCGGTAGCGTAGCAAAAACGCCCGGTTGCCAGCGTGCATCTTTTCTAACTCTTAGGGCAAGATCGATGTCCGCGTGAGTTACAACGCAAGCCCCTTTCGGAAATGACTTGCGGTAGGAGTTGCCTGCATCCTCCCATGAATAAGGTGCATTAGGTCGATTAAGAGAAACAGATAAGTGGTCACAGTCGCGGATCGCCGCCACGAGTTCGTCGTGGTACTCTTCGTAAAGATTTCCATCGAGTAACCATCCAACCTGCATGTTAGGTTCCAATACGTATTGATGTCGTCAAAGTAAAGGACGTGGGCTATTTGTTTGTAGGAACTACTATTCTGTGATTTACACTGTTACAGAGTTGGATATGGCCCCCACAAGAGCCCAAGCACTTCCTATAACGTCTCTCGGGATCGGTGGTATCATCGACTCTCTCTGAATGTTGCCTAACGTCGCTCAGCGATTCGTTCTATGTCTCTAGGCCGCACTGCTTACCCACATTGGTTTTCGGTATGGATCAAGTAGCAGTTTGGGCAGTACTCATAAGTCACGACAACGTCTGGTCCATAGTCAGAATCGGACCAAAAATGGAATCCCTCAATCAAATCGCCGCGTATCACGGTCAAGAGTTTCATCGTTTGTCCATTGCATTCTGGGGTACGGCAAATGGTCCGAGGTGATCCTTGCATCAACCCTTCAAGAAAAGCAATTTTATCATGGGCGTCGAGCACACGATTTTCCGCCGCTGCCTGTTCCAGTTCCGCTTCCCAATCCGCGCCGGTTAAGTCCTCATTAAGATACTCTTCCATGGCAATTGGTTCAGACAACGCAACCGGGTAGCAAGGAAATGACTCGGGATAATTTTCAAATGGGAAATTGTCCGCCGCTTTTCTATCTGGTTGCTTGACGATCTCGATCGCACGTTCCCCGACCACTCGGTACGAGATTCGGCTTCCGTCGTAGGCAAAAGGATGAAAGAGAGGAAGCTCGCGTATTCCTGGCTGAGAAAACGGAATACTGGGATCCGATAAATCCAGGGTCATGATTAGATGTATCGGCTTTGTACCCCCGGCAGGAACCCTCCCTGACCATGCCGACAGCCCACCCACTCGGTGTTTATACTTCGACACCACACCGACCATCATCGAAACACAAGAGAGCCCATTTGTCGTGTTCCAAAGCCTTGACATAGATCATTCCGTAAAAGGTGTTTGCGCTTTCAAATTGTGTTGACAGAATGGATGAGCGGTGGGGCTGTCCCTAGAGATTTGTGTCTTCGATTTTGTGTCAGTTAGGCGGGCCAGGTATCTTGGTTTTCACCGCGCCGTTTAGTATCCAAGCCATTGCGACCAAAGCCAACCTGCCGGAACCTTTTCTGCTCTTAAAAGTAGCAGCGAGGTGGCAATGGGGCTCCTTTTTAACCGGTTGCATACGTGCCTGCCCTAGTGTCGTTTTCTCAATTCAGAATGGCTTGGCAACAGCATCAAAGCTGCATCCAAGAAATCGCAGTGTACAACCTGGAAATACTCATTTCGAGTATGTAGGAAATGAAATGTCATTTATGTCCGACGTAGGTAGTCCAGTATGGAACCACGAAAGGCACGAAAAACGCGAAAAAGGCAGATTGTCATTCAATCGACTGGCTAGGTGAATGTCACCTTATTAAAACGAGCCGCCGACTCACTGGATTCAGTAGTCGCGGAAAAACGCTCAGACGTTGCAAAGACGAAGTCTCGACGTAATCCGCAGAATGGTAGAAGATAATCTCATTCGCCTTCAGAATTTGAAGCGTTATCCTCATCGGTCAAATCGACCTGTGTGATCTCTGTTTCGCTATGGGGACGATAGGGATAGAGCGTAATGCGAATCGATGCTCCATGCTCTACAATTCTACGGAGTGTTGCGTGGGATATGGCCTGTTGAACAGACGGCGGTTCAGCACCGCAGTCATAGCCGATGTTAAATTCAAATTTTGTGCATTGTTGAAGGACTTGGGTTGCGGCTGGGGAAAGTTGATCCAAAGCATCCAAGAGAGTTTTGATATTCGACTCCGGTTCGTCGGCATTGCACGCCTCGAACATGGCATACCATGTTCTATCGTCCCACTGTGTCGCATGCCCAAATAAACCACGCTGGACCATTTCTGCTCTGAGGTCCTCCAATGAGCAAGCTGCCACAAGGTCCAGGTCGGTATTTAGGTATTCGATCTGCGGTTTGGAATTCAATGCTCAAGTTCCTCGAAAATTGTCGATGAAAGTTTTGACTAGCATGTCAACGGAATTCGTGTAATCATGTGGCACGGATGGTGCATGTGACCTAGTTGCACTGCTTCATCAGAGAATCGGTCGGTCGCTTTCTGGTCCACAATGACGGCGAAGCTGATGGTCAACACATGTCCGTACAGTACCGCATACTGCGAATTCGTTTCTTGAATGATGGACGTTAACTCGGATTCGGTCATTTTAGCTCGCCATATCCTAATTTCTACCTCAGTCACCTTAAGTCGCAAGTGATGGCCGGGCTAGCTTTTTGCGCAGCTCAAAATGAAATGCACCGCCGTCGAAGACGTACAGATGTACGTGTCGTGGCTTTTACTAAACAGGCTCCACAATTCATCATGAAAGGCACAAAATACGAAAGCCTCAGCGATTCTAAGGCTGCGTTAAACCCAGTACTTTAATCATCGTTACGCCACTGGTCCAATGAGTCGATTTGTCGCTCAGTGCGTTCGAGGTACGCTTGCTCTTCTGCATCTGACGCGACCTTAAGCCCAGGTAAAATGGTGACGCCAGTTAAACCGATCAGTAACACCATCACCATGGTTAGTGGATACAGTGGATTTGCCATGGCAAGTGTCCAAATATCTTTGGATTGCATGGATAGAAACACGATCCAACCAGTGTATACCATCAGCAATAGGAAAGAGAACTGCCGTATGGAAAAGATCGGAAACCTGCGACGAAGGGCAAACACGATTGATCCGTACCAGACGAAGTACCAAAGCAAAAGCAATCCGCCAAACAAAACGGCTCGAATAGCAACCGACTGTGATATGTCGAACTGAGTGAAAACGGCAACAACAGGATTGAAGATCAAAAAACGCAAACAAAAAAGTGCAACTGGCACTCCGAGGACGAAATGTGTTGCATAAAGAATTCGGGTCAGATCAAAGATACTCATACACTCACTGATCAGCGGTCCGCATTACGGAAGAAAAGAATAGGCTTAGATGTTTAGAACATGCTGGTCACCGCAGCTTCCATGCATAAGATATTTCGCTTACTTGTTTTGCTCCAGCAGCCGGCCATTGTTGATGAACCGCGAAAATCACGAAAATCGCGAAAGCCTCCGCGATGCGAGTCTCTCAATACTACCACATACTACAACGAACGGGCCTCATCTTCCAGAAATGGTCCATTGCGATCGGGACTGCGCGTTGAGATTAGTGGCGATAAGTTTTCTCCACTCTTCTTCCGAACGCAGGAAAGAAAACACTCATGGGCGCTCAACTACACTCGTCAGTAACCTCAGTAATCGGCCGTTTCTTCGCTCTCAATTTGGTTTGGTCCTGGCTCGATATTCTTGCGCTTCGGCCTTCAGTTGCTGTGTTTCCTGCTGAAGCAACGGTAGCTCATCGACAGATTGTGGTAGGTTCCCATTTCCAATTCCATAGCCCTCGTCTCTTCAAGAGTTCTTGCCTATTCCACTGCGACTGGGAGCTACCCGATCCTATCGCTCACCTTGATGTTTGGCTTAAACGCCGGATTCGAATGTGTTTCTGGAGACCGTGGCGATATCCACGCACCAAGATCAAACATCTGGTTGCGCTGGGCGTTACTCTCGATATGGCGGTCAAGCACGCGATCAGTCGCAAGAAATATTGGCGGATGTCTGGAACACCCGCACTACGCTTTGCGATGACTAACGAGTGGCTCTGTGTTAGCTCACTCGAGGCAACAAGGCTTGGTGTCATTAAAGCAATTCTGGTACGAGGCTTCTTTTCGCGGAACCGCACTGTCTTGTTAGGGGCAAAGGCGGCCTCGAATGCTAGGTGGTGTGGGGGGCCGTCGTCAGCAATGGCGGCGGTTACCCGATTACGGTATGTTTTTTATGAAGCGCGTGCAGTCCTCAATTCAACGGAACTCTCGTAAATCGCCAATTCCTCGTGAATTCGAGCAATTAACTTATGTATTCCCGCTTTTGTAAATCCTTTTGAGCCAGGGGGATTGGTACCCTGCAAGTCTCGGAGTCGTACTTCAAGATCTTGCAGTTCCTTTTGCGCTTTGGCGTATTCTTGCTCGTTTTCTATCACAATTTGATTTCCACAAGACCTTTTTTTATGTCGCCAGATTCACGTGTCATTGAAAAGAATTCTACCCACTGATTCCAGTCACGGGAATCTTCTGCGGCAAATAAATCATCAGGTTCGCGTGTTACAAGGAGTGACTCGAGTTCAAGTGCATCCTGAAGCCCGCGGTTAACCTGATCACGAAAGTCTTCCGATAGTAGGATTACCGCATCGATATCATTGGGATTTGGCTTGGATGTGATAAAACTCCCGTCAATAAAGAACCGCTGGGCATTCGTCGATCTGGCAAGTCCGAGCCAGCGTTTCAGCCGAACAGCAAGCCTTTTGCGCTGGGTGGATACCTCCCCAAATCGGGCCAGAACGTCAAACTCTGACGCGATGTGTATTCCTTCCGGGAGATAGCCATCGTCTCGAAATTCTGGGATCATCATGTTGCCTGGCATACCGACTAACTTGTAGGGTGAAAGTCCCCTGTACGAGAACGAACTCCCGCAAGGAAAGGCATTATACCAACAGTAAATCTGCGGGAAAACAAGTACTAGATGAGGGCAATTGCGGAATGGCGATCAGCCCGGGGCTGCGAATACCTGGGTTTCACTTTTGTTGGTAAACGTTTGACGATTAAGGTATCGCCGAAGAAACTGATCACCTTCAAGCAACGCATCAAAGAACTCACCGGACGTAGTCGTGGGATCTCGATGGCGCGTCGTTTGACCGATCTCGCTCGTTATGTGCGTGGTTGGGTAGGTTACTTCGGTCTAGCTCGTCAGTTTGAGGATATTGCCAACCTTGATGGTTGGCTTAAACGCCGGATTCGGATGTGTTACTGGAAACAGTGGCGTTATCCACGCACCAAGATCAAACATCTGGTTGCGCTGGGCGTTACTCTCGATATGGCGGTCAAGCACGCGATCAGTCGCAAGAAATATTGGCGGATGTCTGGTACTCCAGCACTACGCTTTGCGATGACTAACGAGTGGCTCTGTGTTAGCTCACTCAGGGCAACAGGGCTTGGTGTCATTAAAGCAACTCTGGTACGAGGCTTCTCTTCGCGGAACCGCACTGTATTGTTGGGGGCAAAGGCGGACCCGCATGCTAGGTGGTGTGGGGGCTGCCGTCAGCAATGGCGGCGGCTACCCGATTTACGGCTTATCTTAACGTAGGCAAAAAGATTGGAGCCCACTCATCCATTCTCTACCGAGTCCTGTAATTCTGAAAGCAAGTCCTCGAATTCTTCCGCACCGACGGCAGAAATGTCTTCCGGCAAAAGCCACATTGACATCGAATCCAAGTGTGCAATTAATGCCTCGCTCACGCCGTCGTCAAGTTTCTTTTTTGACCATGGAGCATAAGCAGGTATCTGGAGTAACGGTACGTCGTGGGCACGCGATTGCATATCAAGCGAACGTCTCGCGATTTCACGATCACTGTCGCTCATGGTCTTTGCACTCCTCTCGAAGCCGTAACTTATAATTATTGCGGTCTGGGTTCCGACAATAAATCCGGAACACGCTTACCCAGCTCGATATCCTTGGATTATTTCATGTTCTTCGCCTTGTGTCGAGAAAATTATTGTCGGAATTGCGTTCCGACAGTAGGCCGTTATTGCCGAATAGCAACTTGAACCAAGCCAACCTTTGACTGCAACTTCGATTTGCTGGCCAGGTCGAATCTCTTCAACAAACTGCAGTCTTTCTTCGCTGGTCTTTAGAATCGCTTGCTAAATAGATCGCGAATTACTTTACCTAGCCCTACAGTAACTTGCGAAAAAACGACTAAAGCCACTTTGTCGCCAAAGTCTCGACACTGCAGAAGATCTCCTTCCGTTTCGAAGACGGGCAGAGGCAAAAAAATTTAGGGCAAAAAAAGAAGACCGATCGCGGCACCTCTTCCTTTTTTTGCCCCCTATTTTTCTGCCTACCCAATCACCGCCGCGGACAATAAAGTCTCATGCGATGGTTGCTTCTACCTCGTATTCCTAACGCGCCGTTGCCCCACCGCGATTCAAAGACCAGAACGATCACGAGGGCTGCGCACTCGTCCTGTTAAGAACGCAACATCTAATCCTTCATTTGTTATGTGCTTTTCTTGGAGCGGAGTAAAACATCAAAGTGGTCCGCCAGTTCTTGGATTGGAGACGCCCCATCAAAGTATTTTGAATCATGGCCCATCATTTCTATGAATCCGACTTTCGTTTCGACATCGTATTCGCCGAGCGCCTCATCAAGGAATAAATATCCAATCTGGCCGAATTCAGTCTTACGATCGTCACAGTGGCCCGGAAGGAACAGAAGTATTCCTATCTTCTGGGGATCAGCATCTTTGCACAATCGGTAGCAAACATCGTCGGCGTTGATTGTCAGATCGGCGTATTCAATGTTGCTTATAACTGATCGTCTCGGTCGAAATGCCGTTACGCGGAATCGTTGGAGTTTGGGACGGGCGTCGTACAGCCGACTAACGGCAGGAAACGCACGTTTGATCCCTGCGGCGCTGATAACGAATTCGCGTGTGCCGTCGCATTCACGTCCAAATTCGAACGTGAGGTCCTCGTCCACTTTGGAAAGCGCGGCATTGAGTCGATCGAATGTGGTTTCTTGGTCGCGCTCGAAGTGAAAAAGGGCGTCTTCGTGCTGCTGAAACCAACGCCAGAATTCTGTTTCAGGGGGCATGGGATTTGTGGCTCATAACGCCCCCGATGACCGAGCGGGGACCAGTAAATTTTCCATCAGGAAGCGGCCGATCCCCCGCTTCGATCCATCGGATGGGTACGCCCGGCATACCGACTATCTTGTAGGGTGAACGCAACATCTAATCCTTCATTTGTTCTGCCAGCTTTCGTGCTCGGATTGACGGGGCGATCACGATTGTAGCACACCAACAAAGCAGGAACGTGGGGAGCACTAAGATATACGAAAGCTCGGGTGTTGACATAGCGTCAGAGTTCGACGGATACATGTCAAGGCCGCTGCGTCCCGAATCATTCCAAGCAAGCCATTGATCGAGCTTTCCTGTGTTTAGCACTGTAGCTATGGTGATGAAGATCAAAATTGGATGCCACCAGAGTCGGATGTCGCAACGTATTGCGAGAAAACAGATGGCGAAGGAAAGTAGTCCACAAAAAGTCGGCCACGTTGCGATCGCGAATACATAATAGAAGTTGTCCGAGTCACCCCATGTGATCGTATTGACACGGGACGCAATCAGCCGAAACGGTAGGTAGAGTAGGCCGCTGAGAATGGTCGGTACGGCTGCAGCAAACAGAATCGAGTGACGAAATTCGAGGCGGCGCGGTGCCTCCGTCGCACGGTGCGTTTCCGGCGATGTGTAAGGATTAGATTTCATGGCCGAAGCATCTCCAAAGCCGAACGACCGCAGTCAAGCGGTTGCAGCGAGTAATGCTCACCACCAGGAAACGGTCGATCCGCGACTGAGGTGGAGTCTTTTGTTCGTCACGGCTTTGGAGCATCGAGCAAACGCCTCAATTACCGAAGATCAGAATCTGGGAACTCATGTTCGAGCCATTTATCACGGTACCCATTGTGACCATGTTCAGCAAGTAACCGTTGGCATCCATCGTAAACAGCCCCGGCAAATGTTCGCAATCTGCATTTGACATCGAATATCGGTTTGCCTTCCGAGTCTGGTTTGTTGGACCATAAATCGCTGAATTCCAATATTAAGAGGCGAATCATGTCATTGTCGATGCGGAATATTCGCCAGCGGTATTCGCCAGGTTCCTCATCGAATGATGCAGTTGCTTCGGAAACTCCATTAAGTATGCGGCACACAGCTGAGATGAGACTGCGAAGCGCGTCTGATAAATAGGATGCAGTTACCGTCACATGAAACTCGTCGACGATGAGTGTGCACTCCGACAAGCCTACCCCGGTAAGTTGATAGCGGAACTCAAGGCTCAAGTGATGCCTACGAACAGTGGTATTGTCGAAGCGAAGTTGGAGGAAGCAAAGCAAGAAGTCAATCCAATGATTATCAAGGAACCTGTGATCAAAGAGTAAAACCGCGGCGAGTGTCCGTTGCGAATTGGGAATCTATGCTTGCAGTCATCGCATTTCATCGCAGCCACCAATCGACAGAGAGCGCCCTCGTTCATCGAGTGGCGGCGATTGAAGTTTCCAAAAGTCGCAGCAGTCGATCCGCCATCTCGATGCAATAGATGGGGTACGCCCGGCATGGGCATAGGTTAATGGGGTTTAAGTCCCCTGTGCGAGATAGGAATCTCTAGGAGATCAGTATACCAAATGACCACTTCAAGGGAACAAGCACGAGGTGAAGGCAACTGCGGA
>Ga0209174_10003402_pt1 | contig 10069 bp, 7 predicted proteins | sample JI91814BDNA_FD_187505 | JGI IMG/M metagenome (GOLD analysis project Ga0209174, IMG submission 187505) | Wastewater effluent complex algal communities from Wisconsin, to seasonally profile nutrient transformation and Carbon sequestration -... | ecosystem: Engineered > WWTP > Effluent > Algae...
GGGGAAACTCATGGTCGGAGCATGGAAGCCATAATCAATCAAACGCTTGGCCACATCTTCTGCTTCGATCTCGGCAGATTTTTTAAAGGGACGCAGGTCCACAATAAATTCATGCGCACACTGACCGTTATCATTGGTATATAAAATATCGTAGGCACCATCTAATCTGGCACGCATATAATTCGCATTCAGGATCGCATATTCAGTCGCTGCTTTTACGCCTCTGGCACCCAGCATCCGGATATACCCATAACTGATGAGCAGGATGCTGGCAGAACCATAAGGGGCTGCACTCACGGCATTGCTTGTTCCATTCTCCACATGTCCGGGTAAATGTTTGGCAAGATGTGCTTTCACACAAATGGGGCCCATGCCGGGACCACCACCACCATGCGGGATAGCAAATGTTTTATGCAAGTTCAGGTGACAAACATCCGCACCAATTAATCCGGGTGCCGTCAATCCTACCTGTGCATTCATATTCGCGCCATCCATGTAAACCTGTCCGCCATGCTGGTGGATGATATCGGTGATTTCTTTTACCGTTTCTTCATACACCCCATAAGTACTGGGATAGGTGATCATGATACCGGAGAGTTCATTGCTATACTGTGCCGCTTTGGCTTTCAGGTCTTCCACATCAATGTATCCGTTCTCCAATGCTTTTACAACGACTACTTTCATTCCTGCCATGACCGCACTGGCCGGATTGGTACCATGTGCCGAGATCGGAATCAGCATTACTGTGCGGTGATGATCACCATTGACTTCATGATAAGCGCGGATGGTTAACAGTCCGGCATATTCACCCTGAGCGCCACTGTTAGGCTGCAGACTACAGGCGTCAAATGCTGTGATCTTGCAGAGGTATTTGCTGAGTTCTTCGGCCATAAAATGATATCCTCCTGCCTGATCAACCGGTGCAAAAGGATGGATCCTGCTCCAGTGTGCCCAGCTCAAAGGCATCATCTCGGTGGCTGCATTCAGTTTCATGGTGCAGCTGCCCAATGAGATCATGGAAGTATTCAGCGAAAGATCTTTGTTCTCCAGCTGCTTGATATAACGCATCATCTGGCTTTCGCTATGATGGGTATTGAATACCGGGTGGGTCAGGAATGCAGAAGTCCGGCTCAGTTGTGAGGGAATATGTTGCAGCATTTCACTCTGATAAATATCAAATGCCACCGGATCCTTATCATTTTCAAAACAATTGATGAGGTCATAGAGATCGGCCACATCAGTTGTTTCGTCAATGGAAATACCGATCAGGTTGCTGCCGATATAACGAAGATTGATTTGCTGACGTTCGGCCTTGCTGCGGATAGCTGCCTGGTCCTGTACCTTAATGACAATCGTATCAAAGAAATGATCCGAGAGGAGAGCGAATCCTCTTTCCAGAATAGCCGCTGCTACGGTTTGTGTATATAGTGCAATCCTTTTTGCAATATTTTTTAATCCATCTGGTCCATGGTAAACCGCATACATCGCTGCCATATTTGCCAGTAAGGCTTGCGCTGTACAAATATTAGAAGTGGCTTTTTCTCTCTTGATATGTTGTTCCCTTGTTTGCAGGGCCATTCTTAATGCACGGTTGCCCTGCGCATCAATGCTTATACCAATGATCCGTCCGGGAATGCTTCTTTTGAATTCATCCTTTGTAGACATAAAAGCAGCATGCGGTCCGCCATATCCCAGCGGTACGCCAAAGCGCTGGGCAGAACCTACGGCTACATCCGCACCCAGTTCACCGGGAGGCGTCAGCAGGGTCAGTGCCAGCAAGTCGGTGGCCATTACCACATAACCACCCGCAGCATGTACTTTATCAATAAAGCTGCGATAGTCCTGTATAGATCCTTTATCATTCGGGTATTGTACAATTGCACCGAAATAAGTGGAGTCAATTGTTGCTGTTTGATAATCGCCTTCTACTAATTCAATCTGCACCGGAACGGCCCTGGTAAGCAACACATCTTTTGTTTGCGGAAACAGTTCTTTGTCTACAAAAAACTTTGGCCTTTCAATATTGTCCTGCTTATTCAGCGTATTAAAGAACATCGTCATGGCTTCTGCAGCTGCAGTCGCTTCATCCAGCAGGGAGGCATTGGCAATACTGAGACCGGTGAGGTCACTGACCATGGTTTGAAAATTCAGCAGGCTTTCCAGACGGCCCTGTGAAATCTCGGCCTGGTAAGGCGTGTACTGGGTGTACCATCCCGGGTTTTCAAAAATATTCCGGAGAATCACGGAAGGGGTAATGGTATCATAATAACCCTGACCGATATAGGTGCTGAAAACTTTATTACGAAGAGAGATATCCTTGATATGCCGCAGGTATTCATGTTCACTCATAGCAGCTGGGATATCCAGTTCTTCCTGCATCCGGATGGTAGCAGGGACTGTCTGACTGATCAGTTCTTCCAGGCTTTTCACCCCGATTTTTTTCAGCATGCGATTGCTGTCGGCTTCATGCGGACCAATATGACGGGCAAAAAATTCGTTGGATTGTTGTTCAAGAAGATTCATAAATGAAAGAATTCTGTTTTGTCAAAAAAACATATGGATCAGATGGTCAGAAAGATCGGGCGGAGCATCGGATCAAACAGGTCAGCAGGGCTGGAGGCGATACTGCTGCTGTTTGGAACTTCAAGACTGCCAGGAACGTAGGTGACTATCTTTTAGCGCTGCAAAGTTACGAGCAATACAGGATAAATCAGACTGGTTGTTCAAGCTGGGGATAAGCCGTGCACTGTTTGTTCAAACCTTTTACAGGCTTGCATCCTGTCCTGCCTGTGCTTTTTCAGATTTCCGGAGTTCGGCACTGGTTTGGCTGCTGCCATCATGGCTCCAGCCGGGTGGCCCAAACAGGTATTGCCAGCGTTGCCGGAAACTGAGGCCTTTTTTTCCCAGGTCATGACCGATACTTTTCCATTCATGAACCAGGATATGCAGCGGGTCTTCTTTCGTGAGTGGCTTGGTCAATCCATAGCGGATGGGCTGGTATTCAGCAGCCGGTAATTCCGGCTGAAAAGTGCCGAATAATTTGTCCCAGATAATCAGGAACATCCCCATGTTTTTATCCAGGTACTTGCTATTGGAGCCATGGTGCACCCGGTGATGGGAGGGGGTAACCAGAAAATATTCCAGGAAGCCCAGTTTGCCGATTTTCTCGGTATGTACCAGGATCCCCCAGGTTTGGGTAGCAGCATAAACAAAGGCAATATCAATAGGCTGGAAGCCGAGCAGGGCAATCGGGATAAAATATAGAAAACGATATAAAGGTTCCATTACCGAAGACCGGAAGCCAACGGTGAGGTTGAATTTAGAAGAAGAATGATGGGTGACATGGGTGGCCCAGAACAAACGGCAATAATGATCTACCCGGTGCAGCCAGTAATACATGAAATCTTCAAACACAAATAAAACGATCCAGTACAACCAGGGATTGGCAATTGGATCCGTCAGCCGATGCGTATAAAAGAAACTGAGTACGATGCCAATGGAAACCGCCCGGAATAAAAGATCCAGTCCTCCATTGAGTATCATAAAATAAATATTCTGTGCCGTATCCTTCAGACTATAACTATCCTGTTTCCGCAGTTTGCTGATAAAAATCTCGACACCTATTACGATCAGGTAAAGAGGGGTGGTGATCAGTATCAGAAGTTGTTCCCTGGCGGTTGTGCCCATGGGGGCAAATGTAGGGAACAGTTGGCAGTCAACAGTCGGCAGTCTTCAGTCGGCAGTCAACAGTCGACAGTCAGCAGTCGTCAGTCAGCAGTCGTCAGTCAGCAGTCGTCAGTCAGCAGTCGACAGTCAGCAGTCGTCAGTCAGCAGTCGTCAGTCAGCAGTCAGCAGTCGTCAGTCAGTCAGTCTATCAGTCTGTCAGTCTATCAGTCTCTTAATAGGGAGCGTTTGTTGAACAAAAGAAAGGCTCCCCAAATAAGAGCAGACGAACAAATGATATCAGAATGATGAAATAACAGCCAACCCCCACTAGCCGAACCCTACTCGCCACTAGCCACTAGCCACTCGCCACCCCCAGCCCCTAAAGGGGAGGAGAGAAGTCGGAAGAAAAGTCGTTAGTCGATAGTCGTGAGTCAAGGGTCAAGAGTGAATAGTTGATAATCGGAAACCCAATATCTAATTCCTAATAACTAATATCTTAATATCCCAACCCCCACTAGCCGAACCCCACTAGCCACTCCCCACTCGCCATTCCCTTCTTCCGTACTTTCCGACTTCCGGACTATATTGCATCCATGTCCAAAGACCTCCTCACCAACTGGCAAAAAAAATCAGGCGAACGCCAGAAAGAGTATAAAAAATTCCTTCACCGGGCCAATAAGAACCAGGTGCTGAAACAATTGCCAGCCCTGAATGAAGAGGCATTTGAAAAAATTGATTGTCTGCAATGTGCCAATTGCTGCAAAAATTATTCTCCCCGATTTACGCCGCCCGATATCAAGCGAATCAGCAAGTACCTGGGGATGAAGGAAGGCGATTTCAGGGATGCCTACCTGCGGGTGGATGAGGATGGCGATAATGTAATGAAAGAAATGCCCTGCTCATTTCTGGGAGCTGATAATTACTGCAGCATTTATGAAGTAAGACCTACGGACTGTGCCCGCTTCCCTTATATGGATGATGATTTCATGCTTAAAAGACAGCCTCTTGCCCTGAAGAATTCCAGTTTCTGTCCCATTACTTATTTCGTGATTGAACGCCTGATTGTGGCATTGAAATAATACCGCAGCATCGCTTTGCTGAACAGGGATTGCTGTGCGAACAGGCACGACAAAATGGATTTATTTTGTGCAAAATGTCGTATATTCGCTCATGACCAAGCCGGTTAAAAAATCGATCAGGGCAGTAAAAAGCAAAGCCAGTGTTGTTGTGGAAGAGGCCCTGCCTTTGTATACACCCCTTCGTACCATTCTGGGCGGGCATCAGGCATCGGTTTCATCTCCTTCCGGTGAATATGATCTGATTGCGTTAACAAGGGATGGGGTTAAAAAATCTTCTTTAAAATCATTAGCTGCCTACCTCGGTATTTCCATGGAGCAGCTAAGTGGCTTGCTGCATTCTTCTTACCGGAATATCCAGCGTAAGCCCGATCATTCTCTTCTTGATTCCCTGAAATCTGAAAAAGTACTGGAGCTGGCCGCATTTGTGCAAAGAGGGATCCAGGTCATTGGTACCAAAGCAGGTTTTACCCAATGGTTGCAAACCCCATTACCTGCCCTTCGAAATCAAACCCCTCTTCATTTCCTCGATACCAGCTTTGGCATTCAGTTGTTGCTGCGTACACTGGGTCGCCTGGAACAGGGGGTTTATTCCTGAATGAACCTGTTTTTAAATGGAAGTTTACCGGATAGCACAGGAAAAATACGCCACCGATCTCAGTGGTAACGGAGCAAGGCTTTACGGAGGCCGCTGGAACAGTGAGGGAGTCTTTGCCCTTTACACTTCTTCTTCCCGCTCATTGGCATTGCTGGAAACACTGGCACATACCAGTGCGGCTTTACTGGAGGTTAAGACCTACTTACTGGTTACTTTATCCATTCCAGCTTCCCTCAAACCGGAGATCATTGCATTGGATAAACTCCCCAAAGGCTGGGACAGCCGCGATCAGTTGACCGGCACACAAAGAGCCGGTGATCTTTTTCTGCAAAAACAAAAAAGTCTCCTGCTGGCTGTACCCAGTGTGTTGATGCCTGAAGAATGGAATTATGTATTGAACCCCTTACATCCGGATATGCGTAAGCTGAAGATTACACATCAGCGAAGGATGCGTTTTGATAAACGGGCCATTGGTCATCTCTGAGGCATCGCCCGTTTTGTTTACCTGATAAAAAATTATTTAGCGTGAAGCTCGTCCCAGGCGGCTTCGAGCGGACGGGAAGCACCATCGCCCTTCCATTCATCAGAGCCGGGGATTGATTTATTTTTGAGAAATTCTTCTTTCGTCTTACCGGCTTTGATTTCTGCTTCGGTAAACTTCAGCACATTGCCGAGATATTCCTGGAATTTTTTAATATCATCAGCGGTGCCGGTTACTTTATAACCTGTTCCGGCATGACCGAATATATACTGCGTATCCTTATCAAATTTTTGCAGGGCTTTGTCCAGCACCTGTATCCAGCTTTTGATATTGGCACCTGCACCACGATCCACATAAGGATGTCGGCGGTTAAAAACCAGATCGCCGCAATGCACGATATTGGCTCTTTCAAAATGGACAAAACTGTCACCATTGGTATGACCGGCACCAAAATAATAGAGGCAGATCTTTTCCTTTCCGACTTTTTGGCACCATACATTGGTATAGGTCTGGTCAGGGTATAATTGTTTGTCCTCCGATTTATTTTTAATAGCTCCGGCTTCCTGGTTCTTTTTAGAATTCTCATGGGCCAGTACATGTTCTACCAATCCTTTAAAAGAAATATTCCCACCGCTATGATCTCCATGGTGGTGGGTATTGATCAGTACCTTAAAAGGCTTCTCCGATTTTTTCTTCAGCTCGGCAATCAGGTGATTCGACTGATCCGGAAACTGTGAATCCACCACAGCAATCCCTTTTTTATTCAGCAGAAAAGCAATCGTACCGCCTCTCTCTTCAAAAATCCCCACATCATTCCGCAGCATTGTAATCTTCCAGGGATCTTCTACAAAGGCCGATAATATTTTTTGCTGCGCTAAAGTCAGTGCACCGATTGTAAGGGCGGTATTCCTGATAAAATGACGACGCTCCATAGTAGAAATATTGATGATAGGTTTTTGTTTCAGTCAGGCTCTTTAAAGATAGAATGATTTTTTTAATCGGGCGATGTTGAGAGGTTGAGGGGTTGAGATGTTGAGGAGTTGAGAAGTTGAGGGGTTGAGGAGTTGAGAGGTTGAGAAGTTGAGGGGTTGAGAAGTTGAGGGGTTGAGAAGTTGAGATGTTGAGAGGTTGGGAAGTTGAGGAGTTGAGAGGTTGAGATGTTGAGAGGTTGGGAAGTTGAGGAGTTGAGAAGGTTCCCGGCATCTCCTGCGTCTGTTCTTTTCAATTACCGCTTCCGGTTTCGATACTGACAGACTGATAAACTGACAGACTGATAGACTGCCGACTGAAGACTGTCGACTGAAGACTGTCGACTGATGACTGATGACTAATATTCAAACTTCCTCAATCCCGGCGCCCTGAACCAGGTCAGTACCGCCACCAGCAGGGTCATACAGCCGCCGAATATTACAGAAGGAACCGTACCCATCGCCTTCGCCATAAAGCCGCTTTCAAATTGTCCGAGTTCATTGCTGCTATTGATAAACATAGAATTCACACTGCTCACCCGGCCCCGCATGTCATCGGGAGTGGTGAGTTGTAATATAGTGCCGCGAATGATCACACTGATACCATCCAGCATACCGGCCAGCATCAGGGCGATAAAGGAAACCCAGTACCAGGTGGATAAACCAAAGAGAATGATACAGAGTCCGAAACCACCTACCACAAACAATAATCGGTAGCCCTGTTTTTTCTTCATGGGCCAGATCGTGAGGATCGTGATCATGATCACGGAGCCGATATCCATGGCGGCATTCAGCCAGCCGAAACCAATCGGACCTACTTTTAAAATCTTTTCTGCAAATTCAGGTATCAGGGCGACGGCTCCGCCAAACAGCACAGCAAATAAATCCAGCGAAATGGCGCCCAACATGATTTTATTATTGAACACAAAACGCAATCCATCTTTCACACTATCCCATGCTTTGATATCTTTCTTGGTATTGACCACGGGTTTTTTGCTGATAAAAGAAATCAGGAAAGCCGCGATCAGCACATATCCCAGTACGATATAAAAAGTGATATGCACCCCAAACCAGGCAATAAAAAATCCGGCAGATGCATGTCCGGTAATGGAAGCGGCCAGCCAGGTGGAAGAACTGATATTGGCGGCAAAATGAAGAATCTCTCTCGGTACTAACTGGGCAAGGATCGCATTGGTGGAAGGACCAGTGAAAGCGCGAATGGCACCGGTGCAAAAAATCACCCCATAAAAAAACAGCGGTAATGATTGCAAAGAAATTTGTCGGGAGAACCAGGGAGAGGTAATCACGATCAAAGCAATCACACAAAGGGAATAAGTCATCACCCCCCGCAGTAACAATGTTCTCTTATCCGATTTATCAATCACATGTCCGGCATACAGGGCCAGTAAAAAAACGGGAACAAATTCTGATAATCCCGCCAGTCCGATCGAAAAAGAATCCTGCGTGAGTTTGAATAACTGGTAAGCCGCCACTGTACCCAGCATTCGTAAGGCCATGATTAAAAAATACCGGGCAACAATAAAAATCCGGAATTCCCGGTGCTGTAAGGGTTGCAGTGAGCCGTGGGTGATGAGGGACATTGGGTCAAAGATAGAGGATTTGGCTAGTGGCTAGTGGCGAGGGGGGAATGGCTAGTGGGGTTTGGCGAGTGGGGTTGGGATATTAAGATATTAGTTATTAGGAATTAGATATTGGGTTTCCGATTATCGACTATTCACTCTTGACTCACGAATATCGACTAAAGACTAACGACTTTTCTTCCGACTTCTCTCCTCCCCTTTAGGGGCTGGGGGTGGCGAGTGGCTAGTGGCGAGTGGCTAGTGGGGAGTGGCTAGTGGGGGTTGGCTGTTATTTCATCATTCTGAAATCATTTGTTCGTCTGTTCTTATTTGTCGAGCCTTTCTTTTGTTCAACAAACGCTCCCTATTAAGAGACTGATAGACTGACAGACTGCCGACTGTTTCCTCTCGACTCAAGACTCTCGACTCCTGACTTTTCTCCCCTTTAGGGGCTGGGGGTGGCGAGTGGCTAGTGGGGAGTGGCGAGTGGGCGAATGGCTAGTGGGGGTTGGCTGTTATTTCATCATTCTGAAATCATTTGTTCGTCTGTTCTTATTTGGGGAGCCTTTCTTTTGTTCAACAAACGCTCCCTATTAAGAGACTGATAGACTGACAGACTGATTGACTGATGAACTGCTCTCTACGGCAGACTCACATAATGCTGCCCGTTCTCATAATCCTTATCCAATGCATCAAAAATCACCTGCAGGTGCGCTTCATTGTGCAGGAAATCGGCATTGCTGGCATCTACGAAAAGGGTTTTGATATTATGTTGCTTGATATAATGCGTATAGGTTTCCTGGATATTGAAGAGATAATCATCCGGGATATTCTGTTCGTAGGAGCGGTTTCTTTTTTTAATATTCACCTGCAGCTTCGATACCGGCGCATGCAGGTAAATCAGGATATCCGGTTGCACCAGTTGCTGGTGAATGATTTCAAATAAACGCTGGTATAACCTGAATTCATCTTCCGGTAAAGTGACTTTGGCAAAAAGCAGGCATTTGGTAAATAAATAATCAGTGATGGTCAGGTTCTGGAAAAGATCTTTCTGCTGAATCAGCTCTTTTTGTTGTTTGTATCTCTCCGCCATGAAAAACAATTCCACCGGAAACGCATATTGCTGCGGGTTCTCATAAAATTTGGAAAGAAAGGGATTGTCGGCGAATTCTTCCAGCACCAGGCGGGCATTGTAATGCTTGCTCAGCAGGTGAGCCAGGGTCGTCTTCCCCGCACCAATATTGCCTTCGACTGTGATGAAATGATACTTCATATCCGCTTATGTTTTGCCCCGCTGGGGCATCTTCCGAATGATCGTTTTTTTTCTACCGATGTTTTGCCCGCTGGGGCAATTGAAAGCGTTGATCCTTTTTTTCTACCGATGATTTGCCCCGCTGGGGCATCACAAAATGATCGTTTTTTTCTACCGATATTTTGCCCCGCTGGGCATCGAAGAACAAGCTCTTTCTAATCTTACAGCCACCCGGCAAGCTTACAGGTTCTCAATATCTCCCGCCTTCGCTAAGGCTTCGGCGGGCGATGCAATATCCTGATATCCCAATATCCAATACCTAATACCTAATAACTAATACCCTTTCCTGCACAAAATACTCCAATTGCCTCCCTCCGTAAAATATGCGCTTTTCACTGTGGAAAAAATCAGGAATACTTTTTTACCTCCAATGGATCAGGACACAGTT
>Ga0209174_10003403_pt1 | contig 10067 bp, 5 predicted proteins | sample JI91814BDNA_FD_187505 | JGI IMG/M metagenome (GOLD analysis project Ga0209174, IMG submission 187505) | Wastewater effluent complex algal communities from Wisconsin, to seasonally profile nutrient transformation and Carbon sequestration -... | ecosystem: Engineered > WWTP > Effluent > Algae...
GACTCAGGTAAGCCAAACTCAGCTCTTATTTTTTCTAAAGACATTTCAAACTTACCCATAGCCTGATATTTTTTGGCTAAGTGGTAAAAATCGAATGAGTAATCTTTTTTCAGACTGAGTACGATATCTTTTTTGTACTTTGTATATGGGTTTAATTTATCAAACTCTTTGAGCATCAAAAGTACTTCATCAGGAAAGCAAATAGACACTGCCCCATCTTCATATCTAGCACGAATAACCCAGTTACAATACGTTTTCCGCCCTTTCTCATCTAAGTAGCAAAAATATCGCTTAATCAGAGCTTTACTTGCTTCTTCTAGTGACTTATATGCTGAATGCGTTTTTATATTACAGTCCTGAGCAAAGCTTTCAGCCGTAATAGTTATGGCATCTTTTTCGGTAGCATTGATGGTTCTAGCAATTGGACTAGCAAGAATCAACATGCGTTTTTCATCAATACTCATACTTTTAAAACATTCTTGAATATTATTTTGCATTACTACCCATGACGGAGGGTATGTCTTTTTATTTTGTTCAATCATAAGTTAACTACAATGTATTTAAAGTACTTTGAATATAGAGTACTTTAAAAATACCATTTTGATCATAAATTAACTATTATTTTTGTACTTTTTTACAAAAAAGTACAATATATAGAAAGTACTTTTTGTCCTCCAAAAGTACTTTCTAAGTCCTCCAAAAGTACTTTTTAAAGTGCGATTTGTCCTCCAAAAGTACTTGGTTGTCCTCCAAAAGTACTTTTTTAAAGTTTGAAAGCCTTGCTATTATTGGTCTAGAAGGGTGTCTAAAAGCTTTTAAAAGCTTATTAAAAGAATAAAAAGAGAATCAAGGACAAAATCAAATACAAAATCAAAGGCTATGGCACTCGCTTTGCTCGTGTCGTTTCAAAAGCAAAATCAAAATCAAAAGCATTGATAATGCATTCGCTATGCTCATGCTTTTTTAAGAGCAAAAGCATCAGTACTCCGCTCGTAGACACTCGCTAACTTCTTGGGTCGATAAACGTATAGATATAACGCTGAAATCATTGCTACATCTGCGATTCATCAGATTTAAAAAGCAAAAGCAGTTTTTCAGAGGGGAAATAAGCGAATTTTCATTGTGTCACTCGTAGGCACTCGCTAAAACGCTCTCATTTGCGCTCTACTGAATTTTATTTATTTCAATTATACTTTTATGCATAAAACCCAAAACATGGCTAAAACCCCCGTTTTTTTGCGTTTAAATGGGGGTGTTAAGGTGAGTGGTCGTTGTTATTGTCGTTTTCTGGCTTTCTAGGCTCATTTTTAGGCTCATTTTCCAATTTTTGGTGTTTTAAAAATGCCAAATGGTCTTGTTCTCGTCTCTCTTGCTCATAGCGTTGTTCTTGTTGCTCTCGTTCTTTACGCAACTGCTGTTCTTTAGATTCACGATCTTTTCGGTCGTTTTCGAGCTGTATCGCTCTTTTTTGGGCAAACTCTTGCTGTACTACTACCTTAACTTGTTCTGTAAGATCTGCATTCATTTTTTGGGTTTTTAACTCTTCCATTTCTTTTGCATATAGTCGTTTTTGTTTTTCACCATTTTTAGGGCTAAAGTATTTATTTCCATAGTTATCTTCTTCAAATATATAACTATCTATGATCTCCAATCTTTGATCACGTACATATTCTTGATACTTAGTTTCTCTGCATGCTATTTCTGAAATTTGATGATCTATATTTGAAATTTGATCATTAAATTTTCGTTGTCTAACAGTGATGTCCGGTTCATCAAATTTTTCAAAAGACTTTTTAGGCTGGAGTAGCTGATTTTCTTTTATCCATTGATTTAACTGATTAGAATATCTGTCTTTTTTTTCTAGTTCACTAAGACTAGAGATATGCTTTTTGATATCTAGTTGAGTGTTGTATTGGTTGATTTGGTCATTTATTTGATTACTCCATTTATTTTTAAAAAATAAAGGCTCTTTTTTTTCTAGTTCTGATATTTCGGAATTCTTCGTGTCCAATTCTGTTGTTAATTTTGATAATTCTTCCTGTTGGAATTGAGAAAGTTTCAGAGATATTTTTTCTAAATAGGGGTCGTCTCAGGAAACGGAAAATATAGCACGCTAAGGTTTTTCAATTGCGCGCAATGGCCTAAATTTTCCACCACCTATCTTGGCTTTGCTTCGCCATAGATAATCCCCAGTTAAATTGATGTGCTCCCACCCCAGCGGTGACAGATATTGCAGCAAGGTATCATCGACTGTGCGACCATGCCCTCGTAGGGCGTTAGTCGCTCTCTCTAAATAAACCGTGTTCCACAATACAATGGCGGCGGTCACTAGATTCAAGCCACTGGCTCGATAACGCTGTTGCTCAAAGCTTCGATCTCGAATCTCACCCAATCGATAAAAGAAAACGGCGCGCGCTAATGCATTACGGGCTTCACCTTTATTTAATCCAGCTTGAACCCGACGGCGTAGTTCTACGCTTTGCAACCAATCCAAGATAAACAGTGTGCGCTCAATACGCCCCAGCTCTCGTAATGCCAATGCCAAACCATTCTGTCGTGGATAACTACCGAGTTTACGTAGCATTAGCGACGCTGTGACAGTCCCTTGCTTGATTGATGCGGCCAGACGCAAAATATCGTCCCAATGAGTACGAATCTGTTTGATATTCAGTGTGCCGCCAATCATGGGTTTAAGTGCGGCATAGTCTATGTCTGACTTTGGAATATAGAGTTTCGTATCGCCCAGATCACGAATTCGTGGTGCAAATCGAAACCCTAGCATGTGCATGAGTGCAAAAACATGGTCGGTGAATCCAGCCGTATCGGTGTAGTGTTCCTCGATGCGTAAATCAGACTCGTGATACAGCAGCCCATCAAGAACATAGGTTGAATCACGAACGCCCACATTGATCAGCTTACTGCTAAATGGTGCGTATTGATCAGAAATGTGTGTATAAAATAACCTTCCAGGCTCTGCGCCATATTTTGGATTGATATGTCCTGTACTTTCAGCTCTGCCACCTGCGCGGAAGCGTTGGCCATCTGATGAGGAGGTAGTGCCATCTCCCCAGTTTTCAGCGAAAGGTTGTTTCAATTGAGCATTCACCAATTCGGCCAATGCCGTTGAATAAGTTTCATCACGGATATGCCAAGCCTGTAGCCATGAGAGTTTGGCATAAGTTGTACCAGGACATGATTCGGCCATTTTCGTCAGCCCTAAATTAATTGCATCAGCCAGTATGGTCGTGAGCAATAACGCTTTATCCTTCGCAGTGTCATCCGTTTTCAAATGAGTGAAGTGTCGAGTAAAGCCTGTCCATTCATCGACCTCCATTAATAATTCGGTGATCTTGATATGTGGTAACAGCATTGCTGTTTGGTCAATTAAAGTTTGGGCTGTATCAGGAGCCACGGCATCGAGAGGTGTTATTTTTAGACCAGATTGATTGATCATCGCATCAGGCAAATCGTTGGTCGCTGCCATGCGATTAATGATTGCTAATTTCTGCTCCAATAGTGAAAGGCGACTTTGCAAATATAGATCACAATCAGTAGTAATGGTTAGAGGTAACTCATTGGACTGTTTTAGCTGATTAAATTTATCAGCAGTCACTAAATACTCATCGAAGTCTTTGAATTGGCGAGAGCCTTGTACCCAGAGATCCCCAGCCCGTAGCGAGTTTTTAAGTTCAGATAACACACATATTTCGTAATAGCGGCGATCAATACCATCATCGGTAAAGACTAGTCTTGCCCACCGTTTTTTGATAAACGCTATTGGAGCATTAGAGGGGATTTTTCGTGTATTATCAACATTCATGCTGCGGAGCAACTCTACAGCGGCAAGCATATCTTTTGCTGCTGGGGCAGCACGCAATTTAAGTATGGCAAGAAGTTCTGGCGCGTAACGGCGTAAAGTTGCATAGCTCTCGCCAATTCGTGGTAAAAAATCAAAGTCTTCGGGTTGCGCCAGTTTTTCTGCCTCAGTAATACTTGCTGCAAAAGCATCCCATGAAATAACAGTTTCGATGGCGGCAAACGGATCACTGCCATTTTGCTTGGCATCTAGCAAGGCTTTCCCGATAAGCCCATACAAACGCACTTTGTCGTTGATCGCTTTACCTGATGATTGAAATTGTTGCTGGTGTTTATTTTTTGCGATAGCAAATAGCTTTCCAATAATGCGATCATGCAGGTCAATAATTTCGTCGGTGATCGTGGCCATACTCTCCACAACGATTGCTACCAAAGTGGCATATCGACGTTGAGATTCAAATCTGGCCAAATCAGCAGGAGTCATTTGCCCACCTTCGCGAGCAATTTTCAGTAAGCGATTTTGATGAACGTGTTTTCCAATGTCTTCAGGTAGATCGATGGCTTGTAAGCACTTCAGCCGCTCAATGTGCTCAAGCATGTACTTTGAGTTTGGTTTAGCTGGTGACTGTCTAAGCCACCCCAATATTGTCAGTTTGCTGCCCTCTTTACGGTTCAGCAAAGCATCTATATTTTGACGATGAGTTTCTGAAAGTGAGCTCGTCAAAGCAGTATAAATTATGCGGTTGGCAGATGTGATTGCTTCTGCGCAAATACTATCAATTGCATTTATAGCTGGCAAAAGGACTGATTTTTGTCGTAAATTTTCAACGAGAGTTGTGGCTAAAATAAGACCTTTATCTGTCTGAAGGGACAAATCCACCATCATATTGACCGATTGCCGATAGTCACTCAAGGTGAATAGTTTGAACCCAAAAACTTTTTTCAATTCGGCAATATGTTCTCGTCTTGTTTGCTCGCGCTGACCATAATCATTCCAGCAGTCCACTGATATACTAAGTTGAGCAGCCATCATGAAAAGTAAGGGTTTGAATGGTTCGTCGTTAATACCCAATATCACTCCAGGGTAACGCATGTAGCAAAGTTGAATTGCAAAGCCTAGCTTGTTGGATGCCCCTCGATGTTGATGGACTATGGATTTATCAGAATCACTCAGAGTGTAATGCTGAAGCATAAAAGCTCTATCATCTGGAATTTCGAACAGGCTTCCCAATTCCGTGGACGACAAAATAGAATGGCGCGGCATGGCTCATTAGTCCCAAATAAACTAAACTATTAAAGGTACATTATTTTGTACCGCCACGCTTAGCTTTGCGCTGCAATTTCGCAAGGAGGTTCAATTGGGACAGAATGCGGCCATTTATTGCCGAGTATCAACGAACGATCAGTCCTGCGAACGACAGGAATATGACCTACGTGCCTACGCCAATCGTTGCGGCTACGATGTTGTCGGTGTTTGGAAAGAAACTGCATCAGGCAGTAAGGATGAGAGATTGCAAAGAAAATACTTGATGACCATGGCGCAATCTCGTGAAATCGATGCCATCTTGGTGACGGAATTGACACGCTGGGGCAGAAGCACCGTGGATCTCGTACAGTCATTACAAGATCTTGGGCATTTCGGGGTATCTCTGGTGGCACAAACAGGTTTGCAGTTTGACCTTTCCACATCTCAGGGAAAGCTCATGGCTTCTGTGATGTCTGCATTAGCAGAGTTTGAGGGAGATTTACTACGTGAACGTGTGCGCTCTGGTGTAGCAGCGGCACAAGCGCGGGGCGTTGTGTTTGGTCGTCGTCCTGGTCAACGTACCAAGTCAGATCGTCTGGCACCTAAAGTGTTGGAGTTGGTGTCTGCTGGACACTCTTATCGACAAGTCGGTCGGCTGGTCAATCTAAGCAAAAATACCGTGTTGGATATCGTTAAAAGAAGTCGGAGTGAAAATCCTTAGCGTGCTATATTTTCCGTTTCCTGAGACGACCCCTGCTACACACTGACGATGACGGCTCAAAGCACATCCACGTTCTAGCACCACGCCTTGATATACAAAGCGGGAAATCTCTGAATATTGCGCCCCCTGGTCATGAAAAGCATTTTGACTCGCTGCGGGACTACTTCAACACAAAATATCAGTGGTCACGTCCTGATGACTTGCTTTTGACGCAGACCACGCAAGAGCCGAATCACATTGCCAAGCTCAATGCGCAAGCAAAAAACATTCTTACAAGCCAAGACCTTGAGACGCTTACAAAAAAGCAGTTTTGTAAGACCGTTGATAACTACGTCCAAACACTCTTAAAGACCCAAACAGCAGAAGACAGGGCAGATATTGTCGAGTGTATCGAGCAAGTCAAAGGCGTTGAGTCGGTCAAGCAAAGCAAAGAATTTTTAACGGTCACACTCACCAACGGCAAAAAACACAGACTTAAAGGCGATTTTTACAATGAGCAATTCGAAATTGGACTTTATTCAGAGCGTCTCAGAGCAGAAGCAGAAAGCCGACCAACTGCAAACGAGCTTGCACAGGCTATCCGAGACGCTCAAAGCATTCGAGATGACTATCGAGCAAAGCGAGGAGCCTATCACTCAAAACAGCATGCTTTTACAGCAAGTACATCGGACGACAATGGCCCTCAAATCGCATCTAAGCTCGATATTGACCGAAATAGGCAATCTATCACCCCAAGCTATAAAAGAGGCGATAGCGAGCTACAAGGCGCAAATAGACGCATTGTCGACTCAGCTAGCGAGTATAAATATATCGGAAATATCAAAGGTGAACTCGAGCATAGATTCGTTCTCAGTCTCACTTCAAGACTTACAAGCGACCATAAACCACCTGTTACTGAGCATCCAGATCGACCAACCGAGTCTAGAGAAGTCTATTCAAACCCAAGTCGGGCAAGTCGTAGCGAGCCAAAGCAAGAACATAAACAGCCAGTTCCAAAACCTTTTGACAGAAAAATTGAGCAGTCAGAGAGCATTCCATGCACTACTGGGAATGATGATATTTACAGTGTTGATTTTTTTAATGAGTTTATATCTAGGCTATCAAGCCAATACAAACCTAAAAACAATCAAAGCACAAAACCAGATGATTCAACAGAACTCACAAACGATCAAAAACCAAATCAACTATTTGAACAATCTACAGCGAAGATAAACCATGCAAACCGAAATCGACCATTATTTGACAGAGCAAAACAACTTATTGATGCAACAAAACAGCTTATTAGTGGAGGAAAACAAGGTTTTGAGTCAACAAGTCGATTCATTAAAGACCATCTTGACCGGCTACAGCGAAGTAGAGCAGAAATTACAGGAAAAAATCAGCCTCTTGCAGTCGGAGAAACAGGCACAACAAGTCTTGATCTCGGCACTCAAAGGCGAGTTATCCAAAATCGAACAGGGCAGTTTTTCGCAGGACTTACAACAAAACTTTCAAAGCAACTTAATGAGCCAATTACAAACGCACTTAACACAAGCCTTAAACAGTCTGAACTTAAGCAATATTGTGAACAGTATGGTGGGCACAGAACTCAGACCTATTCGACAGAAAATTACAGCTCAACAGGCAGATCTAGAGCAAGCTCTCTTGAAGCTCTCGCAAATCAAAGTATCAACCAGTATAGACGAAGACTTGAAGACTCAGGACAAGCGACTACAGCAGTTAGAAACAATGCTTGGCGACTTAATAACATTGATCGAGAGATTAAACAAATAGCTGAATTAATTGCAAATATTAGGATTAAACCGCAACTAGCATCAAAGTTTAGCCTGAGGTATGACAATTACTATCCAGACTATATTATCCGCCATGAGAGACTTTCTAAAAAACAAGATGAGTTATTTAGAAGCAAAAACAAATTAGACCTTATCGACTGTCTCGCTGAAAAGGTAGACAACTTGAAGCAGTATACGTCCAGTGCATGGCGTGATCTAAGTAGTTACGAATATGACAAAGTTGAAAAGATCATTAAAAATGATGAAACGATGCTCAAATATTTGGAATGCGAGGTCATTTTAGAGCCACAAAATGATCGTTTCGAGTCTCAAAGACAGGCATATAAAAAATGCATGGCGACTTTTGAAAACATAAAAAGTTTAATTACAGAGAAAACAGCCCCTGCTCCAGAGAAAGGTTTTTCACAGCCAAGTCCAAAACCTGAAAACAAACCAGAACAGAACAGTGATTTCGATTTTGGTTTCTAATCTAATTCAGCAAAACACAGTAATCAGAGGGGGAATGAGCGATTTATTTTTATGTCGCTCACACTCCGTTCGCTTTGTTTTTTACTTTTTGATTCAGACAGGTTTAAACCGAACGAGTGTCTACGAGTGAACAGACACCATTAAAATTTCAGGAACACCTTTTCTCTGATTACAAACTCCCTTTCGATTTCAAACGGTAAGTACAGAGCATCCCGAATGGGTGCGAACTTTGGAGCTTTTGCTTTTAAAAAAGTATGAGTGAAGCGAATACATTAGCAATGTTTTTGATTTTGCTTTTGCTCTTGAAACGACACGAGCGAAGCGAGTGCCATAGCCTTTGATTTTGCCTTTAAATCCCTTTTATTCTTTTAAAAAGCTTTTAAATACTTTTAGACACCCTTCTAGACCATACAGCACAAGGATTTCAAACTTTAAAAAACTACAAACGCCATGCTTTAAACTACAAACGCCATGCTTTTCCCATTTAAAAAACTACAAACGCCATGCTTTAAAACTACAAACGCCATGCTTTAAACTACTTGATTATTTTTGTAGTTTAATATATAAAATCTACAAGTGCTTACTTTGTAGATTAGTATGGAATTAGACGTGAAAAAACACTACCCCAAAGATTGGGTAGTTTTACAAAACCGAGTAGTTGAATGCTTTAAGAGCATGACACTTGATGAAAAGCGTCTGTTTATAATGGCAACGCCCTTAGCAAGAACAACGAATGTCTCTAGCGGCGAGCCTATTTTCATCTCAACAGATGAGTTTGCATCTGCTTGTGGTCTTGAAATAACAGGTGCATATACAGCTTTAGGAGTAGCGACTAAGAAGCTTTTTGACCGTTCCTTTGGCTATGTCAGAGCAGATAAAAAGAAAGTAAGTATCCGATGGATGTATAAGACAGCTTATGGCGATGGTGGCTCAGAGCTATATTTTACCGATGAAGTGCTACTACTGCTTAGAGAGTTTGATGCCCTAAATCCTTATACCAAGTATAAAAAAGAGGTTGTTTTAAGGCTTAAAAAAGATTATTCACTGGACCTTTATCACCTAGCTAAAAAACATCAGAACATGGGCGGTTTTCAAATTAGTCTTGATGATCTATTTGAACAACTTGGATTACCTGAATCATATAGGCGTATTGGCAACCTAAAAGACCGTGTCATCAATCCGTCACTAGATGAGATCACCGAAAATACTGATATTGACCTAACTTATGAGAATGTTAAAAAAGGGCGTTCTGTGGTCGGTTTTAAGTTTACTGTGAGAGAGAAGCCTAAGCCAAAACCGCAACTCATAGCACCTGAGAAGGATATAAAAACAGTAGATCTATTCTGCAATATGTCGGATGCTCAAATTAATAAATACAGCACTATTCTATCTAAACTTTCTGAACTCTCTGATCTAAGTAATTTTCCTGACTATCCTACTTTTGCGATTTGGATTAGTGGAATTTTACGAGATCCCAAAAGTGTAAGAGAAGAAACAGCTAAGCGAATTTTAAAGGCTCTACACCAAAAAACGGACTTCAAGCTATAAAACATGAGTGCTATCGTATGGTAAGTATGCATTAACTGGGTGGGTGGAGAATTGGACATATCTAGGTTTCTGGTTATCCAATTCACGTAACCAACCTGACTTAGTACTAGACACCACACCTGAAGATATGAGTAACATCTATACAGATGGTTTATTACCTGTATTAGATGCGACATACTTCCCTATCCCTAACTATGAGTTATTTGATCTCAATGATTATAGACTTACAGTTCATGGACAGGTGATTACCGGTGTACCTGTTCTAGGACTGAACGATGTGGTTGAATCTGTGGAGTACAACATCGCCGAGTATGGACATATGCTAGTCATTAATCCGGTATCGCGCGAGGCGTATCTGTCGTTCTATGGTGAGGAACAGCCAGTACCCTTACTAGGTTTAGATCGTGTCACTAATCTAGATCCGAATCCAAGTACATCTATAGTCAATCGACAAATTGACTTTATTATCCAATGG
>Ga0209174_10003414_pt1 | contig 10049 bp, 3 predicted proteins | sample JI91814BDNA_FD_187505 | JGI IMG/M metagenome (GOLD analysis project Ga0209174, IMG submission 187505) | Wastewater effluent complex algal communities from Wisconsin, to seasonally profile nutrient transformation and Carbon sequestration -... | ecosystem: Engineered > WWTP > Effluent > Algae...
GGAAACACAATACTCCCTTGCTTGTATCATTTTAAGAGGTGGACAACATTTTAGAGGAATGAGTGTGGATAGCAGAAATTCTCCCGGGGTTCACCTCATATTTGACGGAATGAATGTACCAGAAGACATGATTCAAATTGTCAGTTTGGATGATCCTTTTTCTAAATTTGCCCCCAGGCATGACATAATGGAATTATGGTATGTCAAGGTTGATAGCGGCAGTTCCTCTGCCGGAACAGAGATGTCATCGTTGATCATCCCCCCCATGGCATCGGCAAATGATATGGACATTCATCGTTTTGCCGAGCAAAAACAGCTCCCTGAGCGTGACACTGGCCAGAGTGCATTACCAACAGAAGACAAGTCTGTTAATTTGAAACAAAGTTCTCCAAATACTCATGTTTCAGAGCAAAAACAATCATTGCTGTTGAAATCTCTGACTACCAAGGAGATGTATCTGAAAGCTATTCAAGAAATGTATCCTTTAGCTAACATGGGTCTGTTGTCCAGTAACCTGGCAATTTATGAAGATTGGGACAATGTCAGGGCAGTTGCTGCATTGAAAGCTTTCACTGCTGTGAGAAAAATGATAACTGAGAAGAAGCTGGTTTATGACAATAGTACTTCTCTTTCTGATGATGAAGATTCTGATGGAAGTTGTGCCAGTTATATGCAGAAAAAGCCAAAGAAAACGAATTTAGATGATGAAGACAAAAAGTTCTTCACTAGTCTGCCAACCTGTTACTCATTGTTTTTTGCCTTCGATTCCAAGGATGCTGCACATAGCTATTGTCCCTTTTCAAGTCATAACAAATGTTGGCAAAGTAAGAATTCTTTGGAAACAGTTCTTGATGGGTATGAATGTCGAAACAGACCATTCAAATCCAATGAATTGCAACAGCATGTAGCTCAAAATCATTCAAAATCGTGGTGTGGAGTTGGTCTCAAGATATTTTTACATGAGTTGTATCCAAGCCCGTTGACAGCTGAAAAAGGAGTTGCATCAAAAACGAGCAACATAAAGAAGAAAAAGAGTAAGAACAACCCATTTGCAACTCATGCCTCTTCACATTTTTCATGACCTCACACTTTGAAAAAATAACACAATTGCAGAATCTAGCTATCAGACGAAGAGCTTACCACTGCAAATTATCAAGAACTTCCAGTACAAACAAAGTCGTGGCACAATGATAGCAAACATTCCGACGGCAAAGCAGGAGGGATCATCCAATCTTGATCAGGTAGCCTATGATGACTCCAGTGATGCAGTCCACAATACTAGCAACCTGAATGCTGAAGGCAATGCAAAGCAGGAAATTGTTGAGTCATCAAGAGAAAGAGAAAGTGGTCCACCAAATTTGAAAGCTAGTAATCTTCCAACTACCAATGCCTCGTTTAGTGATTCAGTCCTTGCGCCTAGCAGTAAAATACCTGATGGTGATGCAAAGCAGGACAGATCACCCAATCCTTCCGAGCCCAATGTGCAGTCATCAAATGAGACTGGTAATGAAATAGCAGATGGTGATGGTGATGCCAATCAGGAGGGATCATCCAATCATTCTGAGCCCAATGCAGAGCCATCAAAAAATGGTGAAGATGCATCCAATTCAAAAGCAAGTAATCTTCAAAATGTAAACGATGAATCTGATGAGGTAGTCCAGAATACCACTGATTACTCTGCTGATGCAGTCCATGAGACTAGTGATATAACTACTGTTGGTGACGAAAAGCAGCATGGATCGTCCGAGCCTCCCGAGTCCATTATAAATTCTGATACCAATGCGTCGTTTAGTGATTCAGTCCTTGCGACTAGCAGTAAAATACCTGATGGTGATGCAAAGCAGGACAGATCATCCAATCCTTCCGAGCCCAATGTGGAGTCGTCAAATGAGACTTGTAATAAAATAGCAGATGGTGATGGTGATGCAAATCAGGAGGGATCATCCAATCATTCTGAGCCCAATGTAGAGTCATCAAAAAATGGTGAAGATGCACCCAACTCAAAAGCAAGTAATCATCAGAATGTAAACGATGAATCTGATGAGGTATTCCAGAATACCAATGATTACTCTGCTGATGCAGTCCATGAGACTAGTGATAAAACTATTGTTGGTGGCGCAAAGCAGCATGGATCGTCCGAGCCACCCATGTCCAATATAAATTCTGATGGTGATATGCCTGGTGCAAAGTTTCCAATAGGAACGAGAGTTACTGTGAGGTGTGAGTTCAATCCTAACTACTTCTTGCATGGGAAGGTTACCAGATATGATGTCGGCAGTGGATTGTATACAGCTGAATTTGATGAGAAAGATAATGCTGATCCACAAAAATATACCTCTGATGAGTTGCAAAAAATTGTAACCAAATCAGTTGTTGGAATGAAAGGGATATTGTTTGTACCATACACTGGCATGTCAGTCTTTGCATTCAGGGGTGACGATGAAGTTAAGGCCGAGATAGTGCAAGTATACCAGAAAAATGCAAAACTGAAGTGGGCGGATGACAATTCGCTTTCCATTCTGTGTGTGCCATACGATCAAATCAGGCCCGTCAGCAACAACGACGAGGTGGAGGAACAAGCTGATGAGGTCGAATTTCTGAGGATGTGCAATACTGGGTCGATGTTTGCTCCTTATGTGGGTTGTGAGGTTATGGTGGTATATCCATATATGAACCACCCAGCAAAAATCATTTCTCTCTGTGCAAATATGGCTGATGTCCGGTACCATGGCTGCAAAAGTGTGTATCAAGTACCATATGCTAGAATGATTCCTGTTCTTGACATTGAAATCCCTCGTGCAAAGAGGAGAAAATGCGATCAATTCCGTTACATACCAAACTGCAACAATTCACAGCGGGAGTATCAAGATGATGAGCGATTACGTAAGCATCCGTCTCGGAAACATAACAGTGTCGTCCTAGAAAAACTTTCCAATCATGGCAAGTTTGTTTTGAGATGCCGTCAGAGAGAGCTCACACACCGGCGGACTGCAAAAGAATTTAACGAGGAGGTTGTCACTGATGATTACCATGTATATCATTCCGAATGGCTCAGGATGCGAAGTACAAGAAGAGGTGACGTTACAACATTTTCTCGGGAAGGAACTAAAACGTTAGATTTGATAGATATTCCCTTGATTCATCCCAATTGTGAGTTACCTACTGGTGAATGGACTAATTTCATGAAGATCACTACAGTCATGAAAGACTTTGCATCATCATGCATTCCTGAGAAAGACTTTTCTGGCGTTGATGTTTGTCTTTTTGACTTGAGCACATGCTTGGATTATGGCATTCAAATGGATATTAGACTCGCAAATGCCTCTCAGGCTTCGATGGTTGTAATTTTTGTCCCAAACGTAAATGAGTGTCCTGTAATGCAGAAGTTTGTTGCAAAATTGTTCACGAAAAAGGCTGTAAGACCAAAGGAAGGAAAAGCCAATCAAACAAGAAAAAGGAAAAAGAACTCAACACAAACTTCACCAAAAAAGAAATCACGTGGGAAAATGCCAGTTTGCTTGGACGATAATGATATTGACATGGCTACAAACAAGTACTTGTTAATGTTAGTGCATGCTCCTACGCACTTCCAACCGGAAGAGATCGTCTCCTCAGTTGAACTTGGATTTCATGAATTTGAGCAGAGATTTGAAGTGGTTTGTGCACTCTCTTTTTCTCCTCTTTCATCATTGCCCAATCAGTCTGATCAGGTTTCCGCATACTTTGAAATGTTTAGCAAGGGCAGTTTGGATGACAATAAATACAAAGATTGCGGCAGTTTGGAGACATTTTTTAGTGCCTTGGCTAAGTTATTCCTGTGCAGATCCCATGACAGCTTCCGATTAATTGATGATGGAGGGTTGGTCATTGTTCCTGAGAAGCAGTCTGCCAAATCATATGTGTTGGATTTTCTTCGTGGTCGGCATATTTCTGATAGATCTCTTGAAGAAGTCACATCCATGACAGCGATAGACGAGGACACTATGGACGCTCTTAGCGACGTGTCACGTATTTTTGGAACACCATCCATCATTCAGAAGTGTAACATTGATGAGGCAAAAGGTAACATTTCTGCCAGTTTACGTGAGATCCTCCGAAATGCCTATGAGTGCCATAGGCACCGTGTTGATGAAGTCAGAAACATCCAACCATTCCATTACAATTCCTTGGAATTTGTTTGCAACTCTGACATGTGTATCTATGTTGACTCACATAGTAACAAATTCAAGATTGGTTGTCTTGTTTGTAACAAAGGTGCTCTTTGTCATGATGCTGACGGTTATGAAAGCATCAAAGAGGCATTGGTTGATGCTGTGAAACGGGTGGGTCTTGTTCACCGAATTGCCCATTCTGCAGTTTCATGGAATGGAGGTGAAATTGACGAAGGCGACCAGACACTGGGTGGCACACCCTACCGTTTACATCTTCATCATTTAACAGAGTCAAACATTTTGGGTGTCGTTCCATGTCTTCCTGACAGGATGAAACTAGATTCTTGTCTGGGCATGGACCAGCTGATTGTTAGTGCCATTGAAAATGAGAGATGCAACGAATCCTACATTGAAGATATTGTAGCATGCTGGGCAGGTATATGCAACACATATTTCATCGATGAAGGCGTTGACGAACACCTTCGCTTGTTTGAAACAAACTTTCTATACACAGTGGAGCATGGTGTTGCATCGGCGAAAAATAAGTTCCTTCACAAAATGCGTCAGAGAGATTTGATTCTGATGGACACTGGTGTGGAGTGGAAGTCGGAAGACAAGCTGCAAGATTGTCATCTTATCGGCAATGCCATGCTGATGATGCAAATTGACTGGAAGTTTTCCAAATTTCCCCGTATAGTACCTGATGACTGCCAAGTACTGTCAGTAGAAGACAGGTCCATACTCAACAAAGAGCTTGCCTCAAAGAAGGATGGAATGGAATTTCTTCATCAACTTGGGATTCTTGTCGAATACTTGAAACACGCTCCTGAAAAGAGCACGTATGCATCACTGTACAGACAACTGCCTTGTGTATCGTACCGCTATGCCTTCGAGAGGGGAAATCTTTGCAAAGACATTTTCACTCAGGCAGGCAGACAGGAACGGTTGCCTTCATCAAAAATGTATGTTGTGAAGTCGTTTTTCAATAACTGGAATGAAAACACACAAGAGTTTATCAAATCAATAGCAGATGATGAAAGCTTTCATATTGTAGCCAGGACACGGTTGAAAGAGAAGCACAAAGGTTCGAATGTTGATGTGTTAGCAGAAATGATGGGTTCTACTGACAATGATCAAGAATCAAGCAGTGATATTGCCACGGTAGACATTGATTGGGCAGATGCAGAAAACAGCGCTGAAATTATTGGGGTAGAAGTTGATTGGGTGTTGTCTGATGAGTTCGAGAATCAGATTCATGACATTGCTCATCAGAAAGAAATCCAGAAGATGAAGCATGGAGAATGGCGCACAATGTCAAAGAAACTGAAAAATGCTCTGTCCCAATATTCGAAGGGTGTCCTAACAAAGTATCAGCCAATTTCATTCTCTGTCAAAAGTCTGCATCCATACCAAGCAACGGTGATGTTACAAGATCTGAAAACGGCCAACGAATGGTTTGGTTTTGCAAAAACCCAAATTGTCCTATCAAATTCCTTTTATCATGGATCAATACATCACCAAAGAGCAATGGAAATCATGACGAATTCTTCATTTCAAAAGCCATTCATTCATCAAAAAGTGGGTGTCAAAAGAAAGCATCTGAAAAAGGTGATCTCCTCCTCGATTGATGTGAAGTGGAAAAATGGATGTGCCATTCCCAAGGTAGGATGCCCTGAGGGTATCAACGATCTTCTTACTCTTCCAAACAGAGTTGAGACTGATCAGTGGAATTGCTTTCGTGGAAATGTTAGAAATCTTCTGGCAGTCTTGGGCCAATTGGATGATACGCTTGACGAAGAACTTTTTAAGCTGACACAAATTGGTGATTTCGGTTGTATGAAGGGTGATATTGTTCAAGAATTGCGTGTGGTGTTCCAGGCTGCTGGATACCATACCTTTGTGTTGCCACGTGAAATGGATTTTGAAAAGCTCTCTTATTACACTCATTTGATGAAACTCCCAATCTTGGTTTCGGTGCAAATGTCATTCAATGAAAATGCAACAAAATACAGACACGTAATTGGCATATGTCCGTACATGTCCTCCTCTGACTGTTCTGAGTTGAAAATTTCAATTGTTGATGGTGCTCACCCCGAACTGAAAGCAATGCAATTTACAAGAGACAACATAAGGTGGTGCTGTGGTGATGACACACAATCAACATTTGAAGGATTTGCATTTTTTCCTGGCAAAAGACTTTCAAAAAGATTACTCCGCCAAGTTGGCCAGGGAGTGAGAAATGGATCAAAAATATCTGTCTGCCTGGGGAAAAATGTCACAGTTCCAAAGCATTATGAAGAAATTTGCTGGCAGAACATAGTGATGGGAGGTATAGAATATTATCGGAAAATGATGTCTGGAACAAATAGAAATGTATTGTAGAGTTGAGATTAAATTTTAATGAATTATTGTACAAATTGTTACAAGCATGCTTCTATTGTCAGTATTCTACTGTCTGGAGTAGGTAAATTCAAGAATCCAAGATAATCACGGACACGCCAACTTCGGCAAATCACTGTCCATAAACTGTTTTCCCTATTGTGCCTAAGCATCAAAAAGTAGTCCTGGCTAATTTCCTTCAGCTCTGCACGATCACTGACAAGTTGGAAATCACTCCCAAGCCGAGCATTGGCATACCATAAATTAAGACACCACTTTCCATTCTGGTCATCAAAAAGAACTGGAAAAAGTTTGATTGCCTGTCCCGCTCTTTCCTGAAAACAAATCAAAATCACACCAGAGTTTTTTACCACGCCACTCACAAATACCTCATTTTCTAATATCATGGATGGTTCCTCACAACTTCTCCCCTTAGCATAAACCCTTACATTATTTGTCCTCGAGTATATTGTGTTTTTGTTCAAGGGATTGTTCCTATTAAGAAAATTCAATGTCTTTGTTTGAAGCAGCCTCACCAACAAGCATTGAAGATGAGTTGTTTGATATCGCATTGTTGAGATCTCTGACTTGACACTTCTTATAAAAGCTTCATCCTCTCCCTCCCAGATGCCGCTTAATGATCCATACCTTTTTATGATAGCAGGACAGTTAAGAAGACTGAACACGTTTGATTGGGAAGCAAAGAATGGATCAAGACGATCGTCGCTTGAATGCTCAGAGAAGTCCTTGCAACAGGACAGAAACATTCGGATAAGATGTTCAATTAAATCGATTGAAATGTAATCCAAATCGCAAAACATATTTGACACAAGGCAAAACCAGACTACTCGCATGCGTTTGAATGATGCAATGACACGATTCAATTGACTTGGGTATATGAGGCCAGACATACCATCTAAATCAGCAAACTGAAATAAAGAAATCCTTGTGAACGCAAGGCAATGATCTGACTGCCAGTTTGCTGGCCCTATGTCATTGTTGGCTTCGCCTGAAAACAACATAGGAAGACACCAGTCAATCGACACCGCATTTAAGACTTGCTGCCTAGCTCGCATTGGCTGAATAAGTTGTTTCCAAAATTTTGCTTGTAAGGGTTTCCTTCCATTGAGGAGTATATTTTTAGTTTGATCAAGCAGGGATTTTTCCACACCGAGAAAACACATGTGCATGGGCATTGATGGGAACATGTTCAGTTCAATGCTCAAGTTCTTAAAGGATTTGAAGATTGCTGGATATGACTCTGAATCAACTAATGGCTGTCCATTTCGAAGTGACTTCATAAGGCCATCGGCAATTCCACCACTTATCCCCAACACATTCATGTATTTTTGAGTGTATTTTGAGACCCCAGTGGATTTGCCAATATTATCTTTGTACCAAACTTCTAGATCTTTCAGCGAGTTAGTTATTAACTCAAATGTAAGCTCCACCATACCAACCTTTGTGATGTCCCCACCTGGAGGGATGGGGTATTTATTTCCGCGTTCAACTTTCACCCACCAATCTGAACAATTGTTACATGGATCTTCCGCCAGATCATAGCAAGCACCGAAAAGAATGTCCATCCTCCGAAGCTGACAACGTGCACATGATGGCGTGGCAACCTTATCATAGAGACAAGAATGACCAAATCGCTTTGTGTAGTTTCCTTTTTGAGTTATACCCGTGTTGAAACATCTTTCTGGGTAATCATTGCTGACTAATTCCAACAAAGCAATTGTTGGGAATACTTGTTTGTCCTTACCCCAGTATCTTAGCCTCACCTGACGCAAGTCATGTAATTCTTCCAAGAGCTGAACAAAAATTTCTCGGACATTGGATGTTTTGAAGCAAAGAGCATAAGGGAGTGTTTGGTCCGTTGGTCCTTTCAGTTTCAGAGTAAACACTTGAAGACTATTGAATTTAATATTCCCTTTGACATTATGAGCCTCAAATCCATCAGACCAAACTCGTAGTATGACAACTCTTGTATCATTTGGCGTGTCCGGGTTGTTTCTCATCATCTCCTTTACCTCCTCATAAGTATCATGTAAGAACTCACAAGGAAAAGTGTCATCATCAGTGAACATCGGATATTTTTCATACTCAATATCAGTCCAATCTTTTTCAAATCCAGCTCGATAGAAGTAACAATCATAACCGAGGGCAAGGATATGATTCAGGATCTGATTAGCTGAGATGTGGGCATAAGAGGTTGCTCTATTTGTACCTGTAAACAGTGTTTTAATCGATGGAGTTGGCATGGGGAGATTTTGCAGGATTGATTTAGGTCCATCTAGATACTTTGCTCTGGCTTCCTTGTACATGGTTATCCGAGGGAGTTGTGGCAAATTGATGTGATGGGACTCCAGCTCATATCTTACTCCTGCCTGAACACGCTGGAGGATTCCTCCGACAACAGATTCAGGAAGGGTGGCTTCCAATGCAATGCGCATTTGTTTGTCTAAAATTGAATATACTGACTCTTTGACCGACAATAGGAGCTCTTCGTTCTCAGTTATTGTGTGTTCCAACATGCTGCAGATATGGGAGGATTCATTTCGGCTTGAATTGTGGTGAATGATGGTGGATAGTAGGTGGAAATACATCTCACCCTCACTTAGACGTTCATAACATGATGTGCGATTGTAATCAATCATTGCTCTGTAAACAATCCCCTTCAATCCAGATCTATCATTGTGTTCGTTGATAAAGTAGTTTCGGCAAGATGGTGACCAATCATAGTCTTCAGTGAAAAAATTCTCAGGTTGAAATGTTGTGGGAATTGGGGACATGTTGGTTACCGTTTCTTCATTATCAAAGAAATCAGTGACAGTATCACCAGTCAATTCCCATCCAGTATCCGTAAATTGAACATCATGTGCTGATTCATACCCTCGCAACACACTCTCACGTTCAGTAATCGATCTCCCGGGGTGCTTACAATCATTCATGAGGCTAGTCTCACCAGTACGGTGTGGAACATTAGCCACGACATACATAGGATCTTGCTCCGGTCCCTCCTGATTCTCGCAATAATGTCTGGTGACACTCTCTGAAGGGTGTTGAACATTGGCCGCATATAGAGGATAATGCTCAACAAAACATTTACACCCATTATTGAATATCATTTTGGCACTCCTGCTATTAAAACGTCCACATGATATACAGACAAAGAGTTGCCCTCGTCTTTTAGTAGTGCAATTAGGACACATGACACAGAAAACATTGCTTTGCCCTTCTGAAATGGAGACACGTGATATCACAAGTTGCTCAATTGTTCCCAAAATCACACTGCTACAAATTTTGCATGTCCTTCTTTTTTCACGAAGGAGCTCGATTATCTTCTTTCTCTCTATGCTCATGGTTGACTGTACGAAAATTGGTGTAATATGCTTGAGAGTATTTGCGAGGAACGAACGCGGACGCGGCTTCGAGACCGGAACCCGTCAGGGCAAAAGTCGGCGCAGATTGGGACCGTCCCTCACTTACCTCGCACGGAACTGATTCTTTCTTATC
>Ga0209174_10003415_pt1 | contig 10047 bp, 6 predicted proteins | sample JI91814BDNA_FD_187505 | JGI IMG/M metagenome (GOLD analysis project Ga0209174, IMG submission 187505) | Wastewater effluent complex algal communities from Wisconsin, to seasonally profile nutrient transformation and Carbon sequestration -... | ecosystem: Engineered > WWTP > Effluent > Algae...
AGTCTGGTGATCGGCATGGGTATCTTTCGCAATCCTGCCTCTGTCGCTGCTACTTCAGGTAACAGCAATATCTTTTTTCTATTGTGGATCACCGGTGGCGTGATTGCCCTGGCAGGTGCCCTGACTTATGCCGAGATCGGACAAAGGTTGCCAGCCATGGGAGGTTATTACAAAGTGTTTGCCGAATGTTATCATCCCTCTGTTGGCTTTTCGGTGAATGCCATTATTCTCATCAGCAATGCTGCTTCATTAGCCGTAGTGGCATTGATAGGAGCAGACTATGTGAGTGACCTGCTCTATGGAAAACCCAGCGGTATTGTTTTTAATACCATGGTGGCCATTACCGCCGTGGCAATGTTTTTTGTGGTGAACCTGTTCGGATTGAAAACCAGCAGCCGCACCCAGAATGTACTCATCATTATTAAAGTAGGGTTAATGGTGGTGCTGATTGCCGCTCTGTTTAAGGGAGTGGTGATTGAACCGCATGGCTATGAAGAAAACTCTCCTTTATTCACACTGGATAACAACAGTGCCATTACCTTATTTCTAATATCGCTGATACCGGTTTGTTTTGCCTACGGCGGTTACCAGCAAACCATCAATTTCGGGGGAGAGGTAAAGGATACACGCATTATTCCCAAAGGCATCATCATCGGGATCATCATTGTGATCCTTTTATACCTGCTGATCAATGTGGCTTATACACAGGTGATCGGGTATGATAAGATGAAGAATGCCTCTGCCATCGGGGCCCTGCTCTGTGAAGCCTGGTTTGGCAAGGCAGGTGGTAAAGTATTTGATGCCCTGATGTTTTTATCGGTGCTGGCCTATGTGAATATATTGCTGATGAGTAATCCAAGGGTGATGTTTGCCATGAGCCAGGACCGGGTGTTTCCGAAAATATTTTCTTATCGTCATCCGAAGACGGAAGCCCTGGTGGCCGGACTCGCTACATTTTCAATCATCACGATCATTGTTACTTTTTTTGGTAAGGGGGTTGACAATATCCTCAACTTTACCATGTTCCTGGACAGTATCGGCATGAGTACATCGGCCGCTACCTTATTTGTATTAAGAAAAAGAAAACAGAACCAGGCCATGATCACCGGCACCTGGAATAAATTCACTCCCATTCTGGCCTCATTCTTTGTCTTTAGTTATTTTATGATCGCCGTGGGCGTTGTAATTAAGGATGTAAAAGCGGCGCTGATCGGAACCGGGTTGCTGGCGATATTTCTGGCTATCTATTATGTATTTTATCATAAGCGGAAGAACTGATGGACATATCACAAATCATTAATGAACTGGGAGAGGATCGTGAGCATTATTTTAATGCAGTGGCGCCTCCCATTATGCAGACCAGCAATTTCACTTTTAAAAAAGTAGCCGATCTCACCAAGGCATTTGAAGATGAGATGGGAGGATATCTTTATAGTCGCGGATTAAATCCTACCGTGGACATCCTCCGCAAAAAACTGGCCGCACTTGATGGTGCGGAAGATTGTCTGGTGTTTAATAACGGAGCGGCGGCCATCTTTGCGGGGATCTTTGCCAATATCAAATCCGGTGATCATATTGTATCCGTGGCAAAACCTTATACCTGGGTGCAAAGGATGTTTGATGTGATCCTGCCCCGGTTTAATGTAACGGTTACCTATATTGATGGCAGCAATATTGACAATTGGATCAATGCTACTAAGGAGAATACCAGTTTTTTTTATCTCGAATCGCCCAATAGCTGGGATTTTGCCTTGCAGCCCATCCGGCAGGTAGCAGCTTTAGCCCAAAGAAAAGGTATCATTACTTTGATTGATAACAGTTATTGTACACCGCTCTATCAAAAGCCTATTGAAATGGGCATTGATATGGCCATGCAAACCGCCACCAAGTATATCGGCGGTCACAGTGATACGCTTGGCGGGGTGCTAACTGGTACCCATGCCATGATGGAAAAAATATTCAACAGCGAATACCTGAATATTGGCAGCGGTATCCAGCCCTTTAATGCCTGGCTGATGATCCGCGGATTGCGAACCTTGCCGGCAAGGCTTGAAAGAATTACAAAGACCACGGCAGCAGTCGTTGCTTTTATGAAGCAACATCCTAAAGTGGAAAGTATCTTATTCCCCCATGATGATAGTTTCCCGCAATATGCGCTTGCCAAACAGCAAATGAAAGGGGCCTGTGGTTTATTCACTTTTACCCTGAAATCAGATAAAAGGGAGGATATCGTCCTTTTCTGCGAATCCCTTCAACATTTCATGATGGCCGTAAGCTGGGGAGGGCATGAAAGCCTGGTGATTCCCAAATCTGCGGGTATTCCTGTCAAAGACTTTAACCCGTCAAATAAAGAGCATAAATATATCCGGGTCTATACCGGTTTGGAGGAGGCGGGCTACCTGATCGGGGATTTGGAGCAGGCATTGGGTAAAATTTAAAGCGGCCTGTAAAAATTCAGGGGGCAGCCCACTCATTTCGGCTATTTTTGCACTCTATGAAAAGGGTAATCAAGCTGGCCATGGGCTTGTTCCTTTGTGCAGCGGCTTCAGGACAGCCGGCTTCCAAATGGAATATCGTTCGTTGTGTGGATCATGCAATGAAGAATAATATCTCGGTCAGACAGGCCGATCTGCAAACCCGTTTTTCAGCCCTAAGCCTGACTCAGAACAAAGCCAGTCAGCTCCCCACCCTGAATTACAGCACCAGTGCCGGTTACCGGCTGGGTCGTTCCGAAAACCCTACCACCGGTGTACTCGAGGATAATAATTTCTTTAACCTGAGTATGCAGTTACAAACCGGTGTGACCATCTTTAACTGGTTCTCTAAAAAAAATACCATCGAAGCCAGTCGCCTGAGCTGGGAAGCCGATAAGGCCCAGGTGCAAAAAGCCAAGGATGATGTGGCCCTGAATGTGGCCGTGGCCTATTTGCAAATATTACTGGCCAAAGAACAGGTGAACCTGGCCGGGGTGCAGGTTAAGCAAACCACCGACCAGTTGACTACAACCCGCAAAAGAGTGGATGCCGGCGCCCTTCCTGAGTTGAATGCCGCCGAACTGGAAGCCCAGTTGGCCCGTGACAGTTCATCACTGGTCACTGCACAGGCATCGGTGCAACAATTTTTATTACAGATGAAGGCCCTGCTGAACCTGGATGCGGGTGAAGTGTTTGAAATTGAAACACCACCAGTAGATAAAATTCCGGTGGAAGCCCTTGCAGATTTACAACCCGAAGCAGTCTATGCATTGGCGATTGCCAGTCTGCCCCAGCAAAAAATAAACAGCCTCCGGATCCAGTCGGCTAAAAAATCAGTAGAAGCCGCCCGCGGTATGATGTACCCGACCTTCTCTGCTTTCGGTGGATTGGGTACCAGTTATGTCAATATTAAAGTCCCCAATTTTAATCCGGGTCCTTTTAAACCAACCGGTGCCATCGTGAATGTGAGTGGTACCGATTATGTTGTTCAGGCACCTTCCTTTGTGCAGGCAGGAGAGAGTTCCATTCCCATGGGTACACAGTTCCGGAACAACTTTGCACAGAATATCGGAATAGGCATCAGCGTTCCCATTTTGAATGGTCGCAGTGCCAGATCTAACTGGGAAAGAAATAAACTGACCGTGCAGCAATTTGAATTGCAGAAAGAGTCGGGCGATATGCAGCTGAAACAGGATATCTATAAAGCCTATACCGATGCCACTGCTGCCCTGCAGAAATTCAATGCTGAAAGAAAAGCAGTACAAACATCAGAGAAAGCATACGAGTATGCTACCAAAAGGTATGAGCTTGGTTTGTTGTCCACTTATGATCTGCTCAATAGCCAGAACAATGTGTTACGTTCCAAAATACAGGCCCTGTATGCACAATATGATTATGTGTTTAAGATGAAATTGCTTGAATTTTATAAAGGGCAGGGTTTAAAATTATAAAACTAGTGCGATGAAGAAAAAGAACAGGAAATGGCTGTATATCTCCGTTGCGGTTGTACTGGGTTTGCTCCTGGTGATGAAACTGGCCGGTAAAAAAGACAGTGCAGAAAAAGTTGCCGTAGAAAAAGCGGTGAAGCGCACGATCATTGAATCGGTAAATGCCAGCGGAAAAGTGTATCCTGAAGTGGAAGTAAAAATCAGTCCGGATATTTCAGGTGAAGTAACCGAACTGAATGTGGAAGAAGGCGACAGCGTAAGGCGCGGACAAATCCTGGCCCGTATCTATGCGGATATCTATGCCCTGCAAAGAGATGAAGCAGCAGCTCGTGTGAACCAGACTGCCGCTACGGTTGATAATGGCAGTGCTGCCCTGGAAGCCCTGCAATCATCCCTTACCCAGGCCCAGCAAAGCTTTGACCGGAATAAAAAATTATATGAGGATAAGGTAATTTCCAAGGCCGAGCTGGAGCAATATGAAACCACATTGAAGACAGCGCAGGCCAATTACAATGCGGCCAAACAAAATATCCGCAGCCTGCAGGCCAATGTGCAGGCTTCACAAGTGGGATTGAACAAAGCCAATAAAGATTTGGGACGTACCACCCTCGTGGCGCCAATGGATGGCGTAATCTCTTCCCTCAAGGTGAAAAAAGGAGAGCGGGTGGCCGGTAACAGTTTCAATGTGGGTACGGAAATGATGACGGTGGCCGATATGAGTTTGCTGGAGATCAGGGTGGATGTGGGAGAAAATGATATCGTGAAAATCAATATCGGTGATTCGGCTGATGTGGAAGTGGATGCTTATAATAACCGCAAGTTCAAAGGTGTGGTGACCAAGATTGCGAGCAGTATCAAGTCCTCCAACGGACTGGCTGTTTCCAATGATGTGACCAATTATGAAGTGCGGATCCGTTTGCTTCGCTCCAGTTATGAAGACCTGGCAGGAAATACATTTCCTTTCCGTCCTGGAATGAATGCCAGTGCCGATATTAAAACAAAAAGAGTGGAGAATGTGCTGGCCGTGCCAATCACGGCAGTCAATGCCAGGGTAAAAGGCAGTGACAAGAGCATGGAGGATAAAAAGAAAGAAAACAATGCCGGCAAAGAGGAAGCTGATGCACTCAACAGCAATACCAGCAGTAGTTATGAAGATGAACTGGAGGAAGTGGTATTTGTAAAGCAGGCGGATGGCACGGTAAAAAAAGTGGTGGTTAAATCCGGTATACAGGATATCAATTATATCGAAATCCTCAGTGGGCTGAATGCCGGGGAAGAAGTGGTGGTGGGTCCTTATAATGCGATCAGTAAAACCCTCAAGACAGGTACCAAGGTAAAAGTAGTGGCGAAGGATAAGTTGTTTGAGAAGTAAATGTTTGAGATTAATTGTTTTGACAAAATATCTCCAACATTAAAAGTCGTGGAAGCAAACTGAAAATCCATTATGAGTCGCCGGGTATTTTGATCTTGCAACGGGCCTCTCTGAACGTCATACCGGCCTTGAGCTCCAAAGGAGTCCTATGGACCGGTATCTTTTTTAGCAGTAAGCAAGACAGTCTTCTTTCAAAAGACCCCGGGTCAGGCCCGGGGTGACATACTGCAAGGGTGTGGCAAGTCTCAGACAGAAGGAAGCTTATAACAGACTTAAATAACATCATGCCGGCTCCAGGATCCAGCAGGGTAAATAGGTCCAGACTGGCAAAGTGGAGGCCCGTATTGATACGCTAATAAAATTGTGTTTGCAACAGGCCACCAGTAAGTCATGCCGGACTTGATCCGGCATCTTATTAAATGGACTCTTTTCATAATCCTCTCATTTGATTTTAGTTCCCTCAATCTCTGTAGTTTCGCTCATAAACTATTTACATGCGCTTTGGAATCATCGGCAGCGGGAGCTGGGCGACGGCCCTGGCCAAGATCCTGACAGATAAGCAGCATCCCATACAATGGTGGATTCGTGACGAATCCATGATCCGGCATATTCAGGAACGGCATCATAATCCCCGTTATCTATCTTCTGCCAGTTTTGATGTTTCTTTATTACAGATGTCAACTAATATCCGGGAGGTGGTGAAGGCTGCTGAGGTGTTGGTGGTGGCTGTTCCTTCGGCTTATGCTGCTGCCAGTCTGGAAGGATTACAAGCCGGTGACCTGTCCGGAAAAAAAATTGTTTCTGCCATCAAGGGATTACTTCCTGAAAAAAATATCCTGCTGAATGAATACCTGCAGCAGGAATTCGGTTTTCCGCTGGAGAATTATTTTGCAGTGCTGGGGCCCTGTCATGCCGAGGAGGTAGCGGCTGAAAAATTATCCTACCTCACATTTTCCGGTACCGATAACAAGACTGCTTCAGCGATCTCTTCCCATTTTTCGACAGACTATATCAATACCATTGTCAATAATGATATACTCGGGGTGCAGTATGCGGCTGTGCTCAAGAATATTTATGCCTTAGGGGCCGGTATGGCACATGGACTGGATTATGGCGATAATTTTCTCAGTGTTTATATCGCCAATGCAGCCGATGAAATGGCGGTCTTTCTTAAAAAATTTGGCGCTCGTGATATTACAGTCGGAGAACATGGTGCAGAGGATCCGATGACTCACCGGAAAACACCCAACTATGCAGCTTCTGTTTATCTGGGTGACCTGCTGGTGACCTGTTATTCCCTTTACAGCCGGAACCGGATGTTCGGGAATATGATTGGTAAAGGATATTCCGTGAAAACGGCCCAGCTGGAAATGAACATGGTGGCGGAAGGCTTGAACGCAGCCCGTTGTATCCATGTGATTAATCAAAAAGTGGATGCTTCGATTCCAATTGCAGAAACCATCTATAAAATACTCTGGGAAAATGTTAAAGCGGCGGAAGGGTTTAAACGGATTGAGCAGGTTTTAGTCTAGGAATTAGGTATTGGGTATTGGGTATTGGGTATTAGGTATTGTGAGTAGCCTAAAACAATTTTAATTCGTACTATATGCCACTTTTTTACCATGGATTTGTGCCTGCGGCCATACTGATCATGCTGGCCTGCCTGATGCTCCGGCAACTTTGGTTGTTCCGGAAACATCAATCCTAAAACGATTGATCAGAAATTTTACGGTTTGCGGTAAAGAATTAACTTTAGCAGGTAAAAGCCCGCAACCATGATCCAGTTTTTCCAGGTCCTTTTTTTGATTGCAGCCGTGGTGCTGATCGTTCTGAATGTGCTTGATTATAACAAGTGGCAGGAAGGAAGAAAAGAAGGCAGCACCAAGCCCCACCCGATTAAGTGGTTCAATTTTGTACTCACTTCCATTGTAGCCCTGGGTTGTGTGCTGAATATTATTGTGGCGTGGATCAGGAAAGGATGAGGGCAGTCGACAGTCGACAGTCGGCAGTCTTCAGTCGACAGTCCTCAGTCGACAGTAAACAGTCAGCAGTCAACGGTTGTATTCCCACTAGCCACTAGTCCCTCGCCTCTTCCGGACTTCTCTCTAAACAAACAAACTCGCCGCGATTCCGTCTGCCAGCAGTTTTCCTTCATTGGTGAGAATTAAACAGCCGTTTTTTTCGGTGATATGTCCGGTATGAATATAACCGGCGGCTTTTTTGCGGAATGCAATGGCGTCTACCCCATGTTTTTCATCTAAAATATTTAATTGAATTCCTTCCATGGTTCGCAGGGCCGTCATGACGTATTCATTGAGTTGCTGATCAGGAGTGAGGGTTTCTTTTTCTATTGGCAATTCTCCTTTTTGAATGGCAGCAACATATAAATTATTATTGGAAACATTCCATTGCCTTTCGCTGCCGTTAAAGGAATGGGCAGCCGGGCCGAGACCGAGATAGGTCTTGCCCTGCCAGTAAGCAGAATTATGTTTACTTCTCCAGCCGGGTTTGGCAAAATTGGAAATCTCGTAATGTTCGTATCCGGCAGCAGCCATCCATTCCATGAGTAAAAGAAACTGGGCCGACTGTGCATCTGGGTCTACATCCGCTTTTTGTTGCAGTCGGATGAGTTTATCCAGTGGTGTTTTGGGTTCAACCGTCAAAGCATAACAGGAAAGATGCGGTATGCCGAGTTGAATTGCTGTTTTTACATTTTCTTTCCACTTTTCATTGGTCAGGCCCGGACTTCCATAAATTAAATCAATCGTGATATTGTCAAAATAATCCAGTGCCAGCTTTATACTGCTCAGGGCTTCAGTTGCATGATGGGCCCGGTTCATCCATTGCAGGTCTTCCTCAAAAAAACTTTGTACTCCCATACTGAGCCGGTTGATCCCGACTGCTTTCCAGTCCTGCAGTTTTTTGGCCGTGATATCATCCGGATTCGCTTCCAGCGTAATTTCTGCATTGGCATCCACCGGAAAATGCATGTGAATGGTTTGAAGGATTTGCTCCAGGTCATCCTTGTCCAGCAGGGAAGGAGTACCTCCTCCAAAATAAATGGTTTCAATGATCCCCTTGCCGGTATACTCTTTTTGCAGTACTGCTTCTTTGCATATCGCCGCTACCACATCATCCTTGTAATGGAGGGAAGTAGTGAAATGGAAATTGCAATAATGACAGGCTTGTTTGCAGAAGGGAATATGGAGGTAGATGGAGGGCATGGGGTTAGGTATTGGATATTAGATATTGGGTATTAGGAATTGTAGTCATAAAGTGGGTGGTGGGTTTTTTAGAGAAACGATGGTAAGGTATTGAGATATTAGGATATTGACATATTCAGATATTGGGTATTGGCGGATTATTTACATATTAACTGCCGATATGTTTGGTTGAATATTTCATTTGAACCAGCGATTTGGTAATTTAGCATACTATCCGTTGAATAGCCATGTACAGGTTACAATTGCAAATATCGGTTCTGTTCCTCATCCTGCTTTCTGTTGCGGGCAATAGTCAGTCGAAGTATCCCTTGCAATTGCATTGCACGGATCGTGAGACTTCCACCTTTATTAGTCAGCAGGGGATCTCTACTCTTTTTGATTCCCGTTTTGTCTGTATCGAATATGTGAACCAGTTGCAGGGACTGCTGCAAACAAAGGGCTATGTGACTGCTTCGCTGGATAGTGTGCGGTTTGATAGTTTGTCTGCCTCGGTAGTACTGTTTGTTGGGGAACAATACAAATGGGCCAGTCTGGATGCCGGTAAAGTGGATCCCTCCCTGCTGGAAGCAGTTGGCTGGCGGGAACAGCTGTTTCGCGAAAAGCCCATGAACTTTACCCAGCTCAAAGAATGGCAGGAAAAAATATTGAGCCGCCTGGAGAATACCGGTTATCCCTTTGCAAAAATCTGGCTGGATAGTATTCGTCTTGACCAGGACCGGGTAGCGGCCCTGCTGAAAGTAGACAAAGGACCTGCCTACCTGATTGATAGTATCCGCATTTACGGCAACGCCAAAATTTCGAATTACTATCTGCAACGCTACCTCGATATTCCCAATGGGTCTGTATACAGCCGGGAAAAACTGCTTCGGGTCAATCAGAAAATGCGGGAGCTGACCTATATCGAGGAAGAGAAACCTTTTGACCTTACTATGCTGGCGACCGGGTCCATCCTGAACATGTATCTCAAACAAAAGAAAAGCAGTCAGGTTAACCTGCTTGTGGGATTCCTGCCGAATAATGACCAGCTTTCTTCCAAAAAATTATTGCTGACTGGTGAGGCCAATATCTTACTGAAGAATGCACTGGGGTCGGGTGAAACCATCGGATTGAACTGGCAGCAGATACAGGTTCGTTCACCACGATTGAATCTTTTATTTAATTATCCATACTTGTTCAGGTCGCCTGTGGGGGTGGATTTTAATTTTGATATCCTGCGTAAGGACAGCAGCTTTGTCAATATCAACCTGCAACTGGGAGGATCCTATACGCTAAGTGCCACGCAAACAGGGAAGCTCTTTATACAAAGGACGCAGACCATTGTTAATGCCGGGGGCATCAATACCATCCAGGTCATCCAGCAACGGCGGCTGCCGGACCTGGGAGATGTGAGTTCGGTGAATGTAGGAGTGGAGTATGACCTGAATAAAACTGATTACCGGCTCAATCCCAGAAAGGGATATGAATTAAAACTGGTCACCGCCATCGGATCCAAAAAACTCAAGAAGAACAATGAAGTGATTGCGCTGAAA
>Ga0209174_10003419_pt1 | contig 10041 bp, 10 predicted proteins | sample JI91814BDNA_FD_187505 | JGI IMG/M metagenome (GOLD analysis project Ga0209174, IMG submission 187505) | Wastewater effluent complex algal communities from Wisconsin, to seasonally profile nutrient transformation and Carbon sequestration -... | ecosystem: Engineered > WWTP > Effluent > Algae...
AGCAATAGCAGACGTTCTTCTCCAAGAAGGCGATCCGCTTGTCGGGATACTGTGCCGCGAGCCGGCGCACCAGGTTGAGTTCTGTGCCGACGACCCACGAAGTGCCCGCCGGAGCGGCCGCGACGGTCTTGATGATCTTCTCGGTGGACCCGACATAGTCGGCGAGTTCGACCACCTCGTAGCGGCATTCGGGATGGACGATGACATTGACGTCCGGGATCTCGCGCCGGGCCGCCTCGACGGCCTCGACACTGAAGCGGCCATGCACCGAGCAGTGCCCGCGCCACAGGATCATCCGGGCGGCACGCAGGGCTTCGACACCGACCCCGCCCATCGGCTTGTGCGGGTCGAAGACGACGCAATCCTCAAGGGAGCCGCCGAGTCCGCGGACATACGTATTGCGGCCTAGATGCTGATCGGGCAGGAAGAGCACCTTGCCCGAGCCGCCGGCCACCAACCCGTCGCCGCGCTGCTCCAAGGCCCACCCGAGCGCGGTCTTGGCGTTGGAGGAGGTGCAGATCGTGCCGCCGAGGCGGCCGGTGAAACCCTTGATGGCGGCGGAGGAGTTCATATATGTCACGGGGATCGTTACATCGGCGACGCCCGCCTCCTGTAGGTCGGCCCAGGCGTCCTCGACCTGGCCGATCGCCGCCATGTCCGCCATGGAGCAGCCCGCGGCGAGGTCGGGCAGAATGACCGTCTGCTCGGGGCTGGTCAAGATGTCGGCCGATTCGGCCATGAAATGCACGCCGCAGAAGACGATATAGGGGGCGTCGGGCCGGGCCGCCGCCTCGCGGGCCAGCTTGAAGGAGTCGCCCGTGGTGTCGGCGAACTCGATGACCTCATCGCGTTGATAGTGGTGGCCGAGGATGAAGACGTCCTCGGCCAGGCTTGCCTTCGCGGACCGCGCCCGCGCCACCAGATCGGGGTCGGAGGCCGGCGGCAACTCGCCGGGGCACTCGACGCCGCGTTCCGTATGCAGATCGCGGCCCTTCCCGAGCACGAGCAAGGGCAGCGGGGCAGTCGTGGTCATGTCCTTGATCGTATGCCGCGAGCCGGTCCCACTCGCCCGGGAGCGCCGTCCGACCCCGGCCCGGGGCGCGGGTGCCCGCGCGTCGGCATACGCTGATCGGGTGCATGTGGTGATCGCCCCGGACTCTTTCACCGGCACCCTGACCGCGACCCAGGCGGCCGAGGCCATCGCGGCCGGTTGGGCCGAGGCGGCGCCGCATGTCGTCCTCTCCCTCGTCCCGCTCTCCGACGGCGGGCCGGGCTTCCTCGACGTGCTCGCCCGCGCCCTTGACGGCGAGATGATGGCGACCATCGTCGCCGATCCGCTCGGACGGGAGGTCCCGGCGAGCGTCCTGCTCGGGGACGGAGGACGCACGGCATATGTCGAATCCGCTCAGGCCACCGGCCTGCACCTGCTCGCGGCCAGCGAGCGCGATCCCGGCGTGACCAGCACGTATGGCGTGGGGCAGCTCCTGCTGGCCGCTCGGGAGGCCGGGGCGCGCAGGATCGTCGTAGGACTCGGGGGAAGCGGCACCAATGACGGCGGCGCCGGCATGCTGTCGGCGCTCGGGGCCGGCTCCGTCGACGATCTCGGTCGCGGCGGCCTGGCGCTGCGCGACCTCGGACCCGGGTCCCTGGACGGCCTCGATGCGGTGCGTCGTGACTGGGCCGACATCGAGCTGGTCGCCGCTACCGATGTGGAGAATCCATTGCTCGGGCTCAAGGGGGCCTCGGCGGTCTTCGGCCCGCAGAAGGGCGCATCCCCACGGCTCGCCCAGGACCTTGAGGGCGCGCTGGGGCACTATGCCGACCGGATCTGGCGCCACCTGCCCGCCGGCGCCGACCTGCTCACCGGCAAGCCGCGCCGCCTCGACAAGGAACCCGGCGCCGGTGCCGCCGGCGGGCTCGGTTTCGGCCTTTTCGCCCTCGGTGCCCGCCGACGCAGCGGCGTGGAACTCGTCCTGGACGCCGTCGGGTTCGCCGACCTTGTCGCGGCGGCTGACCTCGTGGTCACCGGCGAGGGCAGCTTCGACTGGCAGAGTCTGCGCGGCAAGGTCGTGGCCGGTGTCGCCCAGTCCGCCCTCGCCAGCGCCACCCCCACCATCGTGATCGCCGGTCAGGTTCTTGTCGGTCGCCGGGAGGCGATGGGCATCGGCCTGAGCGGGATGTATGCCGTCGCGAGCGACCCCCGACAAGAAGAGGCCGCCTTTGCCGACCCCGTCGCCACCCTGCGCGCCCGCGCCCAGCGCGTTGCCCGCACCTGGACTCCCGCGACCTGACCCGGGCCGGCGGTGCGCGGCGCGTACCTCGCGCACCATTGCTGGCCCGGCCTGGGATCGGACGCGGGTATTCTGGGATGGCACCGGGGAACAATCCGCGACCGCCCTGGCGTTGGACGCGGCATACTCCCTCCCGGACGAGAAGCGAAGGACCAGCACATGACCACCACGGACCAGACCGCCACCGAGACCGAGACCCACGGCGTGCTGCTGACCGATGTCGCCGCCACCAAGGTCAAGTCATTGCTGGAGCAGGAGGGCCGTGACGATCTGCGCCTGCGCGTTGGCGTCCAGCCCGGCGGCTGCTCCGGCCTGATCTATCAGCTCTACTTCGACGAGCGCACCCTGGACGGCGACCTGGTCGCCGACTTCGACGGTGTCGAGGTCGTCGTGGACCGGATGAGCGCGCCCTATCTCGGCGGCGCCACGATCGACTTCGCCGACACCATCGAGAAGCAGGGCTTCACCATCGACAACCCCAACGCCGGCGGGTCGTGCGCCTGCGGCGACAGCTTTAGCTGACCCACGCAACCCTCGACGACCCGGTCCCCCGTGGGGCCGGGTCGTTGCTGCTTCCCCCCGCACCGCAGACGTCCCGCGCAGTTGATCGTGCTGTGCCCCGGGCCTGTGAGGTGAGCCTGCGCTTAGTTGAAGACTTAAACATCCTGAGTAGGGTGAGAAGTGCTGGACGATGAACCAGCCCGGGGCTCCACAAGGAGCCCACCCGCAGGGCTCCCCCCGGAGAAACGAGGGGACACCCCCGTGCGCAGCACACTCGACAAGCTCATCTCCTATCTCGGCCTCGCTCTGGCCGCCTTGCTCCTGATCGGCGGCGGACTGCTGCTGTGGGGCGCGAGCTTCACCAACAGCAATGTCTCGGAGCAACTCAAGCAGCAAGACATCACCATGCCGTCGGGCCCGGCCATCGAGGACCCGCTCATCAAGCCCTATCTCGAGGAGTACGCCGGTCAGGAGATGACGACCGGCAACCAGGCCAAGGCCTTCGCCGACCACTACATCAAGGTCCACATGGACAAGTCCTCCGGCGGGCGCACCTATGAAGAGGTCTCGGGCGAATACATCGCGCTCAGCAAGGACGCCAACGCCGACCCGGCCAAGCTCGAGGAACTCGGCGCCCTGCGCCAGAGCCTCTTCATGGGCAACACCCTGCGTGGCCTGCTCCTGAACGCCTATGCCTTCGGCACGATGGCCACGATCATGACGTATGCCGCGATCGCCGCCTTCGTCGGGGCCGTCGTCATGGCGCTGCTCGGGCTGCTCGGCCTGCGGCACGCAAAGCGGGCCGCCACGGCCTAACGGCTGGCGCGCTGGACCCGGTCCGGGGAGCGCGGGCGGCATACTGACCTGCGTGCAGATCCTCGTGACCGGGTCCATCGCGACCGACCACCTGATGACCTTCCAGGGGCGCTTCGCCGACTCCCTGGTCGTTGAGCAGTTGGACAAGATCTCCTTGTCCTTCCTCGCCCACGACCTGGAGATCCGCCGGGGCGGCATCGCGGCCAATATCGCCTTCGGCATGGCGAACCTCGGCCTGCGACCGGTCCTGGTCGGCGCGGTGGGGGAGGACTTCATCGCCTATCGCAGTTGGCTGGAGCGCCATGGGGTCGATTGTGAGTCAATCCTTGTCTCCGGCACCAAACACACGGCCCGCTTCGTGTGCACCACCGACACCGAGATGGCCCAGATCGCCACGTTCTATGCCGGCGCGATGAGCGAGGCCCGGCGCATCGAACTCGGCCCCATCGCCGGCCGCGTCGGCGGTGCCGACTTTGTGCTCATCGGCGCCAACGATCCGCAGGCGATGCTGCGGCATACGCGCGAATGCCGCACCCGCGGCATACCCTTCATCGCCGATCCCTCCCAGCAACTCGCCTTCAGCGAGGGCCCGGAGATCAAGGAATTGATCGATGGGGCGACCTACCTGATCACCAACGAATACGAGGCGCGCCTCACGGAGCAGAAGACCGGCTGGAGCGCCGCCGAGATCGCGGCCCGGGTCACCCACCGGGTCACGACCCGCGGCAAGGACGGGGTGACGATCGAGTCGCCCGGCGAGGAACGGATCCACGTCGGCGTCGCCTCGGTCGCGCGCCTGGCCGACCCGACCGGGGTCGGGGACGCCTTCCGCGCCGGCTTCCTCGCCGGCCTGGCCTCCGGCCTGCCGCACCGCCGCTGCGCCGAGATGGGGTCGGTCCTGGCCGCCCACGTCATCGAGACCGTCGGCACGCAGGAATACGAGTTGTCCAAGCGTGGCTTCCTCACCCGCCTCGCCGAGGCCTATGGCGCGGATTCGGCCGCCGAGATTGCCCCCAATCTGCACTGTCCACGCCCCTGAGCAGCCCGTATGCCGTGACTCCCGCCCTCCCGCCGCGCCCGATCGAGCCGCCGCCCTCGCCATGGGGGTTCACGCGCCTGCTCGATCACGCGTCGGATGAGGACATCATCGGGGTCGGGGCGGATCTGGACCCGGGCACGCTGCTCGCGGCATACCGGGCCGGGGTCTTCCCCATGGGCATCGACGGGCTGGCGGCGATGGGCTGGTGGAGCCCCGTCGAGCGGGGAGTGCTCGACCCCGCCGAACTGCGGGTCAGCCGGTCGCTGGCCCGCTCGGCGCGCCGGATGACGGTCTCGGTCGATGCCGATTTCGCCGCCGTGATCGCGGCCTGCGGTGACCCCGGCCGCCCCGGCGGCTGGATCACCGAGGAGATCGAAGCCGCGTATGCCGCGCTGCACCGCCTCGGTTGGGCGCACAGCATCGAGGTCTGGGCCGAGGGCGAACTCGCCGGAGGCCTGTATGGCGTGTCTATCGGTGGCCTCTTCGCGGGCGAGTCCATGTTCCACAAGCGCACCGATGCCTCCAAGGTGGCGCTGATGGCCCTCGTCGACGTGCTCGCCTCCGGCCCATCCCTGATCGACGTCCAATGGCGCACCGATCACCTCGCGAGTTTGGGGGTGCGGGCGATCGACCGCGCCGACTATCGGCGCCGGCTGCCCGCGATCCTCGCCGCCTCGGGTCCCGATTGGGACCGCTGGCGCGCGCGTCGCTGGGGTGCCGGCGCGCCCTGACTTGTGCCCCGCTGATGCAGCGTGAGGCGGGCGTCCCGATGCCTCACACCCTCGGGTGGCGAAGGATCAGCCGGACGGCGATGTCCTCACCCTCGCGCTGCACCGAATCGAGCGTATGGCCGCGCATCCGGGCCCAGGCCGGTAGGTCCGCGGCGGCCGCGGGATCACTCGCCAGGACCAGCAGCACCGCACCGGTCGGCAGGCCGGCGGCCGCCCGGGCGGCCTCGATCACCGGCATGGGGCACCGGGTGCCGCGGGCATCGACGGTGACCTCCGGCTGCCCAGCCACCTCCTGCTCGCTCATAGCCGCCCCGCCCCCAAGCGCTCGCGCACGCCGCGAATGACCTCGGGCAAGACCTCGATGAGACGACCCACCGCCGCGTCCCGGTCGGGCGCGGCACCCGTCCAGGGCAGCGTGATCCGGACGTTCCCATGCGTCAGCGCCCCCATCGCGGCCAGCACATGGCTCGGTTCCAGCGTCGAGGAGGTGCACGCCGACCCCGAGGCCACACTGAGCCCGTGCCGGTCCAACTCGCTGACCAGGGTCTCGCCGTCCGCAAAGAGCGCGCTGAAGGTCAGCACATTGGGCAGCCGCGGCGCATCGAGCGCCGCGATCTCGACGTCGGGCAGCGTCCGCAGCGCATGGATCAGGCGCGAGAGAGCTGCGGCGGACTCGGCGTTGTCCCGCTCGCGCTGGGCCGCGCACTGCTGCCATGCCTCGGCGGCGGCGAGGGCGAGCGGGATCCAGACCGGAGCATCCGCGCGGCCGAACTCCGCCTCGCGCACCGGCCCGGACCGGCGCAAGCGCGTGCGCGGCGGCGCGATGAGTAGCCCGAGGGGCGGGCCGGCGACGCTCGCCGCATCGCCGATCAATGCGTCATACTCCGGGGCCACCCCGAGCCGGCCCAGGCTCGCCTGACCGTCCACGAGCAGCGGGACCCCGGCTGCCGCGCAGAGGTCGTATGCCGCACCCACCGGCTGGATCGTGCCCACCTCGCCATTGGCGTGCTGCAGGGCGGCGACCGCGGTCCGCGGTTCGGCGACCGCTGCCGCCCAGACCGCGAGGTCGACCCGTCCGGCGGCATCCACCGAGACCTCGGACAGGAGTCGGGGATCGTCGGCCTGCGCCGCGGCATACCGGCCGGGGATGAGAATCGCTGAGTGCTCGACGGCACTGGCGACCAGTCGCGCGCCGGTGCGACGCCGTGGCCAGGCCAGCCCGTCGAGGGCAGCCGCGAGAGCGGCAGGGCCGCCGCCCAGATGGAAGCTGAGATGGTCCGGCGCGACGCCCAGATCAGCGGCGATGATCTCGCGCGCCTGGTCCAGCAAAGCGGCGGCGCGGCGCGCCTCGCCATACAGGCGGCGGGGATCGGCCCACCCGATCTCCACCGCCGCGGCGAGGGTCTGGGCGGCCTGCGGGAGCATGGGACCGGCCGCGGCGTCCAAGACGCCCCGCACGAAGCGCTCGGAGTCAGGCACGCTTCGGTAACTTAGCCGACCCGGTCATCACGAATCGCCCAGGCTGCGGTAGTTTGCCTGTAGGCATGGACACCATCGGTGGCTGTGCCCTGCTCGATCGATATTCGACCTGGACAAGACGAGGTGCCCGTTGCGACTGCCCAAGCCCGCAGCCACCCGCCGCCGCAAGCGCGTCGGCGTCGGCCTGGCGTTGACGGCCGCTGCCTTGACCCTGGGAGGCTGCGGCCTCGCCGGAGCGCAGGGCAAGCTGTCCAATGGTTATCTCCCCGAGGGGGCGACGGAGGGCGCGGACCGGGTCCGGACCCTGTGGCTCGGCTCGTGGATCGCTGCGCTCGCCGTCGGCGCGCTGGTGTGGGGCCTGATGCTGTGGTGCGTCGTGGCCTACAAGCGCAAGGAGTCCGACCCGCCGCTGCCGGTGCAGTTGAAATACAACGTGCCGCTCGAGATTGTCTATACGGTCATCCCGATCTTCATGGTCCTGACGCTCTTCTACTATTCCGACCGGGACACCCACGAGCTGACCGCGCACGACAAGACGCCCGACTATGTCATCAATGTCGTCGGCAAGCAGTGGAGCTGGGACTTCAACTACACGACATCCAATGCTCATGAGGCCGGCACGCAGGCGATCCTGACGGGCAAGCCCGGGGTCGAAGAGACGCTTCCGACGCTCTACATCCCGGTGAACAAGCGCATCGAGTTCCAGCTCGTGGCCAATGACGTCATCCACTCCTTCTGGGTGCCAGCCTTCCTCCAGAAGCTCGACATGATTCCGGGCCGGGTCAACACCTTGCAGGTCGTGCCGACCCGCGAGGGTGAGTTCGCGGGCAAGTGCGCCGAGCTGTGCGGGGCCTACCACTCCGAGATGCTGTTCAACCTCAAGGTCGTCAGCCAGGCGGAATACGACAAGCACATCAACGATCTCAAGGCCCAAGGCAATGAGGGGCTGCTGCCGATGGACAACCTGCGTGAGCCGATCATCGAGCAGGACACCGACAAGATCACGACGGGGGGCAACTCATGAGCAGCGTCACCGATAACCCGGCGATGCTCCGGACCGCCGAACGAGTCGAACATCCGCGATTGGCGCCGGGCACGACCTTCGTGAAGTGGGTGACGACGACCGACCACAAGGTCATCGGCAATCTCTACTTCATCACGTCCTTTGTCTGGTTCCTGCTCGGGGGCCTGATGGCCCTGTTCATCCGGCTCGAGCTCTTCGAGCCCGGGATGCAGATCCTCGACGACAAGCAGCAGTTCAACCAGTTGTTCACGATGCACGGCACGATCATGCTGTTGCTCTTCGCCACCCCGCTCTTCGCCGGCTTCGCCAATGCGCTGATGCCGCTGCAGATCGGCGCGCCGGATGTGGCCTTCCCGCGGCTGAATATGTTCGCCTATTGGCTCTATCTCTTCGGCGGCCTGATCGCGGCCTTCGGCTTCCTCACCCCGATGGGTGCCGCGGCCTTCGGCTGGTTCGCCTATGCCCCGCTGTCCAACTCGGTCTTCAGCCCGGGCGTCGGTGGTGACCTGTGGGTCTTTGGCCTCGCCCTCGGTGGTTTCGGCACGATCCTCGGTGGCGTCAACTTCATCACGACGATCGTGTGCATGCGTGCCCCCGGGATGACGATGTTCCGGATGCCGGTCTTCACCTGGACCATCTTGATCACCTCGATCCTGATCATCTTGATCTTCCCCCCGCTGGCCGCCGCGCTCTTCGCCCTCGGTGCGGACCGCCGCTTCGGGGCCGAGGTCTTCGAGCCGGCCAATGGTGGGCCGATCCTGTGGCAGCACCTGTTCTGGTTCTTCGGTCACCCCGAGGTCTATGTCATCGCGCTGCCCTTCTTCGGCATCATCTCCGAGGTCTTGCCGGTCTTCTCCCGCAAGCCGATCTTCGGCTACAAGACCCTCGTCTTCGCGACCATTGCCATCGCCGCCCTGTCGGTCAGCGTGTGGGCTCACCACATGTATGTCACGGGTCAGATCCTCTTACCCTTCTTCTCGATCATGACGATGGCGATCGCCGTGCCGACCGGCGTGAAGTTCTTCAACTGGGTCGGCACGATGTGGGGCGGGCACCTGGTCTTCTCCACGCCGATGATCTGGGCCCTCGGCTTCCTCGTCACCTTCCTGTTCGGTGGCTTGACCGGTGTCATCCTGGCCAGCCCGGCCCTCGACTTCAGCCTCTCGGACTCCTACTTCGTGGTCGCGCACTTCCACTACGTCGTCTTCGGCACTGTGGTCTTCGCGATGTTTGCCGGCTTCTATTTCTGGTGGCCGAAGTTCACCGGCCGGATGCTCGATGAGACGCTGGGCAAGATCCACTTCGTCCTGCTCTTTGTCGGCTTCCACATGACCTTCTTGATCCAGCACTGGGTCGGCGTCGACGGGATGCCGCGGCGGTATGCCGACTATCTGCCCGAGGATGGCTTCACCCTCGCCAACCAGGTCTCGACCGTGGGCGCCTTCATCCTCGGCTCCTCGATGTTGCCCTTCATGTACAACGTCTGGAAGACCTGGAAGTACGCGCCGCTCGTCGAGACCGATGACCCGTGGGGTTATGGCGCATCCCTGGAGTGGGCGACCTCCTGCCCGCCGCCGCGGCACAACTTCAACTCGATCCCGCGGATCCGCTCCGAGCGGCCCGCCTTCGATCTGCACCACCCCGAAGCCGCCCCGGCCTCGATCCGGGCCGCGGCACAACCCACCCCCGTCGGAAAGGCCTAAGGAGCGTCCATGAAGACCGAAGCATTCGTTTTCGGCCTGGTCGGAGTCTTCGGGCTCGTCATGGCGCCGATCTATGGTCACTTCACGCACTGGGAAGAGCCGGTTGGCTCGGTCGGGCTGTTCCTCGCCGCGGGCTTGGGCTTCATGGTCGCCTTCTATTTCTGGCTTACGGGTGCCCGCATCGGCTATCGCCCGGATGACAACCCGCTCGGCGAGATCGCGGAGCAGGAGGGGGAGTATGGCGACTTCACCCCCCACTCCTGGTGGCCGCTGTGGCTGGGCCTGACCTCCTCGATCATGTTCCTCGGCCTGGCCGTGGGCTGGTGGGTCTTCGCTATCGGCGCCTTCTTCGGCGTCTTCGCCCTCGTCGGGTGGGTCTTCGAACGTTACAAGGGCCAATACGCCCTCTGAGGCCACCACCTCCGGGTATGCCGGACCCGGAGACGCCCATGACCTT
>Ga0209174_10003425_pt1 | contig 10033 bp, 6 predicted proteins | sample JI91814BDNA_FD_187505 | JGI IMG/M metagenome (GOLD analysis project Ga0209174, IMG submission 187505) | Wastewater effluent complex algal communities from Wisconsin, to seasonally profile nutrient transformation and Carbon sequestration -... | ecosystem: Engineered > WWTP > Effluent > Algae...
TGTGCTTACCGCGGTGCAGGTACCCGAACCTGCCACCCTTGGTTTGCTGGGCATGGGGCTGGCAGCGCTTGGCTTGCGGCGGCGCAGACAGCGCGGCTAGGCGAGCAGGTCTTGAAACGCAACGGGCGCCAGGCGCCCGTTGTTTCCGTGAGGAGTAGCGGCTGAATGGCGACCATCGTCTTGAACTGGGAGCTCGGAGCTGCCCTGGGGCACGTCGGGCGCTATCTGACAATCGCTCTCCAGCTCAGGGCGCAGGGACATCGGCCGGTACTGGTTCTGCGCGATATTTCACGTGCAGAGGCGGTTCTTGGTCCGCATGCCATCGAGTTCCTGCAGGCGCCGGTGTGGCTCACTCCCGTACAGGGTCTGCCGCCGGACCTCAACTTCACCGAGACGCTTTACCGATTCGGCTTCCTCAAAGCGGACGGGCTGTTGTCCATCGCTCGCGCCTGGCGCTCGCTGTGGACGCTGCTGCGGCCCGACCTGATGCTCTTCGACCACGCCCCGACGGCGCTGCTCGCGGCCCGGGGCTTTGACGTTGCACGCGTGATTGTCGGCAACAGCTTTGCCGTTCCGCCGCGTGTTCGCCCCTTGCCGCGTTACCGCTGGTGGGCCAATGGCGCGGGCGACCATCATCGTCTGGCGGAGACCGAGGAACGCACGACCCGCAACTGTAACGCGGTACTCAAGGAGCTCGGCGCGCCGCTGATCGCGCAGGTCGCGGATCTCTTCGAAGCGGAGGCGACTTACCTTTGTGCGCGACCGAGACTCGATGTCTATGGCGAGCGAGCCGACGCCAACTATATTGGGCCGGTCAACAGTCTGAGCATGGGCAGCGGGCCGGTTTGGCCTGCGGGCGACGCGCCGCCGGTCTTCGCCTATCTCAAATCGGACTACAAGCACCTCGACGCCGTTCTCGGTGCCATCGGCAAGAGCAGGGCGCGCTATCTGATCTACGCCGCGGGCCTGCCCGAACAATTGCGCAAGCGTCATGAATCCGCGCGTGTCGCCTTCAGTGCCACGCCGCTGCAGATGAGCGAAGTGGTCAAGCAGTGCGCAGCGATCATCTGTCACGCTGGGGGCATGAGCGACATTGCGCTCGACCATGGCAAGCCCTTGCTGCTCCTGCCGACGCAGATGGAGCAGACGATGACCAGCCATCGCGTCGAAGCGCTCGGCGCCGGCGTCCTGCTGGCGCCCGACGGCAATCCGGCCCTGCTTCCGAAACTGCTCAGGCGGCTGCTGGACGACGAGAGCCTCGCGGCGCGCGCGGTTGAGTACGCGGCGCAGTTGTCCAGCATTGATCAGTCGCTTGCCGTCGGCCGGCTGGTCGAGGGCTGCGAGGCCTTACTTTCCGGTGGCGCCAACGCCGACGCGAAGGCGCGCGCTCAATAGGCGAAGCAGGCCGGCGGCACACTTCCCGCCAGCCCATCAAGGCGACGGAAAACCCGTTCAGCGCAGGACGTCGCCGAGCAGGCGGGCGACGCGCTCATCGGCATCGGCGGCGAGGCAGTCGACGACCACCTGCGGGCGCAGCGTGTTCTTGAGCCAGGTGAGCTGCCGCTTGGCCAGCTGGCGGGTCGCGTAGATGCCGCGCTCGCGCAATTCGTGCTGCGGCAGCAGGCCATCCTGCACTTCCCACACCTGCCGGTAGCCGACGCAACGCATCGCCGGCAGCGCAGCGTGCAGCGGGTAGCGTTCGCGCAGCATGGCTACCTCCGCTTCCAGGCCGGCGGCGAGCATGGCGGTAAAGCGCTCGGCGATACACTGGTGCAGGACTGCGCGGTCGGACGGCAGCAGGCCGATGGCCGTGAAGGCGTACGCGGCTGCCTGCGCCTTGCCAGCAGCAAGTAGGGCCGACAGTGGTCGACCGCTCAGGCGGAACACCTCAAGGGCTCGCTGGATGCGTTGCGCATCGGTGCTGTGCAGACGCGCTGCCGTTTCCGGGTCGATCTGCGCCAGCTCGGCGTGCAGCGCCGGCCAGCCGCGCATCGCGGCTTCGCCGTCAATCGCCGCACGTGTCGCCGGATCGGCCTGCGGCAGCTCGGCGAGGCCTTCGAGCAGCGCCTTGAAGTAGAGCATGGTGCCGCCGACGAGCAGAGGCACGTGGCCACGCGCGCTGATTTCGGCCATCACCGCCAGCGCGTCGGCGCGAAAACGCGCCGCCGAATAGGCCTCGGTCGGTGGCAGTACGTCGATCAGGTGATGCGGGAATTCGGCCAGCGTCGCGGCGTCGGGCTTGGCCGTGCCGATGTCCATGTCGCGAAAGACCTGCGCCGAATCGACGCTGATCAGCTCGACGGGAAAACGGCGGGCCAGCGCCATGGCCAGCGCCGTCTTGCCGCTGGCCGTCGGCCCCATGAGCAGGATTGCCGGTGGCAGCGCTGCGTGACTCTCGACGGACACGCTCAGCGGCCGCGCAGGAAGTGGCGGTCGAGGTCGGCCATGCTCAGCTGCGTCCAGGTCGGACGGCCATGGTTGCACTGGTCGCCACGTTCGGTTTCCTCCATCTGGCGGAGCAGCGCATTCATCTCGGCGATGGACAGCAGGCGGCGGGCGCGCACCGCGCCGTGGCAGGCCATGCCGGCGAGGAACTCGTTGCGGCGCGCGGTGAGCAGCTGGCTGACACCGTGCTCGCGTAGCTCGTCGAGCAGCGAGCGCGCCAGGCTTTCCGGGTCGGCGGCCTGTAGCAGTACCGGGACCCGTCGCACGGCGAGTTGGCACGGGCCCATCGGCGCCAGATCGAAGCCGAGCTGCTGCAGCACTTCGGCATACTCCTCGGCAGCGGCGACGTCGACCGCTTCGGCGCTGAAAACGGCTGGGATCAACAGCGCCTGGGTGGCCACTTGCTGATCGGCGAGCGCCTGCTTGAGCTTTTCGTAGAGGATGCGCTCGTGCGCTGCGTGCATGTCGACGACGACCATGCCCTGGCTGTTCTGCGCCAGGATATAGACGCCGTGAAGCTGCGCGAGTGCGTAACCGAGCGGCGGCACGCCGGTCGCTGGCGGGGCCGAGTCGGGCAGTGCGCCGGGCTGGCCGCCATCCGCTGCCTGGACCCCGCCGACGAAGGCGAGGTACGCAGCGGTGCTGCTGGCGGCACCCGGATTGCCGACGCGCAGCGACCCCTGGTACGGCACACGAGAGGCGTACGAGGATTCGTCGCTCGCCGGCGCCGATGGGGCAGTGGGGCCTTGCGGCCAGCGCGTCTGCTCGGCCCCGGGCTCTGGCCGCGCTGCAGCACCGGTCGTGGCCAGGAGCGGACTGGCGAGCAGACGCTGTACGGCGTGAAAGACAAACTGGTGCACGGCGCGCGCATCGCGAAAGCGGACTTCGGTTTTCTGGGGATGCACATTGACGTCGACGGTCGCCGGGTCGATCTCGAGGAATACGCAGTAAGCCGGGTAGCGGCTGCCGTGCAGCTGGTCCTGGTAGGCCTCGCGCAGCGCATGCACGAGCAGCTTGTCGCGTACGAAGCGACCGTTGACGTAGCAGTACTGGGCGTCATTGCGCGCTCGCGAGTAGGCCGGTAGCGCGCAGAAACCGAAGACGCGCAGCGGCCCGGCGAGCGCGTCGAGTGGCCGCGACTCGGCCAGGAAGTCGTCGCCGATGATGGCGCCGACACGAGCGCGGGCGTCGCTCTTCTTCAGGTGCAGGCTGACGCGGCCGTTGTGGGTCAGCGTGAAGGCGACTGCGGGGTGCGCCAGAGCAATGCGCCTGACGGCTTCGGCACAGTGCGCGAACTCGGTCGCGTCGGACTTGAGGAATTTTCGGCGCGCGGGCGTGTTGTAGTAGAGGTCGCGCATTTCGACCACCGTGCCGGCGAGCAGGGCGGCTGGCTCGGGCGTCGCTTCTCGCTCCGCGCCGAGCCGCCAGGCGTGCCCTGGCGCGCCGCTGTCGCCGCGCTCGCCACGCGGGCGACTGGTCAGCGTGACCCGCGCGACGCCGGCGACCGAGGCCAGCGCTTCGCCACGAAAGCCGAGCGTGCCGACACGTTCGAGATCCTCAAGCGAGCCGATCTTCGAGGTCGCGTGGCGGGTGAGGGCGAGCGCCAGTTCGTCGCGCGCGATTCCGCAACCGTCGTCGCTGACGCGGATCAGTTTGACGCCCCCTTCCTCGAGCTGGATCTGGATCGTCGAGCTGCCCGCGTCGAGGGCGTTTTCGAGCAGCTCCTTGAGCACTGAAGCGGGTCGGTCGACGACTTCGCCAGCAGCGATCTGGCTGATCAGCAGATCGGGCAGCAGGTGGATGGTGGTCATGGTGGGCGTAACGGGGGTTGCAGGCATCGGCGGATTATCCCACGCTCGTCAGGAGGGAAGTGAATGGCCCGCTCGCCGCGGCCTGCACGCGGCGAGCGGGCCAACCGGTTGGCTTCTACTTCGGCAGTTTGTCCGGGGCGATAGCGAGCGCCTTGGCGACGCCTGCGCCGTAGGCCGGATCGGCTTTGCAACAGTTGCCGACGTGGCGCAGCTTGATCTCCTCGGGTACGTCGCCCATGGCCCTGGCCGTGTTGTCGAAGAGCAGCTGTTGCTGCTCGGCGTTCATCAGGCGGAACAAGGCCCCAGGCTGCGAGTAATAGTCGCCGTCGTCGCGATGATTCCAGTGCTCGGCCGCCCCTTCGATCGACAGTGGCGGCTCGCGGTAGTCGGGTTGCTCCTGCCATTCGCCGAAGCTGTTCGGCTCGTAGCCCAGGGTGCCGCCCTGGTTGCCATCGACGCGCATGGCACCGTCGCGGTGATAGCTGTGGAACGGGCAGCGTGGAGCGTTCACCGGGATCTGGTGGTGATTGACGCCGAGCCGGTAGCGTTGCGCGTCGCCGTAGGAGAAGAGGCGCGCCTGCAGCATCTTGTCGGGCGAGAAGCTGATGCCGGGAACGACCGCCGCCGGGTTGAAAGCCGATTGCTCGACTTCGGCGAAGAAGTTCTCCGGATTGCGATTCAACTCCATGACCCCGACTTCGAGCAGTGGATAGTCCTTGTGCGGCCAGACCTTGGTCAGGTCGAAAGGATGATAGGGAACGTTTGCCGCGTCTTGCTCGGGCATGATCTGCACAGAGAGCGTCCATTTCGGGAAGTCGCCTTTCTCGATGCTTTCGAAGAGGTCGCGCTGGTGGCTCTCGCGATCCTTGCCGATCATCGCTTCGGCTTCGGCGTCACTGAGGTTCCTGATCCCCTGCTGGCTGTGGAAATGGAACTTGACCCAGTAACGCTGGTTGGCAGCGTTGATGAAGCTGAAGGTGTGCGAACCGAAGCCGTGCATGTGGCGGTAGCTGGCGGGGATGCCGCGATCGCTCATGACAATGGTCACCTGATGCAGGGCTTCGGGCAGCGACGTCCAGAAATCCCAGTTGTTGGTGGCGCTGCGCATGTTCGTGCGCGGATCGCGCTTCACGGCGTGGTTGAGGTCGGGGAACTTGAGAGGGTCGCGCAGAAAGAAGACGGGCGTGTTGTTGCCGACCAGGTCCCAATTGCCTTCCTCGGTGTAGAACTTGACTGCGAAGCCACGGATGTCGCGTTCGGCGTCGGCGGCGCCACGCTCGCCGGCAACGGTCGTGAAGCGTGCGAAGAGCTCGGTCGTCTTGCCTACCGCCGAGAAAATCCTGGCGCGAGTGTATTCGCTGATGTCGTGGGTGACGGTAAAGCGGCCGTAGGCGGCCGAACCCTTGGCATGCATGCGACGCTCAGGGATCACTTCGCGATCAAAATGGGCGAGCTTTTCGAGCAGCCAGATATCCTGCATCAGGACCGGGCCACGCGGGCCGGCGGTCATCGTGTTCTGGTTGTCGACTACCGGCGCACCGGCAGCGGTGGTGAGTTTCTTGATGCTCATCAGTCGGACTCCTTTGGGTTGGTTCAAGCTGGACCGGGCGGCGGCATGTGAGCGTGTACCGGGGCCCGATGAAGCCAGTCTAGGCTCTGGCGAACCATTGGGCCAATTGATTGTGGGTATATTCGCGATTGTTAATGGCTATGGATAGGCCGCAGCCAGCGGCGGCCATCGGGAGCCGGGATCGTTGCCGGGCGGCCGCTGATCGCCGTCGGGCGACCTTCTCCAGTAGAATGTGCCGCCAGACAACCCCAACCGGATGAAGAGCAAAGCGCATGGAACTCGCGGGAAAACGCATCGTCCTCGGCGTCAGTGGTGGCATTGCTGCCTACAAGGCGGCGGAACTGGTCCGCCTGCTGGTCAAGGACGGCGCCAGCGTGCAGGTGGTGATGAGCGAAGCGGCAACGCATTTCGTGACGCCGGTCACTTTCCAGGCGCTCTCCGGTCAGTCGGTGTTCACCGACCAATGGGATCCGCGGGTGGCTAACAACATGGCGCACATCGATCTCTCGCGGACCGCCGATGCGCTGCTGGTCGCCCCCGCGTCGGCAGACTTTCTCGCCAAGCTGGCCAACGGGCTGGCCGACGATCTGCTCACCACCCTGGTGCTGGCGCGCGACTGCCCCTTGCTGGTGGCGCCGGCGATGAACCGGCAAATGTGGGAGAACCCGGCCACTGCGCGTAACGTCGCCACTTTGCGTGGCGACGGCGTTTTCATCGTCGGTCCGGGCCGTGGGGATCAGGCCTGTGGCGAAAGCGGCCCCGGGCGAATGCTGGAAGCGGAAGAAATTCGCGACACCCTGGTGGCGTACTTTCAGCCGAAGCTGCTCGCCGGAAAACGCGTATTGCTCACCGCCGGGCCGACTTTTGAAGCGATTGATCCGGTGCGGGGAATCACCAACCTGTCGAGTGGCAAGATGGGCTATGCGATCAGCCGCGCGGCATACGAGGCGGGTGCTCAGGTAACGCTGGTCTCCGGGCCCGTGAGCCTGCCTTGCCCGGTCGGTGTCAGGCGCATCGCCGTGACCAGCGCCTTGCAGATGCACGCAACCGTTCACCAGCAGGTTGCTGCGCACGACGTTTTCATCGCCGTTGCTGCGGTCGCCGATTACCGGCCGGCTCAGGTCGTCGAACAGAAAATCAAGAAGCGCCTGCAGGCATCGCCGCCGTCCATCGAACTGGTCGCCAACCCGGATATCCTCGGCGAAGTCGCTGCGCTACCTAGTCCGCCGCTGTGCGTCGGCTTCGCGGCCGAAAGCGAAAACCTGTCCGAGTACGCGGAAAGCAAGCGGCGCAGCAAGAAGATCCCGCTGATCGTTGGCAACCTCATTCAGGACGGTTTTTCCGGCGACTGCAACACGCTGATTCTGTTTGACGATGACGGTGCGCATCCGCTCCCACCTGCACCCAAGATCGATCTGGCGCGGCAACTCGTGGCCCGCGTCGCGCTGTTGCTGGAGAAAGTCTGATGAACGGGGCTGGAGTGGTGTCGATCGACGTCAAGCTGCTCGACTCGCGCCTGGGCGACAGGCCGCCGCAATACGCCAGCGCCGGTTCAGCCGGACTGGATCTGCGCGCCTGCATCGCCACCGCGATGGAAATCGGGCCGGGCGAAACGGTGCTCATTCCGACCGGAATGGCGATCCACCTTGCCGATCCCGGTCTGGCGGCGATGATCCTGCCGCGCTCGGGTCTTGGCCACAAGCACGGCATCGTCCTCGGCAATCTGGTCGGCTTGATCGATTCCGACTACCAGGGCGAGCTGATGGTATCGACCTCAGACAACCTGATCTCACGGATTTTGCGATGTACCGATTTGCAGGATCAAGCGAAGGTTGGAGCGTGGGAAGAGAGTCGCGGTAGAGTTCAACTCGTCGCAGAGTTTTCGGACGGCGCGGTCAGACACGCCATGAGCCATGTGGTGGAGGCGTACGGTCAAGGTTCCCGCCTCAACGTCGGGGAGCAAATCCGCTTCGGTCGTGTAGATCGCGCGTAGCAAGCTGCGTGCCTCGTCCGGACGCGCGAGAAAGGGTGCCAGGATGTTGGCCATGGCCGTTTCCGCGCGATAGGCAACCATCTTCAGCGTGTCGAGCAGTTGCTTGCTGTGGGTGCTCAACCGGCGAAAGCGGCTTTCTTCCGGCAAGTCCTTGATGTCGAGATGAGAGGGGGTCTCTTTGCGTCGTTCCTTCAGGGTCTTGAGTTCGTCCTGCAGATGTTCGATCTCGTCGTGGGCCGCGGCTTTTTTTGCGACAAAGGCATCGACTTTCACGGGGTCAATCGTCTCGTTGAGGTTGAGCGCGCCGAATTCGGCGAGCCGGCGGCTGAGCTTGCTGGTCAGCGAGCGCACCTGGCCGTCAAGCGTTCTGCGAGCCGGGTTAACGACGCGTGCGGTATCAGGAATTTGTTCGGTCTGATAGTCCGCCAAGCGGTCCAGGGCAAAGTGTTCACGGGCATACTTGAAGAAATTTTCCTGGGACCACCGGGCGAACAGGGTGGCCGCCAAGAGCCCTATGCCGGATTGGTAATCCGTGCTGATCAGGGCGACCTGGCGACCGCTGTCACAGAGCTTGCGTATCTCGCGTACCCACAACACGCCACCGAGAAGCGTGCCCCGTTCGGCGAGTGGCATGCGTACCCGTTCACCGCTACGCAGCTCGACCGTTCCGTCGACGAACTCCTCGGCGGACCAATCGTCACCGGGGTACTTGCGATAGGAGAGACAGGCAATGCGACGTGCCTTCAGGCGTTTGAACAACTCCGGACTATAGCCTTCGCGATCGAAGACCAGAGTGAAGCGATGGCGCAAGGGTTCGGCTGCCAGCACTTCGGCGCTCGGCTGGCCCGGGATATCCCGTTCCAGACGGGGCAGAATCTCGCCCTCGAGGACCTTGATCAGGCCCGGATCGACGGCTTGCGTGACCCGAAAGAAGGGCTGTCCGTCGATCGCGTTGACCCAGTAATCGGCGGTCGCCCGCTGGCACAGCCGCTGCCGCGCGAGGTAGTGGCGCGGCAGCTTGGTCTGCTCGCCGTAATACACCCGCACATGCGCGTCGACGTAAAGGATGCCCGCTTCTGTCGGCGCCGCTTCCATCCAGCGCCGACACAAATCGGCACTCCATTTTTCCGCCTGATCCCCCTGACTCAGGAGCTGAATCTTCTCGCGCAGGGTGCGCACTTCCGGAATCCGATCCAGACCCAGCAGCTTGCCCCATTCGCCAGGCGCACAACTGCGCAGGGACTCGACCGATTCCAGCCGCGCCAAGGCCATGAAAGCGATCAACATCAACAGACTGTCAATCCCATAGTAGCCCGCTGGCAGGGGAAGCCCCTCCGCTCCTTCGAGCAGCCCAACGGCCAGCAAGGCGGGCAGCGCAAACAGCACGCCGCCACGTGGCACGTCGACGGCCAACTGGAATTGGGGGAGCACCGCATTCAGCCCACCCACGCTCGCCGCCACCCGGGCTTCCACGTTGCTGGCCCCAACCCCCATCGGGGCGCTGCTGTCGAGTGCGCTGCGCTCGCTTTTGGTGCTCGCGACGAGCGCGCAGGTCCCCTTCGCTGCTGCCACATGCAGCCGCCCCGCGCGCACCGCTTTCGACAGGGTGTCGCTCTTGATCCCCAGTTCTGCCGCCACGCTGGGCACCGTCTGTCCGTCGTCCAACAGAGCCTGCGCCTGCTTCAACACCTCGGCCGTCAGCACCGCCGGACCACGGCGCCGCGGTGGAACATAGAATCCCTTCGGCCCCTCCTGCCGATAGCGCTTCAACGCCCGCTTGACACTCAACGCGGGCACCCCGAAGGCGCGCGACACGTCCACCACGCGCAAATGACCTTGCGCGATAAACTGCGCCGTAATCATCCGGAACGTCGCCAGATCGTCCTCGGCATGACTGAACACCGGCAGGACCCCGTGGAAATACACGACTTGTCCATTCTGCTTCCCGACAGACAGCAGTTCCTTGACCGGCGTGACAGCATCAGGAAAAATCGGCAACAGGAGTTGGGCCATCCGAATCTCCAGCAAGCTCAGCGTGGCGCCGAGCAAAAACACGTACTATCTGCCATTATTGGTATCTTCGCAATATCCGACTCGCCGCCCCGCCACCAACCTGAACTGCTCCTCGTTTGGCACGATAAGCTCATGAACTTCTAAGGATTTAGGATGACGTTCGTGCGAACGTCATGGGGCAGAGATCAGGTTGTCTGATCA
>Ga0209174_10003426_pt1 | contig 10031 bp, 10 predicted proteins | sample JI91814BDNA_FD_187505 | JGI IMG/M metagenome (GOLD analysis project Ga0209174, IMG submission 187505) | Wastewater effluent complex algal communities from Wisconsin, to seasonally profile nutrient transformation and Carbon sequestration -... | ecosystem: Engineered > WWTP > Effluent > Algae...
CCGCAACTTTTTCTCCTTCGCCACCCTCTTTAACGAGACTCTTTTGCTCGACCGGAGTGTCTACTTTTTGAGCAGTTTGAACGGTTGCCACGATATCTGTTTGCAGCATCGCTTCATCGGTGGCTATTACTTCCTTTTCTGAAGAGTCCGAGGTTTCTTTTTCCTCTTTCTTTGCCTCTTCAGGCTTTGATGTGGAATCCGTCTCGATTACTTCTTCGGCAGCCGCATTATCTGCTAAATCCTCAGGGGCTTCGATCGGTTTCCAATCAAAGCCAGCCAGGAGTTGATCGAAGGTGGTGGATTGTTTCTCTGCTAACGCTTGATCGTCGCGCGAGAAAATATTTCGTAATGAATTAGGCCGACCTGTTGTACTCTGAGATGAATTGATCGCAGTACTCATTGTCTCCCCCTACGTCGTCGTCAACACAACAACTCACACCAGGGAAACAGCACTACGTGATCGATCACGAAGCTGGTGCCCCGGGTGCCGTACCCTGCCTGGACGGATCTGTCGCCGAACGTCCTGACTCAATCAGCGACGCCGTCGGCTCGCCATCGAGGAACATTTCTAACATTTCGTTCAGGATGAGACGTTCTTCCTCACCCTCAAACTCCGACATGACCTTCTTTCTTTTATCGATCGGCATACCCTTCAGAATCGATACAACTTCTTTCTTTTGATCATTTCCCCACATTCTTAGGAACTGATCCTTAGACTGATCGGGGGGTAAAGCCTCCAAAGTTCGTTGCACCTCCCCCAAACTAGTGTTCTGTAAACCTTTGCTCAGTTCATCCAGCTTGGTGTCGAACGCAATACGCCGATCATCGAAGAGCTTCTTCTCCATTTCCAATTGTTTGCGCATTTCATCCAAGAGGGTTCTTTCACGCTGTAAAGCCATCGCTCGGTCATCGAGTTCTTTGGCCATAGCAGCGCGGGCTTCTACTACTTCTTCGCGTGTGGGAACGGGGACTTCTTTCGCCTTGGCCCACACGTTGTGCAAGCGTTGTCCCGTGATATCAATCCCGTTGAGCAACGCGATCGTTTGAGCAATATGATCGCTCTTCAAATTCCCTTTCACAAAAGCCATGCCCAAAATGACCACTTGGGCAAGAACTGTTGCCACACAGAACCACACCAAAAGTTTGCCGAACATCTTCATAGCAATAACCTACTTATTTTTGACGCATGTATTGAGTAGAGGCCCATTCGTCAATTTGCTTTTGCTCTGCTGCTAATTGCTCTTCGTCCCAGCGAGCTTTTTGGGTCTCTTTCAACTTCTCCATCGCCTTAACTTCTTTTTCCGCTTCCACCAATAGTGCTCTACGGCGTTCGTATTCTTCGTTCAATAAACGCAACTGTTGCATCGCCTGCTCTCGTTGAGCTTCGAGCATAAGTTGGTGTCGTTGAACCATGAGCAAGCGATCGATGCGAACAATACCCATGCTGGCCTGCTGTCTTTGCCTAAGGGCATCTTCGATCTCTCGCTGCAGTTGTGCGATCTGTTCGACAACGATTCTTTGGGCTTCTTGTACTTCGGCCACAGACTCGGCGACACGGTCCCGAGTTTGCTCTCGCAATGTCGCCACAGCCTTTAGTCGAAATTTGAATCCCGGCATCGCTCGAACTGCTCCAATTGAAATTTAGGTTCCGAAATGGCTTAAGGCGCAAAATGATGTCTCAGAAATTGCTTACCACCCTATTCAGTCCCATTTCGGTTTATTGACTTAGGCTCTATTCACTGCTGGAGTGCCGGTAGTAGCGGTAGGAACGGTTGTAGTAACCCCAGCACTAGACCCAAGTTTGAGCAATTGTTCGAGAGTCACTTCGAATGAGAACTTCGTTTTGGTGTCTTGGCTCAACAAAGCTTCAATGCTGGCCCGCATAGCAATCGCTCGATCGACCAACGGATTGGAGCCCGTCTTGTAAGCACCGATCGAAATCAAATCTTCGTTATCTCGATAGACCGCCATAAGCTGTCGCAACTCCCCTGCAGCCCGGGCATGTTGCGGTGTAACCAACTGGCTCTGCAATCGGCTCAAACTGGGGAGAACATCAATCGCCGGATATCGATTGCGAGAAGCAATGGAACGCGAGAGATGGATATGGCCATCGAGCAAACCTCGCAGCGCATCGCTGATGGGCTCATTCGTGTCATCACCATCCACCAAAACCGTATAGATCCCGGTGATACTTCCCTTGCCGCTTCTTCCGGCGCGTTCGACTAATTGAGGGAGCATGGCGAACACACTAGGTGGATAACCACGCGTCGCTGGTACTTCGCCCGCAGCCAAACCGATCTCACGCTGGGCCATCGCAAAACGTGTCACTGAATCCATTAACAACAAAACGTCTTTACCTTCAGAACGATAAAACTCCGCAATCGACGTTGCCGTTTTAGCAGCCTGTAAACGCCGTAGCGCGGGTTGATCACTGGTGGCTACAACGGTAATCGCTCGTCGACGTCCTTCTTCTCCCAAGTCGCGTTCAATAAACTCTCGCACTTCGCGACCTCGCTCGCCGATCAATCCGATCACCACGACATCGGCTTGTGTACCGCGAGCTAACATTCCCAGAAGAGTACTCTTGCCGACACCGGAGCCCGCAAAGATTCCAACGCGTTGTCCCTTACCCAACGTCAGAAATGCATCCATCGCTTTTACCGATGTAGGGAGAATGGTATCGATCGGTGGACGATCCATGGCATCAGGCGGGACACCATTCAACGAAATCTTGGCCGCTGACTTCAGTTCGCCGCTGTTGTCCATCGGATTGCCATCGGCGTCGATGACTTTACCAAGCAATTGTTCGCTGATCCGAATCGCGCGGCACCCAGCCTTTAAGACGACTTGATCACCAGGTCGAATTCCATGACTAGTATCCATCGGAGCGAGGACAGTACGATCTCCTTCGAAGCCGACCACCTCAGCCTCAAGACTCTCCCCATTGCCCCGGCGTATTTCGCAAACGCTACCCACTGGCACCGACAAGCCCGCAGCACTCACCGTTGCACCACGTATCGACCAGACGCGCCCTTGAATACGAGCGGGTACAGCAGCTTGCAAAACATCTTTAAACCAAGCAGCTTTCAACGGTGGTCGAAAAAAAGTAGGTGCTGGCTTAGTACTCATTCCGGTTTCATTTCTTTTAGGTAACAGCAATCAATGCGTAGCGGCTTACTTCAACTGTTCTTCCAGGCTGCTCAACTGCGACGAGATCTGCCAATCCATAAGTCCCAAATCGGTTTTTACGACGCATCCACCCGGCTCAACTTTCGGATCTTCAATCACGTCGCAAGTTGCCTGATTGGCAAAAGGCTTAAGCAGGTCGCCCACGCGCGGGGCTAGCTCTTCAAACTGTTTCGCCGATAAGCGTACTTCGATTCGTCGAGCCCCACTCCAGGCCGAAGTACTTTCAGTCAGCCACCCCAAGACAATTTCTGACTCTTTGTCGATTCGACTTCGTATTATCTTTCCCGCTATCGCCAGAGCCAAAGACAATGTCTCATCGCGCCATTGACCTAACCATTGGTCTGTAGCACTTTGCAATTCCTTGAGCACACTCTTTAGAGCTTGTGTAGCCTCGGCGGTTTGCTTTTCGGCCAGTTCCTTCGAGCGTTGCTGAAACTTCGCTTCCATTTCAGCCAATGCTTCACGTCGCGCATGATCGGCAGCTTCCTTTCGAATTCGTTCCGAATCGATTTTGGCTTGCTCAATCAGCTGCTGAGCCTTCTTGCGAACTTCCTCGAGCTGGGTTTTAGCGGCTTCTTCGACATCATGAAGATTGAAGGCGATTGGCTGCAGTCCACCCGCTGCCACATTCACTTGATTTGCTTTTAAGACACCCGCCATGGCTCAATCCCTTATGCTGCTCGTGCGTAACCGTTGCTGGTTGGCTTAGAAATATTCTGCAGGTCCTCGCCAATGAGCAGTCTTTGTGCAGATTCTGCCACGATCATACGCGCGGCCAACCTATCTTCATCGTCCACTGGGCCTAACTCTCTCAATCGCTCGTTGAGTCGCTTCCAATCTTTCTTCGAAAACAATAGTGCCACTCGTTTCAGCAACTCTTCATCTGCCGTGCTGAGTGCCACCAATAGTGCACGAGGATCGCAGTTCTGCAAAATCATCGCCAATTGATTGAGCCCAATCCATTTCAAATCTTCAAAGTCGACATAGCTGTGGGCTGTATCAAATGCTTCACCAGAGTTAGGCGTAAGGAATTGTTCCTTCGAATGACCAGAGTTCTTGGCGTTGGAATAGTGGAGAGATTCACCTTTAGAGACGGTCGACTGTTTAGCCGAAGGGCTTGGCTGTGCCTGATTAGATTTCGCAGCATCTGTGATGGCCGAAGCCGCTGGTGTTGTCGCAGCTGATTCGCCAATCATGATCGTGTCTCGAACGTTCGAATCTTGGCCCAGGGCCTTTGCTTGATTATTGAGCTGCTCTTTCACCCAGTATCGCAGCGGCCCTGTTATCTCGCTGGTTTCCTGCATCGCTTGACACAGTTCGATTTTCATTTGCTCATCGCCTGCTTCCAGGATCGACTTCAGACGCGTCATGCCAAGTTCATGATCCACAGAAGGCATAGGACGTGTTAAGGCTAACTTTCGTTGCAGTTGCTCTTTGATTTCCTCAATAATTTCAGCTTCTACCTGTTGCAGTCTTGAAAGCTGGACGAGGACTTCCTTGCGTAACTCGGAAGGCAATTTCCCCAGGACTTGATTCGCAACAATCGGCTGAAGCTGGGTCAATACTACGGCAATGACAGTGGGGCGTTCGATGGAGACTACTTCAATGATCTGATCTGCTGTGTAACTCTCCCAATATTTCGCTTGAACTTGGTTTGCGAAAAAATCGGGGCTTAAAGTAGGACTAGTACCACTGGATGCAAACGCTGAAGCTGTAGAGGAAGTTTGCAGAGACGAAGTTTGCGATGACGCCGCGAATTGCGCTGACGTGGTGGTTGGCGTTGGTTTAGCCTTAGTGGGTTGAACGCGAGATTTAAATGCTGCCAGAACCGCTCGCTGTTCTTCTGCATCAATGCGTCCTAAGTCGACCATCGCCCGCCGTACAGCCTTCGCCATGGCAGGGGGCATCTGCTGCAACAATGTACGAGCAGTTTGTGAATCCACACTAGCCATTAATATGGCTGCTTGGCGGACTCCTCCATTTTCTCGTTCAGATGCCATGCAAAAATCGCCTCTCTGCAACTCGACTAATTTGAATCGCTCCATGATTCACAAGAATCTTTAGCAATTCTGTAAAGAAAAGTCGAGATCGAAATAACGATTTGTTATGGATTCAGCCTAGCTTATGCGGCCTCGCCAATCCACGTACGGATCAGGTTCACCGCCGCGTCTGGGTTCTCTTGAATCATGGAGCTCAAGGACTCTTTCAATTCAGCACCAGTGACTTCGACTTTGCGAACACGCTTTCCATCTGGGCCAATTTCAGTACCATCGTCGCCGCCCTGGCCCCCTTCGTCTTCATCCGTAATTTCCAGATTCTCTTTCATTTTCTCCATGAGAGCGATACCAAAGCCATCCTTAAAAGGATCATCGGCTGCAGTGCTCTTGGTACGGGACATCGAGAAGACCAAGCCCATCGCGGCCAAAACGATGGTGAACAAGCCCAGTGTTTGCCAGGATTCTTTCAGGAACTCCATGACCACGGTCGTCATCGCAGGCGGAGGAATGACATCAGCTGGCACTTCGGTATAGCGATAGACGGATACCAATTTGAATCGATCATCCCCTGCGGCAACTGGGGGGAGAATTCCGGCCACTGCCAAATTGATGTTGTTTTCTAATTCCTTAAACAGAGTATCCATATCCGCTTGGGCTGGAGCGGGCATGTCGGCAGGTGTCTTGTCTGGGTTCGCCTGCAACCAGCGTGTTTCTAGAGTTTTACGTATAAACCCGTCGGCAATACCAATGGACGTACTAACTCGCTTCGGCACCAACCCAGCCTTGGCCATGCGAGTGATCTCTTGCCCAGGAATGCGTTTCTCGTTTTCGGTTGTCTCTTTAATCTTGCTCGCTTGATCGGGCGATCCAGCTAAAGCTCCACCTTTATTCCCCAACGCATTGGGATCCGTTCCTGGCTTTCCCCCTTGGCTGGCTTTGGTCGATTCTGAATCTTTACGACTAGCGATGGTCTCAATGGTTACCGGCTGTGGATCATACTTCAACTGCTCTGTCTCGCTGAAAATCGTGTCATCCAGAATGACTTCAACTTCCAAAGGAAAGTCACCCAACCAATTGAGCGTGTTGCGGATTCGTTGCTTATAATTGGTTTCGAAAAGCCGACGCTGTTTCATATAAGGAGCTTCGTCACCCCCAATGGCGCTTTCGTCAGGTGTAAACCCCATGCCCGTGGACAGGTCGGTGACCCGAACATTCTCGGCTGGAAGTCCCGAAAATGCCCCAGAAACCACTCGAGCAATTTCCCGCATTTGTTCGGGCTGTAGTGGATGCCCTGATTGAGGTGTTACCAGAACAACGGCCGACTGCATCAATTGCCGTCCAAATCCTTGCTTGCTTTCACTATATTCGACCGTAGCATCGATAATACCCGACATACGACTGATGGCGTCTGCCACATCTTTTTGCTTACGCTCTTTGTAAATCAACTCTGACTCACGAGCCGAACGAAATGGATTGCTGGTATCGATTCGCTCACGCCCATTATTGAGAGTCCGCGGAAGTGCATTGTTGTCGTCGAGCGATTTAATGTATTGGTCCTTCTCGTTGGATGGGACCTTGATGCGACTCCCAACCACTTCGTAATTGCGCAAACTCGCCTTACTGAATGCAACTTCCATCGCCTGAATTTCAGACTCTTTAAACGACTGTCCGTTAAATAGATAGTCGGAAGGTGCACTGCTTGTTCCCTGAAACAAGAACGCGGTACTAACCGCGATGGCGACCACCAAGATCCCTGCAACGAGACGTGCTGCTGGCGTCAACGACATAAACATGTCGCGCATCTGTTTGCTAAAATCGTTTAGGAAATTCATGGTTCAAATCCCTTCTCATCGGCTGAGCCTTCAGCCATTGCATTCTTCGTACCAATGTCACAATAGCTCTAATTAAAAGCGTATTGCGTTGAGTTCTTCATACGCGGTTAGGAGCTTATTGCGAATTTGTGTTAACAATCGAAAAGCCATTTCCGATTTTTGCACCGTCGTCATGACTTCTGCTTGGTTGACATCTCCACCGGTCAGCAATTCATGGATCGCAGCATCCGCATCATGCTGCATGTTATTGACTTCGCTAACGCCTTCCCACAGGTAGGTTCCAAAGTTCTTCTCTTGACTGCCTTGCGTTGCCGCAGTCTGCAACGTCGACATGCCTGGAAAAGTCATCTTTGACTGCCAGGCATATTGTCCAGGAGAAATGGAAGCACTCATCTGCGACGCACCTTAGGTGAACGATTTGCGTTAGGCAATTAGGCTCAAGGTTTGACGCGACATATTCTTGGTGATTTCCATCACCCCAATGTTCGCTTCATAGGCCCGAGTTGCTTCCAATGCATCCACCATTTGCTCGGTAAGATTGATATTGGGATAAGCAACGTAACCTTTCCACTTTCCCTCGGTAATCGCTAAGGGATGATCCGGCTGATATCGATACAGCGGCTCCCCTTCCTCAGTTTCAATTTTTTCGACTTTGACTCCAGCTGTCCCATTCGACCCCATCATGCTTTCGTCTGTCTGGAAAATGACATGTCGCGGTTGGTATGGGATGTTTTCGCCATCCTCATTCCGCAGTGTCGACATGTTAGCAATGTTACTCGAAATCGTATTGAGTCGAGTACGCTGGGCCACCAAGGCGCTTGTGCTTACATCTAATGCGCTGATCATGTCAATCTACTCCCTTAGATTTATTTCCGACTAAACGTTTACGTTTTCTGTGATGGCCATCTGCAGTGTACGAAACTGTGCTTTCAACAAGGCAACCGCCGTATTATGCATGCTCTGGTTTTTTGCGGCTTCGGTAACTTGCTCTTCCATCGAAACATCATGTCCGTCGTGATAGAGAATTTGCTTCGAAGCATCCCGCGCCTTCTTCCAGATGTCGGGGTTATCTCCCAAGGCCGCCAACTCTCCTGGCGATTGGGTCGTTTTGTTAACTGGGTTCTCGATCACCTCTCGCAACTCGGCTTGGAAATTTTTAACGTCCAAGTCGCGCGTCTGGTAATCAGGCGTGTCCATGTTGGCCACGTTCGATGAAATCAAATCATGACGTCGTTCGGTGAACTGCAAAGTTTGAGTCAGGGCCCCAACAGCTGACTGTCCCAACATGGAATTCCACATAATTCCCCTCTCACTCGCTGCTCAAGTCCAAACCACTACCTGTATCTAACACTTGCTGCTGGCGATACGCTTGGTCGATTCGCGCCGTGCTCGCTAACGAACTCAACTGATCGCTGATCAACTGCTTTCGCTCACTCAACCTTCCCAAACTTGCTTCTTCCATAGTCAATATCTGCTGCATTCGCGAACCGCATTTCCCCACCAACTCACGACATTCCTGCCGACGACCTTCGCTCGACCATAGCCGTTCGTCTGGATTGACTGCCAACATCGGCTCTAGCTCGTTCCGCAATTCTTGCAGCTGATCGAATACACATTGTTTCTGCCCCAGCACGGACAACAGCTGCTCCACTTCCGTGGTTTCCAGGCATTCCATCTGCTGACACGTCAGCTCATACAAACGTTGGATGAGTTCTAACTTGCTTTGCATGCAATGCAGAAGTTGATCCGTGGTTTGGCGATCGCTGGAATTCATTAGAGGAACATCCATGTCCTGTGTTACCGTGCCTTTTGTTCCCGAAAATTGGCCCAATTCGGCTCCGATTTTTGCCAATAATCGCTAGCCGAATGCCCCGATTTTTCGAGCCTTGGACTTGTAGCGAAATCCGAAGATCGAGGCGACACCAATAACTTGAGCAAAATCCCTTTTTTATTTCGATTTTCGGCAAAATTCGCGAAGGGATTTGCTAGCAAACGGGCGTTGGAAGAAGCGAGGAAAAGTCTTGCCTTCGGAATCGCTTACCCCGTTAGCATAGCGCTAGCGGAGTTTCTTGATGTTGATGGTAGGCTGAGTCAAAACGATCCTAGCCTCCGCTGCGTTCCAGCTACGGGTTTAGAAAGCGGGCCTCGATGAGTGCCTGCACTGGCGACGCCGTGTTACCAAGCCTTGAGCCAAGCGAGGGCCGCTTTCCATTGCTGGCGATCGTAACGCGTGCGACGTGGAAACTCCGGGTCATGCTCCGCCGGGATCCGTTGCAATACTTGTTCGGCTTGAGCCAACGTGCGTTTGGCTTCCTCGGGACGATTGAGTTTGTATTGACAACGAGCCACTTGGGTCAGCGCTTCGAGTGCTTCAGGACGATTCAAGAAGCGGCTGGCCGCACTGCGATAGGCGGTCAGTGCTTCATCGTATCGCTCCAACATGAACAAGCAATCCGCTTCACCGAAGAATGCACTTCGCAATAAGCCCATGTGCAAAACCGACAAACTCTCGCGTTCCTGCATTTCATTCAAACGGAATCTCAAATCTTGAAATTCATCGAGTGCGCTTTGCAGCAAATCGCGGCCTTGCTGTGACAGCTGCCGACGTTGAGATTCGAGCGTCACCAAACCGGAATCAACCATGGTCTCAGGCCATTTCGCCGCTTGCATTAGGGCACGACCTGCCAAATATTGACTTTGCAAACTTCGAGAATCATCGCGATAACGCCGCACCGATTCACGCAACCGATCAGCCGATTCCATCATCTGTTCGAAACTGTCTTTGAGAATCTTCACACGCGGATCAGCTTGATCGTTCCAGTCACTACCTTGGGAAGTAGCCTTTAAGTGCGTGATGTCCGCTTCGCGATAGAGCAACTTACCGAGTTCTAACAAACTCTCACGCCATACATCACTTTCAGGACTGAGATCACCATCGTAGAGATTTTGTGTTAATAGTTCCGATGACTTGTCCAACTGGTCGCGTTCGCCATAGATACGAGCGGCAAGAAGC
>Ga0209174_10003429_pt1 | contig 10021 bp, 6 predicted proteins | sample JI91814BDNA_FD_187505 | JGI IMG/M metagenome (GOLD analysis project Ga0209174, IMG submission 187505) | Wastewater effluent complex algal communities from Wisconsin, to seasonally profile nutrient transformation and Carbon sequestration -... | ecosystem: Engineered > WWTP > Effluent > Algae...
CTAGCTTGTCTTTTGTAAAATCAAATCTTGCTTTTTGTTTCTCGTAGATGCTTTCTGTATTCTGTCCTGTCGTAATTGTAGTGCTACCCTTGCTCGACACTACCTCGATGGAGTCTTCTTTTTCTAAGACTTTAAATTGCCCAGTGCCTTCCTGAAATTTTAACTTGGTATTTTTATAACTCAAAGAAAAATCATTTGGATCTGCCAATGCCTTCGTTGCGGATAATAATACTGATCCCCTCTCTAGTGTAACATCCACTGTCTTTTCATGAATGTTTAATACAAACATACTATCAGGGTCTAATTCTATTTTGACGCCATTGTTTAAGGTGACGATGGCTTCCGATAAAACATCTGTGCGAATAGAGTCTTTGTTATAAATAGGAAGCATTTGCTCTACATCCTCCCAGATCATTCTAGAGGGAAATTTTCTTTGGGCTACTTTGTATTTGAATGTAATAAATCCTTGCTTCTCGGCTCCTCGCAATCCAGGCTTAGCATTAAAGTCCAAATACAGATAATAAGAACAAGCCGCTAAAATGCTCGCAGTAATCAAAAAAACGAAGTAATCTTTTAATTTAAAATTCACAGCTATTCCTGAAAGGGTATACCAACGATTTGCCGCAATTCCTTTAGATCCTTAGGACAGCTAGGATCATCTTCCTTTCCGAGAACAGCATAGATTTGTTGAGGCTGAGACTTCCCACGAATATGAATAGGCGGCATAGCGACTAACTTAAATTTGCCTTTAATTTGTTCATAGGAATTTTCTGAAATTAAAATATCTGTTCCAAATTCTTTGTTCATGTATTCAATTCGAGAAGCCAGATTCACTGCATCTCCGATTACAGTATATTCTAATTTCTTTTGAGAACCAATTTGCCCTGCGACGACTTCTCCTGTGTTAATTCCACATCCAAACCGAAACTTGGGACGATCTGAATGCATTGGGTCACGATTGAACTTAATCAGTGCCATCCTCATAAGCAACGCTGACTCGATTGCATTTGCAGTGTCATTTCCATCTGTGTATATCGCTCCCCAATGAGCCATGATCGCGTCACCAATAAATTTATCTACAATTCCATTAGCTTTATAAATGCACTCTACCATTTCAGTAAAATACTCATTGAGGTAAACGACGACTTGCTCCGCTTCCATCTTCTCTGACATACCGGTAAAATTTCTCAAGTCAGAAAAAAAGATCGCGCAATTTCGCTTCACTCCGCCTAATTGCAATTCGCCGTGCAATGCCTTCTCTGCAATTTCCTTATTTACAAATTTCCCGAATGTATTCTTAATATTTTCTCTTTCTTGTAATCCTTTTGCCATTTGCAAAAATGACTTCGTAAGTAGCCCCACTTCATCTCTTGTAGATGGAATTATTTTTACTTTGTAATTTCCTTCTTCAATCTGCCTAGTCGCAGTCACAAGATCAGAAAGTGGAACGGTAAGTGTATTAGCAAAAAGATATACAATGATAAAACTGATCGTTAAAATGATAATCGTAATAATGATATTTCGTCTTTGAATCTGGTAAATTGCTTCGAATACTTTGTCCGATTCAACTGTGGATACTATGCCTAAGCCGCTAAAATCTAGTTGTTGAAATGAGCCAAGGAACTCTTCTTTATCCACTGTGTATTTTTGAGAGCCATTGTCTACATTGCTAGAAAGCATTTTTTTGACAATCGGAACTTCTGATTTATTTCCAGTGGATACTGTCTCTTTGTCGTCGGAATGAGCAATCACTTCTCCCTTTTGATTTACCATGAAGACCTGAAAGATATCTGTCTGCAGGGCTGATTGAAATGTGCCCATTATTTCAGTTGGCTCTAGATAAAGAAGTAAGGCTTCGTCTGGAGTTGTTTCAACAGGAACCACAAGAGCCAATACGGGATAATTAAATTTAGAAGAAGCATTTACAACTGCACTCGTTCCATTGAATGCACGAAGAATATCTTCTTTGGTAATCTCGTGGATAATAGGCATTAGACTCTTTTCGATTTTATTGTCTATGAAAACTTTCTCGTGTGTAAATTCATAAAGGAATTTGTAATCTGTCTCTGTCTTCTTTGCGACTCCCATAAAAAGAAAGCGTGGGTTCTTAAGAAAGAATTGATTTGCTTTCTCTTGAATATCTTTTTCTATGGCATTTTTTTGTAGAAGGGAAGCATAGAAAGCTTGCATTCTATAGCTTGTATTTTTTAGATTCGACTCTACTTGCACACCCGCTAGTCGAGCAAGGCTTAAGTTGTATTCTTGAATCAACACTTCACTGTTGCCTTTATAAAAAAAGGTGACTAACAGGATAATCGAAGATAGCCCCAAAATAATAATTAAGGAAACTATCAGTAAAAGTTTATACCGAATAGAAAATTGAATCGGTCTTGATTCAACGGGTTTCATTTTTGTCTCAGTAGACATATCTATCATAACAGAGTGCTAAAAGTAATTGAGCAAGAACTTAATGCAAGCAAAAAAGATGTTTCTTTTAAAAATGAATTCAAGCAAAATCAATCAGGCCTCAAGTCTTCTACGATTTTATTTCTAAAATCAAGATAGAAATCTCTTCCTTCTCGCTTTTCTTTTTTCGTTGCCGCTAATGGTCGGAAAGGTTTTTGGAAGATTTCAGTATAAGACTCAAAATTTACATTCACATGATTTCCTTCTTTCTTAATCTTTGTTGTAAAATTTGCACCTTCTGAATCACCTGAACGGGTTAGCAAATCAAAATAATCAGACAGATAAGCCTCAATATCTTGCGGAATAAAAATATTAATCAAACCCGGTGGTAGAATATAAAATAGCCTTCCGCTAACTTTATACTTGGGGTAAATAGGAAATTTCCCCGTCATGACTTCTTCTGTCTCTGAATGCTTCATCGCAATATGATATTCTAAATTCTGAACTTGGATTCGAAGACCATAAACATTCATATCAATTTCGAAAAACAAAGTCATATTTTCTAGATTTTGCAATTCTCCCTTTTTAAAATGTAAAACCTTGGTATAGATTGTTTTGCCTTCAGAATAAATTTCTCCTATCTTCTGCGATTTAGAAAATAGTTTTACTTTGAATTTTACTTTTCCTAATGCTTCTGACATTTTAACGTAAAATGTTTTATATTGCAATTTCATTCTTTCATCGAGAGCAAATGACAGCAAAGCCTGATTATCCGCAAGTTCGCTATTGCATTTGAATTCCGAGCATAGAAATTGATAAACAATAGATCTATCAAGAATTGCTAATTGCTCTTCGCTATTCACAGAGCTAGAAAAAACTTCCATCCAATGAAAAAAATCTCGTATTGTGTAAGCAGGATATTTAAAACTTGTTCTTCGCTTCATCTTATAGGTCGGTCTACCTTTAAACTCTGACTTTATATATTCGATCTTTGTAAAATACTCATCGTTAGCCGTAGAATTCTCTTTATCGTCAATTTTAGGAATAAGAGTATTGCCTTGCTTTAAAACATAGCCGGAAAGATAAAGTTTATCATCTTTCTTAAATAAGAACTTTTCTTCTTCTGGTTTTAAAGAACCAAATAGAATCGGATATAGATCAGTATCCGCATATTTATCAATTAGAAGCTGTTGATTGGAAAAAAAGTTATCCCAAAAACTACTATGATTTGCATTTTTCACAAAACATGCCTCCAAGAACATAAGAATGATTAGCCACGTAAGTAAAAATAAAGATTTAGATTTTGGAATTATTTTTAGGAAATTCATTGTATTACCTTTTAGTTTTGACTTTTCTGAATTGCAAATACTCATCTTTAGACTGTCACTGTATCTGTCTTGATTCGACTTAATAGAAGAACAGACTCTAAATGAGGCGTTTGCGGATAGGGATCGGTGATTAGACCGGACTGAATTTTGTAGTTTTGCGATAGGATTTTTAGATCATCTAGTTGTGAATTTGGATTACAGGATACGTAAAAAATTGATTCTATCGAAGAATTTAAAATATACTCACAAAGTTTAATTCCAATTCCATTACGAGGCGGATCTAAAATCAAAACAGAATCCTTTGGAATAGAATTTGCACTTGAAAACACATCTTTAAATTGCAACAAATCCTTTTTCTCAAAAGTTATCTTCTTATCGGGGTAAATGCGTGTTAGATTCTCTTTTGCTGTTTGAATTGAGCTTTCTACCCAATCGTATCCAATTAGATTTTCAAATTTCTCACCAAACAGAATACTAAAAAAACCATTTCCACAAAATAAGTCAATGAGAGTAGAAGATTTCATTTCACCAAGTCTAGCTTGAATGTATTGGATAATCGGAAGAAACCCCATCGGATTCGGCTGAAAAAAAGAATTAAATGGGACTTCTATTTCCTTATTCAAAATTTCTTCGGTATAATAGGATTTGCCTCTTACTACCAAGAATTTCCCATCGGCAGAAACCTCCGATTGCTTGCGGTTATAGCAAAACACGATATTATTGGAAGTAGAGAATCTTAGAAGATCAGAAATGAGCCTTTGTTCTAATTCAGAAGATTGAAACTCTTCGCTAAAAGTTAAGATAGTGATCGTATCAGAGCCTTTCATATTGGTCCGAAGCGTTATGTATTTTAAATATCCTTCTCCTGTTCTTCTATCTAAAGGCAAATCAGAATATTCCTCGAATATTAGACTACGAAGTTGGGACAACTCTTCATTAGCCCATTCAGATTGAAGCTCACACTTCTTTACATCAATGATACGACGAAAGTTTTCTGCTTGTCTAAGTCCAATGAATCCGGGAAATACGGCAAAGTCCATTCTATTACGATATTCGTAATGCTTCTCAGAAGGAATTAAGTCTGGTATAAAATCCTGCTCGATTTTAAATCTATCTCGAATAGTCCTAGTCTTCGTAGCAAATTGAAGCGGATACTCTAAATGTTGCGCACTACAGCCTCCACAATCAGCAAAGTGCTCACACTGCGGGTTATAAGAATTAGCCCGTAGAATAGATTCTACTTTCGCAAATTTATTTTTACCGCGTCCTCTTTGTTCGTAGATTACTTCGTCGCCAATGTTCGCATAACGAAACGTCAAGTTCGTATCAGGGCTAACACCCTGTAAGGCTGAATTTAGACTAATAATCTCAGTCTTTAAGAGGATTGGGTTTTCGTATGATTTCTGCATTAAGTTAGGTGATAAAATGTCACCCCCGAAATTTTCTGTCGGGGGTCTCAATGAGTTGAGATTCCCGACAGAAAATCTCGGGAATGACAGGTCTGGCAAACCAATATTACCCCATCGGGTAAGGAATGTTTTTCGAAACCTCGTTGATCTTGTTCAACACATCTTGCGTGAGGATAACGTCTGTTGCCTTCAATGACTCGTTGAGTTGCTCTACAGTATTTGCACCAATTAAAGTAGACGCCACAAAGTCATGTTGCTTGCTCCAGGCAACAGCCATTGTAACCAAACTCATATTAGCCTCTTTCGCAATTTTCAAAAACTCGTCTGTGGCTTTCACAGTGAAATCATTTAGAAAACGATTAGACATTTTCTTTTGTCTATCGCCTAATTTTGCGTATCTGCTAAAGCGGGCATTGTCAGGAACTTTGCCACCATTATATTTTCCAGAGAGAACTCCACCGGCTAACGGTGAATACGGGAGAAGACTGATATTTTCTTTTTTACAAATTTCTGATAAGGAATCTTCAAAACGACGATTGAGCATACTGAAATTATTTTGAATACTCTCATAACGAATGAGACGATTTTTTTCAGATGCCCATAGGCTTTTCATAAGTCCCCAGGGAGTTTCATTACTGCAACCGACATATCGAACTTTGCCGCTACTTACTAATTCAGAAAGTGCATACATGGTTTCTTCATACATCATGTCAGGATCAGGCCAGTGGGTTTGGTAAAGGTCTATATAATCAGTGCCTAATCGTCGTAAGCTGCCTTCGATTGCACGAACGATATGATGACGGTCTAATGCCGTTTTGCCGTTACGAACAGGAGGAGTAAACCAACCATGACCCGGACCACAAACTTTAGTAGCAAGAAGAACAGAGTCTCTCGGTTTTGTCTTGAGCCATTTGCCTACAATCTCTTCTGTGCGATGAACCCATTTGTCTTCCGGTGGAACGGGATAAATTTCTGCTGTATCGTAGAAATCAATTCCTGCGTCATACGCTTTATCTAAAATTTTAAAACTGGTAGGCTCATCACAGCTTGAGCCAAATGTCATTGTTCCCATTCCGATTTCCGAAACCACCATTGCCGATTTTCCGAGTCTTCTTTTTTTCATAAAATTCCTTTAGTCTACATCAATAATTAAAAGTGTAATATCATCTTCTACATTTTTTCCGTCCGAAAAATCCCATAGCTTTTGCAGGACAAATTCGCAACTCACACGACCATCTAAGTCTTTGCTTTCATCAAAAATTTGATAAAGTCGCTCTTCCCCTAAAAGCTCCCCCGCAGGATTCTTAATTTCGAGGAGCCCGTCAGTAAAAAAAATAAACCTATCTCCTTGATAATAATCTACTGCATATTCTTCAATTCGAATATTTTGAAAAACTCCAATCAATTGCCCTTTTACTTTTAAAGTAATGGAATCCATATTCTTTCGAATGATATAAGGAGAAAAATGCCCCGCAGATGCGTAAGTAAAAATTCCTTTCCTATCAGAAGGCTCACTTTGCACGACAATTCCTTTTGCTAAATTGTGTCGAACTTTCGTTTCAAAAATTCCAAGAAAGGCAGTCAAAAAATTTCCAGCGGTATTCTCAACCATTTGTAAATTGAGTCTTTGTAAAATTGCCGCCGGTGTTTTAAATTGTTCAAAATTATTCTGCCAACTAATCTTTGCCATCGAAGCGATAAACGCCGCAGGCACTCCATGGCCGGATACATCTGCGATTAGAACTCCTATTTTATCAATGGGAAGCTCATCTGGATTTGGAAAAATTTGAACATCATAAAAATCTCCTCCTACACTTTCCATTGGAATATAACTTGCGAAAAATTTTAAACCCATATTAGAAGGAAAACTTTTCGGTAAAAGATTTTGTTGAATCTTTCTAGCACGAGAGAGTTCTTCGTTCATTGATTTTTGTCGAGCGAGAAGTTCTTTCTTTAGGTCTTGCTCTTCAATAAGTGTATCCGTTAGCCGCTTCACAAAAATTTCATTCATTGTATTCATTACAATGAGAGATTGTTTTTCGATTAACGCACTTGCTTTCCGCTTGAATTCATCATTACCATCTTTTAAAACAGCAGCAATCATTTCTGTGCGAATATATTTTTCTTGTAGATTAAAATTTCCAATGTAATCAGGAATTTCAATTAATCGTGCGACTACTTTCTCGATAGTGAAACGTAACTTAACATCTAACTCATAATTTTGGGAATGTAAAAAACTTTCGATTCTATATCGATAGGTAAGAATTAAATTTTTTGCTGTGGTGTTTTCAAACTCACCGTCATCTAAATGTTCTTTGTATAATTTCTCGAAGAAAGAAGGTCCGGAAGGAAATTCTCCGATTTCGTCATGAACATCTTGCAATTGATTCAATAAAAAATCTTTATAGGTATTCCCCTCTGCCATTTTACGTGTAAGAGTCTGGTGACTTTTTTTAAGTTCTCTTTCGATTACTCTTCCGTATTCTTTCATTAGCCGCTTAAAGACCATTTCCCGTAAGGTTTGATCATTTAGCTCTTCGTTTAAATTATGTAGGTAGGCTAGATTACTCATGTGTTTGTTAGACTCTTTTTTTAGAGTTCATAAATTATTCTCTATCCCATTGCCGATTGTTTTTTTGCTTTCGAAGTTTTCCACTTTTTAAATTTCCAACACGTATTCGGTAAGGAATCTCAAGACCTTCTAACATTGACTCTAAACTTTTCAGTCTTTCGTCTTCTAGTTTGTTTAATTTCTCTAGCATTATACAGTCATTACCCGCATTGCAACATCCACCTACTCTGCATTTTTTTTTGAATTTACTGATTTCGGGAAAGGTAGAAAGAATTTCTCCTTTACTGAGATGAAGAAGTCCCCACTCTTTGATTCCGGGTGAGTCGATGAGTATGGTTGTTGGGTTAACTACGATTATGCTCGAATTGGTAGTTGTATGCTTTCCCTTCTGCGTTGAGTGACTAATTGTATTTGTCTTCTGCTCTGCGTTGTTTGTGATTAGATTAATTAAGCTTGATTTTCCAACTCCAGAATTTCCAACTAGATAAGTAATCTTATCCTGTAGAGCCGCAAGTAATTCCCGAACTGAATCTAAATCCGTGCATGTAATTGGATATACTTTGTAACCTAATGATTCGTATTTTTCTACTCTACTTGCAAGTTCTTCTTCTGTGACTAAATCTTTTTTATTAAAAATAATAATCGGAGTTACATTCGAATGATAACAGGCAGTAATGCTTCTATCTATGAAGCCATCTTTTGTTTCAGGTCCTGAGAGCGATGCAATAATTGCGACAAAATCTACATTAGCGCATAAGATGTGTTTGTCGGAATTGCTACTCTGACGGGTTAAAAAGCTAGTTCTTTCTTCCTTGGATAAAATAACCCAATCGGCTTTTTCTGTAATCTCATTCTCAGCTTGAATTCTATCACCCACAACAAAAGGATGTCTGTCGTCTGATTTATTGAGACGTAGCTTCCCCTTTAGAGTTGCTCGTTTAAAGCCAAGCCTGGGAGAATAAATTTCATAGTAGGCACCATAAATTTTTGAGACTAAAAAATTTTCTTTGACAGTAGAACTCGGTTTTTCTAAATTCATACAGCCTGCTCTATACTATGAAATTGAAAGACAAAATAAACAGCCCCATTCTTGTAACTTTTTTGACCCTTGTATTTATCACAACGATTCAATATTCGCTTTTGTTTTTTTATACCGGCTATCTTGGATTTCATCCTACCTTTATCCAATCTGGTATTGAAATTTCTATCATATTTTTACTTAATCTCATTGGTTATTCAATTACGCAAATTTATCGAAGGAAAGCCGAAAAAAAGAGATTCGAAATCATTCTAAGAGAAGAAAGAGAGCGAATCAAAGAGATTGCCTATATCACGGGTCTCGGCAACTTAAAGAATCAATTATTTAGAATGAATCAAACCATTCGAATTTGTGAAGCACTAAATGAATTTCTAATCGAGATTTTCAATGTGAAGCATTCTACTATTTACCTCTGGTCAGAAGAAAATGGCGCATTCTTACCACATCCAATCCTAGAAAACAAAAATCGTTTTGCTGTATATGATTCATTCATGCTTTGGCTAACGGATAACGACCAAGTTTTAACACGGGAACATTTTAATAAAGCACCCGGCTATGCAAATATCAAAATGGATGCGTTACGAATCCTAGATTCTCTCGAAGCAGAGACTGTAATTCCACTTACACTCAATGCAAGTCTTCTAGGAGTAATTTTTTTAGGAAATAAAAATGATGGCATTCCTATCAGAACAGAAGAATTAGACAGGCTCTACGAAATTAAATCTACTTCCGTAATGTCTTTATCCAATGCGATCTTCTATGCAAGATCAACTGCTCTGACAGAAAATCTAGAAAACAAAGTAAAAGAAAGAACCAAAGCTTTAGAAGAAGCACAATCCCAACTCATCATGTCAGAGAAAATGGCTTCTCTCGGTGTAATGGTTGCAGGTATTGCGCATGAGATAAATACTCCGGCTGGAGTCATTAACGGTGCCGCGGATAACATGGAAGTAAACCTGCATCATTTAATTTTACAATTTCCAGAAGCGGTAGATTTTTTTCGTGATCCGGATTTCACAAAAACATATATTGAAATTGTGGATGGAATTTTAGCGGATAATAGTCGTGATACGCTAGATCCCAAAGAAAGATTCAAAAAGAAACGAGAGATTCGAGATAGAATTACAAGTCAGGGAATGAGCCCAATGCTTGCCGATGACTTTGCAAATTTTATAGTAGAAAAAAATTTCTTTAAAAGCGAAGAAGTTCTCTTAGGAATCGTAAAAATAGGTGGAATCAAAATCCTAGAGCTTCTCAATCACACAAC
>Ga0209174_10003443_pt1 | contig 9996 bp, 7 predicted proteins | sample JI91814BDNA_FD_187505 | JGI IMG/M metagenome (GOLD analysis project Ga0209174, IMG submission 187505) | Wastewater effluent complex algal communities from Wisconsin, to seasonally profile nutrient transformation and Carbon sequestration -... | ecosystem: Engineered > WWTP > Effluent > Algae...
CGCTCAGGTGCTCCTCGGCCAGGCGACGCAGCCCCGCCCGGTCCGCCAGCGTCAGGAGCGGGACCAGCCCGGCGGACGACACGAGATTCGGGTCGTCGAACACCGCCGACGTCCGGGTGAGGGTGTGAGAGAGTTTCACCTACGGGATGCCCCTTGTGCGAGACGGAACTGAAGCTTGAAGAACTCCAATTCTGTTTCAGCACAGGGGCATTCTCATGTTCCGACGCGCCGGATCACCTCACCACGCCAAGTCCGTCGGTGGATCGAGGCTTAGCGCACGGTAGGTGACGTCGAGCAGGGTAGACCCTGCTGGAGGTGACCTAACCGCTGCTAGCAGATGTTAGGAACGGGGGCGGCATACGATCCCGGGGTGGAGGACGGGGCCGAGTCGAGCGCGCCGCGGCTGGACCCGGCCGACTTGGCGACGACCTTGCGGGTGCTGGCTTCGCTCCACGAGCTGGCGCCGGACGATCCGGACATCCAGACGATCAAGCGGGCGACCGGGGTCATGGCCAGCCGGATCCGCAAGACGCGCCGGCGCGAAGCGCGCTCTGCCGCAAGGCAACCCGATCTCGACCACGATGCCGCCGTGCTCGCCTCGACGGCGACCGGCTCGCCGTTGCGGATCGACGACGAGACCCGCGGCATACCGCTCGCCGCATCGACGGACGACGCGAGGTATGCCGGCGAACTTCGCATCCCGCGGGGCTGCTACGTCTGCCACGAGAAATACGCCCTCGTCGACGCCTTCTATCACTGGCTCTGCCCGCGCTGCGCGGCCTTCAGCCATGGCAAGCGCCATCAGCGCATCGATCTACTAGGCCGTCGCGCGCTGCTGACCGGCGGGCGGGCCAAGATCGGGATGCACATCGCGCTGCGGTTGCTGCGCGACGGCGCCGACCTGACGATCACCACGCGCTTTCCCCGGGATGCGGCGCGGCGCTTCGCCGAACTCGCCGACTCGCCCGAGTGGCTCGACCGGCTGACCGTGGTAGGCATCGACCTGCGCGATGCCACCTCGGTGCTCGCGCTGGCCGACGAGGTTGCGGGCGGCGGACCGCTGGACATCCTGATCAACAACGCCTGCCAGACCGTGCGCCGCTCGCCAGGCGCCTATGCCCACCTCGTCGCGGGGGAGTGCGAGCCACTTCCGGCCGGTATGCCGTTGCCCCGCCTGGTCACCTTCGACCGGGTCAGCGACGCCCACCCGGCGGCCCTGGTCGGGGTGCTAGCCGAGCACGCCCCCGGACCTGCAGTGGTCGACAGTGCGGGGGCCTCGCTGACGGCAGCTGCGATGACTTCGCTTGCGCTGCAGGGGGGTTCGGCGAGCCTGGCCGCGCACGTGGCCGGGACGGCGATCGATGCCGGCGGGCTGCTGCCCGATGACATGAGCGTCAACTCCTGGACGCAGAAGGTCGAGGACGTCGACCCGTTGGAGTTGCTGGAAGTGCAGCTGTGCAACTCGGTGGCGCCCTTTCTCCTCGTCTCGAAGCTGCGGCCCGCCATGCGGGCGGCGGTCGCGCGGGGTGCCCGGCGGGCATACGTGGTCAATGTGTCGGCGATGGAGGGGCAGTTCGGGCGGCGCTACAAGGGGCCGGGGCATCCGCATACGAATATGGCCAAGGCCGCGCTCAATATGCTCACGCGCACCTCGGCGGGCGAGATGTTCGAGACCGACCGCATCCTGATGACTGCGGTCGACACCGGCTGGATCACCGACGAGCGGCCGCAACCGGACAAGCTGCGGATCGCCGCCCAGGGCTGGCATGCCCCGCTGGATTTGGTCGACGGCGCCGCGCGCGTCTATGACCCGATCGTGCGCGGCGAGGCCGGCGAGGACCTGTATGGCTGCTTCCTCAAGGACTACGCCCCCCACCCCTGGTGAGCGACTCCCCTGCAGATGCGGTCGAGTCAGTCGACGAGGTCGACGGCGACGACCGCGGGGAGGTCGCCGAAGCGAGCCCGGGCGTCGTTGCTGAGGATCGTGCGGCCCGTCTGGACCGCGTGCGCGGCGATGATCAGGTCGTGTGCGCTGCGTGGCTGCCCGGCTCGGCGCACGTGGGCCAGGAGCCGGGCGTGCGCCGCCGCTGTGGCCTCGGTGTAGTCGAGGACCGCGACGTTGTCCTGGATCGCGGCCAGGGCTCGTGATCGATCGGCGGCTCGGCGTGCGGTCTCGGCCAGCTCGATACCCGCCCGATACTCCGCGATGGTGAGCGCGGCGACCGCGAGGTCGTCGTCATCCAGGGACGTCGCCGACGGGTCGCGCTCGATCGCGCTTAGCGCATTGGTGTCCAGGATCAGGCGTCGGCCCATGGGTCCGTCCGGTCGGACGTGAGCAGCGAGGTGGTCTGCGCGATCGCCGCGGCGAAGTCATCGTCGGGCGGCGTGATCCCGGCGAGCGCTTCTCGCAGATCGCGGCCCGTGCGCCGGCGTGCGGGCCGCAGTTCGGCGATGGGCTTGTTGCCCCGGGTCACGGTCACCGACTCGCCCGCCTCGATGGCGTCGAGCAGATCGGAGAATCGGCGGGCGGCCTCCGTCGCCGTGATGGTGCGCATGGAAGCGACTGTATCTGATTATCGGATCGAACCCTCTTTCGTCGCTGGCGGGGAAACGCAGTGATCGCCGGTCAGGCGGTGTGGTGGACCTCCTGGAGGGCATAGACCGGGGTGGCCAGACCCTCATACCGGGCCTTGAGCTGGAGCGCGAGATAGAGGGAGTAGTGGCGCGACTGGTGGAGGTTGCCGCCGTGCATCCACAGGTTGGTGACATTGGTCGGCTTCCACATGTTGCGCTGCTCGCCCTCCCACGGGCCGGGGTCGAGCGGGGTGTCGGAGCCGAGGCCCCAGCACTTGCCGAGCCGGTCCGCCGTCTCCTGGTCGATGAGGTCGGCGACCCAGCCGTTCATCGAGTTGTAGCCGGTCGCGAAGACGACGAGGTCGGCCGGCAGTGACGTCCCGTCGGTGAAGACGACGCTGTCCTGGCTCAGATGGTCGATCTGGCCGTGGGCGAGCTTGACGTCGCCATTGGCGACCAGGTCGGCGGCACCGACGTCGATGTAGTACCCGGAGCCGCGTCGTAGGTACTTCATGAACAGCCCGGAGCCGTCGGCGCCCCAGTCCAGCCAGAAGCCGGCCCGCTCCAGCCGGTCGTAGAAGTCCTTGTCGACCTCGGCCATCTTCTGATAAGCGGGGATCTGGAACTCGTGCATGATCCGGTAGGGCAGCGAGGCGAAGATCAGGTCCGCCTTCTCGGTCGTGACCCCATTGGCGAGCGCCCGCTCGGAATAGAGGTCGCCCAGCCCGTATTCCATCAGACTGTCGCTTTTGACGATGTGGGTCGAGGAGCGCTGGACCATGGTGACGTCGGCGCCGTGCTCCCACAGGGCGCCGCAGATGTCGAAGGCGCTGTTGTTGGAGCCGATGACGACGGCCTTCTTGCCGGCATACGCGTCGGGGCCGGGGTGGCGCGAGGAGTGGTGGATCTCGCCGGCGAAGATGTCGACGCCGGCAACGTCGGGGACGCGGGCCTTGCCCGACATGCCGGTGGCGAAGACGAGGTGCGTCGGCTTGAGGGTGACCGGCTCGCCGTCCCGGACGACCTCGACCGTCCACTCGCCGGCCTCGTCGAACCAGGTCGCCGACGTCGCCTCGGTGCTCGACCAGTAGGGCACCTCCATGACCTTGACATAGGACTCGAGCCAGTCGGCGATCTTGTCCTTGGGTGCGAAGACGGGCCAGTTGTCGGGGAACTTCAGATAGGGCAGGTGGTCGTACCACACCGGGTCGTGCAGGCACAGCGACTTGTAGCGTCCGCGCCACTGATCCCCGGGCCGGGCGTACTTGTCGATGACGAGCGCGGGCACCCCGAGCTGCCGCAGGCGCGCCCCGACGGCGATGCCGCCCTGCCCACCGCCGACGACGAGGACGTATGGCTGCGTGGTCACCCCGAGGCTCTCGCCCTCGAGTTCGCGCTTTTCCTTCCAGGTCAGGCGGTCCTTGTCGATGCCGTGCTCGGCGCCCTTCGGGCGGCGGGTGCCGCGGGGCTCCTCGAAGCCGGTGAGTTCCTGGAGGGCGGTCAGCAGGGTCCAGGCCTTGTCGGCACCGTCCTCGTCTTTCAACCGCACGAGCCCGGTGCCGCGGCCGGTCGCGGTCGCGAAGGTGATCCACGCTGTGACGATCCCGCCGTCCTCGGTGGCCGGCTCGCTGGTGGCGAAGTGCGACGGGCGGGTGGTGTCCAGGGTGGCGGTGAGCAGCTCGCGCACGCCCTCGGCGTTCTCGACGGTCGTCAGATTCCAGGTGAACGCGACTAGGTCGCGCCAGAAGCTCTCGCGCGCGAACATGCCGGCGGCGTCGTCGACCGCGCCCGCGGTCAGGGCGGCCTCGAAGGCGCCCAGCCAGGCGTCGGCGCGCTCCTGGGGTGTCGCGGCGCTCGTGGTGGCCGGGTCGGACGTGGCGGGCGAAGTCAAGGTGTCGGTCATCGGTGCCTCTTGTGCCGTGGGCGGGTCCACGTCGACCCGCCGCTCTGGCGCCAGTACAGCGCGGCGGGCGAGGCGGCCGGAAGCGTTGCACGATGTTGCATCGGGCTCGTTTCGAGGTGACCGGGGTCACAGGCGGCGCTAGGCTCGCGGCATACGGGCCGCCGTGGCATTGGTGCGTGGGCGGCCGCTGGTTTGCCGGTCGCGGGCAGGTGAGGAGTCGTCGTGGATTCGTCGGCCGCCGTCGGGCTCGGGACCGACCTCGGGCAGCACGCGCGGGCTTTGCGCCGCGTGCACACCGCCGTCATGGACGGAGCCGCGCCCCCGGTCCGGCCCCGGCCGGTCGTCTCGCGGTCGTGGAACCGGGCCCTGGGCTTCGGTCTCGATCCGACGGCCCGCAATGCGCGCGAACCGCTGCCGTGGGCGGAGGTGGAGCGGCGGCGGCATACGGGAGCCTTGGCGTCGGTCGTGGGGGAGATCCGCGCGGTGCTGACGTCGGTCGCGCACGCGTCGAGCTTCATCGTCGTCCTCACCGACGCCGACGGGGTGATCCTGTGGCGGGAAGGGTCGCCGGGTGTGCTCCGGCGGGCCGACGGGTTGGGGTTCGTCGAGGGCGCGCGCTGGACCGAGGAGGTCGTCGGCACCAATGCGATCGGCACCGCGCTCGCGGAAGGCGCTGCGGTGCAACTCTTCTCGGCCGAGCACTTCGAGGAGGGGCAGCACCCGTGGTACTGCACGGCCGAGCCGGTGCACGATCCGGTGACGGGTGAGTTGATCGGGGTGGTCGACGTCAGCGGTCCGGCCCTGACACTGCACCCCGCGCTGATCGCCCTGGTCTCGACCGCGGCCCGGCTGGCACAGGAGCGGCTGTGGCGCGAGCATCAAGAATCGCTCGGCCGGCTGCGCCGGTCGGCCGAGCACGTCCTGGCGACCACCAGCGGGCCGCTGCTGTTGGTGGACGACTTCGGGTGGGTGGCGCACTACAGCGGCGTGCTCGTGCGCGACCGGATCGCCGTGCCGCGCGAGCATGTCCCGGTCACCGTGCCGGGCCTCGGCCTGTGCGTTCCCGAGCGCCTCGGCGAGGGCTGGCTGGTGCGGCCCGGCGAGCGGTCGGCTCACCTGACCGCCCGGCTGCGGACCATCGGGGGCGAGAACGTGCTGGAGGTTTCGGCGGGGCCGGACGGTAGCGGTGAGTGGCGGGCTGGGGTGAGCCCGCGGCATACGGCCATTTTGCGCGCCCTCGCGGCCGCTGCTCCGGGCGCGTTGAGCGCGGCCGAGTTGAGCCGCATGCTCTTCGGCGATGACGCCCATCAGGTGACGGTGCGCGCAGAGATCAGCCGGTTGCGCCGGGTGGTCGGAGCGCTCGTCGCAACCGCTCCCTATGCGATCGCGCCCGGAGTCTGCCTGGTCTGCGAGGACTGAGCCTGGCTGGGCGACCCTAACCTCAGTGCTGCTAACACACGTTAGGTCACCTCCAGCAGGGCAGAACCTGCTCGACGCCACCCAACGCGTGTTAGCAGCACTGAGGTTCAGGGCCGGTCACGCGAAATAGGCGGCGATGGAGGCCTTTTCGGCCGACAGGGATGCTGCCGGGAGGTAGTCACCGGCGGTCGCGGTCGGGACGGCTGCGATCGCGTCGAGGCGCGCAGAGGCGTACCCGCTGGTGATCAGGTCGGCCCGCAGGCGGGTCATGGCGGCCGACTTGGCCGCCGCGAAAGCCGGATTCGCCTCGAAGCGGCGCGCCAGGACGTTGCCGCTCTGGTTGCCCCGATTGGCGCCGCCGCCCATCGCGCCACCGCCGCCCGGCCGCCCCGCGCCGCCCGCACCTTGACCGCCCGCACCTTGACCGCCCGCACCGGGACGGTTGCTCACCCCGAAGCTCAGGTTGTGATCCCAGCCGACCACCGTCATCCGCTGAGCTGCCGTCGCCCACCACAGATAGGAGTTGTTGCCCGGCCCGTCGATTGCGTCGTCGTTGTCGATCAAGTCCTCGAAGGCCAGATAGGTGGCGAAGGCCTCGACATCGAGGTGGCCGCCCAACCCGGAGGCGAAGCCCGCATCATCGGCCTGGTTGATCCATTTCAGGAAACCGATGAGCGGCGCGAGGTCGTCCTCACCCGCTTCGACGTCGAAGCGCTCCGCGTAGGCCGAGGGATCGTCCCCGAGGTAGTCGTAGTTCGCCTGCGCCTCCGCCTTGTAGAGGATGCCGGTGCCGTCGAAGGTCCGCCCCACCCATGGGGCCGACGGTTGCTCCATGACCAGCCGAAGCACGGGAGCAGATCCGGCGACTGACACCACGGCATACGCCCACGGTTGCGTCGCGAGCCCGGCCCTGCCCATCAGATCGAGGGCCATGGCTTCGTTCAGCGCGGAGGCGGTGTTGTTCAGGCGCACGACAATCTCGGTGACCCCCTCGTGCGCCTGGCCGTCGACGAATTTGTCGAGGCGCACCAGCCACGGGTATTCCGATGCCCCTGAGCCCGCCGGCACGCGCCAGATCGTCGAGTTGCCTTTCAGCCGCACGCCACACCGGTCGTATGCCGTGCCGTCGATCGTCACGCGCGCCTCGACCCAGTCCTTGGTCCGGTCCGCGGCATAGGCCGCTTGAATAGCGGCGAAATCCGCGGTGCTCATCGCGATATCGAGCGTATGCAGCCGGGTCGACGCGAAGAGGCCGCTCACTTCAGTGGCCGGTTGCACGGTGGCCGCGGCACCTGCCGCAACGGGTGAATCACTTTGCGCCGCAGCGCAACCCGCGAGGGTGGTCACGATGGTCGCGGCGGCATAGCGCATGAGGGAACGTCGGTCGGTCGTCGGCGTCATACGTGCAGTGCACCTGGAGCACCTGGCCGTCGGCCCGCACCGGCCTTTGACGTGCCTGTGAACCGGTCGGCCGTCAGTGGTCCTCGCCGGTGACGAGGTGGTGTTCGCGCGCAAGGATGGTGATGCCGACCCGGCCGCTGGTGCCCAGTTTCGCCGCGATCGCCGACACCTGATTGCGCACCGTCCTCTCCGAGATCCCCAGCCGCGCCGCGATATCCGGGTTGATGGCCCTGGTTGCGACCAACCCGGATATCCGCACTTCCCGGGGGGAGAGATGACGGAACGGGCCGCCCCACCGATGTCCGGTCCGTTCCGGCCGGAGTGACCCGCCGCCCAGCACGACGCCTCCCGCGGCTGCGGCACGCAAACCGTCGAGGAGTTCCTCCGGCGGGGCGTCCTTGAGCAAATATCCGGTCGCCCCCGCGTCCAGCGCCGACCGGACCAACCGGGCGTCGGCCTCCATCGTCAGCACCACCGACCGGCAGCCCGGGACATACGCGGTCAAGGCTCTGATGACCGCTGTGCCGGCACCGTCCGGCAGGCGCAGGTCGATGACCGCCACGGTGGGTGGCGCCGCGTGGAGAAGGGACAGCGCTTCGCCGACACTCGCCGCCTCACGGATCGTGCCCGCCCACGCTTCGCCCTCCAGTAGTGCCACCAGTCCACGGCGCACCACCGGGTGGTCGTCGACGACGAGTGTGGAGGGAGCGGCCTCGGGAGTCATCGCGCCAGTCTCATCCGCGCCGCGGGGGTCCGTCGGGGACAATGTCCCCGACCCTGACCTGCCGTGGGCCGGCTCTCGACGGCGGTGCGGGGCGTTGGCCGCGGGGGTCACGGGCAGCACGGCGCACCCGGTTGTGGTGTCTCGGCGGCCGAGGCTCCCGAAGCGTCCATCGCGGGCGTCACGGGAAGCACAGCCCGCACGGGGGTCCCGGCCGGGCCGGTGTGCACCTCGAGCCGGCCGCCGAGCTCCTCGGCTCGCGCGCATACTCGCCTGTCCCACGCCGGAACCCGCGCTGCGGGTGACGATGCCCGGGCCGTCGTCGGCGACATCCAGGACGAGGGCGTCGGCCGGTTGTCCCGCGAGCAGTTGGATCGTGCAGCGGGTCGCGCTGGGGGCGTGCCGGGCGATATTCGTCGCGGCTTCGGCGACGATTCGGAAGGCGGCGATCTCCACCCCGGGGGAGAGCGCTGGCAACGGCCCGGGCACCTCGATCACCACGCTGCGGTCCGGGAGCAGGGCGTGGACCGCCGAGTCCAACGCGGCGACCAGCCCGTCGTCCAGGGCAGCCGGCCGCAGGCCGTCGACGAGTTCTCGCACGGACGTCGTGGCCGTGCCCAGGTCGGTGGCGGCACGGTCGACCAGGTCGGTGGCGGCACGGTCGACCAGGTCGGCCCGACGCTGGGAGTCGGCGCTGTGACGGGCCGCCGCGAGCTGCATTCGGGCCCCCGCAAGGAGCGGCCCGAGACCGTCGTGCAGGTCATTGCGCAGCCGCAGGCGCTCGTCCTCGCGGGCGAGAACCAGCCGTTCGCGCGCGCTCTGCACGGCAAGTGAGAGGAGATGGGCCTCGGCCACGCGTGCCGCATGAACGGCCACCGTCGCCACCAGTCGGGCCTCTGTAGTGCTCAGCTGCTGGCCATGGCGCCGGGGGGAGACTTCGAGGCGGCCGAGAGTCAGCCCCCCGGCGACCAGCGGCCGGTTGACGGGCTCGACCAGGCGGCGGCCGTACTCGGCGAAGACCGTGTCGGAACCGTTGTCGCGCAGGACGATTGCGGCATACGGCAGGCGCAGGGCTCGCGCGACCGCCTCGGGGGAGCGTCGCAGTGTCTCGGCCGGGTCGAGGCTGGCGTCCATCTGCTCGCCGACGGCCCGCACGACGGCGAAGGGGTCATCCGTCCCGCCGAAGAGCCAGCGATGTGCGGCGTTCAGCAGTCGTCGCCGCAGCGCCGCGAGCAGCACGACCAGGAGCGCGAGGAGCAGGGCGGACAGCGGCGAATCGAGTCGATCCAGAAGGGGGTCGACCCCGAGCAGCGCCAGGGCAAGAACGGCGAAGACCAGCACCCACACACCGCCCGCGACGAGCCGTCGATCGATCATCACGTCGAGGTCGTGCCAGGCGGACTGCAGCACGGCGACGCCGATGCCGACCGGAACTGCCACGATGCCCACGACGGTCGCGTCGTCCACCCCAGCGACATCGAAGACGACACCGGCGGGGAAGAGGACGGCCGCCGGGATGAGGGCGGCATACGCCCCACGGTGCGCGGGCTCGGCGTGACGCGCGGCGCGCACGAGCAGGCCGACCGCGACGAGCGCCAGGCCCACCAGGGCGAAGGCCGCCCACGCGCCCACGCGCACGGCGAGCGCCGCCCAGGCAGGCACGTCGGTCGCCGCCTCCGTGACCAGGGTCCGTGGCGCGGCCACCGCGGCCAGGGCGAGGGCGGTCGTCGCGAGGCCGAGCACGGCATACGTGATCCGGCTCAGGCGCGGGCGCCAACCGGACTCGGGAGCCTCGGGGAAGCGGAGCAACACCACGACGAGCAGGCCCCAGGGGAGCAGGCCCAGCCACTGGGTTGCCCACGCGCCCGCCGTCCACCCGCTCGCCGCCTCGGCGGATTCGGGCGACTGCGTCATGGTCGCGAACTGGCACACGGCGGAGAAAAACCCCCGGAGTTACGCGGGATGGCTTGCCGGCTTG
>Ga0209174_10003446_pt1 | contig 9990 bp, 4 predicted proteins | sample JI91814BDNA_FD_187505 | JGI IMG/M metagenome (GOLD analysis project Ga0209174, IMG submission 187505) | Wastewater effluent complex algal communities from Wisconsin, to seasonally profile nutrient transformation and Carbon sequestration -... | ecosystem: Engineered > WWTP > Effluent > Algae...
CCCGAGCGCGTGCGCGCCACGCGCAACACCGTGGTGTCGGTGATCGAACACATGGCCGCGAACGGCGCGCAGTGGCAGGCCGTCGCCCGCGAAGCCGACGCCCGCGCCGCCGTGCCCGGCACCGCGCCCGAGCCGCTGGCCTACACCGCCACCGACAAGGCCCGCCTCATCGATTTCCGCGGCTACGCCTACACCCGCACGCCTTCCGAAGTGTCGGGCGCGCTGATGACCCGCTATGACGAATCCACCCCGCAGGTGTGGAAAATCCCGCTGCGCGACGAGGTGGTGCCTTCGCTGAGCGTGGCCCCGCCCGCCGGCGGTTACCTCGTGCCCGCCGAGCACGCGGCCCGCGTTGCCCGCCAGCTGGACATCCACGGCATCGAGTACCGCCGCATCGCCGCCCTGCCCCGCGCCGCCGTGCAGGTGTTCCGCGCTGACACGGCCACGCCCTCGCCCCGCTCGGTGGAAGGCCACCAGCCGCTCACCGTCACCGGCACCTGGGCCAACGACGTACAGGACATCGGCCCCGGCGCCCTGTTCGTGCCCATCCGCCAGGCGAAGTCGCGCCTGGTGATGGCCATGTTGGAACCGCAGGCGCCCGACTCGCTGCTCGCCTGGGGCGACTTCAACAACCACTTCGAGCAGAAGGAATACATGGAAGGCTACGTGGCCGAAGCCGTGGCGCGCGAGATGATGACCCGCGATCCGGCGCTGAAGGCGCGCTTCGAACAGCGCCTGAAGGACGACCCCGCCTTCGCCGCCGACCCGCAGGCCAGGCTGGCGTACTTCCATCGGCTGCATTCGTCGTGGGACCAGCGGCTGAATATTTATCCGGTGCTGCGCGCTGGGATGGTTCCGTAGTCGAACAAGGGCCTCGCGAATCCGTCCAAGGCAAATCCGCTGCGGCGCATGCCACTGCCGCAAGTTACGGCTTCGAAATGTCCAGAGAACCCGGGGGATTAGCGATTCAGTCAGGCGAGCCGACGCCGATTCAATTCACTCATCGGCCGTGTCTCCTGACTAACCATTTCTCAATGGCGAATCCAAGCCAGAAAAGAACCCCCACCAGGCACAGTGCAACCAGCACATAGCTTGGCCCTCCGCTAGGGAAGTACATCGGGCGCATGGCGCCAGCTAGAACTGCACTGACCGCCCAAACTGCAAGCCTGATGCCTCTCGCGATCTTTTCTATCTGCATAGCGAGCCTCACTTCGAATTTTTGTCTTTGTCATGCGTCTTGGTTTCTGCTGATTTTTGGTTGCTGTTTGCGGCCGCCTGGCCAAAATGACTGAGTACTGCTCCGGTAGCGGCAAATCCTGCTGTCGAAGCCGCATCACCTAAGGATGACATTACTTTTCCTAGATGCTCCGCCTCACGCACTGCAACTTTTTGTGCTCTTGCGGTGGTGTTCCTCGACTGGTTGGCGAGCTTATTTAATGCCTGAAACGACTTCGAGATTGTCGAACCGGCATTCTTGGTCCTGAGTGCTAGAGAGCCGAGCCCTGGGAAAGCTGCGCCTACAACCCCCGCGACGGCCACGTCGGATTTGTCAATCTCAACCTCGTCCCATGATTTTCCTTCGAATAGCATCTGCTCACCCGCCTGCAAACTCACCTCAACACCCGCCGCTACCGTTGCGCCAACAGCCAAGCGCCCGACAACAGCCAAGGGGACACAAACTGGGCATCGTCCGTCAGGATCGGAGTAGTAGAAGGGACTGTTGAACGCGTACGCGTACCGATTGAAGTGCCGCATGTCGCCGTTTTCGAGCGTCGTCACTGGATCCACACTAAGGAACCGCCCCACCGCCGGATCGTAATAGCGCTGCTGCATATACGTCAGCCCCGTCGCCCCATCCATCACATGCCCGGTGTAGCCCATGCCGTTGACGGCCTTGCCGATCGGCCCGCCGTACGGGTCGTAGTTCGTGCGCTCGATGATGGTGCCAGAGGCGTCGCTGATCGCCACCGGGCTGCCCAGGGCGTCGGTGTGCTGGTACTTCGTCGCGGTGACGGCGTTGCTGGGCCACGCGTGGTCGATGGTGGCCACCAGGCTGCCGGCCAGGTAGACGTTCTCGTGCGTGGTCTGGTTGCTGGGGCCCTTGAACGAGAACAGCATCTGGCCGCTTTGCGCGTACATCCACAGCGTCAGGCTGCCGTTGCCCTGCGTGGTTTGCACCCGCCGGCCGTGGCCGTCGTAGCGGTAGGTTTCGGTGGTGCCGACGCTGCGCAGGCGGTTGCCGTAGTCGAAGTCGTGCGGCACGGTGTTGCGGGCGCTGGCGTTGCCCTGCGGGTCATACCCGAACGAATGCACCACACTGCCGCCAGCGTTCTTGATTTGCGAAAGGCGATTGTCGGTACCGTAGACGTAGTTGGACTGGTCCTTGACGCCGCCCAGGGTCCAGGACCGGAGGTTATCGAGCGGATCATAGGCAAACTGGTGCGTGCCGCTGCCGCCGAACGAGGTCGAGGTCGCGCTCGTCAGCCGGTCCAGGCTGTCATACGTCATCGTCTTGCTGCGGGCGCTGTCCAGGGCGTCGGTCACCGACACTACGTTTCCATTCGCGTCATACCCGAATTGCTGGCTCAGCGCCCCGCCGGTATCCACGCTGGAGGCCGGCAGCTGCCGGGCGTTCTGCACCATCGTATGGACGATGCCATTGCCGAAGGTGAACTGCTTGAGCGCCCCATTCGGGAAATACTGCGCCCCGGTGGCATAGGTGCCCGCCTGCGTGGCCTGGCCCAGGGCGTTGGGGGCGAAGCCGATCACCAACCCCGTGGGGTAGCTTTGCGACGCCACCTGCCCCAAGGTGTCGTACGTGTTGCCCAGGGTCCAGGTATACCAGCCCGGCTGCTGGATGGTTTCCGACTCCGGCATGCGCCGGCGGTTGTAGGTGTAGCTGTTGATGACCTGGGTGCCGCCGGCGGTGTTGTTCGTCGTGATCTGGCTGGGCAGGCCGTCGGGCGTGTACACCCAGGCCTGATTGCCGCGGCCGTCGGGGAAGGCCAGCGTGGTGACGCGGTTGCGGGCGTCGTACGTGCGGTCGACGCGACGGCCTGAGGCCAGGGCGGCCGTGCGGGCGTCACTGCAGGCGGTCGGGCTGGTAACGTCAGGCAAGGCCAGACCAGCCGCGGACCAGGTGACGTTGCTGGCGGCGTCATACGCCATCACCGTGGCCCCGGTCTCGGGCTCAAGCGTTTTGCACAGGCGCCGATGTTCGTCGTAAACGTAGTGCCGCGAGACCGAAAGGTTGCTGCCGCTCCACACGCCCTGTCGGTTGAGCACAGTGGGCGCGCCGTAGACATCGCGGGCGATCGTGGTGGTCTGGCCTTCCGGCGCTTCGATCAGGACCGGCGCGGACGTGTCGGGCTGGGCGAAGGTCTGGAAGTTGGTCGTCGTGACCTGGAGCCGCGGGTTGGTGACCTGCGTTTCGAACCCGGACAGGTACGCGTACACCGTGTCGAGGTTGCCCAGCTCGGAGTGCTGCCGCACCCGGGTCGGCCTGCCCAAGTCGTCATACGTGTTGGTGACACCCTCGGTGAAAGAAGCCACCGACGTCGCCGTGGCGCGCGGGTAGCCTGCGAAAGTCACCTGCCCGTCCATGTCGTACTGCCAGCCCTTGAAGCGCTGGGTGGCCGTGGCTGCGGCGTTGTCGTACTCGCGCTCCAGCACCGGGCGCCACAGGCCGTCGAAGTAGGTTTCCTTGCGGTAGTTGCCGCGCGAGACGATTTGGCGCCAGTGACCGGCCGGCAGGCCGTACTCGGTCGCGGCGACGGGTACAAAGCTCACCGTGGTGGGCGCCCATGCCACCGTGTCGCCCGTGGGGTAAGTGATCTGGGTGACACGGCCCATCGCGTCGTGGCTGTAGCTGGTGCTGAACCCCAGCTCGTCGGTGACGCTGGTGATGCTGCCGTAGCTGTCCACCGTCGCACTGACGCTTGTGAGATCCGGGAAGGTCACGGTGCGCGGCACGCCGCGGTACCAGTTGCTCAGCGTGGTGGTGTAGTTGCGGCCGTCTTTCACCGTGGCCAGGGTGCCGTCGGCGTTGTGCGTGTACGTCTCGGCGATGCGGCCGAAGGACCTGAGCTGGACGGGGAGCGAGGTCGTGGCGTGGTAGTCGATTTCGTAGATGATCTCGGTCGCCGGGCGCTCCTGGTAACGCTTCGACTGGGGAAGGCCGACCGTCCAGCTGGGCAGGTGGTCATGGTAGGCCAGCAGCTCGGTGCGCGTGTCACGCGCCATCCCCGGCTCGCGGCTGCGCTGGCGCACGCTCGTGGGCCGGGCATGGGTGTCGTAAATGTTGGTGTACGACTCGAACGTGACGCCCTGCTGCGTGATTACCGTTTCGCGCACCGGGCGCACCAGCGTGGAAAGTGGCTGCCAGAGCTGAAGGTTGGTGCCGATGGTGCCCGGGAAAGGCTGGGTGGCGACCTCGGCGTCGGTGATGAAGATGTGCGCCGTACGTCGCACCACGGTTCCCGCCGTGATGACCTCCTCGGCCAGCAGCCTTCCCTCGTTCTTGTCGTGTCCGGTTCCGAAGGTATAGCGCTTGACCCGGCCCGTGCTCTCGGTCTCGGTCACGTACTTGGCATCGTCCTCCGGCGCGCACGGCACATTCGGAATGCAGGCATCACGCGGGGTCGGGATATACCAGCTGCCACCCGGCTCGGTCGGCGGATAGCTGAAGCTGGAACTGTTGGGCTCGCCGTATTCGTAGGTCCACGTCTTGGACGTGATGCCCGGGCCGGAGAGGGTCTTGGCCACCAGGGAGATGGTGTCGAAGTAATTTGGGATCACAAACTCTTCAAACGCCATTTGCGGATACGTCTGGCAAATGAACGGCACGCGGGTTCGAAAGTGCCGCTTGCCTTCGAACGAGAACGTGGTTGAAGCGCCCGCCGGGTGCTTGACGGTGTAGCCGAACACTTGTTCCGGGATCTGAAAGCTCGAACAGGTGCCCGTGGGACCTTCGTATTCTGGCTGCCACGCCTCGAGTTGGTAGAGACTGCCCGTTGCGGAATACCGCCAGTCGGAGCCATCGGGCAGGACCACACGCTCCAGCCCGGGGCCGCTCGCGTAGGTCGAACTCCCGCCTGCCTTGTATTGGTACTGCCAGGTTTTGCCCGCCGCCGTCGCCGAAACCACCCGATCACCGGACCAGGTGAGACTGATGGAGCGGCCATCGTGCGACGCAATCTGGGTCAGCTTGTCGCCCGTGTAGGAGTACGTGACCCAATTGCCGTGCCGATCCTCAACCCGCGTGGCGAACAGGAAGATCCGGGCGCGGCTTATCTTGTTGTTGATGTTGTTCAACTGCGGCTGCTTCGATCCGACCGTTTGCTTGCTGACCATCCAGTTGAACCAGTACTTGCTGCCATCGGGGCCGATGGCCTGGAAGCCCTCGCCAGTTCCCGAGGCCAAGGTCGGCAGGCACTTGATGCGGAAGCCCGACTTGGTGATCCACGGATAGGTCGCGCCGTCCGTGGGCTGGGGCACCCCGGACACGTTGTTGACCAGCAGTTGGTCCGAGGTGACGTCCGGGATGTGCAGGTTGTAGCCGTGCCAGATGTCTTCGGTCTCCCACTGGCCGCCGAAGTAAGGCGCCTGGGTGTTGGTGCAGCGGTTCGTGCTGCCGGGGGAACTGCCCACTTTCCAACCCACGGTCAGGGCGAAGGTTCCGTCGATGTAGGGAACATCCAGCTGCCAGTCTGCGAAGCCTCCGGTGGTGGGTCGGTAGACGCTTGTCCTGTCGTCGATCAGCACGGTGCGCGCCAGCTGGACCGGTACAGCGCTGTTGCCTCCCAGCGAGATGTCCACGGCCCTGAAGCTGGTTGATCCGTTGTAGAGGCTGACGTTGGCGCCGAAGGCCGCGTCGGTCAACGGACCCACCTTCTGGGCGGCGTCCGTGCGTTTGGCGTACTCGCGATAAGGAAAAATGGCGTCTTGAGCCAGTGCCGTGGAGGCCGCCAGAAGCAGCGAGGCCGAGGCGATCCAGAAAGTGTGGGTCCAAGTCCGCATGTCAGCCTTCCCTGGCGGTGGCGCAAAGGACGTCCGCGACGCGGGCATCGACGCTTCCACTTACGATCTTCTCCATGGGAGCAGAGGGATCTCGCTTCGCCGCGCCCGGTAAGCCGCGACCCACCGGCTCGTCGTAGTTGGTCCACTCCAGCACCGCCTGCTGCCGCGTCGAGCAATCAATGCGTTGACGTCGCACCTGGCTTCTCGGGCCCCGCTCCCCCTGCTTGCTGCCGGCTGCCCCGTGATTGTCAAAGATGAGCGTGGCATCGAGCGCGCTTGCGGTCCGCACGATGCTGCTGCGCGCGACCAGCACGGTCCGGGTCGCATCCCGATAGACGACGGTGCGCGCGTCGGCAGGACGGGAGCGCAGCCGTTCGCACTCCTTGTCGCTCCACCGGAAAGCGCTCTTGGCGTCGGGACTGCAGGGGTCACCCGTCTCATCAGCGCTCGCCGTCGCCTGGGCAAGCAGCACGAACGACAGGAAAGCCAACGCAACGCACCACTTGAATATCGCCGCTTCTCTCACGAGTTCCCCTTGTGAAGTCGAGCGCCATGCGAATGGCGTCCTGCTTCATAGCGCGGGCGTGGCGGTCGTGTCGAACATTTCAATTGCGCGTCCGGATTTGCCTCGTCGGACGCCCTGGTCGATGGCCAATTACCGGACAAAAATCCCGGCTGCACAATTGGTTGGAACTGCGAGCGTGAGTATCGTTCACAAAACCGGTGGCGCTCGCATGTCTCTTCACGTCGATGAACTTGCGCACGGCGACGTGCCGCCGCACTAGCAAGATGTCGTCAGCAAGCGCTGCGCCAGCCCGCTCCACCGCTGCGCGCCGCGGCCGATGCCGTCGCGCAGCGCCGTTTCGCTGGCCCACAGCGTGACGCCGCGGCGGCAGCGGGTGAGGCCGGTGTACAGCAGCTCGCGCGACAGCACGCGGGCGCCGCGTTCGGGCAGGGCCAGGAAGACTTCGCCGAACTCCGAGCCCTGCGATTTGTGCACGGTGAGCGCGAACGCGAACTCGTGCGCCGGCAGTGCGGCGGGCAGCCAGGCGCGCGGGCCGTCGCTGCCGCCGGCGTCGAACCACACGCGCAGCTGGCCCTGTTCGTCCGGCCAGGCCACGCCGATGTCCCCGTTGAACAGGCCGTGGCGTGGGCTGTTGGCGGTGACCATCAGCAGTGCGCCGGGGAACAGGCGCTGGTCGCGTTCGCCCACGGGCCGCAGCGCGTCGGCGATGCGGGCGTTGAGTTCGACGCTGCCGCTGGGGCCGTCGCGCAGCGCGGTGAGCAGGCGGAACTGCTTGGCGCGTTCGAGCGCGTCGGCCGGATTCGCGGCCTGCTGCACGGCGCGGTAGGCCGGCAGCGCGGCGGCGAGGGCGGCCGAAGGCAAACCGCGATCGGTGCCGGCCAGCCACGACACGCCGGCGGCGGTGCCGGACTGCAGCGTGGCCAGCACGCCTTCCGAGTCGCCGTCGCGGATTCGCGCGGCCAGCGCGCCCACGCCGAGGCCCGCGTCCTGGCGGTGCACGCGGTGCAGGTGCACGCGCGGCAGCACCGACGCCTGGTCGCACAGCGCGGCCAGCACGTCGCCGGTGTCCACCGACGGCAGCTGGTCGGGGTCGCCCACCAGCAGCAGGCCGGCGTCGGGCGCCACGGCGGCCACCAGGCGCGCCATCATCGGCAGGTCCACCATGGACGCTTCGTCCACCACTACCCCGTCGGCGCGCAGGGGATTCGCGACGTCGTGCGCGAAGCCGGTGCCGCCGGCGCGCCAGCCCAGCAGGCGGTGCAGAGTGCTGGCCTGGGCGGGCAGGCAGTCGGCCACGTCTTGCGTGATCACGCCTTGCGCCAGCAGCGCCGCGAGGTTCTCGCGCAGCGATTCGGCCAGACGCGCGGCGGCCTTGCCGGTGGGCGCGGCCAGCACGATGCGCGGCGGCGCTTGGCCGGCGCGCAGCGCGGCTTCCACCGCCAGCACCAGGGCGCGCGTCACGGTGGTGGTCTTGCCGGTGCCGGGGCCGCCGGTGAGCAGCAGCAGGCGGGTGTCGAGCAGCGCGCTGGCGGCGCGTGCCTGCGCGTCGTCCGGATCGGTGGCCAGCAGCGGGAACAGTTCGGCCAGGCGCTGCCGGCGCCACGCGGCGTCCACGGCGAGCGGTGGCGCGGCGAGCGTGCGCGCGCGCAGCGCATCGGCGAGCGACTGTTCGTAGCGCCAGTAGCGGCGCAGGTACAGCTGGCCCTGTTCGAACACCAGCGGCGCGTTGTGCGCCGCTGCGTCACCCGGCGGCAGCACCCACGGCGAAGTCGCCACCGCTTCGAGCCACGATGCCAGTTCAGGCATCACCGGCGGCGGGCGCTCGGCGTCTATTTCCAGGAACAGGTCGGCCGCGCGCGCCAGCGGCAGCTGGCCGTGGCCGAAGGCCAGCGCGTGGCTGGCCAGCGCGGCGGCCAGCAGCACGGGCTCGGGCGTGTCGGGGCGCAGGCGGCGCAGCGTGTCGGCCAGCGCGTGGTCAACGGGGCGCAGCCAGCCTTCGTGCAGCCAGCGGTCGAGCGTGCTCATGGCGAGGCCTCCACCGGCAGGCGCAGCAGCGCGTCCAGGCTTTCCACCAGCGCGCGCGGCGGCAGGCTGGCGAACACGCCGGGCGAATCCGCGCGCCCCGCCTGCAGGCCTCGGCAGAACAGGTAGCGCACGCCGCCGAAGTGGCGGCCGTAGTCGTAGCCCGGCAGTCGGAAGCCGAGCCAGCGATGCAGGGCCACGGTGTAGAGCAGGTACTGCAGGTCGTATTCGCTGTGCGCGATGGCGTCGGCCAGGGCGTCGTCGCCGTAGTCGGGCAGCTGGTTGGACTTGTAGTCGAGCAGGTAGTAGCGGCCGCCGTGTTCGTACACCAGGTCAATGAAGCCGGTCATCAGGCCTTCCAGGCGCTCGCGCGCGCCGAAGCCCTGGCGCTCGGCAACCAGACCGTGCGCGTGCAGCTGCGCCAGCACGTCGTCCACGCGTGCGGGCGCCAGCGCGAAGTGGAACTCCATCTCGGGTCGGCGGCGCGCGGGCGGCACGTCGGCCAGGCGCGCGCCTTCGGGCAGCACCACGTTGAGCGTGTGGCCGACCAGTGACGCCAGCAGCGGCACGCCTTCGGCGACATCGTTGGCCGAACCGTAGCCGCCGTTGCGCAGCGCACGCTCCAGCGCAGCGGCTTCGCCGGGCGGCGGCGCGTCGCCGGGCCAGTCGCGCCACAGCGCGAAGTCCACGGTTTCCAGCGCTTCGTGCAGCACGTTGCCGAAGCGCGCGCCGGAGAAGCGCGAGGCGGGCAGCAGCGGCTCGCTTTCGTCGTTGGCGCGGCGCACGTCGGCGCCGCCGCCGGCTTCGCGCGCCAGGCCCGAGAAGCTGTGCACCCACCAGTCGCGCGTGAAGCGGCGCTTGGGCAGCGCAGCGGGCGGAACCTCGGGCATTGCTTCGAGCACCGGTGCGCCGGGCGGCACCTGCGACGGCGCGTCTTGCACGACGATGGCGTGGGGCGCGACCTGGGCCAGCGGTTCGAGGCGCATGCGGATGGACTGCGCATCGAACTTGCCCGGCTTGGGTACGCGCGCATCGGCGTGCAGCAGCCAGGCCAGCGCCGTTTCGTGCGCGTCCTTGGTGGGGCCGAAGCACACCCACGTGGCCAGGCGCGCGCGCGTCAGGCCGACGTACAGCAGGCGCAGTTTCTCGGCGCGGGTTTCGCGCTTGTCGGCTTCGGAGGCTTTCTTCCAGGCCTCGGCGTCGCCGTCGTTGAGGCGCGCCACGCGCTGCACGCCGTCATGGAAGCGCGCTAGCGGCAGACTCGCGGCGCGCGGACCGACTTTGCCGGCCTGCGACAGGAAGGGCAGGAACACCAGCGGGAACTCCAGGCCTTTGCTCTTGTGCAGCGTGAGCACCTTCACGCGCGCGGCGTCGGATTCGAGCCGCATCAGCTCTTCTTCGTTGTCGGCGTCGGCGTGGGCGAT